>Ga0182012_10004938_pt1 | contig 13851 bp, 25 predicted proteins | sample 612S2SmetaG_FD_120486 | JGI IMG/M metagenome (GOLD analysis project Ga0182012, IMG submission 120486) | Permafrost microbial communities from Stordalen Mire, Sweden - 612S2S metaG | ecosystem: Environmental > Terrestrial > Soil > Wetlands > Permafrost | place: Sweden: Stordalen | collected... | reverse complement strand
CCCAGCTCACCGCAAGCACCGTACCTTATTTAGATGCCAGCAAAGTGTTAGTGTCGAGTGCCACTACGCCTACTGAATTGGGGTATGTGCATGGGGTAACTTCAGCCATTCAAACCCAATTGGCTGGCAAGCTAAGCACCGCTGGCGGAACAATATCTGGCAATCTCGCTATTGACGGGCAGGCCTATTCGGCTTTATCAACTACGTCAACCCCCACTGGCACGACACAAACAATCAACTGGAACAACGGCAATGTGCAGGAAATTGACCTCACATCAGCTACAGGGAACGTGACAGTTACCCTTTCCAATGGCAACAATGGCGGATACTACACTCTGGTTGTGGTGCAAGGGGCCACTCCGCGAAACCTCATTTTTTCTGGAGTTAAATGGCCTGGAGGCACAGCTCCCGTAATAAGTACAGCTTCTGGCGCTATTGACATTCTTACTTTTGCGGTGAGAAGTAGCACCTATTATGGTCTATTTGCTCAGAATTTTTCATAATGTTTGGAAATCTTTTCTTTGCTGAGTCTATTTTCTATCCCACAAGTATTCCTAATTGCTTGTTGTGGCTAGATGCGGCCGACGCATCCACTATTTCTTTAAGCGGGTCGGCTGTAGCGCAATGGAATGACAAATCCCCCTTTGGCAACAACGCCGTATCGAATAGCATGGCCCAGAGCCCCTCCTACAATTCAGTGCAATTTAACAATCTTCCTACACTGTCATTCACTAACGCGGCACTCACTTCCATGAACTTTAGCGAGACTATAAGTATTGGTCAGTGTACAGTATTTGTTGTGGGAAATTTTAGTGTTAGCGGAGGGGTTGGCCCTTTTCTAGGGCAGTATGGCGGGTCTTTTTTTGGCAATATTAGCGGTACATTACAATTTGATGCTCCGCCAGTAAATTGCACCGGCCCTTCCCCACAAGACTCCACCCCTAGAGTGTACTATGCCGTAGCCCACCCTCCTATTCAAAACATTTACGCAAATAGCACAAATATAGGCATTTCCACCGCATCTTCAATGCTTTTCAACCCTGCTTTTGTAGGAAGTAATGGGCATGCTAGTTTGGATGGGTCTATTGCAGAGATTATCATATATTTTGACGTACTCACCGGAGGTCAAATTGTGCAGGTGTACAACTATCTTCACGCAAAGTGGGGAATCGTATGAATTGGTTGCTGTTTGCCACTAAGAGTGATGCCGACACTGCTATAGGTATAATCAATATCGCCCAAGGGCTGCCTGCAACTAGCACTTTGGCCACAGGAGAGCCCTCTTCGGTCATTGTAGCTACCTGGGCAATTCCTGCACAAATTAACGATGGCAGGTGGGCGATTTTAGCTCCAGGAGGCTCGTTGCCCTTTTCCATCCTATCCACTTGTGCCGTGCTGCCCTATTCGTCTAGCTGGTTTCCTATTCCAGCGGGGATGTAATAATGTTTGGCAATTGGTTTTTTGCAGAAAGTATTGCCCACGGCACATACGACCCAGCCACAGACCCAAATTTTGTAGCGGTGTGGGAGTCTACTTCAGGTGTAGCAGCAACAGCGGGAGTAGTGAGCAGCTGGACCGACCGGGTAGCCAGCATCGTTGCCAGTGGCGCCACAGGCCATCAGCCTAGCCTTGTGGCTAATCAAATCAACACCTCTCTTCCAGTGCTGCGATTTGATAACACATTAGCATATCAAACCCTCACCCCTCCTGCCGGCAACATTCTCGCATCTGGCGGCTTTTTCATCTCTGTTGTTATTCGCCCCACAGCGGCTGGGCTGTCTTCCTACGGGGGCATAATGGGACTCACATTTCCAGCTGTTCCACAATCTTCGGCAGTGTGTTTTTTCGCCAGCTCCCCTGCAGGAGGGGGAAGCTATGGGGCAGGGCCTTTTTGGGGAGGCAATCCCGAAAGCACGGTGGGCAATGGAGGCTGGCCTATAACAAATGGGGCATATGGCCTCTCCTCTTTCACGTACAACACCTCTTCTTTTGATGTGTGGAATCTTGGCTATTCTGGCGGTGGCTTAGATGTGTCGACCAATTTCTCTTTTACGCAAAATGGCACGCCTATTACAATTATATTGCCCGCCAATGCTTTGTCAGACCCCGGCCTTAATCAAATCGGCGCTGGAATCAACCCAGCTGCCCAAACTTTAAACGGCGATATTGCTGCAATATATTTAGCCAAGCTTCCCCCCACTGGCGGGGCTTTGACCAACTTCCAAAACTACATATCCACCAAATGGGGCGTATGAAAAACCTCTTATTAGCCATTTTAGCTGTCTTTGCTCCTCTTCAGAGCACTGTGCTCACCGTATTTGCCATTGTACTGCTGGACCTGCTCACGGGGCTTGTAGCGGCCCGTAAAACGAAAACTAGTATCACATCCTCTGGGCTAAAGCGCACAATTGTGAAGCTAGCAGTGTATCTTCCGGCGATATTGGGAGCCTATTTGGTGGGCACCTATCTCACTGGCCCATACATTCCTGTCGCCAACATCGTTGGGGGCTTTATAGGCATTACAGAGCTTAAATCGGTGCTAGAAAACTTAGATGCGGCGAGCGGGGGCGTGGGGCTGCTGGCCCTCATTAATAAAAAGCTCACCGCGGCTGAAAATCTTACCAATCCCGATGCGTAACTTTAAGCCGGGGCCGCATGACGAGGCGGACTACCAGCGCGATATTATAGAGCGTTTGTGCAAACACTGCCACGTAGCAGCTGTAGAGCCCCATCCTACCTTATTAATGTGGGTGAAATGCCCCATATGCGGAGAGTGCCATGAGACAAATAAACGCGGCTGGGCTGCAAATCATCAAGACATGCGAGGGTCTGCGCCTCACCGCTTACAAAGACGTTAGGGGCATCCCTACAATTGGCTATGGCCACACGGGCAATGTGCAAATGGGGAGCTTTATCACTCTGCCCGCTGCACTGCAATTGCTTGACCACGATTTAGAAGAATCAGAGGCCTGCATAGACCAAAATGTGCTAGTGCCGTTATCTGACAATCAATTCTCCGCACTAGTGTCGCTGGTATTTAATATAGGAGCTGCGGCATTTAAACGCAGCACGCTGCTACGTCTTCTAAATCGCCTGGACTTTGAGGGGGCTGGGGAGCAAATACTCGTATGGGATATGGCGGATGGGAAGCTTGTGCCGGGGCTGCTAGCTAGGCGTAAGGCTGAATACGTGCTGTTTCATACGCCTGGAGTGGTTAGCTCGCTTTAGATATGTTAGCCCACCACTTCTCTACATCTTGGTAGGTGGCAAACACTCGTATAACTGTAGTGTTGCCTGCGTAGAGGTGGAGGCGGTAGGTGCCGTTGGAAAGACGCTTTACTAAGCCTGCTTTGATAAGTTTCATGCTTTCAGTGTAGCACGGCGATATTAGGAAGTCAAATTGGCCGCCAGCCTAGACATCGAATTGCATTGAGGCCTCCACGGGTAGAGTAGACGCCCCCTTTCTCAATTGTCAAGACGCTTTCAACAACATTTCTAGGATAAACTCTAATTTGGTCATTACTGTCGGCCATAACAAACTGCTGTGCGTGCGGCGCGATTGCTAATGCTATGGCTTTAGTGAACCATAAAGTATATTTTCCGAACAACTCTTCCGCAGAGGCGTCACACCGTAAACACTTATCATTTCGTATACTATGAATGCAGCCCGCGCTCCGTGTAGGGGACAGTGCAGGAATAGAAAATGTGTACCCGTTACGGTTTTTAGCCGCGTTTAAAGTGTTTGACACAAATCGTGGGGCGCAAGCATCACATGTTGTAGGACCTCCCGCGCAAGGGCACGAATTTGAACTTTTAGTAGGCACGCTAAGCGCTTCGCAAAGATTGCAATGCCAATAGTGCCCAGTGAATAATTGCCGTTCTTCCATTAGCGAAGAGCATTTGGGGCAGGTCATTTTCCCTCCCACTTTTTAAGAAAGGCGCGTATCCGGTCAACAAACTCCGCAGGTATTCGTGTGGTCGTATGCTGAGAGTTGGCCGTTATCGTAGTTAAAAACTGCACCGCCTCCCTCAATGCAGCACAAAGCTCGGGGACGGCGGTGCGAGAGGTGGCGATGAATTCATAATTACAGCCATCCTCAAATCCCAGCGGCTCTTTAGATATAATCATATGAACTATAGCCTGAGTCCAAGGTCCCGGACTAGTTCGCGCCATTAATGCTTCCAGTTGTTCGATTTGCTTGAGTGTCATTCTTCCTCCAAACCTTTCACCCCCAAATCTTCCCATTCAAACGTCATTGTTTGTCCTACCATCTCGGAAAAGTCGGCAGCAGGAAATTTTCTATTCCAGTCAGTCATTTAGTCCTCCCCAATTGCTCGATACGAGCTTTCCATTGCCATTGTTGGCGTTTTGTCATAATAGCGTGCGCTGCATCGGCCACATCTTCGCAGCGATAATAAGCTGCTTTATATTCCTCTCCAGTAAGTGACGCATTGAGTAACCTACCGGCTAAACCACAACTTAGTAGGCATAATCCTAATATCGCGTACTTCATAATTCCTCCACGTCCATCTCTTCGATGTAATACTCAGTGCCTGAGTCGCTTATATCAAAATGAGGGTCCAACGTATGGTCTGAAACTCTGACCTTGCTGCAGTCGCCGTCGGCCTTCTCAAGTAGGGCTGCGGCCATATTGTCTGCATCGGCCACCCAAGAATGCGCTTTTCGTTCGGATAGAAATACTTTTGCAACCCAAGTATTGGGGTCGAAGTCGTCACCTGTGTGTCCGGATACAACATAAACTTTCATACTTCCTCCAATTGCGGGCCGGATTTAGGGGTTTATGTCTTATACCCCATCGCACTCGTTTACCCGGGTTTACCTGCGCGCCCAATTAAGGACTTCTTCCCCCGGCACCCACAGTTGCCAGATAATTTCGTTACCTCCGACTACTGGCTCTCGGAGCTACGTTGCTAGTGGGCCGGGCTTGATACCGGCTTACTGGGTTCATTCGGGTTTATTGGTTGGGGCCTCGTACGTGGTGCCTAATGCCACTTTCCCTACCCTAGCGGTACTCCCACACCAAGCGTGTCCTTCCACGCCGCCACTAGCAAAATTAATTAGTTACAACACACCCCGCGATACTGAAAGAGCAGGAATACCCAGGCGCACCTGATGAATACCCACCATCGGGCAGATACACAAGATATTGATAAGATTCTGTCACATTCCAGGCGCTGTAGGCCTTGCCGTCGATGCAAAATCCCACTTCTGGCAAACCCCCGCTATTGGCCGAGGCCGGGCAGAATTGAATAGCCGTTACAACGCTTCCTGGGGTGCCTGGCAGGCCCTGGGAGCCGTCCTGACCTGTCGCCCCCGGGCTACCCTGAGGCCCCTGCTCGCCGGTCGCCCCTTGGGCCCCGTTTGGCACATATGCCGTAGTGCCGTTAGGGCAGGTGATTTTGCTACCCGTAGCGTCAGCGACTACTGTACAACTTGCAGGCACCAGCTGCTCAGCACATCCTGAGGTGAGGATGAGTACTCCTAATATCGCGAAGGTTGTCAACATAACTAATAGGGCTTTTGTATTGGTGTTCATAGGTCTCCTTTAGGGTGTTGTTAAGGGCTTCACATTTAACTAGCTACCTTGTTCCGCCAGCCCTATAAGTTAATAGTACTCCAATTCAGCCCAATGTCAACTGCAAAGTGCGAATAGCGATATCCAAGCGCTTCTGAGCACTTACAACCAACGCAACGGCACTCTTACGGTCGTCTTCAGTAACCGGAGGAGGCATTTGGAGGTCTACCAAAGCCCAGAAGCGTTTCACTTCTCGTAAAAGATTGGCGATATAAGGGGCATCCGGAAGCACTTCCACTATTGCCAGCTTATCGCTCTTACCGTCCCAGCTCACATAGTAACCCTTTACCGCCCCGGACACTAAAAACTGCTGCATGAGCTGGGGATAATACTTGTCTGGAATCTTGCCCGCTAGCGCTTTGCCGTGGTCTACCTTATTGGGACATTTAATTTCTAATATCGCCTGTTCTTCGGCGTTGTAGCCGTCAAATGAAGCCCGAATGTATTCATACTCATCGTGGCATGCTGAGAGAGGCGGATATAGAAGTCCAACTGCCTTCTCAAACAGCTCCCTGGCCTTTGGCTCCAAATCGTGCCCCCGCTGCATTGCCGCTAGCGCATACACATTGTCTGTCTCCTGGCGAGGGATAAGGCCTGCCTTTTCTGCCCACAGCTTGAAGGGTGTGCTCCAGGGCGAGTTGCCCATAATTACAGGAGCGTCACTAGCGCCCAGGCCCTTCTTGCGCCATTCAGCCCAGTCTGAGCTATTTTGACTTAGATTTACAACGCGCACGGCGCACCTCTTTCAATTCGATATATAAATGGGCTAAAGGGTCGTTAACAGGTTCGTATGACAATACATTCACATAGGCGCTAGGGGCATTCGGGCCATCGATATGGGGAAACTGGTAGGCCAGTGCCCAATAGCGCGTTGCAGGGCGTTTTCTAAGCTTACGGCAGACCTTATAATGGGAAGAAAGTTTTAACCCACTATCATCGATATATTCAATCCACTCTCCCTTAATATTAGTAACAGTTGCTTTATGCCTGCGCCCTTGACGATATGCCGAAATTCTATCTCCGATATTCATTTAGACTCCTTTCGGTGCACTTCTTTCAATTCAGTATACCCAAGGTCACGAGGGCGCTTCGAGGCTATCATAACACCCGCAGAAGCGCCATGGTCGGGAAGCTTTACAGTCTGCACCCAAAATCGCCTAGCTACATGCTTCACCAACTTGCGGCACGATTTTGGGTGACTTTTCCACAACAATCCATCTACTTTATACTCGATATCCCCGTCTGCATAAATTTTTTCTACCGTGGCAGTGCGACGGTCTCCAAGATAGTATGTAGCAATTCTATCGCCAATATTATACTTCATACTGTAGGCTCCCAGCTTACATCTTCTACAATAGCGCCATTTTCTTCTACCATGCGCATTTCCAACACGATAGTGTCCAACGCATCGTATTCGCTGCTAATAAGGGCTCGGGTAATATCGCCTCCCCGTGATTTGACTGTCTCAATTACTGTGCAGCCCCGCAAATGCAGGCGGTCGGGCACAGGCCGGTCGAGGCGTGCTTTGAGCTTTTCGGGATAGGCCAGATATATGGTTTTTGGTAAAATTGTCATTATTTCCCCCAATATTCTGGTTTAAGCATTTCTCGGTCGGCAAAAGTGTCATCCACTTCTACAGAGGCTTCTATTCGGGCTTCCTCCAAACAAGAGAGGTAGGACGAGTCAATCTCTTCATTATGGCAAACTGTAGTGATTTCCTCGTCTATCGCGGCTAACTTTAATACTGCTGTGCCCAGCGCTTCAGTAGCCCGGGCCCATCTAAGCGCTCGGGATTTCGAAGCAGCCGCACTGCTTGGGGATTCAATCACCGGGTACAAGTCCAATTCTTCAAAGTCCATATTGCCTCCTATTGGTTTATAATACCCCGGCTTTAATGAGAAGTCAACAACTTTGCTCCAATGGCCGCAGATATAAATCCCATACCAAATATCACCCACTCTGGGAAAATGGGTTTGCCTTCGGACTTTATTGCAACAACTTCTTGCTTCAATAGGGCATTTTCTTGTTGTAGTGAAGTTACTAGCCCATCGCACATTCGCAACCCCGTATCACAGTTATTTGCTGGGGGATTTGCCGTCAGGACCGTACACACCAGCATTATTAGACTTAAACGCTTCATAGGCTTTCTCCTGGTTGGCGATATTAACATCGAGTTCGTCTACTTTACCTTGGGCCTCAGCCCCAGAGGCCTCCGACTTTAAAGCCCCCACCTTCTGAAGAAGCATGAGTATTGCTGCCCCGGCTGCGATGAGAGCGGATATTAGATAGTTCATTTTTTACCTCGTAGATTAATCTCCTTTAACAGTGCGTTTTCTAAATATTCAAGTTCATTTCTAAATTCTGTAATGGAAATACGTAGACTATTTACACTATCGATTTTATCTTTCCACTGCCGAAATGCTAAAAGGGTGTAACATACGACATACAGCCCGGCGCCGAAGACGGTCCCTGCTCCAACTACCATTAAAGCAGTCTCTAAAAAGTTCATCGAAGCCTCCTGATATTGATTACGGCGCCCTTAATAATACTGAAAAACTCGGCATTATGATCTTGAGGTTGAGAGGGGTAGAGCCACGTCCCCACAATGTAATGAATGTCCGTTTCGTGGGCCAGCCTGCCAATCACTTCAAACTTCATTGGCTGATGCTCTTCGGCCCCAGTGAAAGAGCTGTGGTCCCAAAATTCAACGCGTACAATATCGCCTGGTTTTACTTTCACAATGCCCCCGTCCATCGGTGGTTTTTGCCAATAATCATTGGAATGAGATGCGGAATCCCATTGAGCACGACTACACAACTTACAATTGGCTTGCGCCGCATCCACTTGCCGTAAGAGAATGCATAGGCCTTGCGGTTGATGCCGCACCCGGCGTTGGCGCCAAATAGCAGCTTATCGTCATTCGCCCAATATTGAATTCCAGCGTCCGCGTGCAAATGTCCAATCACTGTGGGTTTCATGTTGTCCTTTGCAGCATTGAGGGCACCTCCTACCCCCGAATACCCAAGTCCGTGCTGGTAAACCACGCCATCCACTTCGTGGCGGTCCGCCCATACCCAACCTTTCGGCGCTTCTAAAAACTGTGAGTAGGTCTTTAAGAAAGCTTTGGGAATCCCGCTCTTGAAAGCTCTCTTGAATATGCGGTCCGTATGATTTGAAGTGCATAGCAATACCTTTGGAAATGCCTTGTAGTAAGGCTTTAGTGATTCAATAGCCGCTCGCAACTCATCTCCAGCGCTCATCCCATCCGGGTCGGCATCAAAATCGGCAAGTGCATGGAAGTCTACCTCGTCGCCTACGTGTACTACAGTATCGCACTTATACTTCTTTTGAATGGCCAGGACGAATTTCAAATAGTCCTGATGATGAAATGGGTGCTGGGTGTCTCCAAGTACTAACACTTTACTCATATCTTTTCTCCACACTTTACACAAATATTGACCAACGCGCCGGAATTGGCTCCTTCATGGTTGCACTTTGGTTGTGCCCACGCCTTCCTAACTTTTTTACATTTGCCGCAGTAAACATAAGCCCCACCGTCTTTAGGAATAACATCTTCACACCCACACTTAGACTTATGTCGGTCATCCATTTCCGGGCGTTCAAAAGTCATTTCCCCCAGCATAAGTACATTAGCGCCAATGTGAGCCCAATGAGGCAAGCCGCTTTCAACATCGCAATCCTCTCCTTTGAGGTACTGAAATGTATGACGAAGTAAAGCTGACAACATGCGACTATAACCAATACCCTTGAGATAATTATACATACCATATTTCTGTGCTCCATATCCCATCGCTTTAGCCACCTGCTCTAGCGCCCGCGGAGGCAGCAGCGCCATTGGGGCTTTTTCAATATCGTGCTTTACTCCACTCATCGCTTCCTCCCTTGATTTTCCTTGTGCGTTTTAGCCCGGTGGCACGGCTTGCACACCACTTGCAAATCTTCTGGCCTGCAAAACAGCCGTGCCACATATCCATCAAAACTGTCCCAGCCCGCAATCGGCACTACTGGCACCTTATGGTCTACTTCAGTAGATGTTTCAAAGAATTCATAATTGCACAACTCACACCGTGTACGCCACTGGGCTCTACCAGTTGCCGGATTGACTGCTTTACCAATACGAGCATTCATTTTAGCTGCTCCGAAGGCCGGCCATTTATACGATATACGCCTTAGTTGCGATACTAGAAAGGTCTTTAGCACTAGGTTCATTTAGACCTCTCGTAGTAGGACCACTTCAGAATCCTATGTAATTCCTCATTGGCCACAGGCTGCTCGCACAACAAATTTACATTGAGCAAATAGTAATAAGCCGCCTCATACGGTTGGCCAAGATTGTCCAAACAGTTGGCGATTTTAATATAGTGAGCATGCCGGTCTCCAACATCAGGCTGTACGGTTAGGACGGACAAAAGCCGGTCCGAAAATACGCTTTTCATGCTGCGATTGGCATCTTGCGCATCAAACTCTGGCAATGCCACTTCTGTATTTTCATACACTAGAGGTTTGCCGGCTACTTCTAATATCAGCTCTTTCTTTCGTCCTGTTTTCTTATGCTTACACCCTTCTTGCCGATAGAGCGCAACGTGGTGATAAATGCTGAGGTCCGCTCCCGGCAAGCAAGCAGCGACAAAGGCCTTGTCAAGAGCCGGTAGCATGTGATTAGGGGGAGCAGTGCGAGGTATGTGGTAGTGCTCACCACGATTGCCTGTCGTGTACTTTTTATATCCGACTTCGTGATTGACAAGCCACCCTTCAACAAGCTGAGATGTTTCACTCTCATCACAGTCGACGAGGAGCGCCTCATTGTGCACAACTCCCTTAAAACTTTTGAACGTGCCAAGCTCGCCAAGGCTTTTTGCGTCGCTCTCCGAGTAGCGATACACACTAGCAAAGCCACTATTAGGCAAATCACACTCTGGAAGAAATCGTACATTGCTATCCTCCACTCGCGGTTTCCATATCGCCCATGTGTAGCTCATTTCGCCTCCGCTATTGCAATCCACTTTTGTAAATTCTTAGTGCTAGAAGCATATCCGGTGTTTGACATGTCTGTACTGTAACAAGTAATGGTTGCCACAACTTCATTTTGTTCATCTACTACAGGACCCCCAGACTCCCCAGGTACAGTGGTAGGGTTAACTACAATGCTGCTATCCCAGGCAAGTCCCATATATATTACAGGAGTGGTGTGAGTTTCAACATCGCCGTCCGGGTGCCCTAGCAAGCGAAGAACAGAGCCGATATTAGGAGTCTTTTTGGCAAATACATACGGCTTTCTCTTTCCGGTGTTTGCCATAAGCAGTGCCCAATCTGCATTGCAATTACTATCAGAAGGGAGATAGTGAAACGAAAACACGGCGTAGGGCACGGCCTCCCCGTCGGTGTATTTTACCATACTGCCCTTTTCATATGAAATACAATGCCCAGCAGTGGCCACTAGGTTTTTGCCTACAATATAGCCAGAACACACTCCAGTGCTATTTTGTATATACACAACGCTAGACAGGCGGTTGTTAATATATTCTCCATTGCGAGGAATGCGCCATAAAGACCCGAAGCACACAGATACAAGAAGCAGTACTATGTAAGGTAAAAGTTTCAAATCGCCTCCTTTTTAGACCAAAAGCGAGAAACATGCAAGTCCGAATAGTAGCCAAAATTCATAATTGCTCTTTTCCCTTAATGCCATAGAAAGTACTAATCTGCTTAATCTCACCACGAATAGACACAGGGAGCGACAAAGCAGCATCAATATTTCGAATTGCTCTCTCAAAAATGTCTTTACCTTGTTCATAGGTGCCATACACTTCCCAAGTGGTGCTGTCGTGAATGTCTGGTAAAAGAGGATAAGCTTCAATACCATCTTCGCGAGCAATGCGGTCAATTTCTAGAACAATGGCGCGAAGAATAGCGTGCCCCCCGTGCTGCCCGAAACGATTTAACGCGTCTTTCGTTTGCGAGGGCGGGATGTAGAGGCGTCTTCCGAACAGCCCGTTAATGTACCCGCGCTCTTTCGCAAGAGTTTTAAGTCGGCCTGCCAAGTTTTCCAGGGCTTTGAATTTGTTCCAATAGCGTCTGACGTGCTTATCCGCTTTTTCGAGCGCTGTGGGGAACCCTGCGAGCGTAAGGTTTTTTGATACAGTGAATTTTGTTCCAGTGTAGCCAACAGAGAGCTGGATAATCTTAGCGATTTTACGCAGGCGAGCAAATCTTTCCTTAATTTCATTGGAGGGTTGGGCTCTTGTGTCATAATTAGAATGAAATTGTCTAATGAGAGCCGAAATTTCTGTAGAGTAGTCATACACTTCCTCCAATGGAAATAATTCTAAACCCAGGTCTAGGTAAATATCGCCCAGTCCGTCACGATACACTTTCAACATCGTCGGGTCGCCGCTAAACCCAGCCAACAGGCAAGGCTCAATAGACACCAAGTCCATATGTACGCCGACTGTGCCGGGTCGTAACCTAAACGCCGACATAAGAGGCTCGCTGCTAAAAGGCATATTAAGGTCGTACGGCGCATAGCCCCCCAATCGTTCCGACACTGTGGCGCAAGTGTCATGAGGAAAGTGCATTAAGCCATTCGATGCGTGCTCAATATATTGCTCCGAGAATTGGAGGAGCTTTTCATTCTCAGAGAGGTCCACAAAGGCTTCAGCCGAGGGGTGATGCAAACGAGCAATGCTGTGCTTGTCCGATTTCCTCTTACCAGTTTCGGTGTAGCCCGCGACGGGGAGCCCGATTTTATCATGTAGCAAAATTGCCCTTTGCGTACTGCTATTGGGATTAAATTTCGGGTGACGTTTGACAGAGGTCGCAAATCGTACACGCCCATTCTCAGTTTGAAGAGTGCTAATTTTGGCATCATATTTCTCCTTTTCCATCTCGGCGATTTGTGGAGCGCATAATTCTCTAATTCTAGTATCGGCTTTCTCTACCTCTATTTCATAGTGCTGACGGGCCCTGGCTAAGGCCAATTCATCTACTAAAACCCCGCGTCGCGTAGCCTTTGCCAAAAACGCAGCGTAGTCGCGATTAAGATTGTGATGTGTTTCAAGCCATTCCTCCCCAGTACGAAGTTTTTCAATTACCAACCAAGTACTTTGTGCATCCAATGACGCATAGCGCCCGAGAGTATCCACAGAGGCAAGATAATGCTCACCGTTAGACAAGCGTCCACCAGCGGCTGCCACTTCTGTTTCGAGTTCAATATCGCCTCGCTCTGCCCAGCCGAGCACTGACATTTGTGCTTTTTTGAGTCCATATCCACGCTCCTTCTGCTCTTCATCAGAGAGATACCATAAAATCCTACCGTCGACATCCCATTTAGTGGCGATATTGAAACATGCGTCTAGCCATTCACGGTCGTGTTCGATGTTCCAACCAGACAATAGTCTAGAGCTAAGAAGGGATTGCAATTTTGGAAGCATCTGTCTTGCTACCATTGGCTGTAGGTTTTTAGAAGGACTGCCTACCCAATGATTTACCGGGATGTAAAATCCCTTATTGCCGGCCCAGGCCATAGATACGCCCAACAGGTTGGCGAGGGCCGGCTTACAATCAGGTAGGTGCTCAGTGTCCACAACAATGTCTTGAGGAGCATTAGCCAACAGACTATGTAGCTCGGACAGTGTCATAGAACTCCTTAATTGCCCGGGCTTGATTCCGGGTATGAGTTAGCGTTGTATTCTCTGCTCTCACTCAGTGCAGAGTCATTCGCTGCGTGTCCTCAGACTTCACTCTAGAATCACCATCTTTCGCCCTTCGCCGACGTACCTGACTTAGGGCTCCACGCCGCAATTAAGTATTACGCCGCTTCGCGCATGCGAAACGTGTTAACTCGAGGAAACGATTTACCGGCGTTTTCGCCTTTCTTCTGAACTTGAGTCTTCACTTCTATGGTGTAAGGCTGTTCAAGAAGATTCTTAAAATCGCCGAAACCGGTCTTTTTGCCTTCGGTGGCAAAATCAGGGAACTTAAACGTTTTAATCTTCGCAAGTTCAATGCCGCCTTCGATAAGCAGCTTTTTGATGCTTGCAGTGCCTTGCGGATTGGGCGCGCCAGCCGCAGTGGCTACAACAAAATAATCCCGAATTTCTTTACCCTTCGCGTCACCTTCGCTCTCAATGCGATAGGTTACCTCAAGGCCCTTTGAGCCAGACCGAAACACCTTAGCCTCCACATTGCTCACAACAGCATCATAGGTACCATCCTGAAGAGGCGTGCGAGGGGT
>Ga0182012_10004937_pt1 | contig 13851 bp, 13 predicted proteins | sample 612S2SmetaG_FD_120486 | JGI IMG/M metagenome (GOLD analysis project Ga0182012, IMG submission 120486) | Permafrost microbial communities from Stordalen Mire, Sweden - 612S2S metaG | ecosystem: Environmental > Terrestrial > Soil > Wetlands > Permafrost | place: Sweden: Stordalen | collected... | reverse complement strand
GGTGACGGACGCTCGACGCACCACGAGGGTCGACGCCGACGGCGCACCGGTGAGCCTCGAAGACCAAGATCGATCGCGGTGGGACGTGCTCGCCATCGCACGGGCGAACGAATTGGTCGCCGAGGGACTTCGCTCCGCTCGGCCCGGGCGCTACACGCTGCAAGCCGCCATCGCCCTCGTTCACGCGAGCGCGCCATCGTTTGATGACACGGACTGGGTGGAGATCGTTCGACTCTACGACTTGTTGCTCGAGTCGTGGCCCTCACCGATCGTCGCCCTGAACCGCGCGGTGGCCGTGTCACAGTTAGACGGACCTGACGTCGCGTTGATTCTGGTCGAAGAGCTCGAAGGTGAACCCCGACTGGCTGACTACCACTACCTGCCGGCGATCAAGGCCGATCTACTGCGACGACTCGGCCGCGAAGATGAGGCGCTCGCCGAAGGTCAGCGGGCTCTCGGATTGGTCCGCAACGACGCCGAGCGGGCCTTTCTCGACGCTCAGCTCCGAGGTCGCGGGACCCGAGAAACCTGACGCTGAGCCTGCCTGTGCACCAGTGAGGCCGACGAGATCGGATCATCACCGCTCGGGTGACACTCGCGAGGCCCACGGTGGCGCCGCACGTTGTTCACACGGTAATGATGACCTTCCCTCGGGCGTGACCGTCTTCGACGTACGCCACCGCGACTGGCGTCTCACTCAATGAATACGTCCGATCAATGAGAGGAACGACGTCGCCCGACGTCACGAGCGCGGACAACGTCTCGAGGTTCTCCTTCGTGACAGCCGACATCACGCCTCGGAGCTGCTGGCGGACGAAGGGTGCGACGACGACGGTCTTCAAGGCCAACGCCATCGGTCGAAACCACTTTCCGCCTCCTCCACCCGCGACGACGAGCGTCCCGCGCGGCTTCACTGCCCGACGAAGGTCGCGCAGCGTACGGTTCCCAATCGTGTCCACGACCACGTCATATCGACGAGGTTGCCGGGCGAAATCACTACGCGAGTAGTCGATGACCTCGGAGGCGCCGATCGACCTCACGAGATCGACGTTTCTCGTGCTGCACACTCCGGTCACCTCGGCTCCGAGTGACTTCGCGATCTGAACCGCGTAGGACCCGACACCACCGGACGCGCCGTTGACGAGGACCGACATTCCCGATTTGACCTCCCCTTTGTCTCGAACGGCCATGAGGGCGGTATTTCCGGCGCACGCCAGGGACGCTGCTGACTCGAATGTCAACACGTCGGGCTTGGAGACGAGACGCGCCTCATCCGCGGCAGCGTATTCCGCGAAGGCGCCCCTCGCCAGACCGAAGACGACGTCCCCGACTTTGAACCGCGTGACTTTTTCGCCGACTGCGGTGACGGTGCCTGCTACATCGATGCCCAGTCCAGGGTCCTTTGGACGCCGATACCCGGCGCCCATTCGCACGAGGTAGGGCTCGCCGCGAACGAAGTGCCAGTCGTAGGGGTTGACGGAACTGGCGTGCACCTGTAGGAGCACGTCGGTTTCCCCAACCTCGGGCATCGGAACCTCGCTGAAGGAGAGGCTCTCGGCCGATCCGTACACAGTTCTCGTGATCGCTTTCATCGATGATCCCTTCACAGTCCAGATCGGTTACCGTACGTTGTATGCTTACATCGTAAATCTAGCCATACTGTGTAAGTATGTCAAGCGTGCCCCGCGTGCAACGAACGCATCGAACGAGGACCCCGCTCAACAGGGAGCGGATCTTGCGCGCCGCGCTCGACATGGCCGACAGCGCCGGCCTCGACGCTCTGACCATGCGCGCGCTCGGCCAATCCCTCAGCGTCGAAGCGATGTCGCTCTACAACTACGTCGAGGACAAGGACGACCTGCTCACCGGAATGGTGGAGCTCGTGCTCTCCGAATTCGATCTCGCCCGCAAAACTGAAGACTGGCGGTCGGACATGCGAGCAACGGCGGTATCGGCGCATGAAGCGCTACTTCGTCACCCCTGGGCGACCCAGCTCGTCCTCTCGCCGACCTCAGCACGAATGATCTCCGCACGAATGGCCTACATCGAGTCGATCCTCGCGAGGCTCCGAAGCGCAGGCTTCACGCCCGAAGCGGCGTCGAGGGGCTATCACGCACTCGACAGCCATATTCTCGGATTCACCATCTGGCAACTCGGGCACAACCTCCCCGCAGACGCCCCGCCGGACTTCATCGACACCCTGATGCGCCAACTCGATCCCGACGCCTTCCCCTTCTTGATGGAGCACGCCGCAGTGCACATGAAGTCATCAGAGGACGGGGAGGAAGGTGAATTCGAGTTTGGGCTCGACCTCATCCTCGACGGACTCGAGCGATACGTGCACTCGACGCGGAACGAGACGTGAAGAATTCTGAGTTCAGCCGTTGATGCGACGCCGGATCGCCGCGCACACGGAACTCGACTCACGAACGCTTGAGCGTTGTCACTCGAGCTACGTCGATGGATCGGAGCGCTCGTCGGACTCGAGGCCGAGCGTTTCAAGCTCCGCTTGGACGATCTTGTAATCGCGAAGCCTCCTCGGATGATCGAGGATCGTGTCCTGATGCAGCACTGACATGGCGGCCATAGCCATGCGCCGGTAGAGCCAGAAGAAGAAGACACCGAGCGGTAGTTCAACACCGAACCCCGTGAGCATGGTCAGCCATTCGTCGCGGTGGCCAAAAGACGTGACCATGTCGAACCACGCGTCGCAAAAGAGCAGGGTACCGGCGACCATGCCGAGCGCGGCGAGTATCTGGCGTCGGAACCACGCCGCCCACGCCGCGAGGAGGAGCACAGCGATCAGCGCCGCGTCGAACCCGGTCCACAGCAACCGCCAGTGATCGGCGTCGTATCTCGGGGGGAGTGAAAGGCCGAGAAAGATGGTCCAGGGGATGAGTGCTCCAGCCCCAATGAGAAAACAAAGGGAAACGAGCTGGGCTCGTCGCGACAGCGAGAGATGAACGCGTAGCGCGCGCAACTTTTCGCTCCGACTTCGAACGTCGTCGGATTGCGGTCCATCGCCGTCCACGAAGTCATTTTCGCACACGATGTGTGGACCGTGGCCCTCGCGTCTCGGCTAACCCAGAATCAGAGTGGTTCGGCCGGTAGTCGGTGCGTCTCGATTGGCCTGGTCCGGCTACGTCGCTGGCTCAGAAGTGGCCGGCTGGCGCTGGCGGAGGAGGTGGGATTTGAACCCACGGAAGGTTTCCCTTCACACGATTTCCAATCGTGCCGATTCGGCCGCTCTCGCACTCCTCCTCAAATCCGGTCGTCACCTTTTGAAATGAATACCGGCTGGCAAGGTTACCCGAGCCGACGAAAGCACTCGTCCGGTAGCCTTTTCAACGCCGAGGTTCAAAGCAGTGGTCGGGTCCCGTGCGACGGCCGTTTGTGAACCGAGTCAGGGGTGGAAGCCAGCAGCTCTCAGCAAATCGTGTTGGGTGCCACGGATCGCCTGACCACTGCTTTGGACCTCGGCATTTGACACCACACCGTTAGCATGCGTGGATGGCTGACGCGTCGACAACCCCTACGTCCATCGACGGCGTCACGTCGCTCTATCGCCGATTTCGACCGGGTCGATTCGTCGAACTACGCGGTCAGGACCACGTCGTTCGCGCCCTCCAAGGCGCCGTCAAGAACGACCGCGTCTCGCACGCGTACCTCTTCTCGGGGCCGCGCGGGACGGGGAAGACGACGACCGCACGGATCCTCGCCAAGGCGCTGAACTGTGAGAATCCCAAGGACGGCGACGCCTGCAACGTCTGTGCCAGCTGTGTGGCGATCACCAAGGGAACGTCGTTGGACGTCACCGAACTCGACGCGGCCTCCAACAACGGCGTCGACGACATTCGCGACATCACCGCCGGGGCCTGGCACGGGACACCGGGCAGCTGGAAGGTCTACATCTTCGACGAGGTCCACCAACTCTCCAAGGCCGCCTCGGCCGCGCTCTTGAAGACCTTGGAGGAGCCACCGTCGCACGTCGTCTTCGTGCTCGCCACGACCGATCCACACAAGGTCATGCCGACGATTCGCTCGCGCACGCAACACTTGGAGTTCCGCCTCTTCAACGGCGAGACGCTGAGTTCGCTCTTGCACGAGGTCGAGCAGGCCGCGGGGCTCAGCGCCGACGAAGCGACGATCGAGGCGGCCGTTCGACTCGGCCGCGGATCCGCGCGCGACGCCTTGAGCGCCCTCGATCAACTCATCGCCACCGGTTCGATCATCGAATCCCAGCCCGAGTTCGACGGACTCTTTCGTGCCCTGGTCGACGCCGACGCGGTGGCCGCACTCAAGTCGCTCGCGGAGTTGACGAGAGAGGGATGGGACCCCGAACAACTCGCCGAGAACTTCGCCGCCGAGGTCCGACAGGTCTTCTTGCTCCAGGTCGCACCGGAGGTGGCCGACGCCGTCGACAGCGACCGCGATCGCCTCATCGAGTGGGGGAGTCAACTCGGTCTTCCGCGCACCGTTCGCGTACTGGAGACCGTTGGGCGGGCCATGCGTGAGATGAAGAGTGCGCCCGAGAAGATCGTCATCCTCGAAGTGGCCATGGTCCGTTTGATTCGACCCGAGTTGGACAGCTCGATCGACGCCCTGGACGAGCGACTGACCAAGCTGGAGCGCGAGGGTATTCGCGTCGAACCGGCCGCTCCGGCTCCGCCCGCGGTCCTTCGACCCATTGGATCGTCGGCCCCGGCCGCGCCGAGTCGACCGGCAAAGGAGCCGGCGCCGTCGCCGACGGCCGACGTCGTCGAGGCTGAGGTGCCAACACCCGTCGCCGCAGGCGGACTGGACATCGACGACGTTCGCTCGCGCTTCGTGGAACGAGTGATTCCGAGAACGTCGCGTGGTGCCCAGTTGTTGCTCAAGTCGGCCCACGTGCGCTCACTGGACGGCCAGAACCTCACGATCGCCCTACCCAGTGAAGAGATGCGACAGAACACCGAACTGTTCTCCCAAGGACTGCGCAGTGCCATGGAACACGAGTTCAAGTCGCCGTTGCAGATCACGTGGGCGGTCGATCCGACGTTGAGCGTCAGCGCGAACATCCCGACGAAGAGTGCTCGTCCGATCGGGACTCGAGACGTCGAAGTCGAGGAGAGCTACCCCCAAGACGAGACCGTCATCGTCGTTGATTCCGCCGGCGATCACCTGATCACAGAGATGTTCCCGGGAGCGACGGAGATCTCGTGAGCTACCCGCCGCCGCTGCAAGCCGTCGTCGATGAACTGGGACGATTTCCCGGCGTCGGACCGAAGTCGGCGCAGCGCATTGCCTTCTGGCTGATGCGCCAGCCCAGCGAGGACGTCGCTCGACTCGCGGTGTCCATCGAGGAGATGAAGACCAAACTCTCGTTCTGCGAACGGTGCTGCAACATCGCCGAGACCGGGGGACTCTGTCCCATCTGCGCCGACGATCGCCGTGACCAGACGACGATCTGTGTCGTGGAGAATCCTCCCGACGTCGTCGCGGTCGAGCGCTCCGGCGCATTCCACGGGACCTATCACGTGTTGCACGGCGTCTTGAATCCCCTCGAAGGCGTGACGCCGGACCGGTTGCGCATCCAAGAGTTGATCCTGCGACTTCGCGGTCCGGTGAAAGAGGTCATCCTCTGTTTCAACTCCAACGTCGAGGGCGACGCGACCGCTATGTACCTCAGCCGGCTACTGCAGGTACCCGGACTGGTCGTCTCCCAGCCAGCGAGTGGTCTTCCGGTGGGCGGGGACCTCGAGTTCGCCGATGACCTCACCCTCGGTCGCGCGATCGATGGTCGCCGCGTCCTCTCGGACTAAGCGAACCGGATGATGCAGAGCGCTCCGACGACGAGGCTGTAGAACCCGAAGGGCGTCAGCGTCTTGGTGGTGAACCACTTCGTGAGGAACTTGACCGAGATCAACGCCGTCACCATGGCGCACACCGCGCCGACCAGGGTCTGATAGCGGACCCCGTCGCCCAGTGGTCCCATCAAGTCAGGCAGTTTCAAGACGCCGGCGAGCAAGATGACCGGCGTCGCCAACAAGAAGGCGAAGTTCGCCGCGTCTTCGTGATTGAGTCCTTCCATCAGCCCGCTCACCATAGAGATCCCGCTTCGCGAGATCCCGGCGAAGAGCGCGAAGATCTGCGAACACCCGATGGTGAATGCGTTCGTCGCCGAGAGTCGACCGAGTTCCTTGAACTTCACGTGGCGTCCGCTGTTGCGACGCAGCCGTTCACCGATCAACAAGACGACGCCGTTGATCGTGAGGAAGATCGCCGCGGCGAGTGGCTTGGCGAAGAGCACGCGCAGTTTGTGCTCCAACAAGAGTCCCGCGATCCCGACCGGCACCGTGGCGACGGCGAGCATGAACAAGAGTCGGTAGCTCGGATCGGTGTCGGGATCGTTGAGGTGCCAGAGTGACGAGACGCCGGCCGTGGGAACACCGGCCAGCTGATGGCCGAGTCCGCCGAAGAGTTTCGTCCACGTCTTTCGGTAGTAGATGAGCAGACCGAGCGCCGTGCCCACGTGGAGCCCGACGATGAAGGCCAGGAAGAACGACTCGGACTTCGACTGGGAGTTGACGAGGTTGTGCCACCCCAAAAGTCCCGGGAGCAAGACGCCGTGGCCGAGGCTCGAGACCGGGAAGAGTTCGGTAATGCCCTGCGTGAGTCCCATGACGATGGCCTGGAAGTACGTCAGGGAGGCGTGCACCCCTCAACGCTAAACGACCGCACCGGTGGTGTCGGTGACGGATATCGGTCAGAATTCCCAAGTGCGGTATCTGACTGTGGTGCGACACGCGAAGTCATCGCCGGCCAAGCCCGGCGAGGCGGACTTCGTGCGCACGCTCAACAAACGCGGACGCGACGAGTGTGAACGGTTGCGTGCGTGGGCCAGTGACGTCAATGAACTCGGCCAGTACGGGCCGACGACCGCGCTCGTCAGTTCGGCCGCGCGCACCCGCGAGACGTTCCGGCGAGCCTTTCACGGTACGGCGTTCGTCGAACGCTGTGAGTTCAGTGAGCTGATCTACAACGGGCGCCGCGACGTCAGCGCCGAGGACCTCTTGATCGATCTCGCGGCGATCGACCCGGTGACGACGTCACTGCTGGTCGTGGCGCACAATCCCACGGTGCACGAGGTGATGATCGCGCTGGCGAAGGAGTTGCCGAAGTCCCTGCGCGGCGACCACTATCCCCTCGGTGGGGCCTACGTGCTGGCCTTGCCCGACGACCGACCGGTCGGCCCCGAACGCTACGACGTCGTCGCGAGTTATATCCCCGTCTAGAGGCTGCGCAGGATCGCGGCGTCACCCTGACCGCCGCCGCCACACAGCGCGACCGCGGCCACGCCGCCGCCGCGCCGGCGCAGTTCGGTGAGCGCCGAGAGCGCGAGGCGAGTGCCCGACATGCCGATCGGGTGCCCGAGGGCGATGGCGCCGCCGTTCACGTTGACCTTGCTCTCGTCGATGCCGAGGTCGTCCACCGAGGCCAGTCCGACCGCGGCGAACGCCTCATTGATCTCGAAGAGGTCCAGACCCTTCACGTCGAGGTCGGCCTTCCTCGCCGCTTGGAGGATTGCGTGCGACGGCTGGGTGAGGAGCGACGCGTCGGGGCCGGCGACCTGGCCGTAGCTGACCAGTTCGCCCAGTGGCGTGAGGCCGAGTTGTTCGCAGCGCTCGGCGGACATGACGAGCACGGCCGCGCCGCCGTCGGAGATCTGGGAGGCGTTCCCGGCCGTGATCGTGCCGTCCTTTTCGAAGGCGCCACGCAGTTGGGCGAGCGACTCGGCCGTCGTCTCACCGCGAACGCCCTCGTCGAGCGTGACCATGACCGGATCGCCCTTTCGCTGGGGGACGGCGACCGCGACGATCTCGTCGGCGAACTTTCCGGCGGCGATCGCCGCGGCGGCCAGTTGGTGACTGCGGGCCGAGAACTCGTCCTGGCGCTCGCGGCTGATCTGGCCGTGGTTGTAGCGCTCGGTCGCGAGTCCCATGGCGCACTGGTCGAAGGCGCACGTGAGGCCGTCGAACATCATCGCGTCGACGACCTTCTGGTCACCGATCCGGTAGCCGGAGCGCGCCCCCGGTAACAGGTACGGCGCGTTGGTCATCGACTCCATACCGCCCGCGATGATCACGTCGGCCTCACCGGCCCGGATCATCAGGTCGGCCAAGTAGATCGTCTGGAGGCCGGAAAGACAGACCTTATTGATGGTGGTCGCGTTGACGGTCATCGGAATGCCGCCGTTCACGGCGGCCTGACGCGCGGTGATCTGACCTTGGCCGGCCTGGAGGACCTGACCCATCAACACGAGGTCGACACTGGCCGGGTCGACGCCGGTGCGATCGAGCACGCCCTTGATGGCGGCACCGCCGAGGTCCTGGGCGCTCAAGGACGCGAAAGCGCCCGCCAACTTCCCGATGGCCGTTCGTGTTCCGGCGACGATGACGCTACGTGACATGGCGACTCCTTTGCGCAATGAATGCAAACTGACTTTAGACGTCGTTCGCGCGACTCCGACTGGGCGGCGCCGCTGGCGGCGGCGCGTCCGTCATTCTCAGTGTTCGAACGGACCTCGTCACGGCGCCAACTAACCTCGCCGGGATGAGTGAGATTCTCGACGCGGTGCGTTCCGGCGCCTCGGCCGAGGAGTTGGCCTCGACCGCGATGCCGGAAGTGACCCGCGCGGTCTTCGTGCGCCGTGACGAACAGACGATGTTCGACGGTATGGCCAGCGTCGACAAGGATCCCCGACGGAGCCTGCACGTCGACGAGGTGCCACTGCCGGAACTCGCGCCCGACGAGGTCTTCATCGCGGTGATGGCGTCCTCGATCAACTTCAACTCCGTCTGGACCAGCATCTTCGAACCCCTGTCCACCTTCGGGTTCTTGGACCGACTGGGCAAGGAGTCGTTCTGGGGCCAGCGCCACGCGCTCGACTATCACGTCATCGGCTCCGACGCCGCCGGCGTCATCATCCGCGCCGGCTCGGCGGTGCGCAATTGGAAGGTCGGCGACGAGGTCACCGTGCACTGCAACTACGTGGACGATCAGGACCCGTCGAGTCACGACGACTCGATGCTCTCGAGTAGCCAACGGATCTGGGGCTTCGAGACCAACTTCGGGGGCTTGGCCGACATCGCGGTCGTCAAGGCGAACCAACTGATGCCCAAGCCGACCCACCTCACCTGGGAGGAGTCGGCGGTCAACGCGCTGTGCAATTCGACGGCGTACCGGATGCTGGTCTCGCACAACGGTGCGCCGGTGACCCAGGGCGACCTCGTGCTCGTCTGGGGCGCCTCGGGCGGACTGGGATCCTTCGCGGTGCAACACGTGTTGAACTCCGGCGGCACCCCGATCGGCGTCGTGTCCAACGAGGCCAAGGTGGAGACCCTGCACGAGTTGGGCTGTGCGTACGTGATCGACCGCAGAGCCAACGACTACCGATTCTGGAAGGACGAGCACACCCAGGACGAGAGCGAGTGGCGCCGCCTGGGCAAGGACATCCGTGCGCTGGTCGGTGACGATCCCGACATCGTCTTCGAGCACCCCGGACGTTCGACCATGGGAGCGAGCGTCTTCGTGGCCAAGCGCGGCGGCACGATCGTGACCTGCGCGGCGACGAGTGGCTACATGATCGAGTACGACAACCGACACCTCTGGATGAAGTTGAAGACCATCAAGGGATCGCACTTCTCCAACTACCGCGAGGCCTGGGCGGCCAACCAGACCATCATCGACGGCAAGGTCGTGCCGCCGTTGTCGGCGGTCTTCGCGCTGGAAGAGACCGGCGAAGCCGCCTACGAACTGCACCACAATCGCCACGAGGGCAAGATCGGGATTCTCTGCGTCGCCTCCGAGGAAGGTACCGGCATCACCAATCCCGAACTGCGCGCGCGCGTGGGCGAGGAACGTCTGACGATCTTTCGACGTCACGACCTCGAGGCGTCGTGACGTCCCAGCTGACCGAGATCGACCACGTCGCGATCGCGGTGAACGACATCGACGCGGCGATCGCCTGGTACGAGTCGGTCTTCGGAGCCGTCGTCGTCCACCGCGAGGTCGTCGAGTCCGACGGGGTCGACGAAGCGCTCGTGAAGGTCGCCGACTCCTACATCCAACTCCTCACGCCGACGCGCGATGACTCGCCGGTCGCGAAGTACCTCGCGAAGAACGGTGAGGGACTCCACCACATCGCCTATCGCGTCGAGGACTGCGCCGCGACACTGGAGGCGGTGAAGTCCAGTGGCGCGCGCGTGATCGACGAGGCGCCGCGACCGGGTTCGCGCGGCACGACCGTCGCCTTCATCCACCCGAAGGGTTCGTTCGGGACGCTCATCGAACTGGTCGAAGAGGCGAAGTAGTTACCTCGACTCGCCGAAGGTGTTGCGCTACTACCGGGACTGGAGGAGCGCGGCCTCGGCCTCTTTCAAGAGTTCGTCCGACGCCTTCAAGTGCTCGGCGTCGAGGATCGCGAGTCCGGTGCTCACCGAGACGATCCCGCCGGGCGCACCGTCGAAGGGAATCGCGAGTTCTGCGATGCTCCGCTTCATTCGTTCCACGACCCGGGCCCCGGACTCGAGCGTCTGCTCCGGCAAGACACAGATGAACTCGTCACCACCCATTCGGTAGATGGAGTCGCCGGACCGGGAGCGACTGTTTATTCGTTCGGCGAGGGCGACGAGGACCTCGTTCCCGCGCGCCTGTCCGTAGAGGTCGTTGAATCGCTTGAAATCATTGATATCGATCAACGCAATGCAGACGTGGAGTCCGTATCGGGCGACCTGCCCGCCGTAGACGGCGAGGTCTCGCTCCAGTAACTGTCGGGTGCCCAGGTTCGTCAAGGTGTCGATCAATGGACTGGTCGCGGGACTCGCGGCGGGGGCCTGGCCGGAGGTGTCGGTCGTCGATTCCAACAACTTGGCGGTCTGGATCATGCCCTCGACGGCGATACGCCGGCGACGTGACGCCGTTCCGTACCAGACGCCGGCGATGACGGCGATCGCCAAGAGGACCGCGAGGGTAGCAACCATCCTTCGATTGTTGCACCGGTAGGCGCCGCTTCGTGTCTCTTGTGATGGAGTTGTTCACCCCATGTCCCGCACGAGTCGGTGCCCACCACCGTCGTGCGAAGGAAATCGCGTTCTGCTCCACGGAACGGTGTCGGCCTCGTTTGGATAGCCTTGCTCTTCATGGAGCATTCAATGGCTGATCGTCTGGCTGAACTCGACGCTCGAAAGGCCGAGGCTCGCGTCGCCGGTGGCGAGAAAGCGATCGAGCGACACCAGGCCAAGGGCAAGATGACCGCGCGCGAGCGCATCGAGTACCTGCTCGACGAGGACACGTTCCAAGAACTCGACATGCTGAATCGACACGTCGCCTCCGGCATGGGACTCGAGGAGAATCGTCCCTACACCGACGGCGTGATCACGGGCTACGGCAAGATCGACGGGCGAAAGGTCTGCGTCTTCTCCCAGGACTTCACGGTCTTCGGCGGCGCGGTCGGTGAGACCCACGGCGAGAAGATCCACAAGATCATGGACATGGCGACCACCATGGGTCTGCCGATCATCGGACTGAACGATGGAGCCGGCGCACGCATTCAAGAGGGCGTCGCCGCTCTGCACGCCTACGGGGGGATCTTCATCCGCAACGCGCGCGCGTCGGGCGTCGTACCCCAGATCTCGGTCATCCTGGGTCCGTGCGCCGGCGGCGGTGTCTACTCCCCGGCGTTGACGGACTTCATCTTCATGGTGAAGGACACAAGCCACATGTTCATCACCGGTCCGGACGTCGTCAAGACGGTCACCGGCGAGGACGTCACCCTCGAAGAGCTCGGTGGCGCACTGACCCACGCGACGAAATCCGGCGTCGCCAACTTCGTGATGCCCGACGAGAAGAGCGTGTTGGACGAGGTCCGCTACCTCTTGTCGTTCATGCCGTCGAACAACATGGAAGAGGCGCCGCGCATACTCACCGGGGACGACCCCAACCGGTTGTGCGAAGACCTGCGCGACATCCTGCCAGCGTCACCGAACCTGCCCTACGACATGAAGAAGGTCATCACGTCGGTCGTCGACGGTGGCGACTACATGGAGGTCCACGCCACCTTCGCCCAGCAGATCACGTGCGGCTTCGCGCGCATCGACGGGCACAGCGTCGGTATCGTCTCGAATCAGCCCAACGTGCTGGCCGGCGTGCTCGACATCGACTCGAGCGAGAAGGCGGCGCGCTTCGTGCGAACGTGCGACGCCTTCAACATCCCCATCGTCACGTTCGTCGACGTGCCCGGGTTCATGCCCGGGACCGACCAGGAGTACGGCGGCATCATCCGCCACGGCGCGAAACTGCTCTACGCGTTCTGCGAGGCGACCGTGCCGCGCATCTCGGTCGTCACGCGAAAGGCCTACGGCGGCGCCTACGTCGTCATGAACTCCAAGTCCATCGGCGCCGACCTCGCCTACGCCTGGCCGACCGCGGAGTTGGCGGTCATGGGTTCGGCCGGTGCGGTCGAGATCGTCCACCGACGCGACCTGATGAACGCCGACGATCCCCAGACCCTGCGCAAGCAGTTGATCGAGGAGTACGAGGAGCAGTACGCCTCGCCGTACATCGCGGCCGAGCGAGGTTTCATCGACGACGTCATCGACCCGGCCGAGACGCGACGGGTCCTCTGTCGCTCGCTCGAACTACTGCGCGGCAAGCGCGAGGACTTGCCGAAGCGCAAGCACGGGAACGTTCCTCTGTGAACTACGGCCTGACGCCGCGCCCGGAGTTACCACCCGACGAATTGGCGGCGCTGGTGGCGGCGCTCGAAGAGGTTCTGCGCGAAGAGAAAGTCGTCGCGGTGCAAGATCTGGTACCGATTTGGCGATTCTCGGGACGATGGTTCAACGCCGCGCCGTTCGCTAATCGACGACCCCGACTGGGCTGAGCGATTCGACGATTCCCAACAGGTCATCCATGATGGCCCCGAGGGAGAAGTCCTTGGGCGTGTAGACGGCCACGACACCTTGCTCCCGTAGTGACGTCGCGTCATCGTTGGGCACGATGCCGCCGACCACCACCTTGATGTCGAGGTCATTCTCACGAAGGCACTCGAGGATGCGGGGCACGAGGGCCAGATGCGAACCCGAGAGAATCGACAGCCCGATGACGTCGACGTCCTCGTCGCGCGCGGCGGCCACGATCTCTTCGGGGGAGAGTCGGATTCCCTGATAGACGACTTCGAACCCGGCGTCGCGCGCGGCGACGGCGATCTGTTCGGCGCCGTTGGAGTGACCGTCGAGTCCCGGCTTGGCCACGAGCAGCTTGGGCGGGCGACCGCGCTCGTCCTGGACCGCCTTCGAGCGCGCGACGAGGGCGGCGAAGAGTTCGCCGCGTTCACCGACCCCGCCTCGCACACCGGTCGGTGCGCGGTAGACCCCGAAGACGTCGCGCAGGGCGTTGGCCCATTCGCCGGTCGTCCCGCCGGCCTTCGCCAGCGCGATGGTCGGCACCATGATGTTGTCCGTCGGATCGTCGCTCTTGGCGACCCGGGTGAGTTCATCGATCGCTGAACGCACGGCGGCGGCGTCGCGCGCGGAGCGCCACTGCACGACATCGTCGATCAGCTGACGCTCGACGGCCGGGTCCACGGTCATGATGGTCTCGATCGCGCTGTCACTGGTCAGCGGTGACTCGGCGGTCTCGGTGAATCGATTGACGCCCACGACCACCTGCTCGCCCGATTCGATGCGAGCGACGCGCGCGGACTGGCTCGCGACGAGGCGACTCTTCAGTTCGTCGATGGCGGCGAAGGCGCCGCCCAGGGCCAGGACATCGTCGAGTTCGTTCTCGGCACCGGTGGTGAGTTCACGGACC
>Ga0182012_10004936_pt1 | contig 13853 bp, 13 predicted proteins | sample 612S2SmetaG_FD_120486 | JGI IMG/M metagenome (GOLD analysis project Ga0182012, IMG submission 120486) | Permafrost microbial communities from Stordalen Mire, Sweden - 612S2S metaG | ecosystem: Environmental > Terrestrial > Soil > Wetlands > Permafrost | place: Sweden: Stordalen | collected... | reverse complement strand
CACCGCCCTGCCCCGTCGTCGCCACGAGCACGCCCGGCGCGGAAACATCCACGCGCCGCAAATCCACCAGTCCCGCCATCGGCGACCTGTCGAACGCCACGATCAGTTGCAGCGCCAATTGCACCTGCGGCAGTTCCACGCGCCGGCCCGGCTGCAATTGAAAGGCGTTCACGCCCGCGATTACCGGCAGTTGCGAATTCATCTGCAGCAATGGAACCGTGCACAGGCGCGGATCCAGCGGCTGCATCACCATGCCGTCCGCGTCCAGTTGAAAAACAGAAACTACGATGCCATTCGCGCCGTCCGCGCACGGCACGTTCACCTGCGCAATCGGATCGCGCTCCGTGACCCGGATTTTCAACGTGCGCGGCAAAACGCGCTCGACGGAAACCGAGTCAATCAACGAAACGAGTTCCAAATTGCGTTTCACCGACGCGAGGTCGAGCGCGATGAGATTTGCGCCCGGCTTCACGCCCGTCCAGCGGCGCAATTGCTCCGGCGCGATCACGCCGTCCGTCTGCACGTCAATCTGCTGGATCGCAAAGTCGGGATTTTCATAGACGAACACATTCAGTGTCGCTTCGCCGATGCGCCAGACGAGATAAAGCGCCAGCACCGTGACCGCCGGAACCATCAATGCCAGCAACATCAGCCGCATGCGCAAGGCCTGCACCCGATCCGAGCGCACCTTCACATCCAGCACATGATGGCGGTGCAGGCGTCGGTTTTTCTTTTGTTCGCGCTTAAACCACATACATTTTATTCAGGCAAAGTCATAAGCTCGCAAAGCCAATTTAATCAAACCATAGCGGCAACTTCCTTGCGCACTCGCGAGCTATGCGCGGGTATATTTCTTTCCAAAGCCAGATCAATCATCCGCTGGCACAACGCGGCATAATTTAATCCCGCCGCCGCTGCCGCCTTCGGTAACAAACTTGTTTCGGTCATGCCCGGCAGCGTGTTCACTTCGAGCACCACCGGCGAACCGTCCGCGCGCACCATCACATCCACGCGCGCATAATCACGTCCGCCGATCGCCTGAAACGCGCCGAGCGCGGCGGCCTGAATTCGCTGCGCCGTCGCCGCGTCAAAATCCGCCGGGCAGAAATATTCGGTGTTGCCCGCCGTGTATTTATTTTTGTAATCGTAAGCGCCGACCTTCGGGCGAACTTCCACGACCGGTAAAACTTTTTCACCAATAATGCCCACGGTTGTCTCACGCCCGATAATTTTCTCCTCAACCAGAACTTCGGAATCAAATTTCAACGCTTCTGTCAGCGCACCCGACCAATCTTCAATGCGTTCAACAAATTGCAATCCGACACTCGAACCCTGCCGCGCCGGTTTGACCACCAGCGGCGGCGAAAAATTTTCTGGAAAGTCTGCCACCGCCGATTGTACCGTCACAAATTTCGCCGTCGGCACGCCAGTTTCAATGCAACTTTGCTTCGTCAGCACCTTGTCGAACGCGATCCGGCTCGCGTCGGCATCGCAACCGGTGTAAGGGACACCCAGCTCATCCAACTGTTTTTGCACCGTGCCGTCCTCGCCGTAAGTTCCGTGCAATGCGAGAAAAACCACGTCCGTTTTTTCACGCAAAACGAACCCGCCACTTTTCGGATCAATTTCAGAAACCTGATGGCCGAGCGATCGCAGCGCCGCCGCGACCGCGGCGCCCGAGCGCAGCGAAACTTCGCGTTCCGCGCTCGGCCCGCCCAGCATCACCGCAATTTTTAATTTTTGGCTCACTTTCTTCGCGCAAGCTTCTTGTCCGTTTTTTCCAATGGTTGAATCTTACGGGCGGAATCCGGCACGCCACCCAAAGTTGATTCCAAAACCCAGATCACTTCGCTGTTCAAGCTCCGCCGGTGCGCTGCCGCCCGTTTTTTTAATTCGCGATGCGTCTCTTTCGGAATGCCCTTGATGGTGATGTTTATCATGCCGCAACCATATCGCAACCACTTTGGTTGTCAATCAATCTTCGCCGACGATTTCAACTTCCGTGTGCAAATCGATACCGCGCTCCGCCCTGGCTTTCGCGCGCAATATTTCAATCAGTTCCAACACATCCTTCGCCATCGCGCCGCCATCATTCACCAGAAAATTTCCATGCTCCTGCGAAATCCGCGCGCCGCCAACCTTTGCGCCTTTCAATCCCAATTCATCAATCAGCTTGCCAGCCGGAATCGCCGGCGGATTTTTGAACATACAACCCGCACTCGGCGCGGCGGGCTGCGAACTCCAGCGCATTTCGCTATACGCCTTCATGCGTTTTTCAATTTCCTCGCGCGGTTCCGGTTTACACTGGAACACCGCGCCCAAAGCGATGTGATTTTTCAGCGTCGCGCAACTGCGGTAGGTCACCAACATTTCTGGCGGCGACAATTCAGAAATGTTTCCGGCAAAATCCATCACGCGCACGGATTCAACTGCATTAAAAGTTTCGCCGCCCATCGCGCCCGCGTTCATCCGCAGCGCGCCGCCGATGCTGCCGGGAATGCCTTCCAGAAATTCCACGCCGCTCAAGCCATTGCGCTTCGCCTCGACCGCGACATTTTTCTGCTTCACACCCGCACCCGCGCGAATGCGCACACCGTCAATCTCAATCCGTGAAAATTCCGGCGACGACAGGCAAATCACCACGCCGCGAAAACCACCGTCACGCACGATCAAATTTGAACCGCGACCGAGAATAAAAAATTTCACACAACGCTCACCGCACCATTGTAAAACCAACGCCAAATCCGCTTCCGACGCCGGCTCGACATAAACATCCGCCGGCCCGCCGACGCGCAAGGTCGTGTGCTTCGCCATCGGCTCGTCACGCCGAATAAGCGTCGCGGACGAGACGCGCGCAGCCAATTCGTCGGCAAAATTATTTTTGATTTGTGTCGGCATTTCGGAAATGTCAGCGGCCAGCGTCATGTGACAACCTTGAAATTTATTTCGCCTGGCACGCCGGATTGCTTGCCGTTTTTTTGAACCACGGAAAATTTTCCCGCCAGTCCGTCCAAGATGTTTTCCGCGATCTGTTGCGCCGCCGTCGGCGCGTGCCATTGCGCTAGCGCGCCTTGAATTTTCTCCCGCGTGACTGCGTCGCCGACAATCTCGACAAGCGCGGCAGCAATTTTTTCCGGCGGCGATTTTTGTTCCAGCATTTTCGCCGCGCCGGTTTTTTCAAACGCGAGCGCGTTGAAAAACTGGTGATTGTCCGCCGCCGTCGGCAACGGCACGAGCAGCGCCGGCAAACGCATCGCCGACATTTCGGCCAATGATGACGCGCCGGAACGACTGATGCACGCCGTCGCCGCGCCGAGCGCCAAATCCATTTCCGCCAAAAACGGTTTAACAACAGCCTTGATTCCGTTCGCGGCGTAAGCGGATTTCACTTTCTCAAAATCGTTTGCGCCGGTGAGATGAAGAAATTGCCAGTCGCGGTTTTTGAGCAAGGGCAACGCGGACAAAACCAACTCGTTCAAACCGCGTGCGCCCTGACTGCCGCCGACAATTAAAATTGTCGGATATTTTGAATCAAGTCCAAGTGCAACACGGCATTCGGCAACTTTGGTGGGGCTAGCGTCCGCGCGAGTCGGCTCGTCAGGAGCCTCGCCCCACCAAAATTGCGGGCGCACGGGCGTGCCGGTAACCAACGATTTTTTGGCGCGCAGCCGGGCGGCAGTTTCAGGAAAACCAATGAACGCCGCGTCCACGAAGCGCGTAAGCAGCCGGTTGGCGCGACCGGGAATGGTGTTCGACTCGTGAAGAAACGTTTTCGCACCGGAAAATTTGGCAGTAAAAATCGGCGGCGCGCTGGTGAAGCCGCCCATTGCCAAAACTGCATCTGGTTTATGCGACTTGAAAATTTTCCGCGCGGCTAAAAACGATTTCCAAAAACTTTTAGCGAAGGAAAAATAATTTTTATTTTGGAGGCCGACGGCGGGGAGCGTGAAAATTTCCATGCCAAGCATGGATTTCACGGCCTGTTGATCTACTTCTTTCGGCGAGATCAAAAGTGCGACATCGCAACCGCGTTCCTGCAATTGCTGCGCGACGGCGAGGCCGGGGAAAAGGTGGCCGCCCGTGCCGCCACACGCGATGGCGATGAAGGGTTTTGGGCTGGCGGAGGGATTCATGCTGCCTTGGCGGCAAACGGATTGTCGCTGGTGACAAAGTCGGAAGCGGAAATTTTTGCGGGCACGGCCTGCCGGGCAACGCTGAACAAAATCCCGACGCCCATCAGCATCGCGAGCAGACTGGAGCCGCCGGCACTGATGAACGGCAGCGCGAGACCTTTGTTCGGCAGGAGACTGGTGACGACGCCGATGTTGATGATAGCCTGATAACTGATCAGCGAAGTCACTCCGACCGCGAGCAGACAACCAAACTGGTCGCGGGCGCGCAGCGCGATGAACAATCCGCAAATGGTGATGACAAGAAACGCGACAACAACGAGCAGGGTGGCAACGAGACCGAGCTCTTCGCCGATGTTGGCAAAAATGAAATCACTTTGAATCTCGGGCAGGAAACCGTGTTTCTGCATTCCGTCGCCAAGTCCAAGACCGGTCAAGCCGCCGGAGCCGATGGCGATTTTGGCCTGCTCTGCCTGCAAGGCTGCACCACTGGCGTGCGCCTCGGGATGCAGCCACGCGATGATGCGTCCGCTGCGCATTGAGTCATGCGTCAGCGAATAAACCAGCGCCGCGCCTGCAAGCAGCACCGGCAGAATGACATGCAGCCAGCGGACGCCCGCGATCATAAGCATCGTGCCGCTGACTGCCGCCAACAAGATGGTCGTGCCGCGGTCGGGTTCGATGAAAATCAAGCCGAGCGCCGCCGCGATGATTATTCCGGGAAAAATTATCCCGCGTTTGAAGGTGTTCATTTTCCGCTGCGATCGGTCGCCATACCACGCGAGCATGATGATGAGCGCAATCTTGACGATTTCGGACGGCTGAAACGTTGCGCCCGGCAGACGAATCCAGCGGTGTGCGCCATTAAGATTAATTCCGATGTGCGGAACAAAGACCAGCGCCGCCAAAAAAATTGAGCCGAAGAAAACCGGAAATGCGAATTTTTTCAGCAGCCCGTAGTCCAGCGAAGCCAGCGTGACGCAGGCGATGAAACCGAGGACGCACCACAGCAACTGCATTTGGAGCATATGCGCGCCGATTTCGGAGTGCGTGTGCTTGTCCACCATCACCATGCTGGAGCTGTAAAGCATCACAAGCCCCAGCGCGAGGAGGCTGGTGACGCAAAAAGCCAGAATGGTGACGGCGACTTTCATTTCAACTTGCCAAAAATCCAGCCGCGTTCACGCGGGCTTACTGGCCCGGTGCCGGAGCCGTGGTCGTCGGAGCCGGGGCGGAAACCGGCGGCAACGCCGGCGCGGGCGTGGTGTCCACGACCGGCGCGGGCGCGACGGGCGCAGGCACGGCAGTTTCGGTTTCGCCCTTCGCCGGGATTTTCAGTTTCTGGCCGACCTTGATTTTGGTCGTGCTCAAACCATTCGCATTTTCAATCGCCTTGACGGTCGTGCCGTGGTGCTTGGCAATCTTGCTGAGCGTGTCGCCCGACTTGACGCTGTAAGTCACGCCGCCCGTATCATCGCTGGCAAGCGCAGTCGGCGCGGTGGAATCAGGCGAAGTGCTGCCACCGGCGGGCAAGGTGAGCTTCTGGCCGATTTTCAATTTCGTCGGAACCACGCCCAGATTTGCGGCTTCCAGCGCTTTCAACGTCACGCCATTTTTCTTGGCAATCTTGCCAAGCGTGTCGCCTTTGACGACGACATATTCAGCACCGGCAGTGGGCACAGGCTGATCAACCTGCGGAACCGGCGTGACCGGATTATTGACTACAGGCGTGTTGGTCACCGGCGGCGGCATCGGCACCGGCGGATTGGAAGCTTCGGTCAGCGACGGAATATTAGTGTCCGTCGCAACGTCATTCGTGTCCACGGTTGGTGGATTCAAATCCGTATCTTCCGACGGTTTCTCGCGTTTGCAACCCTGGATAAGCACGACGACGAGGCCGGTGACGCACACAGTGAGCACACAAAACACGGCGAGCTTGAGGCGGGAACGGCGCGCACTTTGTTGTTCGAGCAGCGAGCCTTTTGGAACGAATGGATTCGGATTATTCATATGTTTGGCGCAAATGCGTTCTGGATTCGAGGTGTGTTTTGTTTTTGAGTTTGGCGCGGCGGAACTTTCCCTCGAAAAATTTCGCAACGCGTTAAATTTATTTTGTTTTGGGAGCCGGACGACACTTCACCGTGGAAAATAGAACCGGCAGAAAGATGAACTGGTGAAACACTCTTGCTGACCGGCATACGCCCTGCCGCTCTGCCGGGAATTGTTAGCAACCGCGCCGCCTTTCCGCAAGCAGCAAAGCGCGGTTCTTTCATGTTTTTTTGTTGCTTTATCAACTTCATTTCACCGGAGTTTCAGCGTCGCCAGCGCCACCACCGCGCACAGCACGCATAAAATATAAAAACGCATCACCACCTGCGATTCGTGCCAGCCCTTTTTTTGGAAATGATGATGCAGTGGCGCCATCAAAAAAATCCGTTGTCCCTTGCCCGTGCGCAGGCGCGTGAACTTGAACCAGCCTTTTTGCAAAATCACCGACACCGCCTCGGCGACAAAAACACCGCCGGCGATGACCAGCACGAACGGCTGATGAATCAACACCGCCACGATGCCGAATGCGCCGCCGAGCGCGAGCGAACCCGTGTCGCCCATGAACACCTGCGCCGGATGACAGTTGAACCATAAAAACCCCAACCCCGCGCCGAGCAGCGCCGCGCAAAAAACCGTCAGCTCGCCCGCGCCACTCACATACGGAATTTGCAGATACGCCGCCGCCTTGATGTTGCCTGCGAGATAAGTGAAAAATAAAAAAACAAATCCCACGATCAACGTGCAACCCGTCGCCAGGCCATCGAGTCCGTCGGTCAAATTCACCGCGTTCGAGCTGCCAACGATTGCCAGCGCCACAATAATGACGCCAACCACCACGCCGACATCGAGCGGGTATTTGTAAAACGGCAGCATCACGCTCGAAACTAGATTGCTATGCCAGACGCTTTTCGTGCCGAGCAAATGCAGTTCACTCGTCGCCGGCAGATTCCATAAATAAACCCCCACGAAAATCGCCAGTAAAAATTGCGTGATCAACTTCACGCGCGGCGGCGTGCCACCGCCGCTCTGCTTCAAAATTTTCGCGTAGTCGTCGTAAAAACCCAGACCCGCCAAAACTAAAACCGACAGCATCGTCAGTTCCACCTGCGCGTTCCATTCCGCCCACAACATCGTCGAAATCACGAGTGAGAGGACGATCAAAATTCCGCCCATCGTCGGCGTGCCTTTTTTGTCCACGACATGACGCACGCCGGATTCCTCCGCCTTGTCCGCGTATTCCTGGCCGAATTTCAAATCCTTCAGCCAGCGGATGATTTTCGGACCGAGCCACCAGCACAACAGCAGCGACGTGACCGCCGCGCCCGCGCTGCGCACCGTGATGTATTTGAACAGGCGCAAAAACGCCAACCGCGACTCCCATTCGGAGCCGTGCGCCCAGTCCAAAATGTGCTGGCTCAAAAGATAAAGCATTTCAATTTTTCAAATCACCGAAGTCCATTGTCCTCTTGTGTCTTGCCTGAAAAATCAACAGTCATCCATCTTGTCGGCATCATTTTATTGGTCGAACAAAATGTAAATGACCATCTTGGATCACCAAAATCCGTCGTGATGTTAGCACCGACACAGTGAAATTGATTAGTTGCGGGACCCATCGCAACAATCGCGAATTGATACGCATCCGGCAATGAAAGTTTTGGCGGCTTTGAATTGTCGTAAGGCGGCATGACGAAACTCGCAAGCGACGTCAACGCAAGTGCGAGCAAACAAATTAAAATGTATCGTAATTTTAGTTTCATTTTTCCGCCTTCAACATTTCCGCAATCCGCTCCAACCGCGACACGCGCGACGCCTTCAACAAAACCACGTCGCCCGGCTTCAAAAAACTTTTTAAAACTTTTATCGCCGCCTCGACCTCCGCAAATTCAAACACGCGCATCAGCCCCGCGTCGCGCGCCGCCTGCGCCGTGACCGCCGCCATCTGGCCGACCGCGAACAACTGGCCGAGCTTCAATTCCGCCGCGCACCGGCCGACCTCCGCGTGCGCCGCCGCGCTGTGCGTGCCGAGTTCCGCCATGTCGCCGAGCACCGCCACGCGCCGGCCTTGCAACGGCAATCCGCACAATGTTTCCAAGGCCGCGATGGTCGAATCCGCATTCGCGTTGTAACTGTCGTCCAGCACGCGCACGCCATTCGCTTCCCAAAAATTCAAACGCATCTTCGGCGGCGGACACGCGACCAATCCGTCCTGAATTTCCGCGCGGTCGAGTCCAAGTTCCGCGCCAAGCGCGATGGCAAACAGCGCATTCGTCACTTGATGCCGACCGAGCAAATTGATGCGATACTCGCCGCAAAATTCTGCTTGCGGCGCGGCGACCTGAAAGGTCACGCCACTTTTGTCGAGGCGAATTTTCTTGGCGCACCAATCGTTTTTTTCGCCGATACCGACACGGACGATTTTCGCCTGCGTCCGCGCCGCGATTTTTTCTGACCATTCGTTGTCGCCGTTCAAAAATAATTTTCCGTCCGCCGGCAATAATTCCGCGAGCGCGCCTTCTTCCTGCGCCACGCCCGTGACATCGCCAAAAAATTCCAGATGCTCGCGCCCAATGTTCGTGATGACACCAAATCTTGGCGCAATCATTTTCACCAACGGCGCAAGTTCGCCCGGATGATTCGTGCCAGCTTCCAAAACCGCCGCCTGATGAGTTTTGTCCAAACGCAGCAAGGTCATCGGCACGCCGATGTCATTGTTGAAACTGGCCTCGCTCCACAGCGTCGGAAATTTCTGGCGCAACACGGACGCGACCAGTTCCTTCACCGTCGTCTTGCCATTCGAGCCGCCGACCGCGATGACCGGCAGATCAAATTGACGACGATACGCCGCCGCAAATTTTCCCAAGGCGATTCGCACATCGTCCACCACCAGCACAGCGCAAGCTGGTAATTGTGCAGGAATTTTTTTTTGTTCGATGACCACCGCCGCCACATTTTTTGCCACGATTTCATTGATGAAATCGTGGCCGTCAAACTTTTCGCCGCGCAGCGCAAAAAACAGATCGCCCGCCTTCGCCAGCCGCGAATCGGTGCAGATATTTTTAATTTCGATTTCCGCCGCGCCGGATTTTATTTCGGCGTCGCAAATCTCGGCGGCAAATTTCAAAGAGCATGGTTCCACAAAATTATTTCAGCAAAAACGTCGCCGTCACCACGGCGGTGATGGTTTTTCCGCGCGAGGTCGTGTCATTAACGCCTTCGCCGCTCGTGTCGCTGCTATGCAACGGCGTGATCTGAAAAATTCCCTGGTCGGCGCTTTGCAGGCGCGCGATGTCGCGACCGCCTTGCGTGGCGATTTGCTCGGCACGCGCGCGCGCATCCTTCGTCGCCTCGGCCAGCATCTCGATTTTGGTGTCACCAGCCTTGGTGTAAATAAACTGCGGCGGCGCGACAGTGAAAATCACGCCCTGCTCGACCAGCGGCGTGGCGTCAAGTTTGTCCAACCGATCCACGTCGGTGGATTCCACCGACACGCTCTGGCTCAAACGATAGCCGGTCGTGCGCTCCGTCACCCAGCCGTCGGCAGACTTTTGCGAAGCTTTCAATTCCTCAATGCCAATGGGCGCAAAAGTGAAATTCGTGACGCCGCCGGCGCGCAAAAAATTTCCCACGATCTCGCGATCCGCCTGAATTTTGTGCTGCGCGTCAAGCAGCGTTTCCCCTTCGACCAAAAAACTGCCGGACCAAATGGCGAGATCAGATTCAATGTCTTTTTGCACTGAGCCTTTGACGCTGATGAATTGCGAATTTTTTATCTTCACCCACGCACTCGTGCCGAGCATCGCGGAACAAACCAATCCTGCCGCCAAAAATAATCCGGCGAGCATTCCAAAAAGTTGCGGACGCGAATCGTTCATACCATCAAAGTTTGTGCGCGCCATTTTCCACGACGAGCGAAGTCGCGTTCGTCATCAAATTCGGATCCGGCGGAATGTTCAGGTAGCTCGCGCAGCGCTCCGCGATGTCGCGGAACACCGGGCCGCAAACTTTGCCGCCGTAATAACCTTCCTTCGGCTCGTCCATCACGATGGAAATGCACAACTCCGGATTGTCCGCCGGAAAAAATCCAATGAACGACGAAACATATTTGCCCGGCGCGTAAGAACCATTTTCAGCCTTTTGCGCCGTGCCAGTTTTGCCCGCGACGACATAATCTTTCATTGCCGCGTCCGGCGCAGTGCCATCTTTCGTCGGCACGGTTTTCAACGCTTCAATCATGTCTAAGTCGGCTTTTTCGCCGATGACTTGGCGCACGCGTTCGGGCGCGTAGCGTTGCACCACGTTGCCATCGCGATCCTGTAGCCGGCTTACAATCATCGGGCGCATCAGCCAGCCGTCATTGGCAATCGCCGCCATCGCGTAAAGCATCTGCAACCGCGTCACCGCGACGCCGTGTCCCATCGGAATCTGCGCGATGGAAACTTTGCTCCAGTCTTTCACCGGATATAAAAATCCGCGCGCCTCGCCCGGCAGCGGAATGCCCGTGCGCTGGCCGAAACCATAATCCAACGCGTAGTCGTAAAGATTGTCTGCGCCGAGCTTGATGCCGATTTTAGCAGCGCCAATGTTGGACGATTTGGTGATAATGCTTTCCGCCGACAAAATTCCGTAAGGCTCGTGATCGTGCAAAATTTTCCCAGCAAACGCAAAATGCCCTTCCTCGCAATAGAACTGGTCGGTCAATTTGATCACGCCATTGTTCAGCGCGCCGGACACTACGACAATTTTGAACGTCGAACCCGGCTCAACGACATCGGTGATGACGCGGTTGCGTGTTTCCGGCGTGATCGTGTTCGGCTGGTTCGGATCGTAATTCGGCAGCGAAACCATCGCCAGAATTTCGCCGGTTTTCGGACGCATGACGATGCCCGTGATGCTGCGCGGTGTATGTTTTTGCAGCGCGTCCGCCAGCGCGATCTCGACGATGTGCTGCACCACCGAGTCAATAGTCAGCACGACATTCAGACCGTCGCGCGGATGCACGTCTTCGTCGCGCAATGCGACCAACTCATGTTGCGCGCGATCCGTTTCCGTGACCTTCCAGCCCGCGACGCCGCTCAATTGTTTTTGCAGTGCCAGTTCGATGCCGTCGCAGCCGACAATTTGCGTCACCAACCGCCCGCTGATTTTCTGTTCCGCCGCCGCCGGAAAACCAATCACCTGCGACGCCAGCGAACCATTCGGATAAACCCGCATCTGGTCCGGTTCGGAAAAAACCGCGTAGTTCCGAAGGGTGCGGACGAAATCCTTTTGCGCACGCGGCAACATTTTTTCGTCCACGCCGAAAGTGAGATTGGTCATCGCTGCCACAATCTCCTGCCAGGTCGCGTCGGAAACATTTTTGGCGAGCCGGACGTAATGTAAATTGTTCGTGTAGATTACGCCCTTGGCGTCGCGCACAAGACGCGGCGTGAGTCTTTGCGCGAGGTCGGCTTCATTTACATTCAACAGCGGCGCGAGCGCGTGGGCAACGAGCGGCTGGAAACTTCCAATCAACGATGGATCGGCGCAAACCGTCCGCACCTCGACGCTCGTCGCGAGAATGTTTCCGTTCATATCCAAAATGTCGCCCCGGCGCGGTGCCTGCCAGAATTCGTGCTGCGTGTTTTGCTCCGCTTTCGCGCTCAACTCGTCGTGACGAAACACCTGCAAATCCACAAGCCGGTAGCTCAAACCGCCAAACGCCAGCGAGAGAAGGGCGAGCAGCAGCAGCGCGCGGCGGATTTGTTGTTTGTTGGTCATCCTAAAAAACGGCCAGCCGCCCGTGGCGGTCGGTTCCTCAACCAACGGCGTCACGAGCGGCGGCCAAAATTATTTTTTCCTTACGGCGTCAGTTCGGTCGCCGGCCGCTGGGCAAACTGACGCGAACTATTTTCCGGTGCGACCGGCGTTTCTGTCAGCCGCACGATTTGCATCGGCGTCGCCGGCGCGAGACCAAGATTCAATTCCTTCGCGCGCTGGTCGAGCATCACCGGCGAATGCAAAATTGAAATCTGGTCGCCAAGCTGCTTGTTGTCGCTTTGCAACTGCGCCAGCTTCGTCTCGCGCAGGCGGATCTGCTGGCCGAGCCGGTCAATCTGACTCTTTTGCCAGACGTAGCCGACTGCGGAACCGCCGATCAGCAGGCAGATGAACGACGCCTTCAGCGCCGGCCCAAACCGGATCGCCGCCGCCTGATTTTTTCGATTCTTGGCCATCTTAAATTTTTTCAAAAACTCGCAATTGTGCGCTGCGACTGCGCGGATTTTCTTTCAACTCAACTTCGCCCGGCAAAATCGCCTTGCGCGAAACCCATTTCAGTTCCGGCACAATCGGCGTCCGCAACTCCGGCACGTCCACTTCGCCCTTAAAGGTGTAATCGCGCGTCTTTTCGCGACCGAACTCTTTCACCACGCGGTCTTCGAGCGAGTGAAACGTGATCACCACCAGCCGTCCGCTCGGCTTCAAAATTTTCACCGCCGCATCCAAACCATTTTTCAGCGAGCCGATCTCGTCGTTCACCGCAATCCGCAACGCCTGAAAAACTTTCGTGGCCGGATGCGCCTTTTTTCCGTGGCGCGGCGCGAGTCGCTCAATCAAATCCGCCAACTGTTTCGTCGTCTCAAATTTCCGCAGCGCGCGGTCGTGGACAATCGCCTTGGCAAACCGGCGCGAATCGCGTTCGTCGCCATATTCCCAAAAAATTTTCGCCAGCCTCTCGGCCGTCTCGCCATTCACCAAATCCGCCGCCGTCACTGGCTGCCGGTCGTCCATCCGCATATCCAGCGGGCCGTCGTTCTGAAAACTGAACCCACGTTCGGCGACATCCAGTTGCGGCGAACTCACGCCCAAATCCAACAGCACACCGTCACAACTTTTTTCCGTGACCCAGTCCGCCAGTTCTGAAAAATTTCCGCGCCGGATTTCAAAGCGTCCGGCAAATTTTTCATACAACCGCGACTTTGCGATTTCAACCGCGACGCCATCGCGATCGCACCCAGACAGCCATCCAGTCGGCGAACTCGCGGCCAGAATGCTCGCCGCGTGACCAGCTCCACCGAGCGTCCCGTCGGCGTAACGTCCGTTCGGGTGCGGCTTCAGCGCGGCCAGCACCTCCGCCGCCATCACTGATTTGTGAATGAATTCTGGCACTGCGCATGGTTCAAGTTTGTTTCACGAGCCGTTCGCCCAAAAATTCCCAAGCCGAGCGCATCGGCGGCAAGACCGGCGCTTCCGCCGGCGACGCCGTGCGGGATTTGACCGGGACAATTTCGATGTCCGCGTCCGCCAAATCGTTGTGAACTACTTTCACGGCTTCCAGCGAAAGCTCCACCTGCACCGCGTTGGCCGGGGCAAGCCGCGTCGGCTCCGGCGCGCGGAACGGATTTAATTTGTCCTTCCAGCTCGTTGCGCGCGCTGGCCCGGCTGCGGGCGACGACGTGAAAACTTTTTTAGTTTCCGGCGCGGCGACCGGTACAGGCTGCACCGGCTTAGGCGTGAACGGATTTTTGTCCGCGTTGAATTTTGGCAGGTTGAATTTTTTGTCCTCGCGGTAGGCGACATTGCCGCCACCGCCAAAAAAACTTTTCCCTGCGCCGAGCAATTTTCCTAGGTTCATATTTTTATTCCATGAATTTGAAGGCTTCGTGCGCGAGCACCGCGTCCGCCGCCTTGACTTTT
>Ga0182012_10004933_pt1 | contig 13858 bp, 11 predicted proteins | sample 612S2SmetaG_FD_120486 | JGI IMG/M metagenome (GOLD analysis project Ga0182012, IMG submission 120486) | Permafrost microbial communities from Stordalen Mire, Sweden - 612S2S metaG | ecosystem: Environmental > Terrestrial > Soil > Wetlands > Permafrost | place: Sweden: Stordalen | collected... | reverse complement strand
CACGGCGGCGTCCAGGCGTAGAGCGTCTGGTAGAGATTCACCGTTCCGCCGGCCATCGGATTTCCGTCCACGTCATAGAGCCGCAGCACGATCTGCGCCGGCGTGCCTGTATCGGCCAGTGTCTGCGCAGTCCCGGAGACAGCGACCAGCGTTGCGTACTCGGCACGCGAACCAAATGCCGTGAACTCGACGCAGTTCGAAGTGCCGTTGACGCAGGCCTTGATGGTGCCAGTAGAGCCCTCGTCGAGCGGCCCCACGCTGAGCGTCTCGGTGGCAATCCCGTTTGAATTCGTAACTGCGGAACCTGTCGTCGAAATGCCACCGCCGGTAATCACGCTAATACTGCTGCCATTGCTCCAGGTCACCGTCTGTCCGGCCTGCGGAATGCCGCCCGATAATACGAGCGCCTCGACCGTCCATTGAAAATTGACCCCGAGAGCAAGCGACAACTGCGGCGTGAGCGATTCGATCTGCGCGCTGGCACCCCCGGAAAACTCCGCCTTCACAATCGACCCGTTCAACAGCGCAGCAGTCACAATCGAAAACGTCCCATCCACCGCGGTCACGTTCATCGTCGCCTTGCCGTCGCCGGTTGCTGTCACGGCGCAAGACGCCAGCCCGCAGCCCAGCCTAGCCGTACCGCTGGCCACGGTGTAAACCACCGTCACTCCGCCCGCAGGAGAGAGTATTCCGGCAGGCGTTACTCCCGCCGCGTACGCAGTGACCGAAAACGGCAGCGGAACGCCGATCGGCACCGTATTCATCGGCGCGGTGTCGAGCGTAAGCGCGTCGCCGGTCGAGGCGTCGTAGCTGATTCCGCCGGGCAGAATCGTCGCTGCGTAGAGCGTCGGTTCATCGTCCACTTCCACGTCGACCGAGCCGGTAACGCCCGTGGCCGCTGCTGGCGCAATGGCGTCGATCTCATTCGGCGAGATGCTGGTGACAACTGCCGTCTGCCCTCCGACGAGCACAGTGTCCGTAAGACGAAAGCCCATACCCCTGATAGTGATTGCCCCGCCCGAGGCAGGCAGGCGCGCCGGAGAGACGCTGTCGGCGTAAAGCACAAATCCGCTGTAAGCGTAATCGGGCCGCCCATCGCCGCGCAGGTCCGCAATTCCGATACGAACCATGTCGTCCCCGGCCGTCGCAACGCGCAGCCAGGTCTCGCCCGTTGCCGACCCGTTCAGCCCCGGCGCAGTGCCCACGGGAGATGCGGTCACCGCATCGAAGGCATCCCATATACCGATCGACGGCAGGGCCTTGGATTCCGTCGCCGCGCCGGTCTCATCCAGCGCCTCGGTGATTACGCTGAAAATCCTGTTGCCGCGCACAGGAAACGTAAACCAGTCCGTCTGGCCAATCTGACTCAGCCTGCCCACCCACAGCCCGCTTGAAGCCATCGCGCGCGGCTCGGCGGCGGTGCCAATCGCATCCTGATATCCGCCTGAGGCCGATCCGGCTGCCGTTACGGTCTCCGTCACCACGCTGCCCGCCGCAAGGTTCGGCAGCGTAATGGTGGCCAGCGTTCCCGACGGCGCAACCTGCCCCAGAGCATAGGGACCGACCAAATCCGTCAGCGTATAGAGCGTGTTAATGGCCTCGAAGCTCAACTCATAGCTGGCCGTTGAAACACCGGGAGGCAACGGAACCGCACTGAGATCGAAATACCCCTGCATCGCAGCATCGTTCGATCCCCACTGCGTCAGCGCGTCACCGTTCGAATCGTTGTAGCCGGTAATCGGATTGCCGTGGTTGCCGTTGAAATAAACGCCTGAGACCGAGGTCACCGTGTACTCGTAAAGCGGATTTCCGCTCGCGTCCAGCGGGCGCGCCACCACATTCACGCCCTGCATCGGATAGCCGGTTGCAAACGATACCGTGCCTTGAATCGAGACGGTGTTCGCCGCCGTGATCTGCTTGCCGGGAAACGATGCCAGATTCGCAGCAGTAATGGGATAGATGCGGCTGAGCGCGGCGATGTCGTCATAGCGCAGCACACTCTGGTTGGGTATGCACTCCCCGCCCGCCGGTCCGCAGACTCCGCTCAAGGGCTGCATCACCGGCCAGCCCTGCGTGCCGCCCACCGTTCCATTGGCCAGAGCTCCGGGATTGACCTGCGAGTAATCGAGCCCCAGAATGCGCCCAAAGGCGCGCTCGATCTCGTAGCTCATCATTTCCAGCAGATTGGAATTCGTCGCGCAGAGGCCGTTCAGCACGATCACCCCATGGGCAATCGCTGCATCGGGCAGGATGTTATCCATCCAGACAAAGACGCCGTTGTTCTGGCAGTCGGTAGGCGCGCTCGAGCCATTGCCATAGAGCGCATCGATCACCGAGCCGTCCACGTCGTAGATCACCGCGATGGGATAGTTGGTCGAGCCCGGAGTCACATCCGCCGGGGCCAGGAATTGATTGATCGAGTTGACCTGCACGTTCGAGCCCGAGACATCTTCATTGAGCTGGCCCAGGTCGGCCAGCGTGATGCCGGCCGTCGAAACGCCGCTCCAAAGCGCCGCCGCCGCATCCACCATGGCCGTTGCCTGCGAATGCGTGACGGAAGCGTTGAGCGGCCCCTGATCGACGTAATACCCAACCTGTCCCGAAGGCCAGCGGACCGGCTGGCCCAGCACTGCCGGATTGAAGTACGAGACCCCGGCCACATACTTAGGCCCGCCGGCAATGGCCGGAGCAGGCAAGAGCGAGACGGACAAGAGCATGAAGGCCAGCATCCTCAACAGCAGCAGCACTGCTCCTTGCCTTACTGTGCGAAATCTCTGGAAAGCTGGAGTTGGCACCGCATCCACCCGACTTGACGTATTACAAGATTGATTGCGTCAGTCTTTAGCATGGCCGATGCGAACACGAGCAGTATGACGCAATGCAAAATTCATAGCAGCCTCTACCAAAGTGGGAAGAATAATCCGACTGCTGGATTAGAACGCACTCATTTTGGGAAAATGCTGCTCTAATGATTCTGGAGGGTTTTTCGCGATGCGTCCGCCTCAACTACCGGTGCCACCCTTCCGCATCGAACCCATATTTGTTGAGCGAATCTGGGGCTTTCGCGATCTGCGGCCCTGGTATGACCGCGTCGCCGAAGGCGAGCCCATCGGCGAAGTCTGGCTCACGGGTGACGATTGTGTCATTGCGACCGGCCCTCATGCGGGGAAAAAGCTCAGCGCGCTTTTTGCCGAGGCATATGAATCGTTAATTGGTGGCAGCACCGATGCGCCAAGGTCGCCGCTGCTCATCAAGATTTTGTTTGCCCGGGAAAAACTGAGCGTGCAGGTGCATCCCGACGATCGCATGGCGCAGAAGTACGGCGATCCTAACGGCAAGACCGAGTGCTGGTACGCTTTGGCGGCCGAGCCCGGAGCTGAGGTTGCCGTGGGCCTGAGTCCGGGCGTAACTCTTGCGACCCTAAAACAAGGCATTCACGACGGAACGCTTGAAGCCAGCCTGAACCTGCTGCCCGTTCACGCAGGAGAGATGATGTACGTGGATGCCGGTACCGTTCACGCCATCTGGCCCGGCTCCATTCTTCTTGAGACGCAGCAGAACTGCGACCTCACCTACCGCATGTACGACTACGGACGGCCACGGCAGTTGCATATTGAAAAATCTCTGGAAGCAACGAAGTTCGATACCCAAGCCGGAAAAATTGCGCCGATGATTCTCGGGGACAGAACGGTGCTGATCGACGCCGAGTACTTTCGCATGGAGCGGATTCCGGTGGCGGGGAGCCGGTCGAGCGCAAGCCTGCGCTGTGGCGATGAAGATCCCGGCCTGGCGTACCTCTTCGCCGCAGTTGGGTCGGCAATGCTAAAGAGCGATGACTTCGAAAGTGTCGAGTTGCCAACGCGCGGCATCGTGGCCGTTCCCGCCACATCTCCTTCCTTCGGAATCGAGAACCTGGGAGAGCTCGACCTGATCCGCATTACAGAGGGTCGGATGCGGTCCCGTCATGGCTAGTTAACGAGTCGGCAGGTCGGCCTTCTGTTCGTTGAGATTTGTAATCTCCCCGGTCTCAAAATCGGGCAACAACATACTTGCGTCATCAAAACCCATCCCAAACCTTCTTACTCAGGTTAGCTCTTTTCCCTCCTGCGGCTGGGGCCGCTAACGCCCGATGGGGTAAGGGGGGGCAAAAGACCATCACCGATCCTACCCACGCCTGCGATTCAACCAGAAGAACATTAGGGACAAAGCGACCATGCCGCAGCCCGCGTAGAAATGGGTAGGCCACGGACCTTGTTTCATCAGAATGTACAAGCTTCCCTCACTGTTAGCATCGGGGCCGGGGGAGAACCAGTCTAAATACAGGCTGCTGACAATCTGATAACTGCCACCAAGAAACAACATAAAAGAAACGAAGGCTCCAATGGCCTGAAACATCAGCAATCTAATCGAACGCTGTTCCTGAGACATTACGCTTTCCCTTGTGTTTTGCTATAATCTCCAGTAAGGCGAAAAGCCGCCCTGCCAGGGGCGGCCTCGGTTCGACGCTCACACGCGAATCATCGCATGGAGCCATGTTTAAATGCAACCTGAAATCAAAACTACGTTAAGGGCGGCATTCCAGTCTGGACGCCGAGAATTGTGGCAGCTCTTCGATAGTCTTCCTCCACGATCTGCTCAAGACGTTCACGAGATGAAGAGCAAACTAAAGCGTCAAAGGCTTCAAGGTCGCCATTACTTAGAATGCCTCGACTCTTCAATGCCTCAACCAAACCCGCATAGTAAAGCGCCTGCTGCTTGAACATTTCGACGATCAGTTGATGCTCCTCTGGCGTCATGGCGAACCTCCCCATAGATTCGCTACCCACTATACACGGCGCTTCCCTCGGCCCTGCCGCTTCCTAGAATGGCCTCGCATCGGCTTTGCCGGTCAGTTCCTTGTACGTCACACGGCGTCCGACGATCTGCGAGACGAGCAGCGTAAAACGGTCCCCGTCGTCCAAAGGGTTGTCCTTTGTGGCTCGGTTGTTGAAACGGAAGGTCTGCTCGTCCAGGTAGCGGAACAGGTGGAACGGCTCAACGCTCACATAGGTTCCGTGGATGCCGCGCTTCAAGAGGCTCCAGAAGTTCTCTAGCCCGTTTGTGTGGACCCGGCCATCAACGTACTTCACGGCATGGTCTACGATCTGGTGGACGTACTCAGGCGCAAGGCCGTTGTAGGAGTGCATCGCGTCGGTATAGAGAGCAGCGCCAGCTTGGACATGCTTTCTCACTTCGGCTTGGAGTACAGGCCGGGTGAGGTTGGGAACCACTGACGCTTTGATCTTCCCGCCGCGCTCCAAGACTCCCATCACTACGGTCTTGCCACGATTCGGAGCGCCGTTGATAGCCTTGATTCGCTTGCTGCGGTGCATGTTCCGGGCCTTGCCTCCAATAAAGCACTCATCGGCCTCAACTTCGCCGCACAGGCTTCCAGCCGCGTAATCCTGCATAGAGAGCCGGATTCGGTGGAGCATGAACCAAGCGGTCTTTTGTGTCACGCCCAGGGTGCGGTGAATCTCCCATGAGGAGACGCCGTTCTTGCAGTTGGCTACCATCCACATCGCCATCAGCCACTTGTCCAAGGCAATTGGAGAATCCTCGAAGATGGTCCCAACCTTGATGCTGAACTGCGCTTTTGGGTGCCGGGTCTTGCACTGCCACGCGCGGCGCTTGGCAACATAGGCAACGTCAGCACGGCCACAGGTAGGGCATACAACGCCATCCGACCAGCGTTGAGCCACGAGGTAGGCCACGCAGTTGTCGGGAATGGCGAAGAAAGTGATTGCTTGTTGGAGTGTCTTTGGTTCCTTCATATTTCGATTATGAAGGTGAATGAATCTAAGTCAATGGGGCAGTCTTGCGCTTCGGTCCACGCCGTTTTGGGTTGGCTTTGGACTGCTTTTCATGCTCCGCTAGGCGCTGATCCAGAACCGTCTTGGGGACGGACAAAACCTTGCCTACCAGAGCATTAAATCTCTCGAACTCCGGCGAAGCCTTTGCCTTCATAGAAACATGATAACGCCGATTACCAGCTTGCCTTCAGGCTCTCAGCGAGAAATTGCATAAACGCCTCAACTCGATCCTTTGATTGTAGGGACTCTGATGGTAAATAAGCCTTCCGCGCATGAGAAGTCGTATTGCGCCAAATGTCTTTCATGTATTCACAATGGTCGGCGGCATTTGAATACATCTCAAGCCTCGCCTGTTTTTGAGGTCCACGAGCTAGTTTTCGAGCATCGGCAAGCCTACCTCTGATCCCGGTAATAACCTTGTCCCAATCGGCATAATCTAACGGTAGAAATTTTTCCTTATCAGTTAATGTCACGCGCAGTCGCTTCGCTAACCTTCTAAGACCGTGTTCCGCAACGCGCATCAAGTGGAAAACTGAGGCGGTGTACATCTCAAAAGCAATAGCGTTTCCGGCTTCCTGAACATCGTACCTAGCCGCAGGGAATGTGTTGTAGACCGCCTCCCCAAATAGCTTCTCTTGAGCATAGAACGTGTCTCCTGGGGACGGTAGATAAACAAATCTGCGCGTTCTGATTTCCGCGAACAGACCCTCACGAATCCGCTTGTAATCTCTCGCTAATTCGTCGGCTCGAACGTCGAAGATTCCGTACCACACTCCTCCGAACAGAGATTTCACGTGATCGTAGACAGTACGAACGTCAACCTCAAACGCCCCATCCGTGATGCCAAGCACTTCGAGCATTTTTACAGCTTTTTCAATGGGAAGCAGAACAAAGACCGGATCATTTCCATCAAGGACTTTGTCCGGGGGGATGATCTGCGAAAGCCGCTCTGCCGCATCGTCAAGTTCGGCACACGTCCGAAAGAAGTCGTGGCACTCGTGAACAATCATGTCTAGGCTCAAAAGGTGGAGTTCGCCCAGTGTACTCCATAGAGTAGAGAGGGGAACTGTATCATCCTGATTTAAGGATGGAGGGGCGACAGTGATTTCTTCTGACGATGCTTTCTTGGTTTTCCAGAAATGGATAGACGAAGACGCCCGGCTATGCGTGTTCTCGGAAATGGGTTCCTGCCACTTCTTCTGCTTCGGAGTAGTGGAATCAGCCGATTTCCCGAAGGTGCGAATCCTCTTAGATGAGCCATGTGGTGTCATAGACATTTACCTCCCTGAAACGACTAGGTTTGAATACGGCGATCCCGACTCCATACGGCTAAAAGTTAAGGTACGCATGGGGATATGGGACACATGGCGATCCGCTCACTACGGGGCAACGATCTGCGGAGTTCGAGAGAACGGCGACGGCTTTGCGTTTGTGGAGGTAATGGAAGAGGCTTGATGAGCCAGGTATATTTTTACCCAAAATCGAGATCGAGGGCACCCAGTTCCTGTCCAGAAACATGCTGACGGAGCCCCCGGTCCCGCGCCGTTGGGGACCGGGGTGGGATGCCGACGAGGATTGACCAAGCCGGAACTTTTTCGCTATGAGCGGGTTCTAACTTGTGACAGCTTTTGCCGAGCCACGTCTAAATAAACGAGCAACGTGGTAAGGAATGATCGAATGGCGTCTTTCCAGCCAGTTCCGGTTTTGGACGGGCGCTAACCACAGAGGAGAGAATACGATGAATCGCCCAATGCTCTTGAAATTATCCCCCAAAATGGTTCCTTGGATGGCCGCCTTCCTTTTGAGCACCGTGCTTGCATTTGCCCCGATTGCGCCGGCTCAGGACACGGCAAACAGCCAGAATATGCCTGCGGCCAACGGCCAGCGCGCCGATGGGCAGATCGAGATGGATGTAGTCCACGCGCTCGACGCCTCGCAGGCGCTGAAGAACGACCTGATTACAGCAGCCACGATCCAAAGCGAGGTGACGCTTTCGGGCACGGTGTCCAGCCAGGGCTCGAAGGATCTTGCCGGGTCGATTGCCGGCCAGGTAGCTGGCGTGACCAAGGTCCACAACAACCTGAAGGTTGGCGACCCGCAGACCGCGCAAAATGAAGCTGCCCCGCAGCCGCAGGATGCACAGGACGCCACGGGAGCTGTGGCCGGCGCGATGCCGCAGCAAAACAATGCGCCCTACGGCACACAGGCGCAGCAGCAGCCGAATAATAATCAGCCTTACGGGACGCAGGCTCCGCAACAGGCGCAGCCCTATCCGGGACAGAATCCTGGACAATATCCTGATCAGAGCCAGTACCCCGCGCAAGGCCAGTACCCGCCGCCTCCGGCGCAACAGCGGCCGCAGTATGGAAATCCGCAGCAGCAACAGCCCTATCCCGGCCAGCCGCAGTACTCTCAACAGCAACCGTATCCGCAGCAGCCTCAGGCTCCGGCTTACCAGTATGCCAACGGGCCGGTCACCATTCCGCAGGGCACGCTGCTCCAGTTGCGCACCAGCGAGCCTCTTGCCAGCAAGAAGGCTGTAGACGGCAACCCGGTGCAGTTCACCGTGATTCAGGACGTAACCATGGGCGGCGTTCTGGCCATTCCGCGCGGCGCTGTCGTCCATGGCGTGGTCTCGGAGATCAAGAAGTCCGGCGAACTGGGCGGTAGCCCGGAACTGGCGCTGACGCTCACCTCGCTCGATCTGGGCGGGCAGACGTATCCACTGCAAAGCGATGAGTTCAAGGTGAAAGGCCCGAACAAGGCCGGCGAGACGGTGGGCAACGCCGTGGCCGGTGGGCTGATCGGCACCATCATCGGCTGCGCGGTAGGCCGCGGCGAGGGCTGCGCCATTGGCGCAGGCGCGGGCGTAGCAGCCGGCACAGCTGCCACAGCCGCGACTCCAGGGCCCGGTGTGTGGATTCCGGCAGAGGCACAGGTTACCTTCCACCTAGCTGCTCCGCTCACAGTAGCCCCCGTGAGTCCGCAGGAGGCGCAGCGGCTAGCGCAGGGTCTCTACCCTGGAGGACCAACGCTCTATCGGCGTCCCCCGGCGTATGGTCCCTATGGTCGCCCTGTTTATGCAGCGCCCTATTACGCGTATCCCCCGGTCTACTACCGTCCCTACTACATGGCGGGTGGGTATTATTACTGGCGGTAAAGCAGCATTCCGCTTTTAGCTCTCAGCTTTCAGCCAACGGGCATCCCTCCACGGGATGCCCGTTTTTTCAGTTTGCCGGCACCGAAATAATTCTGGTCATTCGATATACACCGCCTGTATATTGCCCGCAAAACGCTGGAGCGATTATGGAGCCTGGTGTAAGGGGAGCCCTTGCTCTGTTGCGCGGCAATGGACTTGGGGTTTGGCGCATGGGTGTCGCCCTTGTAATCGGCGCGACGATGATTGCCGCCCGTGCTGCCGCGAGTGAGTACATTGTTGTCAGCCGCACACATCGGCATCTTACTGGTCCGAATACTGTGTTGTATTGGACGCTTGGCCTAAAATTATGCGATTCTCACGAAAAAACTATGCTTCTCACTGCATTTTGGTGGCGCGCAGGGATTTTTCGCAGTACATTAGTTTCAACCGGATGAATTCCATGTCTGAATCTCCCGGTCCCCAAACCATATTCCAATAGCCTGCGACAGAGTCTCGATGGCATCCTGCGCGAACACGCCGGGCGTCATTTGGTTTCTGCATCCAGGCAGTGTGCACCTTGTTTGAACGGCGCTGGTGTGCCGTTCTCCGCGCCCACCCCCTTACAGAAATTTCGAGGAGCCGAACACATGAGCAGCATATTTACCAAGTCTGGTCTTTCGCGCAGGTCCTTCATGCGTACCCTTGGGGCAGCGTCGGTTGCCGCTTCCTCACTGCCCGCCTTTGCCGCACTGCAGCAGGCCACACCCGCCGCTCCCGGCATGCGCCGTGCGCGTCCCGCCGGTGCAGACGGCGACATGGGCGAGCGCATCGTCGATCCGCTTGCCGTCGTCATCAGTTCCAACGAGAATCCGTTGGGCATGGCGCCCGTCGCTCTGGAAGCCATCTCCAAACTCGGCACCGGCGGCGGGCGTTACCACCAGGAGCTGAAGAACGAAACCGTCACCGAGTTCAGCAAGCAGTTTGGCCTCAAGCCGGGTTACGTCGCCTTCTTTCCCGGCTCGGGCGGACCGCTGAGCCTGTCCATCTACGCAAATGTTGGCCCCGACAAGCCGCTCATCGTCGGCGAGCCCAGCTATGAATCCGGCGCCAGCGCGGGAGCAAGAATGGGCGCTCAGGTATTCCGCGTGCCTATCACCAAGACCGGCGCGCACGATGTGAAGGCCATGGTGGCCGCGCACCCTTCGCCCGGCGCCTACTACATTACCAACCCCAACAACCCCACCGGCACCATGACGCCCAAGGAAGATATCGTCTGGCTGGTCAAGAACAAGCCGGCGGGCTCGGTGGTGGTCATCGATGAGGCCTATCACCACTTTTCCCCTGACGAATCCTCCATCGACCTGGTGGCAGCCGACAAGGACGTGATCGTGCTGCGCACCTTCTCCAAGGTCTACGGCATGGCCGGCATGCGCGCCGGATTCTTCATCGCCAGGCCTGAGTACCATGCCAAGCTGGCGCAGATCGGCAGCTCCGGCCTGGGCGTCACCACCAATGGCGCGGGCATTGTGGGCATCGCAACCGCCGTGGCCTGCACCGCCAGCCTTCAGGACCCCACGCTCATCCCGACCCGCCGCAAGATCAACAAGGACATCCGCGAGAACGTCCTCGAGTGGATGGACAAGAACGGCTACAGCTACTACCACGGCTCCCAGGCCAACTTCTTTCAGGTCGATGTGAAGCGGCCCGGAGCGGAGTTTGCCAAGCTGATGACTGCCGAGCACATTCACATCGGACGCACCTGGAAGTCGATGCCGAACTACTCGCGCATCACCGTGGGTACGCAGGAAGAGATGGACAAGTTCAAAGTGGCCTTCAAGAAGTGCTACGAGATCGCGCCGCTTCCGGCGAGCTCGACGGCGCACCTTGACTTCAAGCCCCACTACTCGGAACTGGACTTCTCGCAGGCGTACGTATAAACCAACTCGACAAGACCGCAAGACAAACACCCCGGCAGAGAATCTCTGCCGGGGTTGTCTATTTAACTAGCCGCTCATTTACGCCGATACAGGCACCTAGGTGATGACAAATTAAGCCATATGGTATAGTATGCTATACAGGATCGATGAAAGCACAACTGCTTTTCGAACAGCGCCTGGATTTTGAAGACGGCGCGATATTGGAGATTGTGTATTGGCGTGTTCCTTCGCCGGTTCCACCCTCCAAACACAACCTTAAATATTCGCTATTTTACGGTCGTCCGGGTGTGCGCGAAGTCGGGTACGACAACGAACGGGGCAAGGGAGATCACCGGCATTTCCAGGGAGCCGAGATGCCATACACTTTTACAAGCATGGAGCAGTTGCTAGCGGATTTCTGGTCGGATGTAGAACGTCTGAGAGGTGGCCAATGACGATTGCGAAACTGACAGTGGGCGGAGACTTTAAAGAAGCAATTTCTCGCAGCGCCATCGATGCCTGGCATCGCGCCGAGCGGGGTGAAGTCTTCCAGGAGCGCCATCTGGCATTTGAAAACTGGAACACCCTGGCCCGCGTGCTCACCGGCAAGCGCATCGAATTGCTTGGCTACGTCCGCCGCCATAACGTCAGCAGCGTTCGCGCGCTGGCCAAAGCCCTTGGCCGCGATTACAGCAACGTGCATGCGGATGTGAAGGCGCTCGAAAACGCAGGGCTGGTAAAAGCTACGTCCGAGGGAGTTCGCGCCGACTACGATGCCATAGAAACGACGATCACAATATAATAATCTCCGCTTCGTAACCCTTTTTCCGCCGCGCCGTCTATCTTCCCAAAGCCGTAACAGTTTTGGTGCCTGGCTCAGATTTCGTCCATTTGTAACAAACGCTGATGCACAATAGTCCGATAGGGAGATACAGCCGTGCCGCGCATTCACTTTCATCAGCAACTCGCAGAACTCAAGGACAGGCTTCTGTCGATGGCGGCGCTGGCGCAGCAGGCGGTGGAGTCTGCCGTGGATGCCTACACGCAGCGGGACAAGGGCCTGTGCAAGTGGGTCAAGCAAAATGAGGCTGCCATCAATACGGCGCAGCGCGACCTGGATGAGATGGCTTATGAGCTGCTCGCCAAAGAGCAGCCGATGGCCGTGGACTTGCGATTCATTTTGGCGGTGATCAAGATCAACGGCGATCTGGAGCGGATTGGCGACCAGGCGATCAGCATTTCGCGGCGCACCAAGCACATTCTCGCTGAGCCTGCCGTGGAGTTGCCGGTGGATTTCGCGGCCATGGGCGACTTTGCCGGGTTGATGATCCGTTCGGCTCTGCGCGCGCTGCTTGAAGGCGACGCGCATCTGGCAGAGACGGTGCGCGAGATGGACGACGAGATCGACCGCATGAACCGCCGCGCGCACACCGACCTTCTCAAGCTGATTGAAGAGAAGCCGGAGTACACTCAGCAGGCGATGAACGGCATTCTCGTTGCGAAAAACCTGGAGCGGATCGCCGACCATGCCACCAATATCGCCACCGATGTGATCTTCTGGATTCGCGGAGCCGATGTGCGGCATCAGTTGGCCGTTTCCATGGATTGATTTTCTGCGCACGCATCCTGTTGCAGTCAGAATGTGCAGGACGCGAATCGTTTCATGAATCACAGTCATGATCCGGGCTACATCGCCACATGGATTAACACCCAGCCGAAATTCAGCGACTATCGGCACGAGTAAACTCATGCCCTGACACAAAACCACACGTCTTGTATCATCTGTTCGTGCATACCTGAACAGATGATAGAGCTCTCTCTCATTCTCGGCGCCATCGCAGCGCTGGCCGATGTGGCCGGCGGGCTGGTGCTGGTTCGCGCGCGCGGGGTGGAGCGCTGGCTTAAATACTTCGTCGCGCTGGGCGCGGGCTTCCTGATGGCAACGGCGCTGCTCGAGATGACGCCGGAGGGGCTCAAGCTGAATCCGCATATGGGGCCGGTGCTGATCATGGCAGGCTACTGCGCGGTGCATCTGCTGGAGCACACTATCAACGCGCACTTTCACTTTGGAGAAGAGACGCATCGCGGCGAGTTTATCTCCGCGCGCAAGGGCTACGCGGTGCTGGGCGGGTTGAGCGTTCATGCGCTGTTTGACGGCGTGGCAATCGGGTCGGGATTTGCCATCTCAGGTTGGCTGGGGTGGTTGATCTTTCTGGCCATTCTGCTCCATAAAGCTCCAGAGGGGTTCACGATGGCGTCGGTGATGCTGGCCAGCGGACGCAGCCGCGCGGCGGCTTTTTACTCCGCCATTGCGCTGGCACTTGCAACGCTTGCCGGAGTGCTGGTGATTGAACTGGTTCCTCACTGGGTGCCGTATGGGCTGCCGGTGTCGGCCGGCGTGGCGATTTATGTGGCGGCGACGGATCTGGTTCCGGAGGTGAATCGCGAGCCGGGGATCAAGATGGCGCTGGTCTTCTTTGCGGGGGTGGGGGCGTTTTTGATTTTGCGGGCGGTGTTGCCGTCAATTTAGTTCGGGCGGCAGTTTAGGCAGGCTTTGTGTCGCTTCTCAGCCCGAGTTTGCCGGCGTAGAGGCGGGCCAGCAGGCGGGCGTAGTCCCAACCAACTTGAGCGTTGGCCTTGCTTGCGCCGCGAAAGCGTTCTCCGAATGCAAAGGGAATCTCGGCGACGGTGGTGAGCCGGGCGCGGACCAGAATCTCAAGCAGCAGCTTGAAGCCCGTGCGCTGGAAGGCAATGTGTTCGACCGCGGCACGGCGGACCATGAAGAAGCCGGACATGGGATCTTTGGCGCGGATGTTGCCGCGCTGGATGGGCCAGGTTGCCCAGATGGCGGCGGAGGAGAGGAACTTGCGCATCGGATTCCAGTCGCCAAGATCGCCGCCCGCGGTGTAGCGGCTGCCGACGGCCAGATCGTTGCCGCTGCCGATGGCTTG
>Ga0182012_10004932_pt1 | contig 13859 bp, 10 predicted proteins | sample 612S2SmetaG_FD_120486 | JGI IMG/M metagenome (GOLD analysis project Ga0182012, IMG submission 120486) | Permafrost microbial communities from Stordalen Mire, Sweden - 612S2S metaG | ecosystem: Environmental > Terrestrial > Soil > Wetlands > Permafrost | place: Sweden: Stordalen | collected... | reverse complement strand
TGCGGGGCGCGATCCGGCGATAGCGTTTGACGACTGGCCGCCGCCTGGGCCACAGGATTATGCGGCCGGGTTCGATCCTGCGATCCAGGAAGCGCTGAAGGCGGAACACCCGAACTGGCGGTCTGGTATAGAACAGGTGCTGCGCGGCTGGGCCGAGGCCCGGGCGCAGACGACCGATCGCCCAGCCGTGTCACACGACGGACCGCCTGAGATTCAGACCGAATAACTGACCCAGGGTAGGCCCGTGAGCATTGCCCACGTGCCAGTTTATTCCCCGTTTCCTTCCAGCACCCCTTCGTCCGCCGCACGATGCGGCAAACGTCAGGGCCGGAGCGTTAGCGGGTGGCGCGCTTGCCGTTGCCAATGGCGGCGCGGGACGCGCGGGCGCCGACGACCGCATGGGCGACCGCCTCCGACCCGCCACGGGCCTGCATGAACGCTTTCAGCACCTCATTGATGCGCGTCTGGTATCCGGCGCCGAAGCCGCGAAAGAAGCGCAGCACGTCGGCGTCCAGCCGCAGGCTGACGGCGAGCTTGGGCTCCCGCACATCGAACACCAGATCGGTCGCCCAGCCCGGGCGGGGCTGTTCGGCCACTGCTCTGGCCGGCGTTGCGGCGGCGCGGGAGCGGGCCTTGGCCGGCGGGGCCGCCCGCGTCCTGGACGAGGCATTTGAGGCGCGGTTTGTTGATTTAGCCATTTAATCCTCCCATAGGATCGATCCTGGTTGGGTCCAGGGCCGGTTGGTGCGCCGATCAGGGGTCCGCCTGCTGTGCGGGACCGCTCGCCGCTGTTGCAGATGTACGCACGGCTGTGGCTACGGTCAAGCGGTGATTCACGCTGCCGTGACTGCCCAGCAACGGTCGGTGCGGATTCAGACCAACAGTTCGATCAGGAACGGACCGGAGCGCTTCAACCCATGGGTGAGCAGGTCGGCGAAGCCTTCGGTGGTATCGGTGCGGGCCGCCTCGACGCCCAGCGATCCGGCCAGCGCGGGCCAGTCGATGTCGGGATTGCCGAGGTCCATCATATCCAGGGCGGTACGACCAGGGTTGGCGCCCACATTGGCAAGTTCGCCGAGCAGGATTTGATATTTTCGGTTCGAGAAGATAACGGTGGTGATGTCGAGCTGTTCCCGTGCCTGGGTCCACAGCGCCTGCACGGTGTACATCGCCGAGCCGTCGGCCTGGAGGTTGATGACGCGCCGGCCGGGGGCGCCGAGCGCGGCGCCGGTCGCCATCGGCATGCCGCCGCCGATCGCGCCGCCGGTGACGTTGAGCCAGTCATGGGGCGGTGCGGCTTTGGTGCCGGCGAAGAAACCGCGGCCATAGGTGACCGACTCATCCGCGATGACGGCATTTTCCGGCATCAGCGCTCCGAGCGTGGCGGCAACCGATTCGGGTGACAATGGGCCGCGTCCGGGTTCCGGACGGGTGCCGTAATCGGGGGGTGCGACCTTCGGGCAGCCTAGCGCATCGGCAAGGCGGGCCAGCGACTCGACGATATCCTGTTCCGGGCGCGCCAGGATGTGAATCTCGGCCGATTCCGGGATCGAGGTCTGCGGTTTGTTCGGGTAGGCAAAGAAAGTGACCGGCTTGCGCGATCCGGCCAGGATCAGATGCTGCGTGCCTGCCATGGCCTTGACCGCGACATCGACGACGTATGGCACGCGTTCGACCGACAGCCGGCCCTGGCCGCGGGCCATGCGGGCGTTTGACCCTTGTGCCATGATGCGACAGCCGGTGGCGGCCTGGATACGGTGGGCGAGCGCCAGGCCTTCCTCGTGCAGCGCGACACCGCCCAGCAGCAGCACAACCCCCGGACCGCCGTGGCGCAGCGCGCTGACGGCTTCGTCGATCTGGTTCGGCGCGGCGGTCGGCGTGGGCAGACGCGGCAGGGCCTCGGCAACCAGGCCGCCGTCGTTCCAGGAGGTGTCGGAGGGCAGGATCAGGGTGGCGACCTGGCCGGGCGCGATCATTGCTGCCTGCACCGCGGCGGCGGCATCGGCGCCCACCGTGCGGACATCCATCGACGTGCGCACCCAGCCGGAGACGCCGCGGGCAAAACCCTCGGTGTCGGCGGTCAGCGGCGAGTCCAAAGGCCGGTGATAGGTGGCCTGGTCGCCGACGATGTTGACGACCGGGGTGGCGGCGCGGCGGGCGTTGTGCAGGTTGGCGAGACCGTTGCCGAGTCCGGGACCGCAATGCAGCAGCGTCGCGGCCGGTTTGCCGGCCATGCGGGCGTAACCGTCGGCGGCGCCGGTCACCACACCCTCGAACAGGCCGAGCACGCAGTGCATACCGGGAACCCGGTCGAGCGCGGCGACGAAGTGCATCTCAGACGTGCCGGGGTTGGAAAAGCAGGTGGTCACGCCGCTTTTCAGCAACGAGTGCACAAGGCTTTCGGCGCCATTCATCCGGTCGGTCTCCCCTTGTGGTGCGCTGTGCGTTGACAGGCGTGTACCCGCTTTGCCCCGGGTTGACCAGAGACGCATGACAGCGCGGTGACGCGCAACTCATGCGGCGCAGGCTGGTTTGGACGACGCCTCGCCCCCATTGTCACTGACGGATCGATGGAGGAGATGACTATGAGGACGATTGCCCTGTTCGGCGCGATATTGCTGGCGGCTGCGCCGGCGTTCGCTCAAACCGAAACACCGGTGCCGGGTTCGGGCACGCCGGCCGCACCGCCGGCGCGCTCGGCAACCGCCGCGGCGCCGCATTACAGGGCGGCAAAGCCGGCGACGCTGGAGGAGCAGGTGAATGAGCGCATCGCGGCAATGCACCAGCAGTTGAAGATCACGCCGGAGCAGCAACCGGCCTGGGACGCATTTGCTCAGACGATGCGCGACAACACCACGGCCACCGAACAGGCCTACAGGGCGCGTCGGGCGTCGGTCGCGACGATGTCCGCGCCGGACAACATGAAAAACTTCGCGCAGATCGAGCAGGCTCGGACCGATGGCGTGCAGAAGCTGGCGGCGTCGTTCCAGACCCTGTATGACGGGATGTCAGACGCGCAGAAGAAGACGGCTGACGAGGTGTTCCGTCACTACGGCGAGCAACACGAGGCGCATCACAAAGCCGCCAGCTAGCGGGCCGCAACCCCATGTCCAGCCCGATCGCGAGCGCATCGCAGGCCATGATGTTATTGTGACCGTTTGGCCGCTCCGCCGGTGGCTCGGGCGGGCGCTCCGCTGACGGATTTGTCCCGCGCCGTTGCTGTCACCGGCAGGATAGCTCACCGCCCTGCGTTCCCGTGCCGGCCGGAGGATGGAAATCCGCCGTATCGCCGCGGAATGAAAGCGCAACACAAGTCCCCCCAACGCCCGACCCGGCCCCAGGCCGGTTGATGCAGGTCAAGGCGGCAGAAGCCGATGCGACCCGGACTGCGGCCTTGAAACAGGAGGAGCGGGCATGAAAGCGCAGATTCTGGCGGCGATCGGCGAGACCGGGTTGCAATCCGCTGCCTCGTTGAACGCGGCGCTGGCGGCGAATGACCGGATAAAATACGCGTTTTCGCTGCTGCAAATGGCGATCGACCACGCCGAACATCCGAAGCAACAAACCGCCTCGCTGCGGCAGGAGCGCATCGGCTGCGGCATCGACGATCCCGACCTGGACACGGTGGTCGCTGAAGCGCGCATGCAAGGCAAGGCATGCCGCGTCCCCGGCGCCCCGCGGATCTTCGCGCGTATCGTCGAAGACATGCACCTGATGGCTGCGCCGGTGCTTGCCGCCCATCCCGACGGCTTCCCGAAGCGGGTGGAAGCGCTGCTGGGCAGCATGCCGGCAACGACCGACGACCTGCTCGATCCGGTTGCCACCGCGGCGATGATGCAGGCCGGGCATAACAAGACCGACAGCCTGCACCGGCTGGTGATGGACCTGCACAAGCAGCTTAATGCCTTGCAGGTGGAGATGGCCGAGGAGACGCTGGATGGCGCGGCCGTTTATGGCCTCGCGCCAGCAGACCGGCCGTTGGTCGCGGCCTTCATGGCCGGAGTCAATCGCACCGCGCATCTGAAGTTCGCCCATCCAGGCCTCGCCACAACCGCCACGCGGTCCCTCGGACGGCTGGTGATTCAGAACGACATCGGCACCACCGATGCGCACGTGATCGTCATCCACGTCAAGGACCTGACCGTGAGCGTCACCTATACTGATGTCCATGCGGAACGTCTGGCCTTTTTCCAGGCCATGCTGAAGCCGCGCGGCGTGACCTGGGATCAGCCGCGCACCGCCGTTCTGGCCGCCGGGGCGCCGTTCTATCTGGCGACCGGCAGCATGACCGCGGCCGACGATGCGGGCTGCCTGTCGTATCTGACGTTCCTCGGTTCCCGCCTGGTGTTCCTGATCGACTGGAACCGCGCGCGCAAGCAGCTGCGCCAGTTCCTCCGCGGCCCCGACCGCGTGGCTTTGCTGCTGTCGATGGCGGAAGCCGACATCGGGCATCGCGGCTTCCTGGAACTCGGCGGCGCCCGCTTGGTCAATCAGGCGATCGAGGCCACCGCCGGATCGTCAATGCATTTCGGCGACCGGTTGTGCGATGTGCTGGGCGATGCCGAGACGCTGGCCTTTCTGACCTTTGTGTTTCGCACCGCGACCGAGGGACTTCAATCAGGCACGTCGCACGCATTGATCAACGACCGCATCCGGGTGACGCTCGCCACCCATTTCAGCAATGAGGAGCACCAGCTTCTGCAGATTGCGGCGGATCATGCCGGCCTGATCTTCGAACTCGCCAGCCTGGTGCGGGACGGAATGCAGGCCGACGCGGACGGCGCCGGCAAACGGGCGAAACGGGCCCGCCGGTTCGAGCACGACGCCGACCAACTGGTGATCCAGACGCGCGAGGCGATCCGTCGCCGGCCCGACTTCGGCATATCCCTGCAGATTCTGGAAGCCGCGGACGACGCGGCCGACGAGCTGGAGGACGCGGCTTTTCTGCTCGATCTCGATACGTTGCAAGGCACCGCGCTGGATGCGCTGCAAACCCTCGCCGACCTGCTGGTCGAAACGTCCCAGGAATGGATCAAGGCGCTGGGGCATGCCACGCAGATCGGACATGCCGCGGGACGCGCCGAGGCCGAGGATTTCCTGACGGCGATCGACCGGGTCTCGGCGCTGGAGCATCAGGCCGACGATGCGGAACGGGCGTTGACCGTGGCCGCGGTCGAACACGCCAAGGATTTTCGTCAGTTGCACCTGTTCACCTCGATCGGTGCCCGGTTCGAGGCCGCGGCCGATGCCTTGAAACATACCAGCCTGATGCTGCGGGATCATGTGCTGGAGGACGTCATCGATGGCTGAGCTTCACCTGATCCTGCCGAACGCCATACCGTCCAAGGGCGGTCCGACGATGTTCGGCAACAAGGCGTGGAACCTGATGCTGATGGCGCAGGCCGGTCTGCCGGTGCCGCCGGCTTTCGTTCTGCCGACATCATGGTGTCAACGCGCCCAGCGGCCACTTTTGACGGAGACTTTGGCGGCCGGGATCGCGGCGCTCGAAACCGCCACCGGCCTTGGCTTCGGTGCGACGCGGCGGCCGCTGCTCGTGTCGGTCCGGTCCGGTGCGGCGGTGTCGATGCCGGGCATGATGGAAACCGTGCTCGACGTTGGCCTGAACCTGGAAACGGTCGAGGGCCTGATCCGCCTGACCGGCAATCCGCGGCTGGCCTGGGACAGTTTCCGCCGTCTGGTGCAGGGCTACGCCGAGGTGGTGGCGGACCTGCCGACCGCGCCGTTCGATGCGCTGGTGACGGCGGCGATGGTTCGGGCCGACGCCGACACCGAACGGGAGCTGGACCATCGGGACCTGCGGGCGCTGACCCTGGCGCTGCTGGAATGCTACCGGACACTGAGCGGTTCGGCATTTCCGGCCGATCCTCACGAACAGCTCCGCAGCGCGGCCGAGGCGGTGTTCCGCTCGTGGAACGCGGCGAAAGCGACGAGCTACCGGCGCATGAACGGCATCAGCGACGACGCCGGCACCGCCGTGACTGTGCAGACAATGGTATTTGGCAACGCCGGCGGCGCATCCGGTGCAGGCGTCGGTTTCACTCGCAATCCGGCGACGGGTGCCCGCGCGTTCTATTTCGATTTCCAGTTCAACGGCCAGGGCGAGGACGTCGTCGCCGGGCGGCACAAACTGCGTGATAACGACCGGCTTCGGGTCGTGCTGCCCCGGATCTGGGCCAGGCTGAATGACACCTGTCACGCCCTGGAGGTGCTGTTCGGCGATGCGCAGGACTTCGAGTTCACCGTCCAGTCCGGCGCCCTGTTCCTGCTGCAGTCGCGGCGGGCCAAGCGCACGGACTGGGCGGCTTTGACCATCGCCGTGGACATGGTCCAGGAGCGGATGCTGACGCCGAAGCAAGGCCTTGCGCTGCTGCATGGCATCGACCTGAGCGCCGTGATTCGCACCAGCTTCGCGCCTCCTGTTCCCGCGGTGCTGGCGGTGGCGCAGGTGGCCAGCATGGGGGTCGCGAGCGGCGCGATTGCGCTGGATCCCGACGCGGTGAAGCGCCTGACGGCGGCGGGCACACCGGCGATCCTGGTGCGGCGGGATACCGTCACCGCGGATATCGAGGGCATGGCGATGGCTGCCGGGATTCTGACAGCCTCCGGCGGGCGCACCTCCCACGCCGCAGTGGTCGCTCGGCAGCTTGGAAAAGTGTGTCTGGTCGCCTGTCCGGATTTGCAGATCGACATGGCTCACCGGCAATGCCGGATCGGCGGCACGACGTTGCAGGAGGATGATTTTCTGTCGCTGGATGGCAATTCCGGCAGCGTTTACGCCGGCCGGCTGGCGGCGGTGACCGAGCGGCCGACGCGGGCACTGGCGGTGATTGAAAGCTGGCAGGTGGCGGCGGCCGCGTAGTCGTTTTCGTGGCTGGAGTTACACCCGGTCCGCCAGCGGCAGCGGCTGCTCGCCCAGCATGTCGCGCAGGACCACGTCGCGCGCCTCCTCCAGGTCCAGCCCGTTGGTTTCGATCAGCGTCGCCGAGTCCAGCAGGATCGCATCGACGTCCTGCATGATTTTCAGCCGCTTGAACAAATCCGGGCGGTGCAGCCCGATGCTCTCACCCACGAGTTCGAGGAAATTTACCACCTCGAACGGCCAGTCGCGTTCATGGCTGCACAGTTCCCGATGGCATGCGTGATAGATGCCGGCCAGCGTCGTCACCCCGGACTCCGCCGCCGCCTGCAACTGACTGCGATGCACGTCCTGCTTGAACGCCGGCAGCGGCGTAAGCTTGTTGCACATGTAGCCAACGCGGGGCTGCGCCAGATCGACGAAGTCCAGCCCCGGAATCGCGCGCAGAATCGCCTGCGCCGCCTCCGGCACGCCGGGATTGCCGGGATGCTCGTGCAGCCCGACCCGCTTTTCGACACGGTGGCGCAGCAACGGCTTCAGTGTCTCCAGCCGTTCGGCGAGGAAGCGGACGAACGGCGCCATATGCAGATCGGCTTTCGCGGCCGGCGCGGCGATTTCGGTCAGTTGGACCTGGCAGGTCGGGCACCACGACAGCGCGCGGGGGGCGGCGGCGGCGAGGCGGTCGATCGTCCGATAGGCAATGCGCCCCGAGGTCGCCAGGTCGCCGGCGCCGAACTGCAGCACGCCGCAACAGGCCGATGGGCCGCCCATCACCCGGTACCGCACCCCCATCGCGTCCAGGATGTCCAGCGCCAGCAGCACGATATGCGGCGTCTTCATCACGTTGCAGCCGGTGTAAAACACCACCTCGGGTGCGGCTTCGTCGTCGGTGCGGAAGCGGGCAATCGTCTCGGGCGGCAGTTGCAGGCGGGAGAGCACGCGCACGCCCTTGGTCATCGCGCCGAACCGGGTGAACGCGGTCTGCCGCCTCTCCGGGACAGTTTCGCGGCCGAGGTCAGCGACGCGGGCCAGGGCCAGCATCAGCCGCGGGTTGACGCCGTCGCGGCAGACCGGGATGCAATGGCCGCTGCCGGAACACACCGCGGCCCAGCGTTCCGCTTCGGCGTGCCGGCCGCCGCGCAACAGCGTTAGAATCCCCGCCGTCAGCGCCTTCGGGTCGGATGTATCGAGGCCGGCCGGCCCGGGCATCGGGCAGACTTCGGCGCAGGCACCGCAACGGGTGCAGCGATCGAGGATGTCGGCGACCTGGTCGTGCAGGGCGTGTTCCAGAGTGGGTGCGTCCATGGCGCGGGCCTCCGGCAGCCAGTCTGGCGCAAAATCCGGAACGGGGGGAAGGCCCCTTATACCGTGACAGGCGCGACATGCCGCGCTCTGCCGGTGCCCGAACCGATCCCCAGCACCACCGCCATCTGCCGCGTGATCGCACGCATCGTGGCCGCATCCAGGTGGCCAATCGCCTGCCCCATCTCGGTCAACCGAACGGTCTGCGGCCAGTCAACCATTACCTGCGAAGCCGCACGTAGCCCGGTTCCTGATGCCGGATCGATGGCGATGCGCAGGCTGACTTCGGCTCGGACATCGGTCGTGATCGGCAACACGGTGGCGTAGGATAGTTCGGCCAGCAGATCCGACCGGACCACGACCGCGGGCCGGGCCTTGTCCCGCGGGAGCCTGACCAGAACGACCGTGCCCCGACGGACCGCGTCGGCCGTTACTGCCATCCTTCCGTCCGTCCAGCCATTTCGGCAAAATCTGCGGCGAGTGCGTCTTCGGAGTCCGTCAATTGTCCCAGGCGTCGGCATTCCTCTGCGAGCCGCGCCCGATAGACGGGGTTATTCAAATCCGGCAGCCACAATAGTACGGGCCGCAAGCCGCGCTCGCGCTGTGCTGCGCGGTGGCGGGCGATCCGGTCGCGAGAGGAAAGGCGAGGGCTGGCTGCCATCGTACGTGTGATCCGTGCTGCTGCGTTACACGTAACGCATGGGATGGTCACTTTCAATGCCACCCGTGCGCGCGGCTATGATACGATGACGCAAACATGCGAATGGCCCGGTGCAAATACCATTCTTCCACGCCCTCGAAGGCTCACGACGCATTTTGATAGCCGGCTGCGGCGGCGGATTCGACATTGTCAGCGGTGCAACGTGAATGGACGAGTCTGCCGCTCTGAGCAGCCGACCGCTGGCGCCGCTATCGCCGCACGTGGCCGCCATGTCTCGCCACGGCCGACGATGTCTCCTCCAACCGCCGCGGCAACCGATCGATTTCTGCCCCCACCTCGGCCCGAGCGCGTCGCAACTCGTAAAGTTGCTGGAGGTTCAGCCAGATCTCAGGACCGGTGCCAAACCAGTGACCCAGCCGCAAAGCCGTGTCGGCCGTGATGGCACGCTGTCCATTGATGATCTGCGTGATACGGTTGACCGGGACGGCAAGCTGACGCGCCAGTTCAGCCGCGCTCATACCGAGTTCCTGTAGTCTTCAGAATCAGCCGCAATCAGGGCTCCACCGCTACAGAAACGAAATCGGATCAACATCGACATCCACCCGCCCGCCCCGCGGCACCTTCACCGCCGCCAGCCACGCCCGCAGGATCGGCTGCACCGCCACATCCCGCCGCACCTTCAACAGCAGCCGCCGCCGGTGCCGCCCGCGCAGCAGTGCCATCGGCGCCGGCGCCGGACCCAGCACCACGATCCCGTCCCCGCGCGGCGCCGCCCACCCCAGATCACGCGCCACCGTATCCGCCAGGATCGCCGTGTCCGCACTCACGATCAGCGCCGCGAGCCGCCCGTATGGCGGCCATTCGCCGTCCCGCCGGCTTTCCGCCTCGCTCGCCATGAACGCGTCCAGATCGCCGGCCAGCAGCGCCTGCATCACCGGATGATCCGGAATGAACGTCTGCAGCATCACCTGGCCCGGAGCCTCCGCCCGCCCGGCGCGCCCCGACACCTGATGCAGCAACTGCACCGTCCGCTCCGCCGCCCGCAACTCCCCGCCGGCCAGCCCGAGATCGGCATCCACCACGCCGACGAACGTCAGGTGCGGAAAGTGCCAGCCCTTCGCCACCAGTTGCGTGCCGATGATCAGGTCCACAGAGCGCGCCTCGATCGCATGCGCCGCTGCCGCCGCGGCGGCAGGCCCGCTGATCGTGTCGCTTGCCATGATCAGCCGCCTGGCGTCGGGAAACACCGCGGCGGCTTCCTCGGTGATGCGCTCGATCCCCGGCCCGACCGGCGTCAGACTGTCTTTGGCAGCGCAGGCGGGACATTCGGGCGGGATCGGCACCGTGTGCCCGCAATGGTGACACAGCAACTGCGACCGCGTGCGGTGCTCCACCAGCCAGGCGGTGCAGTTCGGGCACTGCATCCGGTGCCCGCAATGCCGGCACAGTGTCAGCGGCGCATAGCCGCGGCGGTTCAGGAACAGCATCGCCTGCTCGCCGCGCGCCAGAGTGTCCAGCACCGCCCGGATCAGCGGCGGGGCCAGGAACCGCCCCCGATCCGGCGGAGTCTCCCGCAAATCCACCAGCGTCACCGCCGGCATTGACGCCCCCGCATGCCGGCTGGTCAGCCGCAAATGCCCATACCGCCCCGCCTCGACATTCGCCACCGTCTCCAGGCTCGGTGTCGCCGACACCAGCACCGCCGGCGCCCCGCAAAACCGCGCCCGCACCACCGCCATGTCGCGAGCGTTGTAAACCACGCCGTCCTGCTGCTTGAACGCCGCCTCGTGCTCCTCGTCCACCACTACCAGCCCCAGATCGGGGAACGGCAGGAACAGCGCGGACCGAGCGCCGACGACCACCGGGGCCGATCCCGCCGCCACCGCCGCCCAGGTGATCTTGCGCACCCGTGACGGCAAATCCGAGTGCCACACCGCCGGCGCCACCCCGAATCGCCGCTCAAACCGCTCGGTCCATTGCGACGACAGCGCGATTTCCGGCAGCATGACCAACGCCTGACGGCCGGCCTGAAGGCAGGCGGCGACCGCTTCGAGATAGACCTCGGTCTTGCCGGAGCCGGTGACGCCGTCCAGCAGGGTCACGGAAAACGCCCGCCGCGCGACGGCTTCCCGCAAGGCGGCAGCGACCTCCTCCTGCTGGTCCGACAGCGCCGGTCCCTTGAAAGCCGGATCGGGCCGCGCGAATGGAGCCTCCGGCGCCACCGTCTCCGTCACCAGCAGGCCGGCATCGACCATGCCGCGCAGCACCGCCGCACTCACCCCGGCCTCACGCAGCAGATCATTCCCCGGCCGAGGCTCCCCCTGCGCCAGCACGGCAACCACGCTCTGCCGCGCCGGCGTCAGCCGCACCGCAGGCAACGGCGCCGCCAGCCGGTAGCGCAGCACCGGCCGCACCGGAACGCGCGAGACCACCCGCAGCGCCATCGCCATCACTTCGCCGGGTGGCGAAAGTGTATAGGCCGCGATCCAATCGATGAACCGCCGTAGCGCCTCGCCCATCGGCGGCGTGTCCAGCACGCCAATCAGCGGCTTCAGCTTGTGTGCGGGCACAGCGTCGTCCGCCGGCGCGTCCCAGACGACGCCCACTTCCTCGCGCCGATTCAATGGAACCAGCACCACGTCGCCCGGTTTTGGGTCCAGATCCGGCGGCACGCGGTAGTCGAACGGACCCGGGAACGGATACGGCAACAGCACGGGAACCCGGCGTTCCAGGTCGAAGCCGGGCAATGGGAGGGGCGGTGGCAACCTGAATGACCGGCGTGAACGGGAACTAACGAAACTTTGGCATGGTCCAGACCGGGGCTTTAGCCGCAAAACGGAGTGCTGGCATGAAATTCTTCATCGATACCGCGATTTGACGGAAATCCGCTCCCTGGCGAGCAGCGGCCTGCTGGATGGCGTGACCACCAACTCCGACCGTGATCGGCAAGTCCGGCGACAGATTCGCCGAGGTGATAGCGCAGATCTGCGAAATCGTGCCTGGCCCGGTGAGCGCCGAAGTGGCCGGCACCGAGTATGATCAGATCATGGCCGAGGCCCGCGTGCTGCGCAAAATCGCCGATAATGTGTGCATCAAGGTGCCACTGACCCCGGACGGTCTGCGCGCCTGCAAGCACCTGCGCAGCGATGGCACGATGGTCAATGTCACGCTGTGCTTTTCCGCCGCACAGGCGTTGCTGGCGGCGAAGAGCGATGCCTCGTTCATCAGCCCGTTCGTGGGCCGGGTGGACGATATCGGCTGGGATGGCATGCAACTGATCTCCGACATCGTCGATATCTACGACAACTACGATTTCAAGACCGAGATCCTGGTGGCGTCGGTGCGCGGCCCGAACCAGGTGATCGAGGCGGCGAAAATGGGCGCCCATGTCGCCACTTTGCCGCCGGCGGTGCTGCGGTCGCTGTTTCTCCACCCGCTGACCGATAAGGGCCTGTCGACGTTCCTTGCGGATTGGGCAAAGACCGGGCAGTCGATCGTGTGAGGATGGCGGACACCCTGCGGAGCAGCAAAAGGTGGGCGGCGGCCCGTGTGCCATCTGACCTTGTGTCGCAGCGGCAATGGGCTACCGCCCTACAGATCATGCCCGGAATAGGAGCAATTGAAGCTTTTGTTGCATAGCGGAAAATCCGCCACGATGTTGCCCTCGATCACCGCCTCCAGCAGCGGCCACTGGAACCATGACGCATCGCGCAGATGGCACCTTTGGATCACGCCGTCGGCGATGCGCAGCCATACCAGCACGTCGCCGCGGAACGCCTCGGCCACCGCCACCCCCTCGCCGTCCCCGCTTTCAAGCGGCACGCCGATCCCGCCAACCGGCAGCGCGCGCAACAACTGATCCAGCAGTGACAGGCTCTCGTCGATCTCCTTCAGGCGGATCCACACACGGGCATTGACGTCGCCCTCCTGCAGCACCGGCACGACAAAGCGCAGCGCATCATACGGCCCATAGGCCAAGTCCCGGCGCGCATCGAAATCCCGCCCCGACGCGCGCCCGACAAACCCGCCGGGCGCAAACCGCCGCGCCAGGTCCACGCTCAGCCGTCCGGTGGTGACGGTGCGGTCCTGTAACGAGGGCGTGTCGTCGTAGAGTTTCGCCAGCCGCGGCACCCCGCGCCGCAGTTCGGCGCTCAATGCCCGCAGCCTAGCCACCTGCGCGTCGCTCAGGTCCACCGTCACGCCGCCCGGAACGATCCGGTCCATCATCAGGCGGTGGCCGAAACAATCCGCCGCGGTGCGCAACACGCGCTCCCGCAGCACCGCGCAATGCGCCAGCATGATGGCGAACGAGGCATCGTTGCAGATCGCGCCGAAATCGCCGATATGGTTGGCGATCCGCTCCAGCTCCGCCATCACCGCGCGCAGCCACACTGCCCGCGCCGGCACCTCCACCCCCGCCGCAGCCTCCACCGCTCGGCTGAACGCCAGCGCATAGGCCACGGTGCTGTCGCCCGACACCCGCCCCGCGAGCCGCGCCGCCCGCGCCAGCGGCGCGCCGGACATCAGCAGATCGACGCCTTTGTGAACATAGCCGAGACGTTCTTCCAGACGAACGACCGTCTCGCCGTCGCAGGTGAAACGGAAATGTCCCGGCTCGATGATGCCGGCATGCACCGGCCCGACCGGAATCTGGTGCAGCGCGCCACCCTCGGCCGGCAGGAACGGATACGACGCGGCGGCGCTCTGCGGCTCACCCCAGCGGCCATGATCCAGCCACGGCCGCGTATCGGTCAGCCCCACCGGCTCCAGCCCGAACAGATCGTGCATCGCCCGCTCCAGCCGGATCGCCGGCGCATGATGCGCCCCGACCGACGGATAGCGGTTGGCGGGACAGGCGATGCTGAGCACCGCCGCCGGTGGCGATCCGCCCCCCAGCAGCGCCATATGCGCCATCTCCGGCTCGCCCCACAGGCCCAGCAGCGTCAGGCTGCCATCCGCCAGCCGATCCACCGCCCGCTGCCAGATCTGGGCATCCACCCGCACCCGAGGCCAGGGTCG
>Ga0182012_10004931_pt1 | contig 13859 bp, 7 predicted proteins | sample 612S2SmetaG_FD_120486 | JGI IMG/M metagenome (GOLD analysis project Ga0182012, IMG submission 120486) | Permafrost microbial communities from Stordalen Mire, Sweden - 612S2S metaG | ecosystem: Environmental > Terrestrial > Soil > Wetlands > Permafrost | place: Sweden: Stordalen | collected... | reverse complement strand
GATAAGAAACCGATTCGGGTGTTTCTGTGTGATGGGAGGAATGATCATCGCGGGTTCGGGAGAGATGGGAAGTACAACGAGAATCGCGATTGGTTTCTGCAGAATGTGCGGTTGATGAAGGCTCTGACGCAGAAGGGATATGACGTGAATTACACATGGGGCATGAATCTGCATGGGCAGAAGTTCGGCGGCGCGATAATGCCGGAGATGATGCGCTGGTTGTGGAGGGATGGGCCAGTGAGTACTGATCCGAACGATGTGGTGGAACGTGGGTTTCGCGAGGCGGTGGTTAAGAAGAATTGAGAGACTGAGGGAGGCAAGTTCCTTCTGTGTGAGTGTCGTCGCGAAGAGTGCATGAAGGCCTCCGCATCTTGAAAGCATCTTTAACGATGTTTAGCGGGATTTCCTGGTCGCGTGTATACTCAAGGTGGCTCATGTAATTCTACTGAACCGTCCGCGCGCCGATACTTAGGGCTGGCGTGCGAATCCATCCATTCTCGCTTAGAAATTCAATGGAGTTTTAGCATGTCTTTTCGTACCGGAGACCGGGCGCGGGCGCACAAGATCGCCGGCAAGCGCCGAGTTCGTCGGAGTGCCCTTCGCCTGCTGCGCCGCGTCTCTACGGCCGCGCCCGTCTTACATGAAGTAGCCGCAGTGCCCGCCGTCGCGCCTAAGGCGTGACAACCTTGAACTCGTAGGTTCCAGAACCTACTTCTACCGCATAGTTCGCGCCTTCTTGCGTCGTTTGCACGGTCCTTTTTCCTTCGGTGACCGTTGCATTCTTTATAGCGGGCAGCAGAACGTGCGCGTGCGTGTTGGCGGGGATCGTCATCTTCAATGTGAATGGCCCATTGGGAGTGCCGTTCCAGTCAGTGATGATTTTGCCGTAGGCAGACTCGTACTCAGTGCGTGCTTGTGTGAGGTTTTCGTTGGGCTGCGGATGAATCACGATCGAGTGAAAGCCAGGATCATCGGTGGTTGAGTCGATGCCTCCGACTGCGCGATACATCCACGCGACGACTGAACCGAAAGAATAGTGATTGTAGGAGTTCATGGCGGGATCACCCGTGTCTCCGTTCCAACGTTCCCACCAAGTGGTGGCACCCTTCTTGATCATGTAACCCCACGACGGATAGGAATCGTTGAGTAGGAGTTTGTAGGCGACGTCGGCGCGGGCGTGATCGGAGAGAGCGAAGAGCAGGAATGGAGTACCGAGGAAACCTGTGGACAGATGTCCACCATTCTTCTCAATGGCGGCGACTAGATTGTTTGTCAGTGCGGGTTCGAGGTTCTGCGGATAGAGGCCCGCATGCAGAGCGACGACATAGCCGGTCTGTGTGCCCGCGCCCACGACTCCGTTGTCCTTTACATAAGCTATCTGGAAGGCCTGACTGATGTTGTCGTAGAGCGCCTGATATTTTTGTGCACCTGATTCATTGCCAACAGCGTGCGCCATCTGAGTCATCATGCGGGCGATCATGGCCCAATAGGCAGTGTCGACCAAGTCTTTGGGAGTGTTGGGGTCGGGCGCGAGCCAGTCGGCGAAATCAGGGCCAACATTGTTCTTGCGAATGAAATCGGGATTCGCTTTGAGGATGAACCGCATCCACTTCTCCATGGCGTCCCAGTTGTCGGTGATGACTTCGCGATCGCCGTATTGGAGCCAGGTGGTCCAAGGCACAATGACTCCGGCGTCACCCCAACCAGGCGCACCAGGACCGAAAGACAGAATGTTGGGAGCCACGTTGGGGAAAGCTCCCTCCGTATCTTGGGCGTCGCGCATATCGCGCATCCACTTGCGTGTGAAGGGCTCGATGTTGAAGTTGTAACTGCCGGTGCGCCAGAAGACTCCAGCGTCTCCTGTCCAGCCAAGGCGTTCGTCGCGCTGCGGGCAATCCGTGGGGATGGTGATGAAGTTACTGCGCTGTCCCCAGATGCCGAGCTTCCACATTTGATTGACGGTTGGATTAGCGGTGACGATGGTGGCGGAGGGTTCATCGGGCAGACTGCTGATGACTTCGGCGCTGAGATCGGCGAGGGTGGGCTTGCCTGGATAGCCGGTGACTTCTACGTAGCGGAAGCCTTCAAAGGTGAACTGAGGTGTGAACTGTTCTTCGCCCTCGCCGCGGAGGACGAAGATGTTGGTGGCGTCGGCGTTGCGCAGGTTTTGGGTGTAGATGCTGTCGTCGGGATTGACGATTTCGGCGAAGCGCAATTTGATGCGCGTGCCGGCGGGGCCGTGCGCTTTGAGGATTGCATTGCCGGCCATATTCTGGCCCATGTCGAAGACGTAGACGCCTGCTGAGGGAGACTTTACGCTTTCGGGTTTGATGGTTGTGACAGTGCGAATCGGAGACGACGTTTGCGCCACGAGCTCGCCGGCGGGTGACTCGGCGATTGATGCGCGATGCCACTGGGCATCGTTGAAATTAGCTTGTTTCCAACCGCGTGGTTCTAGGCGGGCGTCGAACTCTTCACCTTTATAGATCTCGGAATTGAGAATTCCGGAGGGAGCGGCGTGCCAAGTTTCGTCAGTCAAGACAGTTTCGGTGTGTCCGCCGGCATAGCGAATCTCTAACTGACCTATGATTCGAGTGGGAGGTTTGCCGAAGGCGAAGGCATCTCCGATCCACGCGAGGGGACTAGCGAACCAACCATCTCCGAGCAAGGCGGAGAAAACGTTCTCACCCTGGCTCAGTAGGTTGGTGATGTCGTACGTCTGATATTGGATGTGCTTGCTAAAGTCGGTCCAGCCGGGAGTGAGGTGGCTATCTCCAACACGCTTGCCATTGATGAAGGGGCTGTAGGTGCCAAGGGCCGTCATATACAAGCGGGCGCTTTCGACTTTTTCGGAGATGGGGAAGGAGCGGCGAAAGGCAGTGGCCGGTTGCGGCAGCTGGCCAGCGGGGCCGAAGGGCCTTTCGGGATCATCTAACTCAGCAAGGGAGGCGGCGTTTTGCCAAGCAGTGTCTTTATTGATGCGTACCTGCCAACTGTCACTTGTGCCGATGCGGCGGGAGATCCCCTCGGAGTCGGTGATTTTTACGAGAGCGGCGAGGGCTGCGGGTTGAGGCGTGCCATTGGAGCCGGCGCCAGGACCAAAAGCGGGAGGTTGCGGCACTGTCATAGTGATCTCAACGGAGTTGTTGCCGGTGGTGAGTTGATCTGTGATGTCGCGGCGGTCAAAGGAGTGCCAGACGGTTTTACGGCCCGCGTCGGCGCCGTTGACTGTGACTTTCCAATCGCCCGTGGCAAGTAACAAGAGCGCAGCGTCTGTGGGCTTTGCTGTGACAGTGAAGGTGGTGCGAAAGACGGAGACGGTTTCAGGAGCTACTTTGTGAGCATCTTGACCAGGAGCCCAGATCCAATGAATGGCAGCGCGGTCGGCCACATCTTCGGGATTTTGCCAAGTGATCCATTTAGCGTGCCAGTCGGATTTATCGAGCAGACCCATCTCCCATGAGGAGGGAGAGGCCCAGGCGGAGGGCTTACCGGCGGCATCCCACACGCGCACAGTCCAGAAGTAACGGGTGCGCGATTCGAGTTTCGGGCCGGCGTAGGAGATGCCGACGGACTCATCGGAGGACCTTTTTTGGCTATCCCAAACGTCGGCGGCGCCGGGCTTGAGTTTGTTTGTACTGGTAGCAACCAGCAGCTGGTAGGCGGTCTGATGCCAGTTGCGTTCGGTGTTGTTGCTCTGCCAGGAGAGATGCGGCGTGCGCTGATCGATGCCGAGAGGATTGTCGCGGTACTCGCAGCGTAGATGCACAGGGGCGGCGCTGGCTGAGAGGGCTAAGCAGAAGATGGAGAGGGCGTGGATGGATTGTTTTCTTCGCAACATGGCTAAGTCGGTTCTAGTTTGTCACGCCTTGGCGAGAGCCTTCTTGGTGTTCTGGGCGATGCGCGCTTTTACGATTTTCTTTACGAGAGCCGCAGGCAGGGGACTATCGACGGGGAAGCGAATGGTGCCTTTCGCAGTCGAATAGTTCTGGAGGTCGGCGGCGAACTCCTTTATGAGGGCGGCGCTGTATGGGAAGAAGCTGCAGTGTTTGGCGAAAGCAGCGAAGCCGACGAGTGCGCCATTGTAGTGGAATGTGGGCATGCCGTAGCTGATTTTCTCGGTTGTCTCGGCGGGCACGATGGAACGGATCACAGATTGCATTTTGAGCAGTGTCGCGCGCGCGGGTTCGGGGAGTGCCGCGAGATATTCGGCAACATCTTTGGGCTTGTGCATTTGCATAGGGATGCCTTTGAAGAGTTTACACACTGATCACCCATGATCGGGCCCGAGTGTCTGCTGAGCGAAGGAATGCCTTACAACGCCTCCATCCTACGGTGTAGTACGAAGGTAATTGCTAAGCGGGCCTCGCCGCGCTTAAATAGGGAATGGACCTCGGCAACAGCGTCACCGAATGGCTGCAATTGTGGCGCGACGGAGATGAGCAGGCCATTAGCCGGGTGACTGATTTAGTGTATCGTGATCTGCGCCGTCTGGCAGCGTTCTATCTCAACGGCGAATCTCAGGCCAATACTTTGCAGCCGACGGCGCTCGTGCACGAGGCGTATCTACGGGTTTCCCAAATCCGCAAAATCGACTGGCAGAACCGTAGCCACTTCATTGCCATAGTGACCAGCCTCATGCGGCGCATTCTGGTGGACCATGCGCGCGCCCGGAAGGCCGCAAAGCGTGACGGGGTTCTGCCGGAGGAGATCCGGCTTTCTCCGGAACTGCGGCAGTTGGATACGCTGGCTGTGGACCAGGCGCTGGTGCGAATGGCGGAACGGTACCCGCGCTGCGCGCAGATCGTCGAATTTCGCTTTTTCGGCGATTTGGAATTCCGGGAGATCGCAGAAGTCATGAATCTTTCCCTGACAACCGTAGAGCGCGACTGGCGTTTTGCCCGAGCCTGGCTGCAGAAAACGATGGGTGGCTCGCTTGACGAACGACGATAGGCTGCACGATCTTTTCGCACAAGCGACGGAATTGCCGCCTGGCGAACGTTCGCAGTTTCTGGTGTCAGCCTGCGGCGATGACGAGGCACTCTTCGAAGAACTGGGCGAGCTACTCGCCGCCGATGCGGCAGCCATGCAAGACGAATCGTGGCAACGCTCGGCGATCCGAAACCAGGTTATCGCCGAAAAAAATTCGTCGGACTCGGCGGTCGGGCAGACTGTCGGGAACTACCGTCTGGTCGAACTTGTTGGCAGCGGGGGCATGGGGTCTGTGTACCGCGCGGTCCGCGTCGACAATGAAATCGAAATGAGTGTGGCGGTCAAGCTCATCAGAGCGACTTTCTACTCGCCTGATGTTGTTGCAAAGTTCCGTGCCGAACGGCAGATTCTGGCAAACCTGCAGCATCCTAACATCGCGCGCGTTCTGGACGGGGGTGCTCGGGCTGACGGACTGCCATACCTGATTATGGAGTACGTTGACGGCGTTTCTCCTCATGATTACTGCAGCCGGAATAATCTCGGAATCAAACAAAGGCTGGGTTTGTTCCAGCAAATCTGTGCGGCCGTGCATTACGCGCACCAGAACATGGTGATCCATAGAGACCTGAAGCCGGCAAACATTCTGGTGACAGCGGACGGTAGAGTGAAGCTGCTTGATTTTGGGATCGCCAAGATTCTCACGCCCATTCCCAGGCTGTCGGAGGAGGCCGTGACCGAACCGTTCATGGCTCGGATGACGGTCCGTTACTCAAGTCCGGAACAGATTCGTGGAGAACCCGTGACGACAGCAGCGGATGTCTATTCGCTGGGCGTCATTTTGTACGAATTGCTCACAGGTCACTCGCCTTATGGGGATGGCAACCGCCCGACGCATCAGATCATGGCGGCAGTTTGTGAAGAGGAACCGTCCCGGCCCAGCAGTTTCGTAGCAAAGCTAAGAGGCGATCTCGACAACATTCTTTTGCGGACCCTTCGGAAAGCGCCTGGCGAACGTTACGCTTCTGTTGCGCAATTTTACGAAGACATCGGCCGTTATCTCGAAGGGCGTCCGGTACAGGCTCGAGGCGATGCTCCCTTCTATTTAGCGGCAAAGTTCATTCGGCGCAATCTCGCGACGGTTGTGGCGGCCGCGCTTATCCTCTGCCTGCTCATCGGCGGCTTGGTGGAAGTGACGCTCGCTCGGGCGCGGGCGGAACGGCGCTTCAACGAACTCCGTCAACTGGCGCATTCCGTTATGTTCGACTATGCGGACCGGCTTGATCGTCTCCCCGGTTCCACTCAAGTCCGCGCGCAGATGGTCAGGGACGCCCTCCGCTATCTCGATAATCTTTCGAAGGAGGCGGATACGCCGCAACTCCAGCGCGAGGTGGTGGATGCGTATGTTCGGGTGACCAATGTTCAGGGCAACGAGTATGAGAACAATCTTGGCGATCCCGTTGGTGCGCTCGTCAGTGCGCGCAAGGCTGCGGCCACCGCTGAAAAGTTGTTAGGCGAAGATCAGTCGCCTATCGCTCTCAATTCAGCGGCGGAGGCATTCTCGACGTTTGGAGATCTGCTTTTTTCGACCGGGAACCTTTCCGCTGCCGACCGCGCCTATCAGAGATCCATCGGCCTGCGCCGAGACATCGCAGCGAAATCGCCGCAGGATCTCGACAACAGCCTTGCGTTATCGACAAGCCTGAAACACATGGGCGATCTCTATGGGGGATATGGCTGGCCCAATCTGGGGAAAACCGCTGAAGCGCTCGCCTGGTATCAGCAGTCGAACGACCTGGCGGCAGAACTGCTGGCTGAATTTCCAGCGAACATAGAAGCAGCCAAGGCGAGCTTTAAGGCACGCATGCAACTCAGTTCGTCGGAAACGACGATGGGCATGCGCAATGAAGCCGCTCGGGATCTGCAGGAGACCTTGAGACAAATTGCACAAGTACACGGCCAATCGCCGGGGGATAGCCATGTCAGAGTTGAGTTCGCCAACGCGGAAGCACGGCTTGGACAAATGCTGTTGGATGACAGAAACGCCGTTGCCGCCACCGGCCACCTAAGCCATGCGGTTGAGCTGATGCGTGACTTACTCGCTACAGACGCTGGAAATGCTATCTACCGCCGTCGCGAGGCGGTGATGGAAAGCCAATGGGCATCGGCCTTGCGCGGCACGCGCCGGATTTCCGATTCAATCTCGCACAATGAGCATGCCCTATCCCAAGCCGAAGCTCTTCACAAGGATGCGCCGGGCAGCGCTGAGTACCGAATCGACGTGGGAGTGATTGAGCGCAGCGTTTCCGAAGGTCTGCTTCTGGCGGGCGATGCGGCCGCGGCGCTGCGCCATGCGAAGCACGCGGAAGCGATTTTATGTGAGAATCTTCCCGCCGCCAACGATCCTTTCACGCAGGCGACTTGCGGCCGCTCTCTGGTAACTGCTGGAAACGCACAACTGGCGTTGAGCGAGCCTTCGGATGCGGTGCAGTCTTTCCGGGAAGCCGAGAGAATAGCGTCTACACGGTCGCAGTTGGAGCCGCTCAATGCCATCTTTCGTTCCGATTGGGCGCGGTCGGAAGTGGCGCTGGCCGCTGGTCTTGCGGAACTCGCCGATTATCCAAATGCCAGAGCTATGTATGACGCTGCCTTGAGCAATTGGTCTCTTCTGCGGCAGACGAATTCGCTGACCGCCGAAGATGCGCATCGCGCCGAGTCGGCGACGCGCGGTCTGGCAGCGATTGCAAACACGCGCTGAGGATGCATTAGGCTTGCCTTATTGATCCAGCCCAAGCTGTTTGCGCAATTCCTCCATATCGGCGCGCCCTTCTTCGGCGGTGACACCCACCGGTGCTAGTGCTAGATAGAGCCCGCTCTTGGTGATGATGTGAAACGCGCCGGCGTCCTTCGCCACAACCGTGTTCATACGGATTTCGATGATCTCCGATGCCGGGATGAGCAGCGGTTTTTCACCACCCGCTGGTGTGAACGTCAGACTGCCATTCTCCACCAAAAGCAAAGCTCCGCACGTTGGATCGAAGTAGTTTGAATCGCCGAGTCTCGAATGGTCGTGGAAAACTTTGATTGGCAGCCCAGCATCCCCTCGTCTGGCTTGTTGCGGACGCGCGTAACCGGAAGGCGCTCCGTACGGCGTTCTGGGCTGGGCATACTGCATCGGCTGCCTGTATTGGGACGCTTGCGGCGCCATCGCGGCATAGGGCTGTTGCTGCTGGTACTGCGCTGGTTGGGCGTAGCGCGATTGCTGTGGATACTGCGTTGGTTGTTGATACTGCTGTGGCTGCTGTGGGGCGGGCTGCATTTGTTGTATCTGCGGCTGTACTGCTGCTATCGGCTGCGGGACTGGTTGGGGAATCGGATTTCCCTGCGCGTCCACCGGAACTGGTTGCATGGGCTGCTGCGGCAGCGGTTGTTGAATTGGATTTCCCTGCGCGTCCAAGGCAATGGGCTGCGGTTGGCTCGTGCTTGTGGCCGGAGCAAACTGCGGCTGGGGCGGTGCATAACCGGGCATCGGCTGAGTCACCGGCACTGGTTGGTAACCCGCAGATCCGACGGGCTGCTGCGGGAACGGCTGAGCCGGAACGGCGACGGCGGGATTCGGATTGGCCGCGTTGAAAGCTTGGCGCATCGTTTGAACAGTTTGGGCCGTTTGGTTGACGGCGGCAAGAATGGCGGCCATCTTGTCCATTGCACCGCGAGTGGTTGAGTGCTCAGCCGCTTGGCTCCCCTCATGCGGTGTGTCCAGATTGTCGGCAGCGCGATTCCAGATGATGGCCTGCTCTTCGTTGCCGTCTTGCGCGAATGTCACGGCCATCGCGCGATAAATCCCGGCTTGGATCGAAGGCTCGTTCGGATAAAATTCGAGCCATCGCCGGTACGCCCGAATCGACGCTGCTGCATCATGATCCTGCTGCACTTCGCGTACGGCTATTTCAGCCTGCTTCCGTGCTTCCGCATCTACTGGCACATGGAACTGCGCCATAGCCAACAGAGTGCAGGGCAGTACCACCGCCGTGGCGATTACTTTCATCTTCGTGATCATTCTCATTCCCTCCAATTTCGTTTGGTCTTCAGTCTTTGCCTGTCACTACAAACGCCGCCCAATAAAAAGGATGCGGGTATTTTGCCCGCACGCTGAGCGCGGACGCCCGAAGCGCCGCAGCCGGTGTCAGGTCATGCGACAGACCCAGATAAAACTGCTGCATCAACATCGCTGTTGATTCATCGCTTACTTTCCAAAGACTGGCCACCACCGTATCTGCGCCCGCTGTAAGAAAAGTGCGCGTCAACCCAGTGATTTCGTCGCCGCGCTGCAGTGTTCCCAGGCCTGTTTCGCACGCGCTCAGCACTACAAGCCGGGCGCGAATCCTCATGCCCGCGATTTCATAAAGAGAAAGCCGTGACGATTTGCCCGGTGCGGGACTTGTCAAAACCGCGCTGAACAGCGGCGCTTCTTCTTCCAACAATCCATGCGTTGCAAAATGCACAGTGTCGGCAGTCAACAGAGCGTGCTGTGCCACATCATGGGTAAAAGCTTCGCCCGAAACGCGCTGGGCATTTGGATAGGTCGCAGCGATTCCCGCCGTTTCGATTAACGTCCCGGGAAGCGGCGGCATTCCATCTACCGCCACCGCCCCCAGCGCTCCTAAGAACAATTCTCTGCCTGTTTGCTTGCTGTTCCCGAGGTAGACCAGCGCGGAGGCGTTCGGCAAGTAACTCACCGCGTAAGCCTCCACCAGCGCACGCCCATCAGGCAGAGAAAGAACGGGGAACGGCAAGTAATTCAAATACCCGGCAGGCACAATCAGAATTTGTTGGGTGCCCTGCGGGATCTTAGCCGCAACGGGGGCGATCACGGTTTTCGAAACCTGTTCTAGCAAGGCCGGCCACTCGGTGGACTGCGGGTCGGCCAGCAACGCGCGCAGCCGCAGAACGTCACGGCGGAGCTTGGTAATGTCGCCTTTCCAGATGAGCTGGTCCGCAGCCGTTTGAGTCACCACGAACGCTGTCAATTCACTGTCGAGCAGCGCGTATTCCAGCAGCACGGTGTGCGGCCCTAGCGATTTCTGAATCCGGGTGAGTGGTACAGGCTGTAGAGATAAGACTTGCCCGCTGCGTGATTGAGTGAGACTGGCCTGCTCGCGCGCCAGCGTAAACTTGGCTTCCAGGTCGGTCAAACCGCGCCTCAGGATTGCCGGTTCCCGCCCCGCCGTCCGCATCATTTCTTCGTTCTGCGGCAAGAGCTGAAAGCGCACATCGGCGATCCGCTTCTCAAGTGTCTGCAGTTCATCGACGGCAGGAGAAGCGCTGGTGGTGTCAAGCGCAAAGTGTCGACCCTGCAGCGCATCAAGAAAACCTCGGGCCTTAGCACGCTCCATGTATCGCCACGCGTCGGCCTGCAGACCAGCGTGCGACAACAACGCAGTCAACCGGCTGTATAGATCCTGCACTGACTCGTTATCGAGAAATGTCTGCCGCTGTTCCTGCTGGCTCAGGCCAGAACGTAACTCGTCGAGCTTGGCGATGGCGCGTTGATAGAGTTCGATCGCCAGCTTCGCGTTGTCAGTTTCCGCCAGAACGCCATTGAGATAATCAAGCCGCCACTCAGCGTCCGCGTATTGCATCCCATGCGTCAGTGCCTCGCTTGCCGCCAATTGGTTGAGGGCTTTCTGGTGTGCGCCAGAGACGTGCCCCGCAGCCTTAATCAAAAGGTAGCGAACCAACGTGAGCCGGCTTGCGAGTTCCTGAGAGTAATCCCGCGCGGCGCGTAATGCCGTAATGGCCTCCTCATAGTATTCGACTGCCGCTTCCGGCTTCTCATTCAGCGTTCTTTCCAGACGTCCCAGTTCAAGCAGTATGTACGGCCGGCTATCAACGCTTGCGGTGAGCAGCAGCTTTTGCAGCATGGCGCGGGCGCCGTCCGGATCATCATCCAGTGCGAGCGCATCAGCCTTGCCCATCAGTGCTTGTTCCTGCAGCGGACGCAGGCTTGCCAAGGGGCCAGCCGTGCTCAGCGAGGCGATGGTTTTTAGGACTACATCGAAGTTGCGGCGAGCCGGCCCTGCTTCGCGCAGGTTTAGATAGGCTTGGCCGAGACTGTTCAACAGGTTTAGGTACGAACGCTGCACAACGACGTTGTCTGGCAAGCCGCTCGCAGGAAACGTCTTCTTTTGAACCTCCACAGCTTCTTCGAGGGCAAGCGCACGCTGGCGCATCTCATTGACGGACGCGTAGCTGTTGGCAATCAACTTGAGACTCGCGATCAGTTCCGCCGCATCGCCACTCTGACGCGCTTGTTCGACGCGTGAGACATCTTCCCGCAGCAGTCCGTCCAGATCGCCTGCCAAACGTCGCCGATCACGGATAGCCGTTTGTGCAAATGGCGCCAACTGGATAGGCAGCTCGGGAATCTGCGTATCAGCCAAGCGAGCCAGTTCGAGTGCCTCCGGGTACGGCAAGCGGCTGATACCGTCCAGCACGGCCACCGAAAGTTGCGCCGTCGCTTCGTAGGAAAGAACCAGTGCGTCCGGACTGTTCGCCACAGCCGCTAACGCGTTCTTCACCGCTTGGATACCGTCCGGGTACTTCGCGGCGTCGAATAACAAGTCCGCTTGGGCCAGCCAGGTTTGAGCCTGGTAGATAGGCGGTGCTGCCGCTGATCGTTGACGCATCTGCCCTGCCAATTGTTCGGCCTCTTCGCGTTTGCCTTGCGAGAGGAGTGTTCCCACCATGTCGCGTCCCATGTTGGCGGCGGTCTTGTCTACTGGATCAGGCAGGATCAGCTCAGCTTGGCGGAACGCGTCCATCGCTTGCTGCCATCGTCCGAGTGAGCGTAGGTCTTCACCCATCGCCTGGTAAACAAGGTAGAGCGGCTGGCCAGCCTGTTTATCGAGTTCCAACGCTTGCCGCAAGCAAGCTAGGCCCGCCTCATAATCGCGATCGCGAGTCCGCCCAAAGGCGTTATTGATGAAGGCGTAAGCAGCCGCTTTCGCGGGATTACTGCGGAATACTTCAAGCGCGGTCAGGCCATGGTAGGCGCGATGCATGTCGGCCCAATCGTCGATTGTGGCGGTTGTTTGTAAGCCCTGAATCGCGACTTCTTGCAGCAACTGTTGCGCGATGTCGGCGCCCACCTGGCGAAAGACGACTCCATCGCCTGCCGGATCGCCTTGCAATTGGGTGAGCAGCACCTTGCCTCGGGCAAGGAGTACAGCCTTGGCCGCATCATTTGGAGCAGCAGGCACCTGCGCGTGGATGAACGGTACCCATGTTATGGCGAGGAGCAGCCATCGCACTCTCATGTTTCTTAGGCTGCTCTCTGCGCTCACACGTGAAACCGGCAACTAATTGCCCCCGCCCTGCGCGACTATACCGGATGCCAGCGGTACAATGACCATGCCGTCATTGCCCGCGGACGTAATGTTGCCACCGCCTTGCGCGACAATATTGCCGCCACCTTGTGCAACGATATTGCCACCGCCTTGCGCGACAATGTTCCCGCCGCCTTGCGCGACGATTGTGGCCGACCCGTTGACAGACGTCAAAGCCGTTCCGCTCAAAGCCGCGATGTTGGTTTGCACGTTCGGCGGGATGGGAGATGAGGATTGGCCGGCAGGCAGAACCACACCCGCTACGAACCGCTGATTGTTTGCACCCGGCGTGCAATGGTAAAGCTGAACGTTAATCGCTCCCGAAAGGAAGCTGACCGCATTGCCGCCCCAAAGATCAAAGCACCAGCCATTCGGGGTTTGAATCGTGCCATTGCTGAAATTGAATTTCTGATTTTGTTGGCCGTTGCAGGGGAAGATCTGTGGGTGATCGCCGGACACCATCGTCTTGCCGTCGCGCGCCGGATCCAGAATGTCCAAGCACAATCCTGTGCCGTAGCGATTTCCAAAGGGCCGGATAGATCCGTCTCCCATAAAGCTGAACTGCTGCTCGGCCGCCGATGCGTTGCATGCCCATAGCACTAACAGCGCTCCTTGTGCGGTTGAGCCGTTTTGTACGGCGAGGCAACGCGAACCCATGCCGCTGATCATTGAGAAGGACTTGACGCTCAGCGAAGCCGGGGCAACTGTGTAAGCGGCTTTATTCGCATTCAGGAATGTATAAAGATCGTCCGCGGCGGTCCACCTACTGCCGTAAGCGCTCAGCAATTGGCTCTGCGTATTAGCTGCCGGAGCCAATGCCGTGGCGAACACTTTGTCGTAAACGTTGACGACAATCTGGCCTCGTAGCGTCGCGTCGGTGCCAATGTAACCGCGCACTGCAGGTTCCATGGCATTAGGATTAGTAACTGTTGACAAGGCCGAAGTTTGCGCTGGTGTGGCCGCTTGCAGAGCGAGCTTTGCAAATGCGGCGTTCAGGGCTGTGGCCAATTGTGCCGCCGACGCGGTGGCAACAGGTGCGGCTGTTACGGTGCACCTGCTTTTCACTACGCTGGCCGCCATGGTAGCGAGTTGCGCGTACGAATTCCACAAGCCGTTGCCTTGCGGGTTATTGGGGTTGGCCGTGAACGCGCCGGTCAATGCGCCCACAGCTTGTGTGCAGGCTTGGCTGCCAGCGGCGCGACTGACGATATCCGACTTGGCGCCCGGGCTGGTGCCGACGAAATTGATCAGGTAAGACTGCATGGCTGCCTGCGTGGGGAACATCTGGGCGTTGCCTGGCGCAATGAGGTAGCTGCCAAATTGTACATAGCCTCCGCTACAGCCTTGGCCGAATACATAGGTGCAGGCTGCTGTGGCTACCGCTGGATTGCCTGCCACTGCCGGAGCGGAAACTGGAGCAGTGGTCATGGTTGGAGCTTTGAACGTCACGCTATACGGAGCCGTGAGTTTGTTTCCATTGACGTCTTCCAGGACAATCTGCAGAGCCGTGTTTTGGGTGTAGGTGAAGTTTGTGGCAATGGT
>Ga0182012_10004930_pt1 | contig 13861 bp, 12 predicted proteins | sample 612S2SmetaG_FD_120486 | JGI IMG/M metagenome (GOLD analysis project Ga0182012, IMG submission 120486) | Permafrost microbial communities from Stordalen Mire, Sweden - 612S2S metaG | ecosystem: Environmental > Terrestrial > Soil > Wetlands > Permafrost | place: Sweden: Stordalen | collected... | reverse complement strand
GGCGTGGGTGGTGGGCGCCTCCCCGGTCGTGCCGTTGAGCACGATACCGTCATGGCCGTGAGTGACCAGGTGTGCGGCGAGAGCAGCGGCCGCCTCGAAATCCACCGAACCGTCGTCTGCCATGGGCGTGACCATGGCCGTCAGCAGACGCCCGAACGGCCTCGTGGTCGTTTTGGGCATGGCGCCAAAATACCGCCTGGCCGGTGTGGCCACCTCGTCCTCGCTCGAGAGGCTCCATGGAGGTGCTCGAGAGGCTCCATGGAGGTGCCCGACAGGCCTGCGGCCGAGCGGACAGCGTCGTCCGCGTCGTTCGCGTTTCGGTCTGCGCGAAACGTTGGTGGAACGGCAGATCCGTTACGACGGCGCCGAGCCGGCGGCGTCCAAGACGGCGTAGCCGCAGTTGTAGCCGGGAATGAAGGTGACCCCGGGCCCGCCGTGGCAGCCCGCTCCGCAAAGGTAGAGCCCGTCCACCGGAACGGGGTTGTCCGGCCAGCCGCGCGGCCCGGGGCGGAAGGGCCCCATGAACTCGGGCTGGAGCAGGCCGTGGGTGAAGTCGCCACCGGTGCACCCGAACATCAGCTCATAGGTATAGGCGGGGTAGTTGAACTGCCGATCGATCAAGTCGGGGAAATTCGGTGCCGAGGCGGCGATCTTGTCCACAATTCGACCGGCCATCTCGTCCCGGAGCCGTGCCTGTTCGGTGTGGTTGGCGCCGATCGGAAGGTAGAAGGCGAAGCCGCTGGCCGCGTGCTTGCCCGGCGGGGCCATGTCGGGGTCGTCGAGGGTGGGGATCTGGAGGTTGAACGATGGCGACTCGGGCACCTGCCCGCGCACGCACCCTTCGTAGTCGAGCTGCATCTGCTCGGCTGTGCCGAAGAACGTCACGTTGCGGCGGAATCCACCGGTGTTGAGAATTTCGTTGGGTGCGGTGAACTCGGGCAACCCGCTGAGTGCGAAGTGGATCTGGAAATACGCCGCCCGGTGGTCGATGGCATCAACGCGTGAAATGAATGCCTCGGGCAGTTCCTTGCGGTCGATCAGTTGCGTGAACGTGGCCGTCGGGTCCAGGTTGGAGACGACGACCGGCGCAGTCACGATCTCCTCGTCACCCAGAGCGACACCGTGGACGCGCCCACCCGATACGACGATGGAGGAGACCTTCACGTGGCGGCGCAACTCGCCGCCGTGGTGCTCGAACATGGAGAGGAGGTGGTCGGACATGGTGCCGATACCGCCCTTGACCTTCGACATGGTCGCGCTGCCCGGCGACGCCAGTGCGAAGGCGAGGCAGAGCGCGCTGCCCGGGGTGTACGGGCCGAGATACGTGGAGTTGACGGCGAGGAAGCTGAGCATGCTCCGGACCGCGGCGTGCTTCTCGCGATCCGGGAGGAAGCGGTCGACCACGTCCATCACGCTGCCGAACATGGCGGTGCGGATCGCCTCCCGCTCGTTCTCGTTCGACGCGCACGCCCACATCTCGTCCAGCGATCGGGGAGGCCGGCGCACGTCGAAGCGTCCGATGGCACGTGCGGGTGCCTCGGCCCAGGCCGCCACTTCGGCCATTCCCATCACCGCATCGAACCCGATCGTCTCTCCCAGGTGCTCGAGGAGACGCGTGGGGTCCGAGTAGAGGAGAATCGGGGGCTCGCCCGATGCATTGACCGTGGCGGACTGCAGCTCGGGCTCGTAAATGGGGCACGCGGCGAATCCGAGATCCTCGAAGATCTCGTTGGGTATGGGGAACTGTATGGAGCCGGCCAGTTCGAAACGGTAGCCACGGCTCAGTTCGGTGGTGGCCGACATCCCGCCGATGAAGTGGTTCTTTTCCAGGCACAGGACTCTCATCCCGCCGCGGGCCATGACGGCGGCCGCGGTGAGCCCGTTGTGACCAGCACCGATGACGATGGCGTCATAGTCCGGCATGGGAGGCCACCGTAGTGACTTCAGCTCGTAATTGTCAATTTTGACATCTTTTTCGATGGTCAATGTCGACATCTCTCCAGTGAGACCCCGCTCCCTCGGCCAGGGGCACCAGGCCGCGATCGAGCAGGCCCAGTGCCAGCTCGGTCAGGCGGGCCAGCTCGGCGAGGTCGTTGTGGTCGCCGCGCATCCACGAATCCAGGGCGGCAAACGTGGCCGCAGCAACGCACTTCGCGGTGACCGAGGAGACGAACATGGCGTCGTCACCTGCCGGGAGGCCGAGACGGAGGAGATGGCGCTCGACCTCGATTGCGAATTCGGCCTGCACCTGGGTGATATGTCGCTCGACCTGGTCGCGGTCGAGTAACCGGTCGCGGATGGCGGCAATTTCGAACATGCTCGCCGGATCGAACGGGAACGAGTAGATGGCGGCGAGCACCGATTCAATGAGCGTCTCGGTCAGCGGGCGTGATTCCAGGGCGGTGCGGAACCAGCGCAAGCTGGCGTCGTAGTCGCCGAACATCAGCTCGTTCTTTGATGCGAAGTGGCGGTAGAACGTGCGGAGCGACACGCCGACGTCCGCCGCTATCTGCTCAGCAGAAGTCTCCTCTACCCCTTGCGCCAGGAATCGGACCTGCGCTGCCCGGCGCAGAGCCTCGCGCGTGCGCTCTCCGCGCGCGGAACGTGTCGGTTGCGGCACGTCTCGGAGCCTACCGACTTCGACGTGAAGGCCGGAAGGTAAGGAAGCGATCGATCTCGTCGAGGTTGTCGAAGGTCGGCATTGCATTTCCTTGTGGGCTTTGGGACTCGGCCGTCACGGCCGGCCAGCCAGGTTCCGCAGTTCCTTGACGGAGGCTGCGATGTGCTCTGCCAGTGACCGCTCGCCCGCACCGCGCACCCATTGTTCGAAGGCGATCTTGAAGACGGCTATCCCGGTCTCGGCGGCCAGTCCGGCCGCCGCCTGGCTGATACCTCGCCCCCGCAACGTGCCGGCCAAGGCAGCAGCGAGCCCGGCCCGCTTGATCAGCTCGCGCTCTTGCAGTTCGGCGTGCGCATCAATGATGGCCTGGCGCCACCGGGCTCCTTCCCGGCGCTCCTCGAAGAACTCGTCGGCCGCTGCACACAGGGCGGCAGTGATCGCGTCGAGAGGCTGGAGGGAGACAGGCGCCAGCTCGACGTGGTCCACGAGGAACTGCTGCAAGGCGGCGGCGCCCGAGAAGAGGACCTCGCGCTTGTCGGCGAAGTGCCGGAAGAAGGACCGCTCGGTGAGCCCTGCCCGCACCGCGATCTCCGCAACGGTGGTGTCCTCGAACCCGCGCTCGGCGAACAGCTCCATGGCCGCCTGTTCGAGGCGACCGCGTGCGCCCGGCGCCCAACGGCTCATCGGGCCATCCTATCTTGGTGATGACAGCCACTGTTATGAGGTGTAAGGTAATGACAGTCAATGTCGTCACCCGCGCGTTCAGGACGTTCGCCGACGGCACTCAACGAGCAGGAGGCATTTCATGCAGGTATTCATCACTGGAGCGTCAGGGCACATTGGTTCCGCCCTCATTCCCGAACTTCTGGGCGCGGGACATGAAGTGATCGGACTGGCCCGATCCGACGCGGCCGCCGAGGCGGTGGAGAAGCGCGGGGCGAAGGTCCAGCGGGGCTCTCTCGACGACCTCGACGTGCTGCGCGATGCGGGGCGGGCGTCGGACGGCGTCATCCATCTGGCTTTCATGCACGAACAGATGAACACCGGGGACCTCGAGGGGGCTTTGGCGGCGGACATTGAAGCCATTGAGGCGATCGGCGACGCGCTCGCCGGCACCGGCAAACCATTCGTGGGCACCTCGGGAACCCTGATGCTGGCGTTCAGCGGGGTCACGGGCGTAGGCACCGAGACCGACGTGGCCACGGGCGGGCTCCGGGGTGACGCGGAGAACGCCGTGGTCGCCCTCGCCCAGCGCAATGTCCGCTCCTCGGTCGTGCGCCTCCCCCCGACGGTTCACAGTTCGCTCGACCACCACGGCTTCGTCCCGGCACTGATCGGCTTCGCCCGGGAAAGAGGCCATGCCGGCTACGCCGCTGACGGGTCGAACCGCTGGCCCGCCGTCCACACGCTCGACGCCGCGCACCTGTACCGCCTGGCGCTCGAAGGCGCGCCCGCCGGGTCACGGCTCCACGCCGTAGGCGACGAGGGAGTGCAGTTCCGAAAGATCGCCGAGTCGATCGGCCGGAACCTCGATCTCCCCGTCACCGGCATTGCACCGGACGATCTCGCCGATTACTTCTCGTACCTGGCCTTTTTCGTCTCGCTGGACAACCCGACGTCGAGCACCTTGACTCAAGGGTTGCTCGACTGGCACCCGGCGCGGCCGGGACTTCTCGACGATCTCGACGAAGGCCACTACTTCGCAGTCTGATCGGCCCACCCGGCCCTGGAACCCTTCCGCAGGTCGCCGCCCGTGGGCGGTGGTCCAGCCGGAGCGGTGATCCAGCCGGAGCGGTGGTCGATTGCCGAGCGTGTGCCGGAAGCGAGAAATAATACCAATTGCTATAATTGACACCCGGTCAGGACATCGGGGGGGGGAATGGCAGCCGCAGAAGCGTCAAACTTCACCGCAGGCCCGTCGCCGATGAGGCCGGCTCCGCTGTTGACGGACGACAACGCCTTCTTTTGGGAGGCAGCAAGCGAAGGCAGGCTGGTCGCGCAGCGGTGCTGCGGTTGCGGGCGCTTGCGCCACCCTCCCCGGCCCATGTGCCCACGGTGCCAATCGCTTGCGATCGACGTGGTGCAGCTGTCCGGGCGGGCCACGCTGTACAGCTACGCGATCCTCCACCACCCGCGGCACCCCGCGTTCGAGTACCCGGTCGTCGCAGCGCTCGTCCAACTCGAAGAGGGAATCCGGTTGGTGTCCAACCTGGCGGGCCTGGACAAGGCTGATATCGAGATCGGAATGGAGCTCGCGGTGGGGTTTGCGCCGACGCAGGACGGTGGTGCGGTGCCCGTCTTCGCTCCGGTCCGCGCCGATGAGACGCGGAGCGCGTCGTGACCGGGACCGGTCCCTCGTTCGCCGGTCGGTCTGCCATCGTCGGTATCGGGCAAACAGAGTTCTCACGCCACGCCGGGCGAACCGAGCTCCAGTTGGCCTGCGAAGCGGTCACGTCTGCACTCGCCGACGCCGGGTTGATGCCCGAGCACGTTGACGTGCTCGTGAGCTACACCGTGGATCCGGTGGACGAGACCGAGTTGGTGCGCTCGGTCGGGATCCACGAGGTTGCGTACTCGAGTCGGGTCCCCTACGGGGGTGGTGGGTCGATGGGGGTGCTCCTGCACGCGGCCAGTGCGGTCGCGAGCGGTGCCGCCGACGTGGTTGTGGCATACCGGGCGATCCGGGCGCGTTCGGGCGCCACCCGGTTCGGCGAAGCGAAAGTGACGCCCAGCCCTACATCGGGCCATTCGGGCACCACGGCCATGCAGTGGTGCATGCCATTCGGGGTCCTCACTCCTGCGTCGTGGATGGCACTGAACTCCACCCGCTACATGCACCAGTTCGGCGTGCGCAGCGAGGACATAGGTCGCGCCGTGGTCCAACTCCGCGCCTACGCAGCGACGAACCCCGCGGCGTGGGGGTACCGGCGCCCGATGTCGTTGGAGGAGCACCAGGCGTCGCGATGGATCGCGGAACCGTGCATCCATCTGCTGAACTGTTGCCAAGAAACCGATGGCTCGGTTGCCGTCGTGATCACCGGCCGCGAACGCGCCGGCTACCTACCGCAGGCGCCCGTTGTGATCGGGGCCGCCGCGGGAGCTGCGCTCTTCGAGCAGGAGATCGCCTCCGACCACTATCGCGACGACCTCTCCGTGATGGAGGGCTCAGTCGCGTTGGGCCGGCGGCTGTTCGGCGAGTTCGGATTCGACCGGGGGGACATCGACGTGGCCATGGTCTATGACGCATTCTCCCCGATACTCCTCATGCAGCTGGAGGGCCTGGGGTTTTGTGGGTTTGGTGAAGCAAAGGACTTCATAGCCGACGGGAACCTCGGTCCCCGAGGATCGCTGCCCTGCAACACGAACGGGGGCCTCATCGGCGAAGGCTACATCCACGGCCTGAACCTGGTGCTCGAGGGCGTCCGCCAGTTGCGTGGGACTGCGGTCAACCAGATTGCGGGTGCGGGCACGGCGCTGGTCACCGCCAGCCGGACCGGGGCCATCCTCACCACCCGATAGCGAGAGCCGACATGCACTATTGCGGAGGGAGACATCCATGACGAGCGTCCTCGAGGGGATCCGGGTCCTTGACCTGTCGTGGGGCATCGCCGGGCCTGTGGCCGGCATGCTCCTCTCTGACAGCGGTGCCGATGTCGTGAAGATCGAGCCACCCGGAGGAGATCCGTTCCGCGGCACACCGGGCTACGCCACGTGGCTGCGCGGTCGTCGCAGCGCCGAGCTCGATCTCACCGACGAGGCCGACCGCACCGCGTTCGTGACGCTGGCCCGGTCTGCCGACGTGGTCCTCGAGAGCTTCGCCCCCGGCACCACCGAGAAACTCGGCATCGACCCCCTCATGCTGCTATCCGAGAATCCCCGCCTGGTCTACTGCTCGATCACCGGGTACGGATCGCATCCGGCACACAGGGGGCGCCCTGCCTACGACGCGCTGGTGGCAGCACGAACCGGTCTCATGCACGAACAGCGTGGCTATCTGGGCGGCGCGGTCGGGCACATGTTCGGCGAGGAGCCCTACCTGGAGGATCTTCCCATACCGGAGGGGATGGAGCCGGGCTCACCGCGCTCGGGTCCTATCTTCACGTACACGCCCTGGCCGAGCATGTGCGCGGCCTACCTCGCCACGGTCGGGATCAACGCGGCCCTCTTCGCCCGCCTCCGCACGGGCAAGGGTCAGCATGTGGAGACATCGCTGCTACAGGCTGCCCTGTCGATGACGGCGTCGAAGTGGCAGCGGGCCGAGCGCAGCGATGAACCCGGATATCGCACCTGGATCTACGACCGCCGGGCTCCTAAGGGCTTCTTCTTGTGCAAGGACGGCCGGTGGATAGAGCAATGGGTTCCCAACCCGCGCTTCATCATGTCCAGCGCGGATGGGGACACACTCGAGCTGCGGCGCGATGTTGCCAACGTCCGTAACGACCCGGACAGAGTGGGGACGGCTCCCGAGAACATCGTCGTCCTGGCGCACTACCACCCGGAGTTGGTCGAGGCCGTGGCGCGCTTCGACAGCGAGGACTGGGTGCGGGTCGGAAGAGACGGCGGCGTACCACTTCAACCCGTGCGCACGCCCGAAGAGGCACTCTGCGACCCTGCGCTCATCGCCGAGTCCGCCGTCGTCGATGTCGAGCACCCGGATCACGGCGTGCTCCGCCAGGTGGGCATCCTCTACGGACTCAGCCGGACTCCCGGCCGCGTGCAAGGCCCGGCCCCACGGGTGGGCGAGCACACCGAGCAGTTGCGAGCCGAGGCCGGTCGCCAGCGCGCCGCGGTGGCGCCCGACGCCGAGTCGGGCTCGCAGGGCGGCGCGGGCCCCCTGGACGGGGTGACGGTCCTGGATCTCGGGTTCGCCGTGGCCGGCCCCTTTGGTACCCAGGTGCTCGCCGATCTGGGCGCCAACGTCATAAAGGTGAATGCCACGCGCGATCCATGGTGGCACGCCACCCACATCGCCTACGGGGCCAACCGCGGGAAGCGGAGCATCTGTATCGACCTCAAGACGAACGAGGGGTTGGCGGTGCTCCACCGGCTGGTGGAGCGGGCCGACGTGGTGCACTCCAACATGCGCCGGGATGCCCTGCGCCGCCTGCGTTGTGACGAGGAGTCCCTTCGGGCCGTCAATCCGGACATCATCTACTGCCATACGCGTGGCTTCGACCGCGGACCCCGTTCTGACTCCCCGGGCAACGACCAGACGGGGTGCTCACTGGCCGGTGTCACCTTCGAGGACGGTGGCTGCCGCGAGGGGGGGAAACCCTTTTGGAGTCTCACCTCCCTTGGTGACACGGGCAACGGGTTCCTCTCGGCCATCGGCGTGATCCAGGCCCTCTTTCACCGAAAGTGCACGGGCGAAGCGCAGAGTGTCGACACGTCCATTCTGAACGCGGGTCTTCTCGTCGCGTCCATGGCCGCAGTACGTGCCGATGGCGAGCCGCTTCCCCGGCCCCACCTTGACCGGATGCAACTCGGCCTCCATCCGCTCTACCGCCTGTACGAGACGGCCGACGGGTGGATGTGCATCGCTGCGCTGAACGAGGAGCAATGGGTTGCGCTTCTCGGTGCACTCGGCTTGGCCGACATCGCCGACGACCCCCGCTTTGCCGACGTCGCGGCCCGGGCCGCGCATGCCGGGGAGCTCAGCGCTCTCCTCGAGCCGGCATTCCGCCTGAGTGGATCGCAGTCGCTGTTCGCAGCACTGGACGGACGCGGGGTCCCGTGCGAGATCGCCGATCCGGAGTTCTCGTCCCACATCTTCGACGACCCCGAAATGGTCTCCCGTGGGCTTGTCGTCGAGCAGCAGCATCCGAAGCTGGGACGCTTCAATCATTTCGGGAGCACCATATTCTTCTCCGATACCCCGGGCCGGATTTGGGGACCGCCCCCGGTGGTGGGGGAGCACACCCGGGAGATCTTGCGCGAGCACGGCTACGACAACGGCGATATAGAGAACCTGCTGGAAGGTCACGCGGTGTTCGAGGACCTCTGGGTCGACTGATCCGAAGTCGGGGCCCGCCCTCGGGCTCACGTCTTCGAGCGTTCACCTGCTCGTTCACGCACGACCAGGGCCATGCCGCGCACGAGCATCCGCCGTTGCTCGACGTCACCGGGTGTGTTGGAGATGCTTGAGGCAATCAGGTTGCCGGTGAGGTAGCCGCGGGCTGCCAGAAAGAGGTACCGGGCAACCTCTTGATCGTCCGCCATGTCCCCCAACACCTGTTGGAACAGGGGCAACCAGAGCCGGTTGAGCTCTGCGCCGTGGAAGGCCACCGCGTCTTTTGCGGTGGCCGACGATCTCGGGTTCTGGTTCAGGTCGAGCAGGATCTGCAGGTGGGCCAGAAGTTCCGGCCGGGAGTAGTGGGTGGCCAGAACCGCCATCAGCGAGTCGAGACGGTCCTCCAAGGTGTCGCCGCTGATGCGGGCGGAGCGGATCTGGTCCCGGAGCTGGTTCCACGCTGCATTCAACACTTCGAGCAGCAGTCCCTCTCTGCTTTCGAACTGATACTGAATGGTTCCCCAGGTGACCCCGGCGCGACGCGCGATGTCGTTGGAACTGGCCTGGTAGTAGCCCTGCTCCACGATGCATTCGGTGGCGGCTCGTATGACGCGGGCTCTGGTGCTCTCGCCGTCGGCCCGTGGTCGCCGTCCGGTTCGACGGGAACTCGCCGGAGACGGGCTCACCGAGCCCCGGCCGCACAGCGCCTCATGGATCGCCGGCCTGCTGTCGGTGGGCCCATCGGCAGGTCGCACGACGGCATGCGGGGGCGGGACAGCGCTTGACGGTTTTTCATATTGATCACTATTATTCTCGGCAAACGACTGAGGGGTGGGGGCGGTGGCAAATCGTCTGATTTCCGCTGATTCACATGTCCGGGTAGAGCTTGCCGCGATTCGTGAGCGGATTCCGGCACTACTGCGGCCTGCTTTCGACGACGCCATTGCCATGCAGGCGGCCAGCGAGAAGGAGCTACGCGGCGGCAAGGAGTTGGATCTGTCGGACTGGGACATGGAAGCGTTCCGCCATCCCGGGTACTCAGACCCCGTCGCCCGCCTGGCCGCCATGGATCGCGACGGTGTCCAGGCTGAGGTCCTGTACTCCGAGGTGTCGGCCTTCCGGCATTTCGGGTTGGTGAAAGGGGACTGGAGGCCGATCAGCCGGGCGTTCACGGACCATCTGAGTGAGTTTGCCGCAGTCGACCCCGATCGCCTGGCCGTGTCGTACCAGGTGCCCATCATCGATGTCGCCTACGCCGTGCGCGAAATCGCCCGGCTAGCGGATCTGGGGGCCCGGTCCGTGCACCTACCGAACTTCCCCTCCGAGCTCGGCCTCCCGGACTATCACGACACCGTCTATGACCCGCTGTGGGCCGTCCTGTCGGAGACCGAAATTGCCATCTCCCACCACCTGGGGAACCCTCCGCATCTCTACGGGGTGTTCCAGCGCGACCCGACCCCGCAATGTGGGATATTCACATCGCTGCCGGCGCTGGCCCTGGCCGAGGCGATCGCCTGGTGGATCCTGACGGGGACCCTGGATCGCTTTCCGAAGTTGAAGATCGTCTTCGTGGAGCCCAGCCTCTACTGGGTCGCCGGATTTTTGGCGTCGCTCGATCGAAAAGCGGCAGGGCCCTACGACTTTCCGGGGCTCACCCTCAAACCGAGCGAGTATTTCCGGCGCAATATGGCGGTCACCTTCATGGATGACGAGTTCGGACTCGGGCAACGCCATGAGCTCGGGGTCGAGAACATTCTCTGGTCGACGGATTTCCCGCACCCGGCAACGACATGGCCCAACTCGCAGGCGGTGGTCGAGCGCCAGTTCGCCGATGTGCCGGCTCCAGAGCGCGAGTTGATCTGCGCGGGCAACTCGGCACGGCTCTACGGGCTCTGAACAGGCCCTCCCCGCGTTCGCACCTGCCGCCGTCGGCCGGGTGGCGCACCCGGTGAAGGGGCGGCCTCCATGCTCGGCGCCCAGCTGGCATCATTCGGGGGTTCTTGGGTCTCACCACCGCACGGAAAAGGAGCAGGGTGATCACCGGGACTCTGGCGGACAGGGCGCTCACAGATACCGTGGAGGAGGAGGTTCGCCGCCGCATACCTCGGCGAGGGTGGCGATCATGGGCGGTGGTTGCTGTGACGTGCACCCTCTTGGTACCGGGTGTCTGGTTTCTCCGCCATAACCAGGAGCACGCCAACGCAGAGTTCGACGCAACCCGCCGGTCGCTCGATGTTGCCCAGCACCAGCTCAAAGTTCTGCGCGCCGATCTCTCATGGTTGCGCCAGGACCTCGGGGCCGTCAAGGGCCAGGTGCGCCAGAGCACCACCGCCTTGTCGACCTACACAGCTCAGTTCCACCAGGCTCAGGCCGCCCTGGCCCGGGTGCGGTCGCAGCTGTCCACGCAGGGGACGGACGTGGCTGCGCTGCAGTCGTGCCTGGGTGGTGTCGAGCAAGCGCTCAACGCCCTCTCCGTGGGCGACGGGGAGTCGGCCGTGGGGGCCCTGCGTGCCGTGTCGTCGAGTTGTGAGAGCGCGTTGGGGTCCGATGGTTGAGCGCCCGCATTTGCGGTGGTTCCGGATGGCCGCGACCGTCCTCGTTGTCGGGGTGCTGGCCGCTGCGCTCTTCACCGATGCGCAGGCCCAACTCCGTGCCCGCCACGAGCGCGCCGCCCTGCTCGCGCTTCGCCAGCAGATGTCGTCGACCCGCCGTGTTCTCAGTTCCCTCACCGATGCGAGGAATACGGCTGCCGCCACCCGCCGGGCGCTCGGCGATTCTGTCGGGACCATCCTCGGTCAGATGGAGGCCACAGACGACACTCTCACCACGACCGATCGGACGGCATCCGGGCTGGGCCTCGACATGACGACACTGCACACGTGCCTGGGCGGCGTCCAGAGCGCCTATCGGCAGATCGCCGCCCACGACAGTCCCGGGGCCACGGCTGACCTCAGCGGGGTCTCGACCGCCTGCCTTACGCTCGACAGCGGCCAGGACGAGGGTCTCGTGTACCCCTTCGACTTTCCCGATCCCTTCGTCCTGCGCGTCGGAGGGACGTATTTTGCCTACGCCACCAACTCGGCGGAGGGAAATATCCAGATCATCGAATCCACCGATTTGACACAGTGGAGAGCCGTTGGAAACGCCCTGCCCGCCCTGCCCAAGTGGGCGAGATCGGGCGGAACCTGGGCTCCCTCGGTCCTCCAGGTCGGGGGCACCTTCGTCCTCTACTACGCCGCAGTCGTGGCCACGGGCGGGGAGGAATGCATCTCGGTTGCCACCGCCACGCAGCCTCAGGGGCCGTTCACCGATGACTCGTCCTCTCCTCTCGAGTGCCAGGCGGCCCTGGGCGGCTCCATAGACCCATCTCCCTTCGTCGACACCGACGGCACGCCGTACCTTGAATGGAAGTCGAACGGGGGAGCGGGCCAGGGGGCGACGCTGTGGTCCGAGCAGCTCACGAGTTCGGGCACGGCCTTCGCCGGAGTGGCGCCCACCCAACTGCTCGAACCGGACCAGAGCTGGGAAGGGGGGGTCATCGAGGCACCGGATCTCGTCGTCTCCGGTGGCCGCTACTTCCTCTTCTATTCGGGGAACGACTGGGACAGCGCCAACTACGCCGTTGCAGCGGCAACCTGCAGAGGGCCGCTAGGGCCGTGCCGCGACCTTGTCTCACAGCCAATTCTCGTTTCGGGTTCATCGATGTCGGGCCCCGGGGGCGAATCCGTCTTCTCGGATCCATCCGGCTCCCTGTGGATGGCATTCGCCGCGTGGCAGCCCGGCGCAGTCGGCTATCCCCACAGCCGGGTGCTCTTTTTGCGCCGCCTCAACCTCGGCTAGCGCCGGGCCCACCTGCCGGGAAAGAGCTCGATGCCATCACGCGTGCCATGAGGCTGCGGGCGGCGGCAAAAACGGTTTCGTGGTCGTGGGTGACGGCAAAGGCGAACCGCCGGTCCCGATCGGGCCCGTCGTCGCCGAGGTCTTTGGCAATGAGGGCCCCGACATAGTGCGTGCCGACGACGACGACGACCCACTCGCCTTTGAGCGTGTCGTCGGGTCGCAGCGAGGCACCGCGGACGCCGGGGACCGGCTCTGGCGCCAGGTTGACCCCGAGTGCCGCCACCAGAGGACATCGCGCGGCCAAGTTGCGGTAGCGGGCCGCGGTGTGAGGTGTGAAGTGCCGGGCCTCTTGAAATGTACCGAGGACGACAGGTGCTGGTTCAAGGGTCATCCCCTGGCTCTCGATGTACTGAGAGATCCCCAGAAGCTGGCCTTTGGAACCGATTCGCACCGTTGAGGGATCGAGGAGATCGAACGGGCTGGGCGGGGTCGGCCCGGGGGCCTGGCGGGCCCAGCGTGGTTGGGTGAGCGGCGCTCGTACCGCGAGTGGACCGGGCCGGGAGAAGTACCAGCCCTGGCCCAGGGTGGCACCAAGGACGAGGGCATGTTCTAGGTGCAGTTCGGTCTCGATTCCCTCGGCGAGAACGGTGGCACCGGTGCGCTCCGAGTAGGCGGCTACCGCCGTGTAGATGCCCGCCTGCTCCGCGCTGAGCGACTGCTGCACCAACGAGAGATCCAGTTTGAGCACGTCGGGGGCGATGAATGGCAGCAGGGCCAATGATTCGGGCACTGCGCCGATGTCGTCGAGGGCGATGGCGCAGCCGGCGTCCCGCAATGTTTCGACAGCCCGCAGGAGCTCAGCCGGACGGCGTGTGAGCGCACGCTCGGTGATCTCGACCGTGATGTCCACCTGGTTGGCGGCCTGCGACACGAGGCCGGTGGCCGTTCCGCTCGCCAACACCGATGGTTCGAGGTTCACGAAGAGCCTGAAACCGACGGGAAGTCCGAAAGCGATTGCGTCATCAATCGCCGCGTAGCGGCAGATCTCGTCGAGCTCCGCCAGTCGTCCCTCTGAGGCCGCGGTCCGGAATGCGGCGTCGGGGGTGATGCGAAGTCGCGGCCACCGAGCAAGCGCCTCGGTTGCCACCTCCTGGCCGCTGGCGAGGTCAACGATCGACTGGTACACGGGCGTGAGGTAGCGCCGGTCGAGCAACTTCTCGAGGAGCGGGGTGGACGGGCGCAGATCTGCCGGGTCAGCTGTGTCACTGGCCACGGTGTCACTGGCCCTCTCGTCGACTGAACACTTCATTCGCATCACGTCACTCCTGGCGAGGCGCGCACCCGTTTGACACCACCCGTTACGCACCACCTGTTACGCACCACCTGTTACG
>Ga0182012_10004928_pt1 | contig 13865 bp, 8 predicted proteins | sample 612S2SmetaG_FD_120486 | JGI IMG/M metagenome (GOLD analysis project Ga0182012, IMG submission 120486) | Permafrost microbial communities from Stordalen Mire, Sweden - 612S2S metaG | ecosystem: Environmental > Terrestrial > Soil > Wetlands > Permafrost | place: Sweden: Stordalen | collected... | reverse complement strand
TCCTCGACGTTCGCCCCGACCGCGTCGCCTGTGACTTGCACCCCAACTACCGTTCGACCCAATACGCCGAACAATTCGGCCTGCCGGTCATCCGCGTGCAGCACCACGCCGCCCACATCGCCGCAATCGCGGCCGAACACCGCCTGACCGGCCCGGTCCTCGGCCTCGCCCTCGACGGTCACGGGCTTGGCCCCAACGGCGAGGCCTGGGGCGGCGAAATGCTGCGTGTTGACGGCGCCGGATGGCGCGCCCTCGGCCACCTCGCCACGCTGCCGCTGCCCGGCGGCGACCGGGCCGCGCGCGAACCCTGGCGCATGGGAGTCGCGGCACTGCACGCGATCGGCCAGGGTGCCACCGCCGCCGCCCGCTTCCCCACCCATCCGCTCGCCGGCCCCCTCGCAGCGCGCCTCGCCAGCGGCCCCCAGCCGATCGTCACCTCATCTCTCGGCCGCCTGTTCGATGCCGTCGCCGCCCTGCTCGGCGTGCGCACCGTGCAGGCCTATGAGGGCCAGGCCGCGATGGAACTGGAAGCGCTGGTCCGCACCCCTCGGACCACGCCAAACGGCTGGACCTGGGATGGCAACCGCCTCTCCTTCGCGCCTTTCCTCGCCGCTCTCGACAGCCACGATCCGCAATCCGGAGCGGAGCTATTCCACGGCACACTGATTGCCGGCCTCACCGAGATGGCCCTCGCCGGCGCCGCCGCGTCCGGCATATCCACCATTTGCATCGGCGGCGGTTGCGCCATGAACCGCGTGCTGACCGAGGGCCTCGCCGCCTCACTCACCGCCTCGGGCCTGACCCCCATTCTCGCCCGCCAACTGCCGCCCAACGACGGCGGACTCTCGCTCGGTCAGGCCGTCATGGCCCGGCTGACACCTGCCAGAGGGGACTGAAACCATGTGTCTCGCCATTCCCGCTCTCGTCACCGAAATCCTGCCCGACCAGAAAGCCAGAATCAGCCTTGACGGCGTCATGATGACCATCTCCGTCATGCTCGTCGAAGACCTCGTGCCCGGCGACTATGTGATCGTCCATGTCGGCCACGCCCTCGCTCGGATCGACCCCAAAGAGGCCGCCATCACGCTCGCCCTCCTCCAAGAGGCCGGCATCCTGAACGCCCCGCCGGAACCGGCGTCCCTCCAGGAAGCCCGCGCATGAAATACGTTGACGAATACCGCGACGGCGCGCTCGCCCGGCAGATCGCCGCCACCATCGCAGCGGTCGCCCACCCCGACCGCACCTACGCGTTTATGGAATTCTGCGGCGGCCACACCCATGCGATCTCCCGTTACGGCATCGAGGACCTGCTGCCGGCCAATCTGCGCCTGATCCACGGGCCGGGCTGCCCGGTCTGCGTGCTGCCCACCGGCCGCATCGATGACGCGATCCGCCTGGTGCAGCGGCCCGGCGTCACGCTGTGCACCTACGGTGACCTGATGCGCGTGCCAGGCTCCAAAGGTGCGAGCCTGCTCAAGGCGAAAGCCGCCGGCGCCGACATCCGCATGATCTATTCCTCGCTCGACGCCGTCGCCATCGCCGAGGCGGAACCCGCGCGAGACGTCGTCTTCTTCGCCATCGGCTTCGAAACGACCACGCCGCCGACCGCCGTCGCGATCCGCCAGGCCGTCAGCAAGGGCCTCACCAATTTCAGCGTCTTCTGCAACCACGTGCTCACCCCCGTGGCGATGCGCGCCATCCTGGAAACCCCCGTCGCCCCAAACGAGCCGCCCATCGCGATCGACGGCTTCGTCGGACCCGCCCACGTGTCCACCATCATCGGCATGGAACCATACCGCGAATTCGCCGAAACCTACCGCAAGCCGGTAGTGATCGCCGGTTTCGAGCCGCTGGATGTCATGCAGGCCATCCTGATGCTGGTCCGCCAGATCAATGACCAGCGCGCCGAAGTCGAAAACCAGTATATCCGCGCCGTCACGGCCGCCGGAAATGTAACGGCACAGAAATTATGTGATGAAATCTTTGAGATCCGCGAAAATTTCGAATGGCGCGGCCTCGGCGTCGTCCCGGCCAGCGCGCTGCGCCTGCGCGACGCCTACGCCGCCTTCGACGCCGAACGCCGCTTCTCGGTCGCAACCATTCACGCCGACGACAATCCCGCCTGCGAATGCGGCGCCATCCTGCGCGGCCAGAAAAAGCCGGCCGAGTGCAAATTGTTCGGCACCGTCTGCACCCCCGAAACGCCAACCGGCGCCTGCATGGTCTCCTCCGAGGGCGCCTGCGCCGCCCACTGGACCTACGGCCGGTTCCGCGAGCATCAGACCAAGGCCGCCGTCCAGATGGCGTCATGACCAAAACCTACCGCCGCAAGCTCGACATGAAGCACGGCCGGGTGGACCTCACCCACGGCTCCGGCGGGCGCGCCATGGCGGACCTGATCGCCGGCATTTTCCGCGACGCCTTCGCCAACGAGTTTCTCGATCAGGGCAACGACCAGGCCAACCTCCCGGTGCCGGCCGGACGCCGCATGGTGATGACCACCGACGCCTACGTCGTCTCGCCGCTGTTCTTCCCCGGCGGTGACATCGGCTCGCTCGCCGTCCACGGCACCGTCAACGACCTCGCGATGGGCGGCGCCACGCCGCTGTACCTCTCAGCCAGCTTCATCATCGAGGAAGGCTTTCCGTTCGCCGACCTCAAGCGCATCGCCGACTCGATGGGGGCCACATCGCGTGAAGCCGGCGTCCCGGTCGTCACCGGGGACACCAAGGTGGTCGAGCGTGGCAAGGCCGACGGCGTGTTCATCTCCACCACCGGCATCGGGGCCCTCCCGGACGGCCTCGCACTGTCCGGCGACCGGGCGGAACCCGGGGATGTGGTGGTGCTGTCCGGATCGATCGGCGATCATGGCGTGGCGATCATGTCGCGCCGCGAAAACCTCACCTTCGAGACCGCGATCCTCTCCGACAGCGCCGCCCTGCACGGCCTCGTCGCCGCCATGCTCGCCGCCGCCGGCCCGCATTTGAAGCTGATGCGCGATCCCACCCGCGGCGGTCTCGCCGCCACCCTGAACGAACTGGCGCACCAGTCCGGCGTCGGCTTCCGCATCGACGAAGCAACGATCCCGGTCAAACCCCAGGTCGCCGCTGCCTGCGAACTGCTCGGCCTCGACCCGCTGTTCGTCGCCAACGAAGGCAAGCTGGTGGCCGTCGTCGCCCCCGCCGGCGCCGCCGCCCTGCTCACCGCCATGCGCGCCCATCCGCTGGGCCGCGAAGCCGCCATCATCGGCAGCGCCGTCGCCTGCGAGCATCGTTTCGTGCAAATGACGACCGCGTTCGGCGGCGGGCGCATCGTCGACTGGCTCTCGGGCGAGCAGTTGCCGCGGATCTGCTGAACATGGCCCAGGGGACGGCGACCGCGACGGTCCTGGTGGTCGACGACGAAATCCGCTCGCTGGAGACCCTGCGCCGCGTCCTGATCGATGAGTTCGAGGTGCTCGGTGCCCGCTCCGCCGCCGAAGCCGAAGCCATTCTCGCCGCCGAAATGGTGCAGGTGATCCTGTGCGATCAGCGCATGCCCGGCGAAACCGGCGTCGCCTTCCTCACCCGCGTGCGTGAGCAGTTTCCCGATCCGGTGCGCATGATCATTTCCGGCTACACCGACGCCGAGGACATCATCGCCGGCGTCAACGAAGCCGGCATCTACCAGTACATCACCAAGCCCTGGCACCCCGACCTGATGCTGGAACGGGTGCGCGACGCCGCCAACCTGTTCCGCCTGCAGCGCGAAGCCGGCGGCGGCATCGCGGACTCGAAACCCGCCCCCGCCGCGCTGCTCTCCCTGGTCGACACCAAACGCCAGACCGAACGCCGCCAGCACGATTTCGACCGCATCGTGCACAGCCGAACCAGCCCGCTGCGCGACGTCCTCGCGCTCGCCCGCCGCGCCACGCTATACGACATCTCGGTGCTGATCTCGGGCGCCTCCGGCACCGGCAAGGAACTGCTGGCGCGGGCGATCCATTACGGGTCGGCCCGCGCCGACAAGCCGTTCGTGCTGGAAAACTGCGGCGCGCTGCCCGACACGCTGCTGGAAAGCGAGCTGTTCGGCTGCAAAAAAGGCGCCTTCACCGGCGCCTACCAGGACCGTGTCAGCCTGTTCGAAGTCGCCGACGGCGGCACCATCTTCCTCGACGAGATCGGCGAAACCTCCCCCGCTTTCCAGGTCAAACTGCTGCGCGTCCTGCAGGAGGGCGAAATCCGTCCGCTCGGCGCCCAGCGCCCCAGGCGGGTCAACGTCCGCGTCATCGCCGCCACCAACCGCGATCTGCTGGACGAAGTCGCCGCCGGCCGGTTCCGCCGCGACCTGTATTACCGGATCGCCGCATTCCCGGTGCACCTGCCCCCGCTGCGCGACCGCCCCATGGATATTCCGCCCATCGCCGCCCGGATTCTGGAAGACGTGAACCGCCAGTTCAATCGCCGCGTCGCGGGTTTCGAGCCCGGCACGCTGGCCGCAATGACCGACCATGACTGGCCCGGCAACGTCCGCGAACTCGCCAACGAGATCCAGCGCATGGTCACGCTGTGCGACGAAGACCGCCCGCTGCCGCCCACCCTTCTGTCCGCCAGCGTCACCGGCGGCCCCCCCGCATCGGCCGCCCCCACGTCCGGCACCCTGAAAGACCGCGTCGAAGCGGTGGAACGCGCGGCGATCGAGGACGCGTTGCGCCGCCACGCCGGCAACATCAGCCGCGTCGCCGACGAACTCGGCCTGTCCCGCGTCGGCCTCCGCGCCAAGATCGACCGCTTCCAGCTCTCCCGCGCGTGCCCCGATGACAAGTGAGAAGCGCCGCCGTCCCGAACGCGAACGCGTGGCCGTACCTGAGGAAGCCGCCGCGCCGCTGACCGATGAGCGCGAATCGATGTGGCTGGAGGTCATCGCCAAGATGGATGAGGTCTATTCCGACCTGATCCGCTACGAAACCGACCTCGAAGCCAAGAACACCGAACTGGAGGAAGCCCAGCGCTTCATCTCCAGCGTCATCGCCTCCGTCTCCGACGTGTTGATCGTGGTCGATGCCGATGGGTGCATCCTGCAGGTGAACCCAGCCTTCGTCCGCCTGTCCGGCTTCACCGAAGCCGACCTGATCGGCACGAAACTTGCCGGCCACCTTGCGCCGGACGCCCAGGGAACCGCCCCGGACCTGGCGCTTGGCGCCAGCGAACTGCGCGACCGCGAGCTGCGCTTCCTCACCCGCGACGGCGTCAGCGACCTGATGGCAATCGCCTGCTCGCCACGCCTGGACTATGCCGGCCGCCGCGCCGGCGCCGTGCTCACCGGTCGCCCGATCGGCGAACTGCGCCGCGCCTATGAGGCGCTGCACCGCGCTCACCTCGAACTGCAACAGGCCCAGCGCAAGCTGATCGAGCAGGAGAAGATGGCCAGCCTCGGCCGCCTCGTCGCCGGCGTCGCCCATGAACTCAACAACCCGATCAGCTTCGTCTATGGCAACGTCCATACGCTGGACCGCTATCGCCGCCGCCTGATGGGCTATTTCGACGGCCTGAAACAAGGCCAGGATCCCGCCGAACTGCGCCGCGAGCACCGGATCGACGCGCTGCTCGAAGACCTGCCGCCGCTGATCGAGGGCACGCTGGAGGGCGCGGTGCGCATCAGCGACATCGTCCACAACCTGCGCCATCTGTCCTTCACCCGGCCCGGCGACCACGGTCCGGTGGACCTGGACAAGCTGGTTCGCAATGCCGCGCTCTGGGCGTCCAAGGCCAGGGGCGCCAGCGTTCGCGTCACCGTCGTGTCCTGCGGTGACGCCGTCGTCGAGGGCCAGGAGGGCCGGCTGCATCAGGTCCTCGTCAACCTGGTGGAAAACGCCCTCGACGCGGTCCGCGGCCGGCCCGACCCCAAAGTAACGATCGAGGTGGCCGTTAACGGCGACAGCATCGAAGTGCGCGTGCAGGACAACGGCCCCGGTGTCGCCGCTGCGATCGCCGACAAGCTGTTCGAGCCCTTCTTCACCACCAAAACCGTCGGCGAAGGCACTGGCCTCGGCCTGTGGATTTCCTACGCCATCGCCCGCGAGCATGGCGGCGAAATCGCCCTGCTCCCCACCGAATGCGGCGCGCTGTTCGTCCTGCGCCTGCCGCGAGCACCAACCCGATAGAAGAGGGCCTCGGCCGCATACACAGGCATGTTGCAACCGGACCGGATTGCACTACGGTGCGGTTTGGGAATGGCACAACAGTGACTCGCTCGCGGCGCAGGACAACCCGCGCGGTGACCGGAACCCGGGGGGACACATGCACGAGACGGCAGCGCTTCACTTCGGGCTCGGGCATCTCAAGGGCAATCAGACGTTCACGTTGCGCGTGGGCGCGGGCGTCTACACGCTCAAACCCCATACCGTGCACAGCCTCGCCCGCGCGCGCCGCACCAATGCAGCCCTCGCCGCACTGCCCGATGGCGGCGTCTCGCACTTCGCCGAATTGGTCCGCATCCCGTCCGGTAGCCCGATCATGCTCCACGTCACGGCACCGAAGCTGCTGTCAAGCCAGACGCTGCCGCGGCTGCTGCTGACCGCGATCCACATTCCGCGGGCCCATCGCCTCGCCGCGCACCGGCAACGGCGCACCATGGGCGAGGCGACGGTCTCCGCCAAATGGGCGGCGCTGAGCGCAACGCCGGTCGCCCCGGCCGATGAGAACATCATCGTCGACCTCGGCAACGTCGTTACCATCCAGGACGCGGCCGCGTCACTCGTCTTCCACCATCCGGAGATGCTGACGCTCGAGACCGCACCGGCCGCGACGGTGCTTGCGATCATCGACGCCCAGACCAGCCTGAGCACTCTGGCGCAGTCGATGTATCTGCAATCGCTGATGCACGAGGGCGATCCGCAAGCCAACCCGAACTGGGCAGACGAGCAGCCGGCGCAGGACTGGCAGACCGGGGCGCCGAAGGGAACGCTTTACAAATGGTCGGAGCAGACCAGGGCGAACCTCAAGGCGCCGCTGCAGGCTGCCCTGCGCGCCACCAAGGACGATCTGAGCCTGCAGCATCAGTGCTGGACCGTGCAGCCCGGCATCAGCCGGGTGGTGGTCGCACCCGGTCGCCCGCTGCTGTCGGCCAGCGCCGTGGCGGGGGCAAACTACACCGTCCGCCAACTCACCCCGCAAAGCGGCGTCGAACACAGCTTCTCGTTCGATCCCGCCAGCGGCGTGGCGACCATCAACATCAAGAACTATTACCTCCGCTGGCTGCAGGTGTCGGTGGACCAGTATGGTCCGAACGGCGAGAAGGTCGGCAGCACGATCACGACGTCGGACCCCATATCGCCCGTCGATACGATCATGGCGATACCGCTGCCCGCACAGTGGTCGACCTACACCTGGACCTTCGATCCGGCCGCAAGTTCCGCGATCGTCACGATGGGCGGTCTCGGGCAGCCACCCTACAATACCACCTACGGTATTGACGGGATCGTGCTGACCCTGTTCTTCGAAATCCTGATGCCGACGCTGTTCATTGCGCTGGGCGTCGGAATCGATCAGGGCGCCACGACCTGGACCGAAACAATGAAGGAGAATGTCGGCCTTCTCCTGACCTTCACCGAACCGTTCCTCGGCACCGCGGTCGGGGCCGCCGTGGACGAGAACATCAGCCTGGAGGATCTGCTGGCGGCGATGGGCAATATCGGCGCGTCCTTCCTGACAATCGTATTGGCCGGAAGTGCGACGCTGACCCTCTATGTCACGCTGGCCGCGGGCGAGGGGGCTGCCGAAAAGGCGGCGCCATTCATCGGTTGGATCGCGGACGCCATCGGCGCCGCCGCGGACGTGGCGGGCATCATCGAAACCAGCGTCGAGGTCGCGCGCAGCCCGGCGACGATGCGGATTTCCGTCGTGCGCACGATGAACATCGACGTCACCGTCAGCCCTGACCCAAGGCATGGGCTTTGGCCGGCCACAGCGACAAACTACACGATCACGGTCACCTATGAGGACGGCCCGATCTACGCAGTTGTGGGGCAAATATCCTCCACAACGCAGCAGGGGCCGATTGCCGCCACGTTCCCCGATCTGCCGGCCGGCGGAACGATCACCGTCCTGGCCGGCTTCTACTCGGCCAACGACTGGCTCGCCGGCCAGGGAACCACCGGCGCGATCCCGGCCCAGCCGAACGCCAATGGCACGCTCAACGTGAGTTTCGCAATCAAGGAGAATCTTGTCCCGCTCTCCGCCACCACGACTTACACGTTCCATGAAAAGATCGGCTTCAGCGGCGGCGCGAGGGTTTGGCTGCCGGCCAGCAGCGGCGCACCGGCGGAAACCGTGTCTGACCTGAATGCCTCCGATCTCGGCAACAACCTGGAGCAACTGGGCGCGATCACCCTCAACCAATCGTTGCTGGCGATCGGCTATCTCTGGACCGCGTCGGGCCAGGACGTGCCGATCGCCGGCGAGGGCAACCAGATCACGACCGGCCAGGTCTCGACATTCCAGGCGGTCTCGGAAGGTGCGAACCCCCAGAGCGGGTTGAAATTCTCCGGCGACGGCTACATCGTCAGGCCTTGTATTGCCTTCCCGCCGCCAACAGCGGTCAATCCGCCCGGCGCCGACAGCTTTCTCCTGGAACCCGCTCTCGGCAAGCCCGTCATGCACCTGCGCGCGCTGTCGCTCACGCCGGGGCAACCCTTCCTGCCCACGCCATCGCTGTCGTTCGGCCGCTTCACGAGCTATCTGGACGACCTCGCGATCCATCCCGCCGGCTACGCCGTGGCGCTCAGCATCGATACATCCACGCTGCAGATTGTCCGCCTGGCATCGGCGCCCGTCCCCGACGCCGACGCGCCGCAGGCCCTGGTCCACGCCGGCAAAGGCTCGCGCACCGGCCTGATTTCTGACGCGGCGGCGATCGCCTGCTCGCTCGACAAAATCTTCGTACTGCAGACCACCCGGCAGTATCCGCAAGGCTGCATCGTGGCATTCGACATGAAGGGCAACCCACTCGGATGTTTCGCCGGCGGCACTTACGTTGCCGCCTTGAAGACTGAGACAGCGGTTGGCGTGATGCCGCTGGATATCAGTGTCGAGTCGAAAGGCTACATCTACGTGCTCAAATATCTTCAGGACGGGTCGGGCACCGTGACCGCCGGCGACTACCGGCTCGACATCTACACGCCCGACGGTGGTTTTCTCACCCAGGTCACCGGCCTGGCCGCGGCACGCCTGGTGGTCGACCTGTGGCGCAACGTCTTCACGCTCAACTACGAGATCGTGCCGAACACCGGCCGCACCGAACCGTCGGTGTCGCAGTGGCTACCCTCGACACCCAACGTGGAGGCTGTGTGATGGACACCATCAACATCTGGCAGGTGATCGGCTACGGTTCGGTCGCCGGCACCGGCGGACTGGCCGCTGTTGGTTTTGGCGCAGGATGGGGCCTTTCCTCGAACGCCAATAGCCAAAATGATCAGGTGGCACTCGTTTCGCTGGCAGGGGGACTTGTCGCCTTCCAATACCGCTTTGCCGGCGTTACTTTGAATGCCTTTGTCACGGCAAACCTTGCGAATCAAAACGGGCGCGTGACCGCGGCCGCGCCGGATGGCCCGTCCGGACAGCCCGGGCCGGACCAGAGCTTCCAGATCGTCGTCACCGGGGACGGCAAGTTCGCGATCTACCTGCCGTCGCAGGGCAGTTACATCACGATCTATCCCTACGCCGATCCCGATTACGGGGGTGTCTATCCGCTGACGATCGCGGGGCCGGTCACCGATGTCGCGCAGGCCGCGCGGTTCTATGCCAATGGGATCAATCGGCCCGTGCCGCTCGACCTGCTGACGCTGACCAAGAACGTGCCGGGGATCGATTTTTCTGGCCTGAGGCTGATGTCGATGGACCTTTCCGGGTACGACTTCCAGAACTGCAATCTGCAGGATGTGCTGTTTGGCGGATCCACGTTGTCTAACGCAAACCTCCAAGGGGCCAGCATCACCGGGACAAATTTCGTTCAGGTCGACTTCACCGATGCGAAACTGCAGAACTTGAATTTCGAAAAATCATTTCTTGGGGCTAACACTTTTGCCCGGGCCAATCTGACCGGCAGCAATCTGCTTGGCCAGGACCTGAGCGTGAGCAGCGGCACCATCTTGTCGGGTGCCATCATGAACGGCGCGACGCTGTACACGGCAAACCTGACCGGGCAGGACCTGACCTCGGTCACGTTGCCCATCCCGCTCACGCCGAACGCCTTCTACGCGCCGACACTGGCCGGCGTGACGCTGCTGGCCAGCCAGTTGGGCCTCCAGTGGCAGGGTCTCACGCTCACCTCCGTCACCATTCAGAACATCCCCTCCAGTCTCACCAGTCTGAATGCCGCGGGCCTCATTTGGCCGAATGGCAGCTTTCAGAACTGCAATCTCAGCCAGGCGAATTTCGCGGGCGCGACGCTGGACGGCGCTAATTTCGGCGACGCAACGCTCGACAACGTGAACTTTCAAGGCAGCACGCTAACCGGCGCGATGTTCAACGGGGCGAGCCTGAACAAGACCAATTTCGCCGGCGCGCAGATGGCAGCCACCAACCTGACCGCCTGCAATCTGACCGAAGCCAGTTTCGTCGGCGCCACGCTCGGCGGCGTGACCGGCACGAAGGCCGCGACACTGGCGCTTACGTTCGTCACCAACTGCGACTTCACCGCCGCAAATCTGTTCGGCGTCGATTTCGACAATGCCACACTGTTTGGCGGCAGCAACAAACTGAACGGCAGCGCCAACCTGCAACAGGCCAACTTCGCCAACAGCTTCATGATCAATGCCGATTTCTCTGGCGCGATACTCAGCGGCACAAATTTCGATAATGCCTGCATGGTCGGCGTCAATCTGAACAACGCGAATTTTTCGGCGGTCGAGGGCGCACTGGCGTCGTCATTGACATCGGCGTTCCTGCAAGGCGCGCAGTTCGAGGGCACAAACCTGGCCGGCGCAAACCTGCAATTGGCCAACATCACGAACACCGCCGGGACCCTGCAGGTGCAGTTCTACTACGAAGGGATCCTGACGCAGCCGTTGCCCCAGAATTATGGCGCGGAGCCACTGCCGAACGCCCAGGCCTTCAGCAACGACACCATTTGTCCGAATCAACTGACCTATGCCGAGAATGTCAGCCAGGGACTGTCCATCGCGCAGATGTTGGTGGTTCCCAACCAGCCGACCAACTGGTCGCCGCCGATCAGGGCCGAACGTCAGACATAAGCGGGGCGTGGTTCGTCCTAAGCCTGCCCCGCGGGCCCGGCCGATAGGGAGTTCGGAAGCATCCTTTGAGGCCCGAACGCATCGGGGCGGTTGACGTCGCTGCCTCCGCCTCGCCGTATGCCTGTGGGGCGGGCCTGATCGTCGCCCAAATCGACGGCGCCGCCGCACTGAATGACGTCAGCAACGGCTGCGGGACTGCAGCCCGCGGCGACCTCACCAACAGCACCCTGAACGCCTGCTGCCGCGATCCGGCCGACGTGCAGCAGATCGCCCGCCACCAGCAGGCGTGGGCCGGCATGTGTCCGAGCCAGAATGGGAGCGCCCAAATCATTCGATCCGAATGTGCTGTACAAGCGCAAGTCCTCATGCCTGCGCAAAGGCGCGCCTTGGCTCAAGACCATCCTTGTCCAATGCACCCCCGCCTGCGCAGGGATAAGCCTGGGCAGCCACGCGCAGGAATGACAGCTACTACGGGGCGCGATTCAAGCGCCTGCGTACCAAGCCGAACCATATACCCGGGTAATCCTCCGGACGAGCCGGAGGAATGGCATGACGAGGTCAGATTGGGTGGTCAGGCAGCGGCTTCGGCGTCGATTTTGCGTTCGAAGCGCTTGCGCTCGTTGGGGTCTAGGTAGCGTTTGCGCAGGCGGATGGCGGTCGGGGTGACTTCTACGAATTCGTCGTCCTCGACGTAGGCTATGGCTTGTTCGAGGCTCATTTTCCGCGGCGGAATCAGCAACATCGCGTCATCCTTGCCGGCGGCTCGGATATTCGTGAGTTTCTTTTCTTTGATCGGGTTTACTTCTAGGTCCGACTCGCGCGAATGTTCGCCGAGGATCATGCCCTGGTAGACCTTCTCGCCGGGGCTGACGAACATCGTGCCGCGTTCCTGGATGTACCACAGCGAGTAATGAACAGCCTCGCCGGCCTCGGTCGAGATCAACGAGCCGGCGCGGCGGCCCTCGATCGGGCCTTTCCAGGCGCCATAACCCGCGAACAGGCGGTTCATGATGCCAGTGCCGCGGGTATCGGTCAGAAATTCGCCGTGGTAGCCGATGAGGCCTCGGCTGGGGATGTTGAAGGTCATGCGGATTTTGCCGCCGCCGGAGGGGCGCATGTCGCGCATGTCGCCCTTGCGGCGGCTAAGTTTCTCGACAACTACGCCGGTGTAAGGCTCGTCGACGTCGACGAGGACTTCCTCCATCGGTTCTTCGCGCTCGCCGGTGTCGGGGTTTTTCCTGGTCAGGACGCGGGGGCGGCCGATGGTGAGTTCGAAGCCCTCGCGGCGCATCTGCTCGATCAGGACGCCGAGCTGGAGTTCGCCGCGGCCGGCGACCTCGAAGGCGTCGGTTTCGTTGGAGTCGGTGACGCGGATGGCGACGTTGCCTTCGGCCTCGCGGAACAGGCGTTCGCGGATTTGGCGGGAGGTGACCTTTTTGCCTTCGCGGCCGGCGAGTGGGGAGTCGTTGATGCGGAACGTCATGGCCAGGGTCGGCGGGTCCACCGGGATTGCTTCCAGGGGGCCGGGGAGTTCGGGGGCGCCGATGGTGTCTGGGATGGTGCCCTCGGACAGGCCGGCGACCGCGATGATGTCGCCGGCCATGACTTCGTCGACCGGGACGCGGTCGAGGCCTCGGAACGACAGGAGTTTCGTCAATCGGCCGGTTTCCACCACGGAGCCGTCGCGGCGGAGGACTTTGACGGGCATGTTGACGCGGCCCATGCCTTGCTCGACGCGTCCGGTGAGGACGCGGCCGAGGAAGTTGTCATACTCGAGGATGCTGGCGACCATGGCGAAGGGGGCGTCGGCCGGTTTCACCGTCGGTGGCGGGACGTGGCGGAGGACGAGGTCGAACAGCGCGGAAAGGTCCTTTCGGGGGCCGTCGAGGGTTTCGTCGGCCCAGCCGTTGCGGCCGGAGGCGTAGAGCATCGGGAAGTCGAGCTGGGAGTCGCTGGCGCCTAGGGCAGCGAACAGATCAAAAATTTCGGTGTGGACTTCGTCGGGGCGGGCGTCCTGGCGGTCCACCTTATTGACGACGACGATCGGGTGGATGCCCCGGGCGAGCGCCTTGCCGACGACGAATTTGGTCTGCGGGAGGACGCCTTCCGCGGCGTCCACCAGGACGATGGCGCCATCCACCATGTTGAGGATGCGTTCCACCTCACCACCGAAATCGGCGTGGCCGGGGGTGTCGACGATATTGATGCGGGTGTCGTGCCAGACCACGGAGGCGCATTTGGCCAGGATGGTAATGCCGCGTTCTTTCTCCAGGTCGTTACGGTCGAGCGCTCGCTCGGCGACCTGCTGATGCTCCCGGAAGGCGCCGGACTGGCTGAGCAGCTTGTCCACGAGGGTGGTTTTGCCGTGATCGACGTGGGCGATGATGGCGACGTTCCGGATCTGCATGCGGTCCTGGCTTCTGGGGATGGTGCGGCGCACACATAGGGGGTTATCGCGGGTTATACGAGGGGAAATCGGGAGGTTGGGCGGGGTTCTGGTATGCTTCTTGGATTATTCACGGTTGGTCGGTGTGGGTTGAGGGGTAGGAGGGCAAGAATTTTTCAACACGGAGGCAGATCGAGGGGCACAGTGGGCGCTTCGCGCTGGGTTCCCGTTGTCGTGCAGGGGACGCTC
>Ga0182012_10004927_pt1 | contig 13867 bp, 13 predicted proteins | sample 612S2SmetaG_FD_120486 | JGI IMG/M metagenome (GOLD analysis project Ga0182012, IMG submission 120486) | Permafrost microbial communities from Stordalen Mire, Sweden - 612S2S metaG | ecosystem: Environmental > Terrestrial > Soil > Wetlands > Permafrost | place: Sweden: Stordalen | collected... | reverse complement strand
GGCTCGCCATGGGTCATGCCCATGCCGCCGCCGAGCGTCACGTTGTAGCCGACGATCTTGCCGGCCTGCTCGATGGCGATGAACCCCAGGTCGTGCGCGAACACGTCCACGTCGTTGTGCGGCGGCAGGGCGATCGCGATCTTGAACTTGCGCGGCAGGTAGGTGCGGCCGAGGATCGGCTCGTCCTCGATCTCGCCGCCTTCGACCTGCGCCCCTTCGATCCAGATCTCGTGCCAGGCGTGGGTCTTCGGCAGCAGGTGCACGCTCAGATCGGTCGCGAGCGTCGCGATCTGGTCGTGCGCGCGCTTGCGCCACGGGATTGTGCTGGCGATCACGTTGCGGTTCACGTCGCCACACGCAGCGATGCTGTCCAGCAGCTCGGCATACAGCGCGCGGAACGCCGGGCGCAGGTTGCCCTTCAGGATGCCGTGGAACTGGATGGTCTGCCGCGTGGTCAGGCGGATCGTGCCGCTGCCGCGCTCCAGCGCGACCCGCTCGGCGGCGAGCCACTGCGCCGGCGACAGCCCGCCGCCCGGGATACGCAGCCGCACCATGAAGCTGAACGCCTTCTCCATCTTCTGCCGCCCGCGTTCCGGGCGCAGGTCGCGGTCGTCCTGCTGGTAGAAACCGTGGAATTTCGTCAGTTGCCCGTCGTCTTCCGACAGGCTTCCGGTCTCGGCGTGGGTCAGGCCTTCGGCGATGGTCCCGCGCAGGAAGCGGCTCTCGGCCTTGATGGTCTCGTTGCGCGACAGCGCCGGCTGGTCAGCCATGGTGCGGCCTCCCTAATACACGTCGCGGAGGTAACGGCCTTCGCGGCGCAAGGTGTCCAGCGCCGCCGTAGCGGCCGCCTCGTCCTGCTGGCCCTGATCGGCGAGCACGCGGATCAACGCGGCGTGCACGTCCTTCGCCATCGCGTTGGCATCGCCGCAGACATAGACCGCCGCCCCGTCCTGCATCCACAGATACAGATCGCGGCGCGACTCCCACAGGCTGTGCTGCACGTAGCGCTTCTCCGGCTGGTCGCGCGAGAACGCGACATCCAGCCGCGTCAGCACCTTGCTCTTCAGCAGGTCCTGCCATTCGAGCTGGTAGAAGAAGTCGTGCAGGTAGTTGCGATGGCCGAACACCAGCCAGTTGCGGCCCGACGCGCCGGTCGCCTCGCGCTCCTGCAGGAAGGCGCGGAACGGCGCGACGCCGGTGCCTGGCCCGATCATGATGATCGGCCGGTCGGGATCGGCGGGCAGGCGGAAATGCTGGTTGGGCTTGAGAAACACCTTCACCCGGTCGCCGGCCCGGCGCCGCCCGGTCAGGTCCACGGAGGCAACCCCGGTCCGGGCGCGGCCATGCGCGGTGTAGCGGAGCGCGGCGACCAGCAGATGCGCCTCCTCGCCGACCGCCTTGCGGCTTGAGGCGATCGAGTAGTAGCGCGGCGGCAGCGGCCGCAGCAGGGTGGTGAGCTGTTCGGCGGTCAGCTTGTGCGGCGCCGCTTCCAGCAGGTCGATGATCTGGCGGCCGCTGTGAAATTCCGGCTGGCCGGTCAGCGCGGGATCGCCGGTGAGGCGCGCGTGGTCTTCGACCTGCTTCTGCGTCAGGGTGGTGATGTCGAACCGGTCCAGCAGCGCTGCCCGCAGCGTCGCATCGCCGTCGAGGCCAGCCGCCGCCAGCACCGCATCGACCAGCGCCGGATCGTTGCCCGGCAGGAAGCCGAGTGCGTCGCCCGGCTCGTAGGCCAGCCCCGCGCCGGCGAGCGACAATTCGATATGCCGCGTGTCGCCAGTCGAGCGGCTGCCGCTGAGCCGGACATGCGTGGTGATCTCGGCCTCGAACGGCCGCGTGCGGCTCCAGGTCTCCCCCGCGCCGCGGGCGAAATCCACGTGGATCACCGCGGCGCCCGGTTCGGCCGCGCCAGTCTCCTTGTCGAGCCGGTCGAGCGTCGCCTCCATCCAGGCGGCGGCCGGCGCTTCGAAGTCCAGGTCGCAGTCGATCCGGTCGGTGATGCGGGCACCGCCGAGGGCGGCCAGGCGCTCGTCGATCCGCCGCCCGGTCTCGCAGAACCTGGCGTAGGCGCGATCGCCCAGCGCCAGCACCGCATAGCGGACCTTGTCGAAGCGCGGCGCGTCGTCCGCGGTCAGCGCGGCCATGAAGTCGATGGCGCGCTGCGGCGGGTCGCCCTCGCCCCAGGTGCTGGCGATCACCAGCAGGTTCTCCACGCCGGCCATTTCCGCGGGCGTGGTGTCCGCCATATCGACCACGCGGGCGGCGAAGCCGAGCTTGCCGGCGGCCTTGCGGGCTTGCCCGGCCAGCGCCTCGGCGTTGCCCGACTCGGTCGCGAACAGGATGGTCAGCGGCGCACGGCGGGCTGGCGGCGCGGCGGTGGCCGGCACCGGCGCGCTCGCCGCCTGGTAGCCGGCGAGGAAGCCGGACAGCCAGCTCCGCTGTTCGGCGGTGGTGCCGGACATGATGCCGTTGAGTACCGTGATCTGGTCGGCGGAGAACGGCGCGTTGCCAGGCAGCAGGGGAAGACTCGGCATCGTTCAGGGAACTCTCAGGCCGTCGAGCGGCTCGTCTCGGGGTGGCGGGTCATCGGCATGATCGGCATGATCGGCTGCCGGGCCCCGATTCAGCGGCTGGAGCGCGAACAAGAGGCCGACGCCGGACAGTGTCGGCGTCCCGGATGGGATCGCGGCGGCATCGAGCCGGCGATCGGCGGGGATAACAGCAGCGGACATCGAAGCCTCGACAGGGTGGGCGCCAAAGGAGTTACTGCGACAGAGGGGGCTTATGGTCCCAAAAACAAGCCTCGCCAATGGATAAGCCACACTTTGTCTTTTCGTCGGGTTTCGGGGGCGATCTTTTTAAATGCAGCGGCAACGGAGCGATGATATGGCAATGCCGCCCGGGTCCTGCCGACGATGCTTGAATATGGCGTCGAGACAAAGTGTTTGGCAACGAAGGACCGCAAGGTTACGTTGAAACCCGCATTGGGTTGCCCCTCGTAGGCGCACCCCTGATGACGAACTTTACGAGTAAACGACGCGATTTTCAAGTTCTATTAATTTCCTATCACGCCAAATATGCGTGGTAACTGGCTCCGGCGAAGCTGCCCTGGCACCGAGCCGGCGGACGGATCCGGGCATCCAATCCGCTTTCCCAGAGCCTTCGTCCAACGCAATAAATGCCAGGATCTTCTTTCCCCTCGGGCCGAAGGAGAAATCTCTGGCACGCGTGGCGGTGCGGAAGGATGCCCCTTGCTACCGCACCGCAATTTGGTGTAACAGACTGTCCTACAGGAACAGAGCTCGATTCGATCATGCTAACGCGCCGGGACCGTGGAATGGTGGCCGTGGCCATCATGCTTGACGTGGCCTTCCACAGCGGCAGCGACGCCGTCGTCAGCGCTGCCGAGATCGCCGAACGCACCGGCACCGCCCGGCGCAGCCTCGAACCGCTGCTGCAGGGGCTGTCTCGTGTCGGCCTGCTCGAAAGCACCAAGGGACCGCATGGCGGCTACCGGCTCGGCCGGCCGGCACGCGTGATCAAGCTCTCCGACGTGATCGCGCTGGCGCTCAGCAGCCTCGAGGACGGCAGCCCCAACCTGACGGGACGCTTGCAACGCGCCGTCGTTGACCCGCTGTGGGCGGAGTTCGACACCCTGCTGCAGGAACGCCTGGAAGGTCTCACGGTGGAGGATCTGCTGCGCATGGCTGCCAAGGCCGGGCTGCGCAAGCGCGTCACCGAACCGCTCAACTTCGCCATTTGATCGCAGGCCGATGTCCAGACCCCGCGTTGCCAATCCGGCCGCCGCCGCCACCGCTCATCGGCGGGACGCGGGTGAGCCCGCATCTCGCGATTCTGCGGGGGCAACCCCACAAGCGGCGGCGCGCGGCCGCATCTATGGCAGCGTGCTGGAGGTCATCGGCGGGACCCCGCTGGTGCGCCTGCCGCGCCTCATCGCCACACGCGGGCTGACGGCGGACATCGCCCTGAAGCTGGAGTTCTTCAACCCGCTGGGCTCGGTGAAGGACCGCATCGGCCTGTCGATGATCGAGGCGGCGGAGCGCGCGGACGAGATCAGGCCAGGTGTAACCACGATCATCGAGCCGACCTCCGGCAACACCGGCATTGCGCTGGCCTGCGCTGCCGCCGCCAAGGGCTACACGCTGATCGTGGTCATGCCGGAGGGCGCTTCGGTCGAGCGCCGCAAGATGCTGCGGCTGATGGGCGCCACGGTCGAGAGCACGCCGGCGAAGCTCGGCATGCCCGGGGCCATTGCGCGCGCGGATGCGATCCTGGCGAAAACCCCCAATGCCTGGATCGCGCGCCAGTTCGACAACCCGGCAAACCCGGCGGTCCACGAAGCGACCACCGCCGAGGAGATCTGGATCGACACCGACGGCGCGGTCGATATGGTCGTGGGCGGGGTCGGCACCGGCGGCACGCTGACCGGCATCGGCCGCGCGCTGAAGCCGCGGCGGCCGGGGCTGCGCATCATCGGCGTCGAGCCGCAGGAAAGCGCCGTGCTGTCCGGCGACAGCCCCGGGCCGCACCGCATCCAGGGCATCGGCGCCGGGTTCACCCCCGGTGTACTCGACCGCAAGATGCTCGACGAGATCCGCACCGTCGCGGAGTCCGACGCCTTCGCGGCGGCCCGGGCCTGTGCGGAGGTCGAAGGCCTGCCGATCGGCATTTCGTCCGGCGCCGTGCTGCACGCCATGCTGGACCTGGCCGCAGAACCCGCCAGCCGCGGCAAGCTGATCGTCGGGATCGCGGCGTCGTTCGCCGAGCGCTATCTCTCGACCCCGCTGTTCGCCGGGCTGTAGGCGGTCCGGATCGGCTCTCGCTGCCGGCCTGCCGCGGTGTGATCCGGCGCGGGTGTGGAGGCCGCCGTCCCTCGCATCGTTCGGCCGGGCGCGTATGATCGTCCGGTAACACGCCCGGCAAAAGCTGCCATGACCCTCGGACCCCGCGCCGTTGTTCTCGCCTTGTTTCTTGCGCCCTGGTGCACCGCGCCCACCCTCGCGAAGACGCTCGAAGTCGGACCGGATGCCGATTACAAGCTGCCGAGCGCGGCGATCGAGGCGGCGAACAACCGCGACGTGGTGAACATCGCGCCGGGCACCTATTTCGACTGCGCCATCATCAGGCAGCGTGACATCACCATCCAGGGCAGCGGGCCCGGCGTGGTGCTTACCGACAAAGTCTGCGGCGGCAAGGCGTTGCTTGTCGTCAGCGGCCAAAATATCGTCATCCGGAACCTGACGCTGCAGCGTGCGCGCGTGCCCGAGGGTAACGGGGCGGGCATCCGCTATGAGGGCGGCAACATGACGGTGGAGAACGTCCGCTTCATCAACAACCAGGACGGCATTCTCGGTGCGCCTGATCCGGAGGGCACCGTGCGCATCATCGGCAGCGACTTTCTGCAGAACGGCACCTGCGAGCACGCCTGCGCCCATGGCGTCTACGTCAATTCGCTCAAACTGCTCCATATCGAGACGTCGCGGTTCTTCGAGACGAAGGAGGGCCACCACATCAAGTCGCGGGCATTGCGCACCGAGGTGATCGACAGCGATCTGGCCGACGGCGACAACGGGTCCAGCAGCTACCTGATCGACATCCCGAATGGCGGCTCGTTGGTTTTACGCAACAGTCGGATGCAGAAAGGAATTCACACCGGGAACCCGGACAACGTCATCATGATCGGTGCCGAGGGAATCAAGCAGCCCACCGAGGAAATCGTTATCGCCAACAATACGTTCGTCAACGATCAGAATCGGGGGACGACTTTCGTTCACAACAAAACCGCGACGCCCGCGCAATTGACCGGGAACAAGTTCGTAGGGCAGGTGCGCGTTCTGGAGGGGGATGGCTCTGTCAAATAGCCTTCAGCGTGAACCTTGAATGCTTGAATTTGCGGGCGGCCGTCGGCCGTGCTGGGATGCTTGCGGCCAAGGTTTATCATCACGCGATCTGCTGAGGGGCGGTGCCGGAGTGCGGGGGTCCGCGCTCCGTCGCGGAGACACCGCAGTTCCGCCACGCGGCGATCAGTTGGTCGGAAAGAATTCCCGCAGTGCGAGCACGCGCAAGGCCGAGGCGAGCGGCTGGCCGGCGGACCGGCCGGCATCCACGGCCGACACCAGGCCCGCCAGGCTTTGCCCGCGTGCCGCCGCGACGCGGCTCAGCGCTGCCCAGAACTCCTCTTCCAGCGCCACCGAGGTCCGGTGTCCGGCAAGCGAAAAGCTGCGCTTGACGAGGCTGCTCAGCGGCCACCTCCCATCATCGCCGGCTACGTCCACCCCGGCTGGATTGCCGGATGCCGTACCCGCGGTGAGACGGGCACGCCATCCCCGCCGTCCGGCCCAGGTGACGCCAGGGGCGCGCGCTGCGGTCCGCGCACCGCTGTCGTAGCCGATACGCCGGCAAACGGGGGTAACGACCCCGCGCGGTTGGTTCAGGTTGCCGGCAATGCATGCCCCGCGGCAAGATCCAAAACGGACTCATGCGCCCATGACAGACACCGCCCGGTTCTCCGGCTATCGCTGGCCTTCCGACATTTTGCGGCGATGACCTTGGAGACATCGCTGGGACCGCCTGGTGAATCGCGCTTCTGTATGCCGGAGCGTCCGCACGGCGGCCGCCACGATCAGATCAATAACGTGAAAGGCACGTTCGTCGCAAACAGAACGAGCTTGATGGACCAAGCAACGAAATCCGGTCCTGGCAATGTTGTTGTGCGTCCGGCGCTCTGCTTGATATAACGGATTATTAACGGCGATTGACGCAATACTATGCTAGTATGTAACTGGGTCGGTCATTGATGGATGGTCCAGCGGCGCTGCCTGCGAAGCTTGAACAACCATGTGGCGGTCGCTGACGTGATGACCGGCCCTGCCAGCCGTATTGGAACGCGGCCTATCCGCACGCCGCCAGCCGAGCGCAGGCCCAGGCAGCAGCCTCGGCGACCACCGGGTCAGGGTCGGTACGCAGACGATTGGCGACAGGGAGCAGTTCCGGGTCGCCGGCGTTGCCGATCGCGATCAGGACGTTTCGTACGAAACGATCGCGGCCGGTGCGCTTGATCGGCGAGCCCGCGAACCGGGTGCGGAACGCGGCATCGTCCAGCGCGGCAAGCTCGGCGAGCAGCGGCGCGGTAAGATCGGCGCGGGCGCGCAGCGCGTCATGCGGCGTGACACGGGCGAAGCGGTTCCAGGGACAGACCGCGAGACAATCGTCGCACCCGTAAATGCGGTTGCCGATCAGCGGCCGCAGCGCATGGGGAATCGGGCCGCGGTGCTCGATCGTCAGGTAGGCGATGCACCTTGTAGCATCCAGCCGGTACGGCGCGGGGAACGCATCGGTCGGGCAGGCGGCCAGGCAGCGCGAGCAGGACCCGCAACGGTCCGCGTGCGGCGGGTCCGGGGGCAGTTCCAGCGCGGTATAGACCTCGCCGAGGAACAGCCACGACCCGTGCCGGCGCGACACCAGGTTGGTGTGCTTGCCCTGCCAGCCGAGTCCCGCCCGTTCCGCCAGCGGCTTCTCCATGACCGGCGCGGTATCGACGAACACCTTGACCCCGGTCCCGAACCGCGACGCGATGAATTGCGCCAGATGCTTCAGCCGGCCCTTCGCGACGTCGTGGTAGTCCCGGTTGCGGGCGTAGACGGAAATGCTGCCTCGATCCGGCTGTTCCAGCGCGGCCAGCGGATCGCCGTCGGGCGCGTAGGACAGGCCAACGGCCACGACGCTGCGCGCGTCGGGCCACAGCGCCTGCGGATGGCTGCGCTGCTCGGCGCGGTCGGCGAGCCAGCCCATGTCCCCGTGCTGGCCGGCGGCGAGGAACGCCCCCAGCCGGTCGCGCGCCTCCGCCCCCAGCTCGGCGCGGCAGAACCCCACCGCGTCGAAGCCGAGCGCGAGCGCCTGGTCGCGGATCAGCGTCTTGGGATCAGCCGCGGCCACGATACGGGGGCACGTCCTGCGGCGCGATCCACGCGCCCTCCGGCGGGGCGCCGGTTTGCCAGAGCACGTCGATCGGGATGCCGCCCCGCGGATACCAGTAGCCGCCGATGCGCAGCCAGACCGGATCGAGCAGCGCCGCCAGCCGCCCGGCAATCTGCATGGTGCAGGCTTCGTGGAATGCGCCGTGATTACGGAAACTGGTCAGGAACAGCTTGAGCGACTTGCTCTCCACGATCCAGTCGCGCGGGATGATGTCGATGACGATGTGCGCGAAATCCGGCTGGCCGGTGAGGGGGCAGAGCGCGGTGAACTCCGGGCAGGTGAAGCGCACGACGTAGTGCTTGCCCGGCGCGGGATTCGGCACGCGCTCCAGCGTGGCCTGGTCGGGGCTGGGTGGGATCGGCGCGGCGCGGCCGAGCTGGGTCAGGCCGGCATAGGCGTCTTCGGTCATGGGCCTGCTCCGTCCTCCGCCGCGGTAATCTCCCCGGGTGCCGCGGACCAGGCCGCGCGGAGGGCGGCGGCGTGCGCGTCCAGCCGGCCGGCGATGATGGCGTCGCGCAGGCCCCGCATCAGCCGCTGATAATAGGTGAGATTGTGCCAGGTCAGCAGCATCGGGCCGAGCATTTCGCCCGCCTTGAACAGATGGTGCAAATACGCGCGCGAATGCCGCGTGCAGGCGGGGCAGGGGCAGCCCGGCTCCAGCGGAGCGGCGTCGTCGGCGAAACGGGCATTGCGGAGGTTGAACACGCCTTGCGCGGTATAGGCGCGGGCGGTGCGGCCGGCGCGGGTCGGGATCACGCAATCGAACATGTCGATGCCGCGGGCGACGGCGCCGATGATGTCCTCCGGCGTGCCGGCTCCCATCAGGTAGCGCGGCCGGTCGGCGGGCAGCAGGGGCACGGTTGCGTCCAACACGTCGAACATCGCTGCCTGGCCCTCGCCCACCGCGAGACCGCCGATGGCGTAGCCGTCGAAGCCGATCGCGGTGAGCGCGGCGGCAGACTGCGCTCGCAGCGCGGGATACACGCTGCCCTGCACGATGCCGAACAGCGCGTAGCCGGGGCGGGGCTGAAACGCCTGCCGCGACAGCGCCGCCCAGCGCATCGACAGGTCCAGCGAGGCGCTTGCCTGGTCGGGGGTGGCGGGAAACGGCGTGCACTCGTCCAGCGCCATGGTGATGGTGGCGCCGAGCTGGTGCTGGATCTCGATCGACCGCGCCGGGGTCAGCCTGTGGCGGCTGCCGTCGATATGCGATTGGAACGTGACCCCGTCTGCGTCGAGGTGGCGAAGCTGCGCCAGCGACATGACCTGGAAGCCGCCGGAATCGGTGAGGATCGGGCCGGGCCAATCCATGAACCGGTGCAGGCCGCCGAGGCGTGCGATCCGCTCGGCGCCCGGGCGCAGCATCAGGTGGTAGGTGTTGCCGAGCACGATCCGTGCGCCGGTGGCGCGCACGGCATCCGCGGTCATCGCCTTCACCGTTCCGGCGGTGCCCACCGGCATGAACACCGGGGTTGCCACCTCGCCATGCCCAGTGGCGAGCATGCCGGCGCGGGCGGCGCCTTCGGTGGCGATCGTCTGGTGGCGGAAGGGGAGCGGCGCAGTGGGCAGCATGGCGCCCGGAGTGCGTGACGGAAGCAGCAGCGTCAAGCGCTGGCGATTGACTTGCGGGGCGGCTCGTCCGCCCTGCCCGGCGCTGGCCAACCGGCTTCGGCCGGGCGCTGGTGCTCGGGGCCACCGGCCTGTCCCGCTTCAGTCCAAGCCACAATCGCCGGGGGGTCGCGGCGTCGCAGGCGTGGGATCGTGCTGGTCCAGCGATGTCCGGATCGTTCGTGCAAGATCCTGCAACGAATAGGGCTTGCTGAGAACCGGGCAAACAGGGTCGAACCGATTGCCGGACAATCTTCTTCGTCCACGGGTTCGACATCACCCTCGCTTCGTGTTGGACCTGCAACCCGGCCCGGCTTCCGCGCAGGTGCTCCGTCCAGCCGCGGGCCGCTGTCCGCGGCCACTCGCAATGCACGTCCCGTCGCTATTCCCGTCGCTGACCCAGCCCAGCGCCGCATCAGCGTCGCCAACCGATCAGGCAGCCTTGGCCGCATCGTCGGTGTAGTGGGCGCGGAGTTGCAAGCGCGCGCGATGGACGCGGCTCTTCAACGTCCCGATGGCGCAGCCCGTCATCTCCGCCGCAGCCTCATAGGACTTCTCGTGAAGCACGATCATAAACAGTGCCTCACGCTGGTCGTCGGGCAGGCGGCTTACCGCCCAATTCAGCTCACGCAAATTGATCCGATCCTCGTGTGCCGGTGCCACCGCCACCTCTGGTATGTGCTCCATGTCGCTGAACTCGCGGCGACTGCGCATGCCGCTGATGAAGTGGTTTCTCATGATGCGGTGCACCCAGGCGGCGAAGTTTGTGCCGGGCGTGAAGCCGTCCTTCGCGACCAGCACCTTGGCTGCGACGTCCTGTGTCAGGTCGTCGGCTGCGGCGCCGTTTCGCGTCAGCGCAAGTGCCCAAACTCTCATTCTTGGGAGAAAAGCGACTAACTGATCGTGAAATTCCTGAGACAAGAGCGAAATCTCCCGGTGTTTTATTGGGGCGATAAATGCCAGTTGAGCTTGATGACAAGCGCGCGCAAGACGAATGACCGGGACCGAGGGACACTTCAGCGGCATTTCGGGAAAGCCGATCGGCGCGCTCCGGCCTTCGCGTGGACACAATGGAGTGCTGCATGCCGCGGCAAACAACGCTTGTGCGGCCTTGTAATTTTACCTCGGACCAATTCTCGGCCAGCATTTCTCACGTTTCTCCACGGCCGACGACCGGTCGAGCGGCCGGCCCGCGCATGCGTCGGGTCCGGGCCACCGGACGACTCGAGGACGAGGGTTGGCGGGTCCGGAAAGACGGCACGCGGTTTTCGGCCAGCGTCGTCATCGATGCCATGCGGGACGAAAACGGCCAGTCGGTTTTCGCCAAGGTCACACCTTTCGCGGAGGCGAAGGAACAGCTTCAGGCACAAAAGATGGAGACGGTCGGTCAGCTCATCGGCGGCGTGGCGCATGACTCCTGACCGCCGTCATGGGTAGCCTTGAGCTGGTCCCGCGATTGATCGAGGACGACAGTTCTTGAGGAGCACGAAGGCGTCAACGAGAAAATGGTATTGCTTACGAAGCCGTACACGCTATCGGCCCTGAGTGAGGGATTGAGCGGCTAGGCATTTGGCGCGCCCGACTGGCGGCTAACCCGTTGCCGACTCCTCGGGCGGCGTGATCACGGATTGAAGCGATCTCCCGAGGATACGGTGATGTGAGCGCGTTGCGGTAACCCAAACTGGTAGAGATTTTTTTGGCCACCGGGCCCGGGCTTTTTCGGTGGGTGCCGGCAGCACGAGGCTTGGCCAGCAGTATTGGGGGATTTTGCATCATGCCAGCCGAGCGCCCGATCCTGGTCGTTGACGACGACGCCGCGTTGCGTGCGGTCCTGGCCGAACAGCTTGCGCTGGATGGCGATTTCAACATCGCCGAGGCGGCCACCGTCGCGGAGGCCGAGGAAAAATTGAACAGCGAGGACGCTCGCTATGACGCAGTGATCCTGGATATCAGCCTGCCGGACGGAGACGGGCGCGATTTCTGCCTGAAGCTGCGCAAGATGGGCCATGGAATGCCCATCATCATGCTCACCGGTTCGGACGCCGAGACGGACATCGTGCGCGGCCTCGACTCGGGGGCGAACGATTATATCGCCAAGCCGTTTCGGTTCAACGAACTTCTGGCGCGACTGCGCACCCAGCTCCGCAGCTTCGAGAACAGCGAGGACGCGGTTTACAGTATCGGACCTTATACCTTCCGACCCTCGGCCAAGCTGTTGCAGGACCCCGCCAACAACCGGCGCATCAGCCTGACCAACAAGGAGGTGGGGATCCTGAAACTATTGTACCGGGCGGGAAGCCGGCCTGTGGTGCGGCAGGTCCTGCTGAACGAAGTCTGGGGCTACAACGCCGCGGTCACCACCCACACCCTGGAGACGCACATCTACCGTCTGCGGCAGAAGATGGAGCCGGACCCGGCCACGGTTCGACTTCTGGTGACCGAAAGTGGCGGTTACCGGCTTGACGCGGATTATGCTCGGCCGGGTGTCGCCGCCTGACTGATCCCGCTCGCTGCCTGGACAGAGCCTACGCGCCCGGCGCTGACGGCTGCGACGCCTCAAGTCGGAGCTTGTGCTGCCCCCCACGGTGGGTCGCCGCTTCCTTGCGTTGAGGCGCCACCGTAGCCCCGGCTAGCGGCCCGTGAGGATCCGCTCCACGAGCTGCCTGACCGACGGGATGAAGCCGTTAGAGTAGAACGGATCCTTTCCGAAACGGTAGGCGTTGTGCCCGCTGAACACCAGGTTGCGGTCCATCGAGCCATCGTCCGTATCGTGCGCCGCGCCCTGCAACCCCTTCTGGATGCAGAAGCTGCGCGGGTCGGCCTTCTTGCCGTTGGACAAGTCGGCGCTGTGCTGGCTCCAATTGGAGAACCGGCACTGGCTGAGGCACCCCATGCACCCGGCTTGATCCACCAGGATTTCATGGGCCTTCTCCGGCGTCACGAAGATCAGGGTGGAATCCGGTGTGCGCATCGCCTCCGTGAACCCCTCCGCCTCCCAGCCGCGGACGTGAGCCAGGTCGGGCGGCGTGAGGTAGGTGATCCGCTTCCGCGGCCCGACGCCATATTCGGCGATGTGCTCGCCGACCGGCTCCGGCGAATAGGCGACCTGGCGCTCGTTTCGCTGGCGCAATTCCTGGATGAAGTCGTTGTTGATCGCGCTGGAGTAGAAGCCGGTCGGGCTGAACCGGTTCAGGAACACGTCGCCTTCTTGCAGCGTCAACAGGCGTTGCTTCCAGACGTCTGGGATCGGGCTTTCCTCGGTCAGCAGCGGCCGCGTGCCGAACTGGAAGGCGATCGGCCCCAGTTCGGGATTGTCGATCCAGTGCTCCCATTCCTCCAGCCACCAGACGCCGCCGGCCATGATGATAGGGGTCTCGTCGAGACCGAACTCCCGCATCTGCTTGCGCAATGCCAGCACGCGGGGATACGGGTCCTCTGGCTTGGCCGGGTTCTCGCTGTTCGACAGGCCGTTATGGCCGCCGGCGAGCCAGGGGTCCTCATATACCACGCCGCCCAGCAGCGCGGCCGCTTTGTGGTAGGCGCGCTTCCACAGCGCGGTGAACGCGCGGGCCGATGAGACGATCGGGTAGTAGTGGACGTTGAACCGCGCGGCGATCTCGGACAGGCGATACGGCATGCCGGCGCCGCAGGTGATGCCGTTGATCAGGCCCTTCGCCTGCTCCAGCACCTCGGTGATGATGCGTTCGGCGCCGCCCATCTCCCACAGGATGTTGGCGTGGATGCGGCCCTTGCCGCCGGCCAGGTCGTAGGCGCGGCGGGCCTGGGTCAGGGCGCCGCGGATGGCATAGGCGATCAGCTCCTCATGCCGCTCCCGACGGGTGCGGCCATGGTAGATCTGCGGGATGGGACGCCCGTTCTCGTCATAGCTGTCGGCATTCACGGCGCTGAACGTGCCGATTCCGCCCATCGATGCCCAGCGTCCGGAGGACAAGCCGGTGGAGATTGCGACGCCCTTCCCGCCTTCCACCAGCGGCAGGACGTCGATGCCCCCCATAAAGATGGAATTGATAGCCTTCATGGCCCGCTACTTCCCCCGCTTTCCGCGTAAGCGCCACGCTTAAGGCGTCCCGCCACCGGATGAAAGCTGTTTCCATTCGGTGGCAGGTCGCCGCAAGCACGATGTGGACTATTGCGCCGCAGGCGCCACGCCCTCGGCCGGTGAACCCCGATCGCCGCGCGGCTCCCGGTCACCGCGTTGCGGCTTGGCCCCCACCTTCTCGGTGATGTCCTCGCCGGTGGCCTG
>Ga0182012_10004926_pt1 | contig 13868 bp, 12 predicted proteins | sample 612S2SmetaG_FD_120486 | JGI IMG/M metagenome (GOLD analysis project Ga0182012, IMG submission 120486) | Permafrost microbial communities from Stordalen Mire, Sweden - 612S2S metaG | ecosystem: Environmental > Terrestrial > Soil > Wetlands > Permafrost | place: Sweden: Stordalen | collected... | reverse complement strand
TCCCGATCGCGTGATCTCATGCCCCGCACCCGGATATCGAATATATTCCACCGGACGGTTCATCTGCTTCAACGCCCGAAACAGCATCTCTCCCTGCACAATGCCCGTACGGTTGTCGCTGCTCCCGTGAATAATCATCAACGGCGTCTTGATATTCGCCACATACGTGAGCGGCGACTCCCGTTCCAACAACTGCCGCGTCTCCGGCTCCCATGGATAACCGCCAAACTCTTCCGGCACCAAACGGTACGCGTTCCCTTCACCAAAGAACGTCGCCAAATCATAAACCCCACGCAGCGCTGCCGCCGCCTTGAACCGATCCGTATGCCCCACCATCCACGCCGTCAAATAACCCGCATACGATCCACCCGTTAAGAACAGCCGGTCCGCATCGATCATCGAGTCTTTAGCAATCGCATCATCCAGCGTCGCCATCACATCCGCCATCGGCCCGTCGCCCCAGTCCTTATAGTTGGCATGTTGAAACTCGTACCCATACCCGCTCGAACCCCGCGGATTTCCATAAACAACCCCATACCCAAAAGAACAGAACAACTGAAACTCATGCCACATCGAAAACTCGCCCGGCCCCCACATCGCCGACGGCCCACCATGCATGTCCATCACCCACGGATACTTCTGCCCCGCACCCGCATGCGTCGGCTTCATCACCCAATACTGCACGCGCATCCCATCAGGCCGCGTAATCCAATGCTCTTCCGGCAGCGAAATCTCTTTGTCCTTCAACCACTCTTCGTTCAACGCCGTTAGCTGCCGCCCGCCTACAAACAGTTCATTCGGATTCGCCACACTCACCTGCGAATACACCACCTTCCCGCCGCCTATCCCAAACACCGGCACACCCGCCGGCGCATCCACCACCGCGCTCTCCTTGCCATCAGCACTCAAACGCATCAGCCGCTGTCCGCCGTGATAATTCTGATTGAAATAAAGCTGCCCGTTCGCATCCACCTCCACATGCTGCACGCCCGGCTCGCCATCATTCGTCAGCCACATCAGATGCGACCCATCCGCATCACACCGCCCAATCATCGTCTGCCGGTAGCCCTGCGCATCAGTGCGCACGCCCAACACAATCACATGCTTGCCGTCCGCCGTAAATTGCGGTTGGAAAAAACTGTAACCCGCGTCCGCCAGCAATGGCCGCTCCTGCGTACCATCCGCATTCGTCACCCAAATCGCCGACTTCCCTTCCGCCCTGTCCGGATGCTCTTTCCCATTCGGATCAGCCGCAAACAAAATGCGATCGCCCGTGGGCGAATACTGCGCGCCTTCATGGCTGCGGAAATTATCCGTCAACTTCACCGTCTTCGGCTCCGCACCTAAATCCACCCGGTACAACTCTGTCTCTCGCAGCTCATTATTCAGCGACAGCTCCGCCAAAAACCCAATGCGCGTAATGTCACTCGGGTCATTGCGTTCGGCATTATGCTCCAGCCAATCGCGAATCTCACGCAAGTCGCCATCGGGACTTCCCTTCTCCGCTTCGTCTTTCTTATTGCGGTCAAAGTCCCACCAATCGCGCCCCGGCCTCTCTAACGAAAACTCCGGCTTCCCCGGCAGCTTCCCAACCGGCACCGCGCTCGCCACCAACAGCGCCTGCGAATCATGCCGCCACTTCGGCCCCGTCGCGCCATTCTCCAGATCCGTCACCATCCGCGGCTCACCCGGCCCCGTCAGTGACATCACCCAAACCTGCGGCCGCTTCTTGCTATCCGCCCGCACAAACGCCAAATGCCGCCCATCCGGACTAATCGCCAATCCCCCATCCGACCGCTCGCCATAAGTCAACTGCACCGGCTTCGCATTCGGACTCCGCAAATCAATGCTCCAAAGATTCACTCGATAGCTATAATTCGGATCACCGCTCGGCGCCGCCGCCGCTTCCGTATGGATCGTTTGCACCCCATACACCGCCATCCCGCCATCGGGTGCAACTTGCACTTCCGTCACCCGGGCAATCTTCAGCAGATCCCCCATCGTGATCGGCTGCTTCGCCAAAAGCAGCGCACATCCACAGAAAAGCGTCACACCAATTCGCAGAATCCGCATCTTGTTATTCCATCACAATTCACCAGACGGCTCATCAAACAATGCCATCTCCTCCACCGTCGGAACTTGAAAACTCTCCGCCCACCGCACCACCTGCTGCCGCCTAATCGGTGGATTCTCCATCCCCCGCCGCTCAATCCGCTCAAACAACACATCCACCGATTCATGCAAGTGATGCAACTCCACCGCCGCCCCCAACGCCCGCGCCCCAATCCGCAGCGCATCCCGCTCCGACCGCCCCCAAGTCCCCCACTCAATAATCACCGTCAGCCCCTGCCCCAAAAGCTGCTGCGCCAAAATCCACTGCAACCCCTCCACGCGGCCCCCGCCCGCGCTCATCCCAGAATAATGGCAGAATAATGGCGTCTGACCCCTTTACCGAAAAGGGGTCAGACGCTATTTAATCTTTCCTTAATCTTGCAGTGGACGTGCATTCAGCGAAATCCGGATATCCCCTTTACTATCAGCCCTTTGCTTCGCTTTTTACAAACCATCGTGATCCGCGCCAACGAGTTCCCAAATATTGGCGTCTGACCCCTTTATCAAAAAGGGGTCAGACGCGGTTTAATGTTTTCTTAATCTTTTACCAGTTCAATCCCTGTCCAACCCGTCGCCCCGCTGCTCCGTAGTGACGTTAGTTTGTACCCAAGCGCATGCCCATCGCTGCCACCGCGCCCAACTCACCGTCCATCTCCGCCTCCTCGACATCCCCATCCCCGCCGCCGACGACAAATAGCCAGCCCGCAATCTCACAAAACTCAAAAACAAACTATACTTCTCGTTGAAGGCCCTACTCGTGTCTTTACGCGCTTGCTGTCTCGCCGCCCTCCCGCTCCTCTTATCCGCTCAGCAACCATCCACCACTCCCCGCATCGCTCGCCCCACCAACTTAGTCGCGCTAGGGTCTCCCATCGACCTTCCGCTCATCCCCGGTTCGCCTTTTACCGCCACCGCCATAACAATCAGCAAGGAGCCCGGAGATCCTTCGACCACCGAAGTCACCAAGACAATCACCGTCCTAGCTCGCGACTCCGAAGGTCGCACCTACATTGAGACTCATGACCCTCTGCCTTCCTCAGAAACAGGGAACGGACCGCTTCGACACATAACCATTTCCGATCTAGTCGCCCATTCCCAAACGGAATTGGACCCCGCAAAAATGGTAGCGAGAACACGCTTTTATCTTCAAGCCGCCTTGCGGTCACCTTCGACAACCAATGACGAAGGCCTCGGCGTCTCCACCATCGCAGGACTCCGCGTTCACGGTTACCGCCACTCCACGACAATCACGTCCACAACAGAGTATTGGTTTTCCGAAAAACTCCAAATGAACGTAATGACTGAACAAACAGGAAGCCGAGGCCAAACCCGGTCCGTCACTCTCACCCAGGTCAGCCTCAACGAGCCAGCCGCCGAATTGTTTCAAATCCCTCGCGAATATACCGCATCGCTTGAGCCCTTCGTCCTCCCCGAAGGAACAAACCCCCAACAGCCAAAAAACATCATTTACGTCGCCCCAATCTATCCGCCGCTGGCGCGGTCAGCTCGCGTCCAAGGAACCGTTGAATTTGTTGCGACGATCGGACCCGACGGCGCCGTCAAGGAACTCGAACTAGTTCGCGGCCACCCACTCTTGGCCAAAGCCGCCAGAGAAGCAGTGCTCGAGTGGATCTATGAACCAACTCTCCGAAACGGTAAAGCGGTTTCGGCGAAAACCGACATTATTCTCAACTTCGCCCTATGACAATAGTCGAGTCCCGATCCCGTTGTGGGGCGGCGCCACGCGCGGACACCAATCATGATGAAAATGTCCTGTAGTACCGCACGCCCCCTAGCGGAGCCACGACTGGCCAGGAGTGGTTCTTCAACATATTTTCAGGGAGCGGGGAGCGGTTCTTTTCCAGCCTCCCCCTTCCATCAGCGCCCGGCCGCCAACCGCAAGGATCACCCCTCCCCCACCAACGAATACTCAAACGCATAAGAATGCTTCCCGCCCTCCACCTTAATCGACATCCGCCCCCACCTCGCCCCCTCCACCGGCCCATCATCCGGCTTCTGCGGACCCAGTTTCACTTCAAAAGTCCCAACCGCTTTCCTCGTCATCTCCGCAAACCTCCAGTCTTCATTACGGCAAAGTGCATTGTGGGGCGGCGCCATGCGCGGCCGTCCAGAGATAGCTTCCTACCTCAATCGGTATTTGCCATCTCGAAAACGCACCGAGACGGAGTTCACCCATTCCCGCAACATTAATGAACCACGCCGTCGATACCTTTGGTTGCGAGAAAGTTGCTCGACTATGGCTGTCGATACAATGCGGTGCACTCGACAATCAGACGCCCGCCGCCTTCCTGCAAACCACCAGAAACAGCGCCGAAGTCGAGCGGATCCTCGGCTGTATCGACCATGGCATCATTGCCTAACCCCGTCTTCTGCTGGCGAATCGCACGATGCAAATACGCGGACCTCTCCGGCGCAGGTGCCTCTGCTGAGGCCGGCCGCTGGCATGACCTTGGTCAAGAAGTAATACTCGCAGAGACTACCCGCCCGTTCGAAGACCTTCCGGACAAGAGTTGGGTTCACGAATGAGGCGTTATCGCTCTTGCGCCGCCCAAAACCAGCCGCGCCTTCGATTGCATCACAGCTAACAGATTAAAGATATGTAAATAGCTATTGAACTCTCGACCCTCATCGTCGGTCAAAGTTCAGCCGTGCCCAAATTTGCCGCTTGACCTGTGGCCGCAATCGACAGCGAGCGATATAACTTAACGCAAGCCCTTACTGATGATCTCCTTAAGCACTGTCTGATAACCCAGACCCGTCTGAGCACCAATCTTCTTAGCCGCGTCGATGTCCGCCACAGCGAGACGAAGCGAAACAGCTTGCGTCCGCTTCGCCCGAACTCGCTCGACGAGTTCCTGTAAGACAGCCGGATCGGTAGGCGTGACGTTTTTCGGTCCCTTCACGAGCTTGCCTTCGCTCTTCGCTTTCGCATAAGTTCGCTCCGAGTCGCGCTTCCCCGCGGGGCTTTGCATCCAGTCTGCCAACTCAGCTTCGCTCCTGAACTTAGGCACGCCGTTATTCTTGCTGATCGATTTTTTTTGCATCATAGACCTTTCTTTCCTTTCGAGTCATGTCCCAAGCCGTGACGGGACGAATCCTGTCGCCGCGCTCGACATAGCCGACCGTCAGATAACGACCGCGGGCTGTGAAGCCATAAGCGCTGTAGTACCTCTCGCCGTCTTGCGTAAACCGATACGCGAATTCGGGATCACGGTCGAAAACCTCTTCAATCTCCTGGGGTGTGACATCGTGACGTTTCACGTGCGCGATGTTATCTTCGTCCCAGTTGAAGGAACTCATGCATTCAGTATATACAGAACGCGCACACCAGCCAAGCTCAATATTCGCCAAACTTCGCATGCAGCAACGCGGAGGGCGGCCATTCTTGGCAGCGCGGCGGCTTTCCAGCCGTCGCCTGGAGTTTTATACATCCTCCTAAGGAAGGTTTTAACCTTCAGGCGGATTTCAGTCCGCCCTCGCGCGACCAGTTCGTCACTCTCGACCATCCCACCGAATTGGCCAGCCGCTATGACGAACGCAGGCAATCAGCCTTCCCGTTCAACGAGAGTTTCATGTAACAGCGACCGGATGTAAGTCTGGTACGGCAAGCCTTTGCGCTCCGCCTGCTTTTGCGCAAGTTGTATGTCGGCTTCTGCCAGACGAATGGTGACCGGCCGAGCGGCCAAGCGTGCCGCTAGCTGCCTCGGTGTGACGAATTTTGCTTCTCCCGTCGCAACGGCCTCCCGTAGATCTTTGCCAATCATCCCGCGGTTCTTTTCCCACCACGCCACTTCTTCGGCTTCCGTTGCAAATTTTGGAATCACGCGTTTCTTTGACATTGTCTTAAGCTCCTTTGACGATCCAGTACTGCTCTTCTTCCTCATGGGTTGAGTCCCAAGCCGTGATCGGACGAACGGTGCCGGAACGTTCCGTCCAGAGCACGGTAAGGAAGCGCCCAGCGTTCGTGTACCCGACAACAAGCTCCCGTTCCTCGCCATCCACAACTTGGTACTCGATCTCGACGAATCCGTTTAAGATCACTTGCTCCGCTTCCAAGGAACTGACATCGTGACGGGCCAAGTGAGTGAGATTGTCGTCGTCCCATTCGAATTTGATTCCGCCAGGCACGACTTAAGCATACGTACAGCGTATGTACGTTGTCAAGCCAGCAGTTGCGTGCGCTTCTCAAACCGCCCTCCTTTAACTATCCCGGAGCAAAAGGTCAGGCACTATCCTCAAGCCAGTCATTAGGTTCATTTTTCAAATTCTTCCTAACCGCGCAGTTGGCTTTGTACCGCAATCTCCGCCATGCTCAGTTCCTCGGCTTCTTTGCGGTGGATAGTGGTGCTTGCCATCTAGCAAAAGCACTGAAACAAAGTTCACTATTCCTGCGCGCTTCATGGCGACGCCGTCTGTAGGTTTGGTTCCGAGAAAGTTGCTCGAATATTGCTGTCGACAGAATGCGGCGCACTAAATGACAAGACGCTGGCCGATATCCTGCAAAGCACTGGAAACAGCTCTGAAGTAGAGCGAATGCTCAACTGTATCGAATATGGCATGATCGCCTAACACCATCAGAAACTCGCCCTGGCTATTCACGTCTAAATCTCCACGAGGCTTGAAACGACATCCTCCGCAACTTCGCCCCCATCCGCCTGTGAGTTGTCCAGCTTCTGCGTACTCAGCTTCACCTCAAATGGTCCACCGCTTACTCTCACGCCTGCAAACTCCTATCCCTGCAACTAACCCGTTCACGGGCTACGTAATGGCGAATAAAAGGCGGTCACAAGTAGTACTGACTTTTTTCCATTTTTTATCCCCAATCTTTCCAGCTATTTACAAGCGCTCTTCGCCTCCTGCAGGGCTTGACTTCAACGCGCAAAGCAGCGCAACCTTCTATTGTTAATTCGTGCGGTAAGGCGCTCCAGCGCTGTATTCTATCTGCTGAGATATTCTAGGCTTCGATGACGTCGCTTATCGAACGACTCTGGAACCATTCGTCCGTCCGCTTTGCTCGAACTGTAGCGAAGGATCTCTGGAAATCAATCCTGATCATCGGAAGTCTTGAAATCGTGTGGTGGCTTCTAAAGAGAGTCGAATTTATGGGCTATCCGGCCGAAAGACTAAATTATTTCGAACGGGTTCATTTCTGTTCAGCGTTGGCAAGCTTTGTTCTGATTTCAGTCGCGTTCGTCATAAAACTAGGCAGAACCGCATTCAAGGAGGAGGGGGCTTAAGATGTTAAGGGCATTCGCTTCGTCGTTTGACAATGACAAAATTCGGTGGCAAGCTATCCTTGCTGGTTGGCTTGTTGGAACACTGGTGGGCGCAATCGCCTCGCTTACTGGCGCTAGCCTCACCACGCTTTCAATCTTCACTCTATTCCCTGCGCTTGGGACATTCCTACTGTCGCTTTCTCCGCTGCACAGAAAGCAGCGTAAAGTATGCGAAAATACAAGAAGAAGTTTCGTAAGGGTGGCATATGCGTCCGCCACGGCGGCGGTGTTCGTTGCACTGGAGAAAATCGTTTCAAGCCCAACTGCAGTGCATGCCGCAGCCTTGGAAGAGTCTTCCGCCGCACTAGCAGGAACCGGTGCCTCAGGCTTTTCCGAAGCGAAAATACAGGCAATACAGTTTAGAGTTAGACAGACTCTGGCTAATTATCCTAACCCGGGACATGTTCGAAAAGTCCTCGTCTCCGATCATGCGAGGCTTCAGGCAGCAGCAATCTGTGCCAAAGTTCCTGCGACGACCGGCGAGAAAGATGCTACGCTCAGCTACAATCCACCGGCGTCTGAACAAAATGCAATAATGTTTCGAGATCTAAACAAGTTCGCTTTCTACCGTGTGACCATAACTACGCATACTCTTGGTGTAAGACTGTTTGAACTGTCACCTTTGACAACGGCTAATCCGATCTTCAACAGCTGCACAATCGTCGGTTTTACACAAGATTTGGCTGGAGTAGCGTGGGTCAACGTGATTTTCAAGAATTGCGATCTCTCTTTTACAGGCGGGACAGTACTACTCGTTGATTGCTACGCAGACGAATGTACGTTCCGTTCAAGTGGAAGTGATCGTTTAGAACTGAACCGCGTACTAATCAAAGCTTTTGCCTCACGAGGCCCAATCACAGTCAGCTCTGACCTCCCCTCATAGCGTCACTCAACCGCACGCACGCTTCCTCGTTCCAGTTTGCAAGTGAACCATCAAGGCCGCCCCTGCAAAGGAAGCGCCACACCAGTCATTTCCCTCGAACCACATTCGAGGCCCGTGCCAATCTCTCCTCGCCGCAAGGCGCTCGAAGCATTGGCCACCAGCTATTTGCCTCGTAAATAAATTCCGAGGTACGCGGAAATTCCTCTTCGCCGCAAGGTGCTCGAGGAGTTTTGCCGACAGTTGTTTGAAAACTTCATATTCGCATGACCTTCGCCGCGTCCGTAGTGTGTCCTGGGCCGCTCCTATTTTCATCCGCAGGGATGGCCCAGGGGGCCAAAGAGGTTGAAAACTGAATCCAGCTCCCCGCGCCAAGCCAGAGTTGTCTCCTGGGTCACCCTTTCCATCGTAGGGATGGCCCAGCGCTGCAAAAGGCCGACAACCAAACACCCCGCGCCACCCGCCCCGCCATTGGGTTCGTTTTTTCAGCCCACCCCAATGGCCCCGCGCGTGGCTCCGTTTTTTCAAATCGCCTTAGTCCGCCGTATTTGGCCCGTCCACACCCGACTCCGCAAAGCCAAAAACGCCATCTCTTCGCCCCCACCTCTCGCTTCGTTTTTTCACCTCACCCAAGAGGCAAAAATTCACCCCGCCGCAGCCCAAAAACCGTGAATATTTGACATCGCTCGCATTATTATTAATAGACTCCAAAAATTACCCCGGCTTTCGCCCGCTCTTCTCCCAATTTTTGCCTCTCACCCGCCACGAAAAACCGCGCCAAACCGCTCTTCCCGCCGTCGCCATTTGGCTTCGTTCTTTCAAACATCAAAACTCCTCTACCTCCCGCCGCCACTTGTTCACCAACGTCTGCAACTCATCAGCCACCCCCGGCTCCACTCGACGCAAATTCCGCCGCTCCCCCGGATCACTCAACACGTCCGACAAAAACACCGCATCCTCCCCGGTCAGCGGCTTCTCGCCCTCCGCCGTCCCGTCATGCTCAATCCCGTTCAGCACCAGCTTCCACTGGCCCTTCCGAATCGCCAGTTGCGGCCCATTCGCCCACGCCACAAACTCATGCGGCGACCCCTGCCCCTCCGTCAACACCTTCCAAACATCGCGCCCGTCCATCGTCCGGTCCGTCGGCACCGTCGCTCCCGTCAATCCGCACACCGTCGGCAAAACATCCGCCGTCATCAAAATCTCGTCATTCCGCTTTCCCGCCGGCACGCGCCCCGGCCAATTCACCAGCGCCGGCACATGCATCCCGCCATCAAACGTGCTGAACTTGTAACCGCGATACGGCTTGTTCCGCCCCGCCGTCGCCGCCTTCCCGTTCAACCCCGCCCGCTTCTCCGTCGTCGCCCCGTTATCGCCCAGCACAAAAATCAGCGTATTCTCCCGCTGCCCCGTCCGCTCCAACGCCGTCAGTATCTGCCCAATCGCATCATCCGCCGCCGCCAACATCGCCGCATACATCCGCCGCTCCGGTTCCAAATGCGCAAACCGTTCTACATACTTCTGCGGCGCATGCATCGGATAATGCACCGCATTAAACGCCGTATAAAGGAACCAAGGCCGCTGCCGCCTCCCACTGATAAACCCCACCGCCTCCTCGCCAATCCGCTCCGTCAAATACTGCCCGTCTTCAAAAACCTCGTCCCGGTTCCGCCACAAATCATGAAAGTTCGCCCGCGCCGGCTCGCCCCAATAAAACCGATGTGAGTAGTAATCTACACAGCCATCATGAAACCCATAGAAATAATCGAACCCATGCGAATTCGGCACCGTCTCCGGCGTACTCCCCAAATGCCACTTCCCCACCAGCCCCGTCTCATAACCCGCGTCCTTCAAAATCGCCGCCACGCTCCTCTCTCTCGGCGGCAACGCCTGACCATTATTCCCAACCCCCGCCCGAATCGGACACCGCCCCGTCAACAACGCCGCCCGCGCCGGCGCACACACCGGAGCATTCGAATACCAATTCCGGCACAACGTCCCACCCACCGCCAACTTGTCAATGTTGGGAGTCTTCAAATCCCCCGCCCCCAGATACCCCAGATCCTGCACCCCAAGATCATCAAACAAAATCACCAACACATTAGGCCGAACAGTCACCTGCCCTCGCAAATGAGTCGCCGCCACCGCCCCACCCAACACCGCTCTCCGAGAAATCGTCACACATCCTCCATTCCGTCTTCTGGCTTCTGACTTCTGTATTCTCGTTCCATGACCCGCCGCGACATCCTCAAACTCGGAGTCACCGCCTCAATCTCCACCATGCTCACCCCATCCACCGACATCCCCTTCATGCGCGCCGTCGACCTCCTCGATGCCCTCCGCAAAAAGAAACTCTCCTCCCGCGAAATCATCGAAGCCCACCTCAAACAAATCAAAAAGGTGAACCCGCAAGTCAACGCCATCGTCACCCTCGCCCCCGAAGATCAATTAATCGCACAAGCCGTCCAAGCCGACGAAGCCCTCGCCAAAGGTAACTGGCTCGGTCCCCTGCACGGCCTCCCCGTCGCCGTCAAAGACCTGCACGAAACCTCCGGCATGCGCACCACATTCGGTTCCCCGCTTCACAAAAACTTCATCCCCGATTTCGATTGCCGCGTCGTCCAACGTGAAAAAGCTGCCGGCGCCATCATCCTCGGCAAAACCAACGTGCCTGAATGGGGCCTCGGCTCGCAAACCTTCAATCCCGTCTTCGGCGCCACGCATAACCCATACGATCTCTCCAAAACCTGCGGCGGCAGTACCGGCGGTGGTGCCACCGCCCTCGCCTGCGGCATGACTCCTCTCGCCGACGGCAGTGACATGGGCGGCTCTCTCCGCAACCCTCCCAACTTCTGTAACGTCGTCGGCCTCCGCCCTTCGCCCGGCCGCGTCTCCAACGTCCCCACTCGCCTCGGCTGGTTTACCCTCTCCGTTCCCGGGCCCGTTGCTCGTAACGTCACCGACTGCGCCTACTTCCTCAGCGTCCTCGCCGGCTTCGACCATCACTCGCCCATCTCCATCGATCAACCCGGCACCCCCTTCACCCAACCCCTCCGCGACCGCAATTTCAAAGGCGTCCGCGTCGCCATGTTCCAGGACATGGGCCTCCCCTGGGACCCCGAAGTCAAAGCCGCCGTCCAAGCCCAACGCAAAGTCTTCGAATCCATCGGCTGCACCATCATCGACGCCGAACCCGATTTCACCGACGCCAACGAATGCTTCCTCGCCCTCCGCCATTGGTCCAACGAACTCTCCTTCGGCGACCTCATCGCCACCCAAGGCGACCAGCTCAACTCATACATCCACTGGCACGTCGAAGAAGCCCGCAAATTAACAGGCCCCTACCTCGCCCGCATCGAAGCCAAACGCACCGCGCTCTATCAACGCCTCTGCAACTTCAAAGGCGAATACGACTTCTTCGTCTGCCCCGTCAACCAAGTCCCCCCCTTCGACGTCACCACCCACTACCCCACCGAAATCGCCGGCGTCAAAATGGAAAACTACATCGCCTGGATGAAGTCCGCCTACTACATCTCCACCGCTGGCAACCCCGCCATCTCCGTCCCCTGCGCCTTCTCCCAATCCGGCCTACCCATCGGTCTCCAAATCGTCGGCCGCCATCACGACGACTGGGGCGTCCTCCAACTCGCCCACGCCTTCGAACAAGCAACAAACATCGCCTCCCGCCACCCCAACATCGCCGCTTAGATTCTGTTTTCTGTTTCCTGTTTTCTATTTACTCCTTGAAGTGTTATCTTGACCCCATGCGGCTCCTCCTCTCCACCCTCCTCCTCTTCATCCCCATCGCCTCCGCCCAGGAGATGGACCCCGACTTCGCCAAGTCCGTCAAAGAGTGGACCACCAAACCCGAATTCATAAGCCCGCTCGTCGATCATCTTCCGAAATCCACCACCGTCCCATCGCCCAAAGACATCCTCGGCCACCACATCGGCGTCCCCAAAAAGCTCACCTATTACGAAGACATCATCAGCTACTACAAAGCCCTAGCCGCCAAATCGCCGCGCGTCCACATTGTCGACATCGGTAAAACCGACGAAGGCCGCGAATCCATCGTCGTCTTCATCGGCTCCGAAGACACCATCGCCAATCTCGAAACCTATCGCGAATATCTTGCCCAACTCGCCGACCCCCGCCAACTCACCGAAGCCCAAGCCCGAGAAGTCATCGCGAAAGCGAAGCCCATCTATCACCTCATGGCCGGCCTCCACAGCGGCGAAACCGGCCCGTCCGAAATGTTGATGGAACTGGCCTACCGCCTCGTGACTGAAGACTCACCCATCACCAAAAGCATTCGTGACCACCTCATCGTCTCCATCACTCCCGCCGCCGACCCCGATGGCCGCGACCGTTACGTCGATTGGTACTTCCGCTACAAGGTCGGCGAGACCTCCGAAGACGACAGCATGGGCGGCCCTCCCTATTGGGGCAAATACATCTTCCACGACGACAATCGCGACATCAATTACTCCCAACTCCCCATGCGCAACCTACTGCGCTGGTATCTCGATTGGCACCCGCCCATCATGCATGACCTCCATGAGTCAGTCCCGTTCCTCTACACCTTCAGCGGTCAAGCCCCACAGGAACCCGGCCTCGATCCCATCCTCTACGGCGAACTCCCCTGGTTCGCCAACTTCGAGATGGAACAACTGACGAAGTACGGCATGCCCGGCGTGTGGACCCACGGCTATGTCGACATGTGGTCCCCCGGATATCTCGGCTTCATGTCTTCGAACCACAACGGCCTCCTCCGCATGTACGAAACCTTCGGCAATGGCGGCGCCAACACCATGCACCGCCACATCGTCAACCCCGACGCACCCGCCGGCGGCCCCGGCCCGAAAGCCGATTCGCGCGAGTGGTATCGCCCCTTGCCTCCCTACGCTGAAGTCGATTGGTCCATCCGCAACAACACTAACTACATGGAAACAGGCGTCCTCACCGGCATGCAACTCGCCGCAGCCTTCCCGGAAATCGTCCTAGATAACTTCTACCGCAAGAGCCTACACTCTATCGAAGGCGGCAAGAAAGATGCTCCGTACGGCTACGTGATTCCGTCCGATCAAGCCGATCAAACCCGCGTCGCCTTCGTCGTCAACATCCTCCGCCTCCAGGGCGTCGAGGTAGGTAGCGCCACCTCCGAAATCAAACTCAAAGAAGGCACCTTCCCTAAGGGCTCTTTAGTCATCAAACGCAACCAACCCTATGGGCGGTTAGCCAAGATCCTACTCGAGAAACAAAACTATCCCGACCCCACTCTCCGAACCTATGATGACTCCGCTTGGACCATGAGCCTAATGACTCACACCAAGATCGTCGAAAGTGCCGACACCGCGGTTCTCGATATCCCAGTCGAGAAAGTTGACGTCTTCGAACCCAAAGGCAAGATAGCTGCCGCATCCACCGTAGGCTACGCCGTCCTCGATAACGGCAGTGTCAATCTCGCAACCCTGCGCTACCGCCTGAAAGACACATCCGTTCGCGTAGCCGAGCAATCCTTCCAATCCGGTACCGCGACAGTCCCCGCCGGGTCATTGATCATTCCGAAAATCACTCCT
>Ga0182012_10004925_pt1 | contig 13869 bp, 16 predicted proteins | sample 612S2SmetaG_FD_120486 | JGI IMG/M metagenome (GOLD analysis project Ga0182012, IMG submission 120486) | Permafrost microbial communities from Stordalen Mire, Sweden - 612S2S metaG | ecosystem: Environmental > Terrestrial > Soil > Wetlands > Permafrost | place: Sweden: Stordalen | collected... | reverse complement strand
TGTGCTCGTCTATACCTCGCCGCCGCTCGCCGAAGAGATCGAAGTCACGGGCCCGGTTCGAACCATCCTGTATATTTCCACCAGCGTCAACGATACCGATTTTACCGCCAAACTGGTCGATGTTCAACCCGACGGCCGGCCGCTCCTGGTCACCGACGGGATCCAACGCCTGCGCTACCGGCTCTCGCTCGACAAGCCGGTATTCGTGAAGCGCAACCAGGCCTATCAAATCAGCATTGATACCGGTGTCACCAGTTACGTTTTTGGCGTTCGCCACCGCATCAGGCTGGAAGTATCGAGCAGCAATTTCCCGCGCTTTGATCGCAGCCTCAATTCCACCGGTCCGAATGCCAACCAAACCAAACTCACGAAAGCCCGGCAAACCGTACTTCACGAAAAAGGATATCCTTCGGCCGTAATCCTTCCGGTAATCGCCCACCCTCCGCGCTAATTCGGCGCGCTAAGAATTCGATTAATCCAGCGCCACGACAATCGCTCCCGCCACGATCAACAACCCACCCAGCAACTTTCCCCAAGTCAGCTTCTCTCCCAGGAAAAGCGCGGCGAACCCGATCACCAGCGCCACGCTCAGCTTGTCGATCGGCGCCACGCGTGAGGCCGGCCCTAATTGCAGCGCCCGGAAATAGCACAACCACGAAAATCCGGTCGCCAAACCCGACAAGGTTAGAAACAACCAAGTGCGTTTTGAAGGAACCTGAAAACTGCCTGCGGAATGCGCAGCCAGCGCAATGCTCCAAGCTAAAATCACCACCACGCTCGTGCGAATTGCCGTGGCGAAATTGGAATCGACCCCCGCCACCCCCAGCTTCGCGAAAATCGCCGTCGCGGCCGCAAACAAAGCCGACAAAAGTGCCCACACGAGCCAAGTCATGCAAGAATTCAGGCGGTCGCCAGCCCCTACGTCAACCCGTGCTCCATCGCATAGCGCGTGATCATCGCCGTGGAATGCAATTTGAGCCGGTCCATAATCGCCGCCCGGTGAAATTCCGCCGTTCGTACCGAAATACTCAGCCGGCTGGCAATTTCTTTAGCGGAACAACCTTGCGATATGAGCCGCAATACCTCAATTTGCCGGTCGGTGAGCGCTCCATCCACAGGCAAGTCGTGCTCCGTCTGAATGGTTGAGCCCGCATACTTCCCGCCGTTCAAAACCGTGCGGATCGCGGTCAGCAACTCCTCCATTGGCGCGCGCTTTGAGAGATACGCTTTCGCGCCCAAGTCTAACGCGCGTTTCATGAACGCCGTTTCGGTGTGCATCGAAAGAAACATCAGCTTAAGCTCCGGATTTTTCGCTAGAATCCGGCGCGCCACGTCGAAGCCGTCGCCGTCTGGCATGCGCACGTCCAAAACCGCCACATCCGGCTGAAAGGTCTCCACGGAGTCTTCGAACTCCTTAAGCGTCCCCGCCGTTTGCACCTCAAAATGCGGTGTCGCCATCAGCGCCAAGGCGTCCAACACCAGCTGGTGATCATCAGCAAACAGCAGCCGGGGTCTCGCCGCTGCGGTTTGCGTGCTTTGTTCCATACTTTGCCGTCTCTTCCTCTACGTACGTATATGTACGCTATCGGGATTACGCTCCCAATAAAAAAAGGTTGTTACCCGTATTATCGCGCATTTGCCCCTAGCATACTGAAATAAAAAGCCGAACCCGATCCCAGTTCCGATTCAACCCATATTTCCCCACCCGCTCGCGACACAATTTTCTTGCAGGTCGCCAATCCAATACCACTTCCTTTCACGTTCGAGCCATGCCTGCGTTGCAGGGGAAGAAAGATTCTTTCAAACCACTCCTTTTCGATTCCCAAGCCGTTGTCTCGAACCTCGATCATCCAATGCGAGGTATCCCTTACGGCACTAATCTCGACGCGCGGCGACACTCCCGGACGACGATACTTGATCGCATTCGACAAAAGATTCTGGAACAGTTGCGTCAGTGCCTGCGGCTGTATATAGAGCTTTGGGAGCGGGCTCCGTTCAATCACCGCGCCCGACGTGGCGATATCCCGCCGCAGGTTTTCGATGGCAACCGACAACGCCGCATCCGCATCTGCCTCTTCCTGCGCCGAAATCACTCCTTTGCCCGCCATGGCATGCGCGAGTACTCCGTCAATCAAATCCGACATGCGTTCCAAGCTCAACGAAATCTGTTTCACGCAAGTTATGCCTTCCGCGTCCAGTTGCTGCGCGTGCCGCGTAGCCAGCAAATCCGTCAGCCAGCGCGCAGTGGTAATCGGCGCACTCAAATCATGGGAAGCAATACGCGCAAATTCTTCGAGTTCCTCATTCGAGCGCTCCAATTCCGCCGCCATACGCTGGAAACGTTCGTGGCTTTGCGCCAGCTTCCGTTCCATCTCGAGCGAACAGGCTGTCAGCACAAGGCCAAACCCCTGCAAATTTCTCGCCTCATCTCGCAAGGCCACCGTGACCACTTCCGCCTCTACGCCGCTGCCGTCTTTCCGCTTGAGTCTGAGCGCCCGGCGGCTTTCGCCCAGGCTCTCGGCTTCTCGCAAGTGATCCTCTAATGGCGCGGGCTCGCCGGCGGCGTAGAGCAAATTAATTCCTTGGCCGCGAAATTCCTCCATTGTGTACCCAAATTCCTTCAAGACTGCCGGATGCCAGGACACAAACCTGCCGTTGCCATCGCAAAGAACGATAACTGGTTCTTCCAACTGCGAAATAAGAAGCTCTAGCAATTCATTCTGCGTCATCGTTTATTGAAAATTGCGGACGAGAACAGTGCGAGAGGGCCGCCCTAGCCGCCCTAATATGAGAAAACCGGGGACCGAGTACCAGACGCCTTCGGTCCCCTTACGTCTAATTGATCTTGTACGACAATTGCGTCAAGAACTCAAAGGAATTCTTCTTGAATCCTGCCGGCGGCTCATTGATATAGTTATCTACGCCTCCAATGGTAATCGAGATCCGTTTTTTTACTGGAATTGCCAGATTGGCAAACAGATTTCCGGTATAAGCTTTCGTGTCGTTAAACGCCGGAATAAATGAGAATCCTTCATGGAAGGCCACTCCGCCCTTTAAACTGCGCGTATACGTTTCGCCTAAAGCTGCACCGACTAAGCTCTTGCCGGGAACCACAAACCCGCCCGCTTCGGGCTCAAATTCTTGCCGGACATACACAATGGACGCCTTCGCATCCAGTTCCTGGTGCGCATCGCGCAACAACACATAGCCCAGACCGCCGCCGTAAGTTTGTTGCAGCTTCATGCCTTGCGAAACGCTATGTAGAAAATCGCCCGTTACGTCTACAAACAGCCGGCTCGAAAGAAAGATATCGTGCTCAATATTCGCGTGTACGATGTCGGTCGTAATAGTCGCTGTACCCGATTGCGAAAGCTGACCATCCGCGAAGTTTAGGTTAAACAACGTCTTGTAACGCGGACTAACCCAGCTTTCGTCCGAAACGACCCGCTGCAGCGACACGGCGGCCGTGATATTCCGGCTCTTTTGAGTCGCTTCGATCAAATCTACCCCGAACGCTGCCGATCCATGCCAGTCTTGATTCAATCGCGGCCTTTTGAAAGCATTCAGGAAGTTTGTCTGCGGCACTACATTCGTCGCATCCGCAACTGGAATCACCGTCGGTGCCGCTCCCGTTCCCGGATCAACATTAATTTTCTGATCGCTTATCGATACAGTCCCCTGCGGAACCTTGCTCAGGTCGGCATGCTTATCTAACACGACGCCCTTTTCGGCAACTGCAAACTTACCCGCCGATTTCAGACTCTTGACGTCTTTCCAGTCGATTTTGACGTCCCCGGCCGCATCGCTATGAAACGTAAACGACCCGCCGCTACCACTTACCAGATGCCCAATCAGGCGCTCGCCATCGTTCAATTCCAGAACATCCGGCTCCGGCTTAGCTGTTTGTCCAAAAGAGCTTAGCGCGCAAACAGCGAGCGTTCCGCAGAGCGTAAACCACTTTCTCATGGAAAGCGAACTTCGTCCCATTTTCTCTAGTTTTCTCCCAATATTCAATTTGGCTTTTTTCATTAACTCTTCTATAGAACTGAAATTCTAAAGGTTAGGGGCTGAGATAGCGTCTCGCCGTCCTTTAGCTGGTACTTTACTAGACTGTGCCTCCGCTTGCTTTTGTCACACGAAACGCCCAAGCTATATGCCTTTCCCATTCTGGCATTAAGTCCTTAGTACCACAAAACGGGTATTAGTACCGGATTAGGTTTTTTTTGTTGATTTGTCCTAGCGGTTGATCCTAGAATGGTTCGTATAGCTTAGTTCTAGCCGCATCGAGCGACCCAGCATAAGGTGTTTCATGATCTAGGCTTGTGGATTTTCAAAAATTTAGCGGAGGAATTACAAAGAATGAAGAATCTCATGATTTTAGGGCTTGGTCTAGCCATGACCGCAGCTCTCGCAACAGCTGGACCGACGACTTTGACCGGTACGTCGACCCTGCTCAATAACGTTGTCGCCCTCACCGGGCCGATTGCCACCCTTTCAGGTTCGTGGATAGTTTACCCCGGTGAAACGGCTGACGTCGCAGCCACCTACACCGAAAATGTCTATAGCACGGGAAGTGGTGATGTATTTGCCATCACTGTCACGCCTGCTGCAACCTTTTCGAGCCCGAGCCACTTGATCGAACAAACTTCGTTCAATGGTTTAGACGGTTACGCTGTGGCGGCGGCTGGTTTGACGACTAACGCTTTGACCGTTAATGGTTATTCTGCCGGCGGCGTTCCGAACTTCTTCTACAATGGCGGAATCCCCCAAGGTGGCGCTTCGGAGACGGTTTATATCTATACGAACTATGCTGGACCGCTCGGTTACTCTTACGCCACTCTGCAGGATGGTTCGACCTACCAGGGTCAAATCCTTACGCCCGGTCCGGAGCCGATGTCCTTGTCCCTGCTCGGCGGCGGTCTCGCCCTGCTCGGCGCGCTTCGTTTCCGTACGAAGCGTTCGTAGTCGTTTTTGAGTTTGTTTCAAGACACCCCAGCAGCGAAAGTTGCTGGGGTGTTTTGTTTTTAGGGCCGATACTGAAGAATATGACCAGTAGTCGTGCGGGCGAGCGCCACAGCACCAGAATCGCGCTGGATGAGCGGCTTCGGCCCAGGATTGCCGTCGAGCAGCATTTTGCCAAGACCGGCCATACCTATCGCCACGGTCCGGCTCACCGTATTTTTGAGAACGCGGTTGTTCGACCGGGATTAAAGTTCGGCCTCGCAGCCGTTGGCCTATATGAAATGGGCCGCCGAAACGCCCTCTCACCGCAGCTTCGTGAATTCACCCTTCGTTATCCCGATCTACCCCCTGCCTTTGATGGCTTTCGCCTCTTACATTTGTCCGATTTCCACATAGATGGTGTCGATGGCCTTGCCGAAGTATTGGCCTCCATTTTGTCTGAAATTCAACCCGATTTGTGCGCATTTACCGGCGATTACCGCTTCGAAGATCGCGGTCCTTGCCATCAGGTATACCCCCGAATGCGCTTGGTAATAGACGCCATCTCAGCAGAACACGGCACTTTCGGCATCTTAGGCAACCACGATTCAGCCGAGATCGCCTGGGGCCTCGAAGCGCTGGGCGTGCGCATGTTGGTGAACGAATCCGTCGAGATCCGCCGGGGTTCCGACTCGCTCTGGCTCGCCGGTGTGGACGACCCCTTCGATTACCGCTGCGACGACCTAGACCTGGCGCTAGAGAACGTCCCTGAACATTCCTTTAAGATCCTGCTCGCCCATGTGCCGGAGATTTATAAAAAGGCTGCTCGTTGCGGCGTCGATCTGTGCTTGAGTGGTCACACCCACGCTGGCCAGATCCGTCTTCCTTTGGTAGGCGCCATCAAGAACAACGCGCGCTGCCCCAAACAATTCCTTTATGGCCTTTGGAATCACGCCGGGATGCATGGCTATACCACCTCTGGCGTCGGCTGCTCCAGCGTGCCAGTCCGCTTCAACTGCCCACCCGAAATCGTGCTCTTCGAACTAAGACGCTCCTAACGCTAAGGCAATTCGGTGAATCGCCAAACTAAAGCGCCGCCGCAAACCTCTCAAACAACCGCAATTGTTCCGGATGCCGCTTCGTCTGATCCTCCGGATGCCACTGCACCGCCACCAGGAACCTCTTATCCCAACGCTCAATCCCTTCCACCGTGCCATCCTCTAAATCGCGCGCCGAAATATGCAGATTCTGCCCCAGCTTCTTCACTGCCTGATGATGCCGCGAATTCACCTGCCATGTCGCCGCGCCTGCTATATCAGCGAGTTTGCTTTCCGGTACAAACGCCACTTCGTGCGCCGGTCCCGAATGGTCGTCTTTCTCTGGATCATGCCGCGCATTAGCGTCCAAATGCTGCACTAGCGTACCGCCGTGAGACACATTCAGCACCTGCAATCCCCGGCAAATGCCGAAAATTGGCATGTCGCGCTCCAACGCCTCCTGAATCAGCCGCAGTTCCGCCTCATCCCGCTCGTCGTCGGGCTGATCCGTTTCCGGCCGCGCCATTTCCCCGAAACGCGCCGGGTTCACATCCGAGCCACCCATCAACAGCAGCCCGGCATAACCATCCAGCGAAAGCTTGTTTTCCACGCTCGCCGTCACCGGTTCAGCGCCGCCCGCCTTCACAGCTTCGGCATAAGCGGCCACTTTCTTCGCATGGCGGTAGGGAATCAGCACTCGCTTCGACATATCTTCTCTATATCATTAAGAGGAAGTGCGCTATCTTGTCCTGCTCGTGTTTGCCTCGCTAACCTGGGCCGCCTCCAAACCTGATTGGGACGGCCTGCGCCAACAAATCCGTCAAGCCCTGCACGTCCCCGACCCGCTTCCCAACTTGGCTGAGAAATCATACGGCAAATTTTCGCCCACGAAAGATGTCGCCGCTGACCGCGTTTCCTTCGTCACGGACTACTTGCTACGCGTACCAGCCATCGTCTACCATCCCGCCGGCGCCACTATTACCCGGCACCCCGCCATCATCATCGTCAACGGCCACGGCGGCGACAAATCTTCCTGGTACGACTATTGGGCAGGCATTCTCTACGCCCGCGCCGGCGCAATCGTCCTCACCTACGACCCCATCGGCGAATTCGAACGCCACTGGCAGCAGCGCTCCGGCACCCGGCAACACGACACCACTCTCGAACCCGCCGATCTGGCACGTCGCCTCGCCGGGCTCATGATTACCGACATCCTGCAAAGTGTCCGCTATCTCGCCCAGCGCACCGACGTCGATCCCAAGAACATCGCCGTCATCGGCTACGAAACGGGTTCGTTCATGTCAGCGTTGACTTGTGCGCTTGATACCTCGATCCACGCCTGCGCCCTTGTCGGCGGCGGCGATTGGGACAAGAGTTCGCTCCTGTGCCAAAGCATCCCCTACCAGTCATTGAGCTTCCTTGGCGATCGCGGCCCCGCCATTTACGCCCTCAACGCCAAGCGCGGCCCGACTCTCATCTATAACGGCGCCGGAAATCACGACGAAGAGTTTTATGCGAATCTGCGCCGTCAGACAATAATTCTATTAGGCAACAAGAAAGACGTTTTCGATTACCAAATCTTGCCCGGTGGGGCTGACCAGCCCTACTTTCTTACCAAGCCCGTCGCTCTCTGGCTCTTGGAAAAACTGAAATTTCCAAACTGGACCAAAAAGCAACTGGAATCCATGCCCGAAACTCGCGCGCCCGAAGGCGGTTTGCCAGTTCTGGGCGGCGGCATTCCCGCCGTCCCGCGCGCTGATCTGCGGGCCGTCCCCGACGTCGTCTGGTCCGCCGATCAAGACTCTTACATCTACGAATCCTGGCGCGCCCGCGCCAAAGCCCTCACAGAACCGCGACCGTAAGGGAGCCGGCAAGGCGCGTAACACTACTTGCATATTTGCGCCTCCTTTCCACGTCTCACCAGTAGCCCCATGAAAAGTCAGATCTTCGCCTTGTTGCTCATTTCTACCGCATCAGCTCTATTCGCCCGTCAATCCCCCTCGGACTCCGGCACTCCTGTTAGCGTCATCGTCACTGCCGAGCCCAAACGCGGCAGGACCATTCCGCCTCTCTACGCGGAGGACATCGCCGTCAAGCAAGGCCGCGACAAACGAACCACACTATCCCTAACGCCGTTCACCGATTCGAAGATGGATTTATTGCTCATGATCGACGACTCCGCCGCCGAAAGTTTCAACACCGAGATTCCAACTCTTAAGAAATTTGTGACGCAGCTCCCAGCGAACACCAACGTCGCCATCGGCTACATGCGCAATGGCATGACCGAGATGATCTGCAAATTCACCCAAGACCATTCCGCCGCAGCGAACTCGATCCGCTTGGCCCTCGGTCCAGGCGGCGCGGACGTCAGCCCCTTCGATTCGTTAACTGACGCTATCAAGAAATGGCCGGCGGACAATGCCAAGCGGCGTGAAGTCATCATGATCAGCAGCGGCATCGAAGGTCTGGGCGGCGGCTTCGCGCCTGAAAATCCATATGTGAACGCCGGCATCGCCTCGGCTCAAAAAGCCGGAGTCATTGTGTATACGATCTACAGCCCCAGCGTGGGTCACGAAGGCCACAGCTTTTGGCGCTCTTCTTGGGGACAAAACTTTCTCTCGCAGCTCTCCGATGAAACTGGCGGCGAGTTCTACGCTATAGGCTTCGGTTCGCCCGTATCCTTCGCGCCTTACCTCAACGCCATTCTCGAAGCCCAGCAGCATCAATACTTGTTGACATTCGCAGTGCGGCCGTCAACCAAACCGGGCTTGCAGCCCGTTCACATCTCCATCATCGAGAAAGACGCCAGCCTCGCCGCGCCCGATGCCGTCTTCGTGCCCTCACCCGGCAGCTAGCCCGGCGTCACGTCCTTACAGAACCGCGACCCGTACAGTAAGGGAGCGGCGTCTGCGTGGTACGCCTAGCTTGGCACTTTACTGAACCATCTCTCCCGTCCAACGGTCGCGATTCGCCCAAAACGGGCAATGCGGGCAAACCTCTCCGTCGGAATAATCCAAGGCTTCTTCGTGCGGACAACCAATGATTTGATCTGTCATAACCACCGGTTTCGCTGCATGCCCTCGTATATAGCTCAGAATTTGGGCTTCAATGGCCAGATCATTTCGCGCGTCGCCATCCTCCAAGTACCACCGCTCCATTTCATCCGGCTCTCTGGCTCGCCCGTTCACTATGCCAACCGCCACTTTGCTGGCCCGCTGGTCGTCCGGACCATAAAACGCAATCGTCGCAACAGGGTAACCTTGAAAACCACGCCGGGCTTTCTTCTTCAATGGCGAATTCGAAAAGCGCTTGATCTTCTTCATTTAGCAGCCTTACCCAACATCCTATAAAATAAAGCCTGTTTTGACAGAATAAGTGGGACAAGACTTCACATCTCATGGCCAAACCCTTAAAAGTTGCCGTCGCCGGACTTGGACGCATGGGCAAAGTCCACGCCCTCCACCTGCACGAACTCGCTAATGAAAACCGTAACTGCGAACTCGCCGCCTTAGCTGACCTTCAGGCCGAACGCGCCCACCAGTTCTGTGCCGAAGTCGGCTGTCAGGTTCCTGTATTCTCTTCGCTCGAAGCCCTCGCCAAAGCCAACGTCTGTGATGCTGCGGTTATCGTCACGCCTACCGGCAACCATCGCAAACACGCCGCCACCATGATCGCCGCGGGCGCACGCGTCATGCTCGAAAAGCCACTCACCGGTACTCTCGAAGCCGACCGCGACTTCGCCGCCGAACTCGACCGTACTCATCCACAGGCCCTAATGCTCGCCTTCCAACGCCGTTTCGATGCGCCCCTGCGATATGCGAAACAACTCGCTGATAGCGGCGCAATTGGCCGCGTTTTCAAAATCTATTCCGCGCTCGAAGATTCCAATCCCGCTCCCGATGGCTATCGCAGCGGCGGCATTCTTGCCGACATGTCCGTCCATAACGTCGATGAAATTCTTTGGCTAACCGGCCGCACTCCCACCCAGGCCCTGGCCATCGGTTCGCGCATTTACAGCCATGCCCTCACCACCAGTGAAGAGGATTTCGATGACGCCCTTCTCTTCGTCTGGTTCGGTAAGGAGTTGCTCGCCCAAATTCAAGTCACGCGCAATCACGTCTCCGGCTATCGGGTCGAAACTATTCTTTTCGGCGAACAAGGCCAAATCCACGTCGGCCATTTCGACCAGAAGCCCTTCGAAGTCTCGGTGGAAGCCTACGGCCGCCGCGGCCGCACCGAACCGCTCGCGCGCCAAGTCTTCCCTATGCGCGACTACGGCCAGCCCCTGCCGGAATTCGTTGACCGTTTTGGCGCAGCCTACAAAGCCGAACTGGCTGCTTTCATCGATTGCTGCTCCACCGGTCAGCCATTCCCCACCACCCATCGCGACGGCCTTCGCGCCCAGGAAGTCATCTCGGCCGGCATGAGAGGCATCCTCGGCGTCGCGCAAGCAGCCCCCGTGGAGTCGGCCTAAAGTTCACGTGCCAGGTGTGAAAAATTCCACCCCCCATTCCATGCTCTTGATGGTTATGCGACGATTCAGAACGGCGACCGTTAAGGAGCAGGCGACTCACTTAGCCGATACTTCCGAATCGGAGCCGGCAGCGTAAGCGACCTAGCTTGGCGCGGTCGTCTGAAAGCAACTTAGGTGAACTTAGTCACTTTCCACAGCGCCAATCCTGCCGCTACCAGCACCGCCAACATCGCCAGACTCAAAACCAGCAGCCATCCCATTTGAATCTCCATATGCGGTATCCGCGCCATTCCTCCCAACACCGCGAAGATCGCCACTGCCGCTGCAATCAGCAGCCAATCCACCCACGTCCGCTGCGTGACTTTGGAATCGTAGTCGTGACCCTCCATGCGCGTCCTCACATACTCTGGATTAATCCCGTATAGCTCCGTTTCCCGCTGCGCTGCTTCCTTCCAACTGCCGTATTCACTATCTGAGGTGAAAGAAAAAGCGATCGCCACCGCGCCCAAGGCCATCAGGATCGATCCGCCAATCACCTCCGCATAAATATTCGAGCTCAGCCCATGCAGCTCTCGGAAAACGAGAATCGCCCAAAGCAATCCCCAGAGTTGGTTGGTATTCGACAAAGGAATCCCCCGGCTGATCCCCACATATTTCGCCGCGTAGTTCTGGAACAAATCGCCCACCACCCACATGAACCCGCCGAGCATCGGCCAAAATAAAATCTCCCGATCCGCCATCAGTTCGCGCCAGAACCCATCTACTCCGCCCAGCGACGCAACCGCCAGCACCGTAACCGTCACAATCTCGCCAAACGTAAAGAACGTCAGAAACGTAAGCGGGTTCATCCCGGTGATGTAAGCCTTGCGGTAAGGAATGTACATCGAGCCCAGCATGAGCCCCGCACCCAGCGCTGCAGTGATTCCGCGCAGCGGGTTCCCATGCCCTGCTTGCGTGGTGGATGCCGCCGAAAGCAAGATCGCGCCCACAAATATAACCGCGCCGCCGCCAATCACCCCCACTTTGCGCAGCCACGCCGCCCGATGCAGCTCTTTAAAAAGCAGCGTGCCCCACAAAATCCCGATCAGGCTATTCGAGTTCCACAAAGGAAAAGCCAGACTCAGCCCGATATCCCGCACCGCAAAGATCGTGAGCGTATTTCCGATCGCCCAGAGACAACCGGCCATCACGCCCCAAATGACCAGGTGCGGCACATGCCGCACATCGGCGAACGTGTCCGCCGTGCTGCGAATCAATGCCGGCAGGCTCCATCGCGAGATGAACGCCCCGGCCACCATCATGAAGGAGATGATTAATGGTGAAATGGCGACCGTCACTAACTTGGTCGGTGCTTCCGCTCCCGCCAACCATAGCGCCGCCGAAAACCCGCAAAAAATGCCTAGCCTGTGTAATTTCCCCTGCCGCGCTCGATCCGCGCCGGTCATTGCACAAACCTTAGAATCACGAACCCCAAAACCAGCACCGTAAACGGCACCCAAAACTGCACATCCACCAGCACCGCTCTCCACCACCGTGGACGATCGCTCATCCCAACTACATTACTACTCAGCTACTGCCCGCCAACCCCAATTCCCCCGCCTTCGCCTTCAGCGCCTCAATGCAAAACGCAATATGCTCGTCCAACGGCACACTCAACTCCTGCGCCCCATTGGTAATGTCATCGCGGCTCACATTCTTGGCGAACGCCTTGTCTTTCAGCTTCCGCTTCACTGACGGAACATCCACTTCAAAAATGCTTTTCCCAGGCTTGACGTACGAGCAAGCCGTCAGAAACCCCGACAGCTCATCGCAAGCGAACAGTGCTCTCTCTAACAAAGATTCCCGCGGCACCCCACTGTAATTGGCATGCGAAAGAATCGCCCGCCGAATCTCTTCATCCACCCCGCGCTCGGCCAGGATCGCCTCACCCTTCATCGGATGATCCGGTGCATTCGGATGAATCTCCCAATCAAAATCATGCAGCAGCGCCGTCACCCGCCAGCGTTCGCTGTCTTCGCCGAACTTCTGCGCGTAGGCGAGCAGGCAAGCCTCCACCGCCAGCATATGGCGGCGCAGGCTATCGCTCTGGACGAACTCGCGGACAACACTCCAAGCTTCGTCGCGCGTCATTCTAGGCTTCGGTAATCTTCACCGATTTCAACGTGTCGCCCTGCTTGATCGCGTTCACCACGTCTTGCCCCGAACGCACATCCCCAAACACTGTATGCTTGCCGTCTAGCCAGTCCGTTGCAATGTGTGTAATGAAAAATTGGCTGCCATTCGTGCCAGGTCCGGCATTCGCCATCGAAAGGGTGCCCACTTTATGCTTGTGCGGGTTGCCCTTGAACTCGTCTTCGAATTTATAACCAGGACCACCCCGTCCGGTCCCGGTCGGATCGCCACCCTGAATCATGAAGTTGTCAATCACCCGATGAAAAATCGTGCCGTCATAAAATCCCTCGCGTGCCAGAAATACGAAGTTATTCACCGTTTTCGGAGCTTCTTTGGCAAAGAGCTCTACTTCGATACTTCCGCGCGATGTTTCAAACGTCGCTGAATATTTCTTATTGGCATCGATGCCAAAGGCAGGCGCGGCCGGATATTGTTTACTCATCAGTACTAGTGTAAGGCAGCGAAGCCGCAAGCAATGCTCAAGGTTCTCCTTGACAGCCTAGGAGAGACTCGGTTATCATTCTCCTAGACCATCAAGGAGAGAACCGCCGCGCATGGGCAAATATTTGGATCTTCTGCAGGGCACCCTCGACATGCTCATTCTCAAAGCCGTCTCACTCGGCCCGCTGCACGGCTATGGCATTCTTCTGCGCATTCAGCAAATTTCTCGCGACCGCCTCGAAATTCAACAAGGCTCACTCTATCCCGCCCTCTACCGCCTCGAACATCAAGGTTGGATCGCTTCCGATTGGGGCGAGTCCGAAAACAAGCGCAAAGCCAAGTTCTACCGGCTCACCGCCGCCGGCAAGCGCCAGCTTCAAAAAGAAACCGCCAACTGGGACCGCATGGCCGATGTCATCGGCGGCATTCTCCGCACCCTGCCCGAGGAACTATGAAACTGCTTTCCTGGCTCCGCTCCCTCACCCAACGAACCAAGCTCGAATCCGAGATGGATGCGGAACTCCGCTTTCACATCGAAAGCTACGCCGGCGACCTTATCCAAGCCGGTGTCCCGCCACCAGAAGCCCTCCGCCGCGCCCGCCTCGAATTCGGCAATATCGAATCGCAAAAGGAAGACTGCCGCGCCTCTCTCGGATTTCGTCTCTGGGACGAACTGCGCGCCGATCTACTCTACGGCGCACGCATCTTGCGCCAAAGCCCGGGTTTCACCGCCGTCGCCACCATCTCGCTCGCGCTCGGCATCGGCGCCAACACCGCCATCTTCACCCTCGCCAATGCAGTGCT
>Ga0182012_10004924_pt1 | contig 13870 bp, 3 predicted proteins | sample 612S2SmetaG_FD_120486 | JGI IMG/M metagenome (GOLD analysis project Ga0182012, IMG submission 120486) | Permafrost microbial communities from Stordalen Mire, Sweden - 612S2S metaG | ecosystem: Environmental > Terrestrial > Soil > Wetlands > Permafrost | place: Sweden: Stordalen | collected... | reverse complement strand
ATCTATCCGTATCTCGAAGACAAGAGCGCGTGGAAATGGGCCAAGGACATTGAGCATTTCGATGCGTTGCCGGCGCGGTCGCCGGGACTGCTGTTTGCGGGGCTGGCGTTCAAAGAGCAGCGGTATCTGGAGCTATGGAAGCGGCTGAATCCTGACCCGACAGACAAGGAGATCGTGCGCAATTATCCGATCAGGCAGCCGCTTTTGTGGGTGTGACATTTGCATAGAAGGGAAGACCGATGACGAATGAGGATGTGATTTACGCGGCGACGGACGCCACGCACGTGACGATGCCGGAAGAAGGGCTGAAGCGGCAGGTGCTGGCGTATAACCCGCGGCTGATGCTGGTGCGGCATCTCCTGGCGAAGGGATGGAAGGGAACGCGGCACAAACATCCGCACGACCAACTGGTGTACGTGGTGCGGGGTGCAATTGTTTTCAGCGGCGGCGGAAAGACGGTGGAGATGCATGACGGGGACAGCCTGGTGGTGGCGGGCGATGTGGAGCACCAGGCGCAGGCGCTGGAGGAGACAGAGGTACTGGATGTGTTCACTCCGTACCGTGAGGACTACGCGTAGAGGGGTGCATGCGCGCGGGATGTTTGCGCGGCGGAGGGTGTGGAGATAGGCTGGTGTGTCGCTGCGACTCGCGAGTTGAGGCGCATTCAGGGTGCAGTTCTCGCAAGTGCTGGGGAGTGGGTATGAAGGCGCTGCTTCTTTCGGAGTACAAAAAGCTTGAGGTCGTCGAGCTGCCGCGGCCCGAGGCGCGCGAAGGCGAGCTGCTGATTCGCATTCACGCATGCGGCATTTGCGGGAGCGACGTTCACGGTTACGACGGGAGCACAGGCAGGCGGCTGCCGCCGATCGTCATGGGGCACGAAGCTGCGGGCGTGGTGGAGTACGTCGGGAGCGGGGTGACGGGCTTTGCCGCGGGCGATCGCGTGACCTTCGACTCGACCGTGTATTGCGGGAGGTGCTTCTACTGCAAGCGGGGCGAGGTGAACCTGTGCGACGACCGCGAGGTGGTAGGGGTTTCAACTCCGCTGTTCAAGCGGATGGGGGCGTTTGCGGAGTACGTGACGGTGCCGGCGCGGATCGCTTACAAGTTGCCGGAGGGGATGCCTTATCCCCATGCGGCTCTGATTGAAGCGGTGAGTGTAGCCGTGCACGCGGTGGGCCTCACGCCGATTGCGTTGGACGACACCGTGGTCGTAGTCGGTGCGGGAATGATCGGGCTGCTGACGATGCAGGCTGCGCGCCTGGCGGGGGCTGGGCGGGTGTTCGTGATGGATGTGGACGAGACGCGGCTGGAGTTGGCGCGACAACTGGGGGCGACGGCGACGTTCAACACGCGTGGAGAAGAGGCGGCGCTGGAGAGCGTGGAGGAGATCCAGGAGATGACGCATGGGCGGGGGGCGGATGCGGCGCTTGAGTGCGTGGGAGCGACGGCGCCCGTGAAGCTGGCGCTGGACTCGGTAAGAAAGGGCGCGGCGGTGACGCTGGTGGGAAATATCTCTCCGACGATTGAGCTGGGGTTGCAATCGGTGGTGACGCGGCAGATCCGGCTGCAGGGCTCGTGTGCTTCGGCAGGCGAGTATCCGGCGTGCATTGCGATGATGGCGCGGGGTGCGATTCAGGTTGAGCCGCTGCTGTCGGCGGTAGCGCCGCTTGAGGATGGTGCAATTTGGTTCAAGCGGCTCTATGCGCGGGAGTCGGGGTTGTTGAAGGTGGTCCTGGAGCCGTAAAGGGCGGCGCAAAGGAGTCTGTGGTATCCCACCCTAACCGCAAAGAGCGCGGTTAGGATGGGGCACCCGGCGTGATCGTTCGACTGGAGAAGAGCCCGAGGAGTTCTTGATGAGTGACGGTTTGTTTGATCTGACGGGAAGAATTGCGCTGGTGACGGGGACGAGCCGTGGGCTGGGGCAGTACTTTGCCCGGGCGCTCGCCGGGGCGGGCGCGGACATCGCGATGACCAGCAGGGAAAAGGGAAAGCTGGCCGATTTTGCCGCGGAGATTGAAGCGCTGGGGCGCAAGAGTTTTCAGGTAGAGCTCGATGTGCGCGATCACGCGAGCATTCAACGCGCGGTGGAGGAGATTGAGTCAGGGTTTGGGCCAATTGAGATTCTGGTCAATAACGCGGGGTGCAACATTCGCAAGGCGGCGCTTGAGGTGACGTGGGAAGACTGGAACACGATTCTCGATACGAATCTGCGCGGGTCGTTTTTTGTAGCGCAGGCCGCGGCGCGAGGCATGATGAAGCGCGGGCATGGGCGCATCATCAACATTGGTTCGGTGACAAGCGTGGCGGGCTATGCGGGGTTGGCGCCGTATGGGGCGAGCCGTGGCGGAATCAAGCAGTTGACGATGAGCCTGGCCGCCGACTGGGGTGTGAATGGAATTACCGTGAACTGTCTTGCGCCGGGATGGTTTGAGACGGCGCAGAATCGGGTGATGTACGAGAATGCGGCGTGGGTGGAGTACCTGAAGGAACGGATTCCGCTGAAGCGGCCGGGGCTGCCGAACGATCTGGATGGAGCGGTTGTGTTTCTGGCGTCGGAGTCGAGCCGGTATGTGACGGGACAGACGCTGCTGGTGGATGGGGGCATTTCGGTGGGGGCGTTGAAGGCGACGGTGTAGGGGAGTCCGGGGCCTGGCGGGCATCGAATCAATTCATGAGTCATTTTTAATCGGGATTTCGCTATCTGGGTGAAGCGGAATCTGGGGAAGTCTTGCCCGCTGGAGGAGATCCCGATGCTGAACGCGCGTGAAGTGTCTGCAAAGTTGTTGGCTGGGTTGGGGATGGTGTGTGCATTCGCGGTGGGTGCAGGCGCACAGACGGCGCAGTTCAGCGCAAATGGCAACTTTGGCTCGGTGGCGATGGGGCAGACCAGCGCGGCGGCGACCCTCACGGCAACTTTCTCAGCGGCGGCAACGATTGGTGCGCCGCAGGCGCTGATGATGGGCGCGACTGGGCTGGACTACGCGGTGACCGGGGGAACTTGCAAGGCGGGGCAGAGCTATGCGGTGGGGAATACGTGCACGGTGACGGTGACGTTCGCTCCGCAGGGTGCAGGGCCACGCAACGGCGCGGTGGTGCTGCAGGACCAGCAGGGGAACACGCTGGCGACGGCGTATTTGCAGGGTACTGGCACAGGCCCGGTGGCGGGTTTTCAGGTACAGGGAAGCTCGGAGCGGACGTTTCCGCAGAACGTTATCTTTCCGGACCGCGCGGTCGCAGTGGATGGCGCAGGGGACATCTTTGTGGGCAGTGCGATTCAAGGCGGCTTCGGCGATGCTGTGCAGGAGGTGCCAGCGGGTTGCGTGCAGGCGGCGTGCGTGAAGACGCTTCCCGGCAAGCATGATGGCATCTGGGGACTCGCGCTCGATGGCGCGGGGAATGTGTTTGTAGCGGATCTCAGCGCGCCCAACGTAATCACGGAGATTCCCGCATCACTCGGCTATTCGACGACGAAGACTCTGACCGGGACCTTCGGCACGGTGCAGGGCATAGCAGTGGACGGCAACGGCAACGTGTTGATCTCTGACTTTGCAGATGGCGCTGTGAAGGAGATGACCGCGGCAAGCAGCTACGCGAACACGACGACGGTGGCAGGCGGCTTTTTGAGGCTCGGCGGCATCGCCGTTGACGGCAACGAGGATGTTTTCTTTATCGACGGCGCGAACGTGAAAGAGATTGCGGCGGTGAACGGGGTGATTCCTGCGACGCCAACAGTCAAGGTGCTGGGCAGCGGCTTTGGGAATCCGGTGGACCTGGCGGTAGACGCAGGCGGCAATGTCTATGTGACTGACTCAAATATCGGTCATTTGGGTCTCTATGAGATTTTGGCCACAGGCGGCTACACGACGGTGCAATCGATCACAAACGGATTCACCGCGCCGCAGGGCGTTGCCATCGACTCTGCCAGCAACATCTACGTTGTGGACTCCTATGCGGACGACGGTTTCGGGTTTGGCGGGTACTTCCTGAACATATTTCCCCGCAACCAGGCGCCGGGAATAGCTTTTCCGAATCCAGCGCCTCCGGGGTCGACGGAGAGCGGCGGGTTTTCTGACATTTTGACCAACCTGGGGAATGCGCCGCTGAGTGTGTCGGCGCTGACGATATCGAGCAACAACTTCAAGCTGGATGCGGGAACCACGACTTGCACGGCATCGACCGTGCTGGCTCCGGGGGCGACGTGCCTGCTGGGGCTGGACTTTACGCCGCAGGCGGTCGGTGGCTCAATCAACGGGACCCTGACGATCACGGACAACAGCGGAAATGCGGCGGGTTCGACGCAGCAGGTTGCGCTGAGCGGGCAGGCGCTTTATACGCCTGTGGTCACGGTGACATCGCCCGCGAATATCGCGCTGGCGCAGACGCTGACGGTCACGGTAGCGGCGGCGGCGGCGGGCGGCAATCCGGTGCCGACGGGGAATGTGTTGCTTTACGCCGGACCCCTCACGCTGGGGCCAACCGCGCTGGTAAACGGCAGCGCGACGTTCAACATTCCGGCAGCAAACCTGATTCCCGGTGCGGTGCCGCAGGGCGCGGGCGTGCTGGCGAATATTTCCATGTCGGGCGTTTATCAGCCGGACACGCCGAGCTCGGCATTTTACGTTCAGAGTATTGGCCTGGGTTCGGTGACGATTACTTCGACGGCACTCGTTACCCCTGCAATGTCGCTCTCATCGCCGCAGGTGAGAATCTCATGGAATCAGCCGCTGACGCTAACCGCAACGGTAGCTGGCGGGAGCGGGAACCCCACGCCGACGGGCTCGGTAACGCTGACATCGGGCGGATACGCTTCCACGCCGGCGACTCTCGTGAACGGCACCGTGAGCATTACCATTCCGGGTGGAACTTTGCCTGTTGGTACAGTCGGCGTGAATGGGAGCTACGTGCCGGATGCCGCGGGCTCCGCGACCTATCTCACCGCAGGAGTCACAGAGTGGATCACGGTGACAGCGCCGCCTGCGCCGGTGAGCCCGGTGACGCCGGGATTCGGAAGCCTGCCGATCGGACAAACGAGCGCGGCGACAATGGTTACGCTCACGTTTGGCGCGGCTACGACCATCCAGAGCCTGACCGCGATGACGCAGGGCGCGCCGGGACTGGACTTTGCCATTGTGCCTGGCGGGACTTGCTCGGTTGGAGCGAGCTACGCCGCCGCACAGACCTGCACGGTCAATGTGACCTTCACGCCGAAGTCCGCCGGGTTGCGAAACGGCGGCATTGTGGCGCTGGATGTGACGGGCAACCTGCAGGCGCAGGCTTATGTGCACGGGACAGGGACCGGTCCGGAGATGATCTTCCTCGGAGAGCCGGACCACGCCTACGGGTTAAACATCAACCAGGCAAATGGCACGACCGTGGTAGGGGGAGGATTCAGCCATCCGGGCGCGACAGTAGATGGCGCGGGGAACGTTTTTGTAGCAGATGCGGGAAATGACGCAATTAAGGAGATCCCCGCCGGTTGTACGCAGGATAGCTGCCAGAAGCTGGTGATGGGCGGACTCGGAGTACCCAGTGGGGTGGCGGTGGATGGAGCAGGAAACCTGTTTGTCCCCACCATTGGCTGGAACAACGTGGTCGAGATTCCGGTTGGCTGCCAGACGCAGAGTTGCATTCAGGAGGTGGGAGGCTACTTCAATCAACCTTACGGTGTGGCGCTCGACTCCGCAGGCAACCTGTTTGTGGCGGAAGAAGGCGCCGGCAATATCAAGGAAGCGCTGGCGGCCAGCAATTACACAACCGTGAACACGCTGGTATCCGGGCTGGATTCACCCTGGAGCGTGGTGGTGGATGCGAATGAAAACCTGTTTGTCGGCCTGGGCGGCGATCAGTGCCAGGTCTTCATTCCAGGAAGCTGCACCACGATCAACACCGAGGTGGTGGAGATTCCGGCAGCGAACGATTACGCGCAGACAAACGTGCTCGGGAACGGCGTCTTCGGCAAGCCGCTGGGCCTGGCGATGGACGGCAGCGGCAATGTATATGTAGGCGACTTTGGAGATGGTTGCCCCTTCGAATTTCTGCAGGGGAGCGGTTACACAGGATTCACGCGTCTTTGCTCCAACAACATTTTCGAAACGCCGGAGAGCATCGCGGTTGATGGAAGTGGGAACCTTTACCTGCCGAATGTGATTAGCGGCGGGGTGAACAAGCTGGATTTTATCGATCCGCCCTCGTTGAACTTCCGGTCTCCTGTGGAGGTTGGGCAGGTGGACAACGCAGACGGAGACCAGTACTTTGCCGTGCAGAATAACGGGAACGCACCCCTGACTTTTACCTCGATTGCGACCTCGAATCCATCGTTCGTCGTTAACCAGGTGGTCACAAGCTGCATGGTCTCGACGCCGCTTGCTCCGGGCGCGGCCTGTTTTGTGGGCGTCTACTTCCAGCCGACAGCGACTGGTGTGCACGGTGCGACCCTGACGTTGACCGACAACAACCTGGGTAAGAATGGGGCGACCCAGGCGATCCAGATTACGGCCGATTCGCTGGCGCCAGCGCCGACGATCCTGACGATGCCGGCGAACCCGACTGGAACGAACTCGGCGACATTTACGTTCAGCGACACGCAAGCGAACGTAACGTATGAGTGCAGCATCGATGGCTTGCCGTTCAGCGCATGCGTGAGCGGGATCGTGTATCCAGGGGTGAGCGTAGGGCAGCACACCTTCCAAGTAAGAGCGCTGGACCCGGCCGGCTTCTTGAGCACGGCAACGGTTTACAGTTGGACCGTGACGGGCACGGCTGTGACGCCGCCAACGATCACGAGTGGCCCAGGAGAGCTTACGCAGGCCAATACGGTAGCGTTCAGCTTTACCGACACCCAGGCGGGCGTGACATACCTGTGCAGCCTGGATGGTGCGGCGTATACACCATGCACCAGCGGGGTAAGTTACACGGGACTGGCGGAGCAGCCAATATCGGGTGGGGCTTCTTACCAATACATTATTGTGGCTCATAGCTTTGCCGTGGAGGCGAAAGACGGAAGCGGAAACGTGAGCCAGCCTGCGACGTACGGGTGGACCTTCATCATCGATCCAGTCGAGGCTGCGCCGGCCGACTTTGGCTTGGTGCCGGTGGGGCAGACGAGCGCGGCGCAAACAGTGAATCTGGTTTTCAGTACGTTCCTGCAGTTACCGTCGGGACCGGACACGATCGCCAAGATCAGCGCGACAACCTTGGGCATTGAAGGGCTCGATTTTGCTGTCACCGATCCGGGGGCATGCGCCGTGGGGAATACGGTGACAGCGGCGACCACCTGCACCATGAAGGTGACGTTTACACCATCGCGCGCGGGCCAGCGCAAGGGCGCGATCATCCTGCTGGATGCGGCGGGCAACGGATTGGCGGGGGCTTATCTCAACGGCACGGGCACTGCGCCGCAGGTGACATTTGCGCCGTATACGCCGGTGAACTTTACGATTTTGCCGTCGCAGGCAGGCGCGGCGCCTGGCAAGAATCTGATTACCTCGGTTACGGACTCCGCGACAGATGGGGCGGGCAACCTGTATGTAATGGACGATGCGATTGGGAGCCAGGATCAATCGATTGGGCAAAGCGCTGGTGACGTGTGGGTGTTCCCGGCAGGTTGCACGGATGCATCCTGCATCAAACTGGTCAGTTCGTCCAACACACCCTTAAATCCGCTCGGCCTGGTTCTTCCGACGGGCATGGCGCTGGACGGCGCGGGGGTAATCTTCGCGGGGAGTTTCGAGCTGGGCGGTGGGGATCTGCCGACGGTTGGCAAGTGGGTCTCGCCGGCTTGCGAGACCAGCGCCGTTGGGTCCGGCTTCTTACCTTTCGGAAGTCTGGTGAGGCCGGCGGTGGATGGCTGGGGCCGTGTGTTCTTTGTAGGCAGCGGCATCCTGAGCATGTGTGAAGGCCAGATAGGAAAGGTGGGAGCGGGAGCAGCGGCGGTTGGCGGGAAAGGGCACTTGCCGAAGGCGGCCGCGACCAAGGCAAAGCCGGACGCCGGGAACACCGGGAGCTTTGATTTCAGCGGGACTGCGAACAGCCTGACGATCGATCCTCAAGGAAACATCTGGGTAGCGGATGCGGGCAACAACGCCGTGAAGGAGGTGCTGGCATCGAGCGCCTATGCGATCTCGCAGGTTGTGGGCAGCGGGTTCAAGAACCCTCAGAGCGTTGCGTCGGATGCGTTTGGGAACATCTTTGTGGCGGATGCCGGCAACAGCGTGATCAAAGAGATGACGGCGTCGAGCGGGTACACCACGATCCTGACTGTTGCACCGTATAACCCGGTTGGGGCTTCGTTCCCACTACAGATCAGTGTGGATGCGCTCGGCAATGTTTACTCGCCGAACCAGACGCCAAGCGGCAATCTGGGCGTAACGGTGAAGCTGGACTTTGCCGATGCGCCGGCGCTCACATTCGTGACACCGGCCAAGGTGGGCACGAAGGACACGACGGATGGGACGTTGACGGCGACGATGAACAACAGCGGCAATGCGCCGTTGACGATCACGGGGCTGGCGATCACCGGCAACAGCTTCCAGATCGATAGCAGTGCGACGACATGCTCGGCTCAGACTACGTTGGCTGTGGGCGGATCATGCACCGTGGGCGTTTTCTATTCGGCGACCGCGGTAGGAGCGCAGACTGGGACGCTGACCATAACGGACAACGCGCTGAACGCCAACGCCGCGACGCAGACCTTCGCGCTGAGCGGCACGGGATTCACCACGCCGACGACCTCCGTGCCGACGGTGACGGTCACGCCGGCAGCGAATTCGATCGACACCATACAGACACTGAACGTGATGGTAACGGTGGCCGGGAAGAATTCAACGCCAGTGCCAACGGGCATAGTGACGATATCGAGCGGGAGCTATAACTCCGCGCCAACGACGCTGACGGCTGGGACAGCAACGATTACAGTTCCGGCGGGAGTGCTGGCGGCGGGCAGTGACACGCTTACGGCGATCTATGCACCGGACCAGGCGGCGTCGACGAACTATAGCGACGGTGCAGGCACGGCAAGCGTGACAGTAACGGCGGTCGCAAAGACAACGCCGAAGGTGACTGTGACGCCTTCGCCCGCAACAGTGACAATCGCGCAGGACTTCTCGGTGATGGTGACAGTGGCTGGTGGCGCGGGTAATCCAACGCCGACCGGCACGGTGACGCTGCTGAGCGGGGCGTTCTCGTCTGGGCTGGTGGTGCTGAGCAATGGCACGGCGACGATACCGGTTCCTGCCAGAACCCTGGCTGCTGGCACAGATACCCTGACGGTCAACTATGCGCCCGATGCGGCGGGCGCAGCCAACTACAACAATGCAGCGGGAACGGCTACAGAGACGGTACAGCCGATCGCGAAGACGGCACCCGGCGTAAAGGTGACGCCAAGCCCAAATCAGGTTCTTACGAATCAGGCGCTGACGGTGACCGTGGCTTTGAGTGGCGGGCTTGGGAATCCATCGCCCACGGGTACGGTGACGCTCAGTGGCGGCGGGTTCACGTCAGCGGCAATCATGCTGAACGGCGGCAGCGCGGCAATTCCGATTCCAGCAGGGACGCTTTCGATGGGCACCGATACGCTAACGGCCAACTACACGCCGGATGTGGCGGGCGGGGAGACGTACACCAATGCGACGGGCGCGAGCACAGTGACGGTGAATGCAGCGGGAACCTCAACAGGGAACTTCGGGACCATCCCTGTGGGGCAAACCAGCGCGGCGCAGACGCTGACGTTTACCTTTAGCGGAAACGGGACCATCGGCAGCGTGGCTGCGATGATGCAGGGCGCTCCGGCGTTAGACTTTGCCGTGGTGAACGTCGGGACCTGCACCGCGGGAGCAACCTTCAGCGCGGGCAGCACCTGCACTGCTAACGTTGTCTTCTCGCCAACACTCGCAGGCACACGCTACGGAGCGGTGATCGTGAAAGACGGCTCGGGCAACACCGTTGCTACGGATCTGGTGAACGGCATCGGCTCGGGGCCACAAGTGAGATTGGTGCCAAGGTTCCCGCGCGTCAATCCTGGATGGCCTACTGTGGGCGGCGGCAGTTTTGGAATTGCCGGTGTCTCGAGCGGCGTGGTGGACGGGATCGGGGACGTCTTCTTCCTTGTGGGTAGCGGGACGATCACCTTACCGATGGAGATTCCAGCGGGCTGCACTTCGGCGGCCTGTGTGCTGACTCTGGCACCGAACACTTCGATTCCAGGCTTGCCATTCAGTTTGGCTCTGGACTTAAGCGGCAACCTTTTCATCACGGTTGGAATTGGCTCGGTCGGGCAAGTTGGCGTGGTTTGGGAACTCAAAGCGGCTGGCGGCTACCAAACCGCGACGAAGTTGCCAGTCACCTTTGGCAATGGTGGCCTGACAGGGATTGCACTGGACCAGAGCGGGAACATCTTCGTTGCCCTTTCTGGCTCCGCGTCACTCCAAAGCGGAGCCCTCGGTCTCTATGAGGTCTCCGCTGCCGGTGGTTACTCAACAGCAACCCAGATAGCCACAGCACTGCCGAGCCCGTACAGCGTTGCAATCGATATGAGCGGCAATCTCTTCGTCTCTGGCACCAATGGCAGCACGAGCGGAGTCTATGAGGTTTTGGCGACAGGCGGATACACAACGGCCAACCTCCTAGGCAACGGATTCGCTTTCCCAGGCCTCGGCGCGTTAACCCTTCCCCCGATTGTATCCACGGACCAGAATGGCGACGTTTTCTTCATTGATGCACCCACATTCTCGAGTCTCGACGAGATTGTGGCGTCGGGCGGGTATCAAACAGTCGGGTCCATTCTGACGGGCCTCAGCCCGTCTTCCGCCAGTGTAGATGCAAGCGACAACTTCTACTTCTACGAAGGGCAATCGATAGATAAAGTGGAGTACAACGATGCGTATGTAAACTTCTTTGTGGCCACACCTGAAGGAACAACGGACACCACCGACGCCCCGCACTGGGTAACGGTGCAGAACATCGGCAACGCGCCGCTGAATCTGACAGCCATAACGCCGCCGAGCGCGAACTTCGTGATCGACAACAGCACCACAACCTGCTCAACTTCCACTCCCATTGCCGCTGGTGGTTCCTGCGTGGTGGGTATGGACTTTGTACCATCCTCGGCGGGTACACTCACCGGAACTCTGACGCTGACCGACAACTCACTCAACGTAGTAGGGGCGACCCAGGCGGTGTACCTCTCCGGCACCGGGACTGCACCGGAAATCACGCCCACGGTGACGGTGACGCCGTCCCCATCCAGCATCACAACGGCTCAGGCCTTGACGGTAACGGTCACGGTCAGCGGCGGGAGCGGCAATCCTACGCCGACCGGCCAGGTAGAACTCATCAGCGGCAGTTACATTTCCGCGGCAGCCACGCTGAGCAACGGCACTGCCACTATCAACATTCCTGCAGGGTCGTTGGCAACAGGGACCGATACGCTGACGGTGGCCTACGCGCCGGATGCGGCAGGAACTGCGACATATACGAGTGCAACGGGTACGAATATGGAGACTGTGACACAGGCCGCCACTGGGCCGATCACGGCTTCGCCGGCAAACGTGAACTTCGGGACGATTCCCGTAGGCTCAACCAGTTCGGTTGTTTCGGTTACCCTGACCTTCCCAAGCGGCGTCACGCTGAGCAAGCTGTCATCGCTTACGCAGGGCGTGGCCAACCTTGACTTTGCCATTCAGGCGAGCGGGACCACGTGCGTTGTGGGTGCCCAGGGTGCGGGCTCGTCCTGCGCGGTGGCGTTGACTTTCAGTCCTCTCTATCCCGGTCCGCGCTATGGGGCGCTGGTGTTGTATGACAACAGTACGCCTGCAAATGCTGTGGCAACGGTTTACCTGACGGGAATCGGGCAGGGGCCGCTCTTTGCTATTGTGCCTGGTGTGATGAACACCGTCGCGGGCAATGGAACAGCAGCCAGTAGCGGGGATGGCGGACAGGCTACAAGCGCGTCGCTCGTTCCTCGGTCCATGGTCCTGGACGGCGCAGACGACATCGTCGTCCAGGACTATAGCTCCTCAAATCCAGTGATTCGCCGAATTGATGGAACGAGTGGGGTAATCACCCTGATTGGCGGCGGCGGAAGCGGGTGTGCCAACCAGACCGATTCCCTGGGAGACGGCTGCCAGGCGAAGCAGGCAATCATTAACAGCAAAAACACCACTATTGATATCAACTACAACCCCATCGTTCTTGATGGAGCAGGGAATCTACTCTTGACTGACCTGCTGCCCTCGGCTTCTGCGCAGAGCGGCTATACCTGGATTGTAAGGAAGATTGATGCCGCGACAGGCGTCATATCGAATGTGATGCCGCAAGGCTCGAGCATCCCGCTCTGCAGTAGCCAGGGCATAGACACACCATCGAATGGAATTTGCCTTCTGGAGATAGCAGCAGTTGATGGGGCAGGTACAATCTATCTGGTTCAGGTTGAGTCAAACGGCCAGCACGACCTGCTCGCGCTCAGCCTAAAGTCCTCCACTCTCACGACCGTCGCAAGCGATCTTCTTCACGGCACTCTCTTCAGTACCTGCGCCGCGATCCCGTGCACGAGCGGAGGCAGCCTTGACGGACAGGGGAACCTGTTCCTGACCGACAATGACGGAAACGTTCGGAGGATAGCGCTCAGTACCGGTGCTTCAACTGCGTGGGTCGGTCCCGGTGTTGCATGCGATGGCTACTATCAGCACCCAGAGCTGCGAATGGACGCGGCGGGTGATGGATACTTCGCCGGCCCGCTCGATTCCATCGATCAACAGGTTGTGTGCGAGGCTGGTCCCACGGCTCAAGCCCCGGTCTACTATGCCGGGACCGACAACTACCCGTGGCCGTTCAACGGCGACAACATTCCAGCGACACAGGCAAACATTGCCCTGGTGGGCGATATCGAGCTTGACGGGCAGGGGAACATGTACATCTCCGACGCCGGCAACAACCGCATCCGCAAAGATACGGTCGGGACTGGTGTGCCGGTTGTCTTTCCATCGACGGCTGAGGGCGCAACCAGCGCGCCGATCAACGTGACGATTCAGAACATCGGCAATGCGGCGTTGTCGCTCTCGTCGATCAACGTCAGCCCGCAATTCACCATCAACAACACAGGGACGACTTGCGCGGCGGGAGGTCAGCCGATTGCGCCGGGAACAACCTGCGCTCTGGCGATTGCGTTCGCGCCCACCACGAGCGGAACCGTAACCGGGACGATCACATTTGGCGACAACAGCCTGAACACAGCGTCGACGGCGAAGATTCTGCTTTCGGGTGTGTCTACGGGCGGTTCGGTGGCGGCGACCTCGACGGCCCTGAAGGCGAGCGCGACAAGCGTTACCTCAGGCACGAGCGTGACTCTGACTGCCACGGTTGCCGAAACCAGCGGCAGCGGCGTGCCGACCGGGACGGTGACGTTCCTGGACGGAGCGAACTCGATTGGAACCGGAACGCTGAACGGCAGTGGGGTCGCCACGCTGATCACGTCGTCGCTCACCGTCGGAAGCAACTCCATCACCGCGCAATACGGCGGCGATGGCAACAATGGAGCCAGCACATCGGCAGCAGTGACCGTGACGGTTGCCCTGGCGCAGACGGCAACGGCGCTGGTGGCGAGCGCGGCGAATCCGACTGTGGGCCAGAGCGTGACGTTTACGGCGACGGTGACGCAGAATCCGGGGAGCGCGGTGCCGACAGGCACGGTGACCTTCATGGATGGGGCGGCGACGCTGGGTACGGGCACACTGAGCGGGTCGGGAGTAGCAACACTCTCAACGATTCAACTCGGGATCGGGGCGCATTCGATCACCGCGGTGTATGGCGGTGACCAAAACAATGGCGGCAGCACATCGGCAGCGGTCACGGTGACAGTGACAGTGGCGCAGGTGCT
>Ga0182012_10004923_pt1 | contig 13873 bp, 10 predicted proteins | sample 612S2SmetaG_FD_120486 | JGI IMG/M metagenome (GOLD analysis project Ga0182012, IMG submission 120486) | Permafrost microbial communities from Stordalen Mire, Sweden - 612S2S metaG | ecosystem: Environmental > Terrestrial > Soil > Wetlands > Permafrost | place: Sweden: Stordalen | collected... | reverse complement strand
GTCGCGACGCCGGATCGCGTGTAGCCGGGTGCGATTGCAACCGCTTTCAGTGTCTCGGTGACGCCAACGGTGATTGATCCTCCATATACCGGTGACGACGCCGTCGGAGTCGTACCGTTGGTTGTGTAATAGATCACAGCCCCAGTGGTTGCATCGCTGATCGAGAGGGTTTGCGCCCCGACGTAGGTCCCCGCGGCCAGCGAGAGCACCGGGGTCTTCGCTGCTCCGCCGACGTGGTAAGTCACGCTTTTTGTCGTGGTGTTGCCGGCGTTATCAATGGCCGTGACGGAAAACGTCTGTTTGCCTGGTGTTGAGGTGATGAGTGCGCCATTGACTGAGGTCCCCACGCAGGAAGCGACTCCCGAGGTTGCATCACTGCAGGTATAAGAGGCAGTGACGCTCTGATTAAGCCCATAGCTCGCGTTGTTGGTAGGCACGCTAAGCGCGATAGCCGGCTTAACCGTGTCCACCTTGATGGTGACGGAATCTTTGGCCGAACCAACAGCGTTGGTAGCCGAGCACGTATATTTCTTGTCTTTCGTATTCGGCACCGATGCGGAGGCGCACCCGCTGGTGGTCGGCGCCGGATTCCCCGTCACCGTCCAGCTCAATGCAACCGTCGAGGTATACCAGCCGCTCAGACCGGGTGTCCCGACAAGTGACGGGGTGACGGTCGGTGGGGCCAGTGGCTGCACCGCAAAGTCGCTGAACCCCACAAAGTCCTGCCCTGTCAGATTCTCAAACGTCACCGAATTAATCTGGGCCCCATTTGTGGCGTCGATCCGCAAGTAAGCATTCAGCACGGTACCCGGAGACCAATTCGCGCCGGCAAGAGTCTCCAATACTCCAAGGTCTTCACCGTTGACGAACAGTTCATGTTTTGTGATATCCAGCGATTGAAAATTTGCCAGTCCGATGCCGAGTGACGTCGCACCAGGTGAGTAGTTGAAGGTCGTGAATTGCGCAAAGCCCTGGGCAACACCGCAGTTTTGTATGGAATTCGTGGTCGTGTTGGTTATCGCGTACGCGTTAGTCCATGAAAAGCTTTGCCCGTTAAGGGTGCCGCAACCGCTCGAGTTCTGATTGAATAGGGCCGGAAGCGCAGTTAACGTCGTCGTGGGCACGACGCCGCTGAGAGTTATCGTGAGCCCAGAAATCAGAGCAATGCTAGAAAAATCATCGATGGTGTAATTGCTGATTCCAAGCGCTTCATTCATCGCGGCGGTGTCGGTGCTGAAGGTCGAGGACGGGAAAAATGTCAGCGTAATGTCTGCGTAGGCCGAGGCCCCGAGCACTACCATCATGGCGGCAAAGGTTGCACGTATTCCCTTCATGATCGCGCTCCACTAAGTTTCTGTTTGATTGATGTTTTCTTTACAAGTGGAGATAGCTGTTGCGGCGACCAACAAAAATGTTGGTGATAACCACTTCAGTCCCGATGGTTCGCTCTTGGCTGGCGGCCTATCACATCAGTTTTGAGTTTCTTCTATCCTAGTTTTCATAATTTGGCTATTGATTTCTAGCCACCAGGCCAGACAACTCTTAGATTATGTTACGTCGACGCGTCCAGGTGAAGACGCTCACTCAATGGCTGCTTGGCAGCGCGTATTGGTACGATCTCAATGTTGTCCAGATTGTTACGTCCGTTGAGAAACGTCGCGCACGCGAGGTGCCTTCGATCCAAAGACGCCCGCAGCGAGTCCTGCGACACTCGGTTCGGCCTCTGCATCCACGCTATACCGGTTTGCTTACCCGAGTGAGCCTAGGAGCCCGCTTCTCGGAGTCATTCAAGGGCGTGACGGTAACCTATACGGTGTGACGACGCAGGGCGGGACGAGCAACGCGGGTGCGATATTTCAGCTGACGACGGCCGGCGTTGTAGCGGTGCTCTATTCCTTCAAAGCAGACGGAGCCGATGGCATATTTCCGACGGGCGTCATCCAGGGAAGTGACGGCAATTTTTATGGTACGACTTCCTATGGCGGCGCGAACGGATGCGGCAGCGTCTACGAGGTCACCCCTGCAGGCGTCGAGACGCTCGTTTTTTCGCTCCCTTGCCCAGTCAGTAGTACGTCCGGAATCGGTCCGAGCACATTAACGCAAGGCAGTGACGGGAACTTCTACTTCGCAACCGGGCGGGGCGGCGCAAACAATCTTGGCGCCGTGTTTCACGTGGCTCAAAGCGGCGCGGAGGTGATTTACTCGTTTCAAGGCGGCTCCGATGGCGCTTACCCAGCAACGCGCTTGCTCGAAGGCAGCGATGGAAATTTCTATGGCGAAACGTGGGGAGGTGGAAGTGCCATTCATTCAAAGGCGGAGTTGACGGGGCCGACCCGAACTGGCTTGTCCGGGGTGGCGACGGATATCTCTATGGCACGACCTCGGGCGGCGACGTCCTCAGCGACGCGGGCACCGCCTTCAGGTTCTAATAGTTTGGGGCTTGCCTACCGAGCCGCTGGTTAAATCGAGCGGAGCACGTCGCAACATCGCGAGAAATCGCGACCGCCAATCCAAGAAGCGGAGGGTTGATTCCCACCAAATTCCCACGTTCGAGTAATCAGGGGGTTTTGATTCCTAAGCCATTGATTTATTGGCGCTCCCTACCGGATTCGAACCGGTGTTACAGCCTTGAGAGGGCCGTGTCCTAGGCCTCTAGACGAAGGGAGCGACGTTGGATCTCGGGCCGCCTGAACCCGAGAGGGCTGGTAGTATACGGGCCAATTTTTTGGACTCAAGCGGAACCGCCTTTTTTGAACTCACCCTCCACGCAATTTCCTCATTCGGTCATTCCTCGCCCCGAGCATTCGATATCGCGGGCCTCGATTTCGCCCAACGCCCTGAAAGTGCTTTACCGGCTCAAAGAGGCGGGATATCAGGCGTTTCTCGTCGGCGGCGCCGTGCGCGATCTGCTCCTCGGCCTCCGACCGAAGGACTTCGATGTGGCAACCGACGCATTGCCCGAGGACGTGAGGCGGCTGTTTCGCAACTGTCGGCTCATCGGTCGCCGCTTTCGCCTGGCGCATGTGCATTTCGGCAGCGAGATCATCGAGGTCGCGACCTTTCGGGCGGCCGCGGCGCCGGAGCGCGAGGATCTCCCCGACGATGCCGCCGACGGTGCGCCGGAGGAGGCCGCCGAGGGCGCCCTGGAGGGTGGCGAGGAGTCGGGCGACTACATCGAGCCCGTTCGAGTCGAGCCGGCGCGGATAGACCCCGTGCAGGCCGCGGACTCGGAGCATCGGGCATTCGACATCACCGGGCGCATCCTGCGCGACAACATGTACGGCTCGATCGAAGAAGACGTCTGGCGACGCGACTTCGCTGCGAACGGCCTCTATTACAACATCGCCGACCTGTCGATTTGGGATTTCGTCGACGGTGTGAGCGATGTGAAGGCCCGGCGGCTGAAGCTCATCGGCGATCCGGAAACCCGGTACCGTGAAGATCCGGTGCGGATGCTGCGAGCGGTGCGCTTCGCGGCGAAGCTCGGCTTCACCATCGACCCCGATACCGAGGCGCCCATACGCCGGCTGGGCTATTTGCTCGACGGTGTGCCCCCGGCACGGCTGTTCGATGAAGTGCTGAAACTTTTTCTCTCCGGTTACGGCGCCAGGTCCTTCGAGCTTTTGCAGAAATACGGCTTGTTCGAGCATCTATTCCCGCTGTCGGCCGCGGCCTTCGGGCTGCCGCCGTACGCCTATGCCCGGGAGATGCTCGAGCGCGGACTGGCGAACACCGATGCGCGCGTCGTCGCGGACAAGCCGGTCACGCCGACGTTTCTGTTCGCGATCCTGCTGTGGAGCGCCGTGCTGCGGGAGCTGAATGAAAGGGCAGCGGGTCCGGCCCCTGACCTGGCGCTGCTCATGCAGGCCTGCGACGCCGTGCTGAAGGCGCAGCAAGCCCGGGTCTCGATTCCGCGCCGCTTCGCGGTGCCGATGCGCGAGCTCTTGATGCTGCAACCGCGCTTCACCCGCCGCAGCGGCGTCAAGGCGCTGAGCCTGCTGCAGCATCCGCGTTTTCGCGCGGCCTACGATTTCCTGCTGCTGCGGGCGGAGGTCGGCGTGGCCGATACGGAGCTCGCGGAGTGGTGGACGCGCATTCAAGTGCTGCCGCAGGAAGAGAGGGTCGCGCTCGTCCAGGCCCGACCCCAGGAGCCGCCGCTGTCGGCGGATGGCGGGACCCCGGCCCCCGGCCGGAGGCGCCGGCGTCGTCGTCGAGGCGGAGCTTCGCGCAGCTGAGCGCGGCACCGCGCGTTCGGAACGGGATCGAGGAGCCGTCTTGAGAGCGTTTTGGCGCCCGGCCTATGTGGCGATCGGCAGCAACCTCGATCAGCCGCGTGAGCGCGTCGCCGAGGCGGTGGCGCATCTCGCGGTGCTGCCCGACACGCGCCTCGAGGCGCGTTCCTCGATCTATCGGGCGCGCCCGATGGGGCCTCAAGATCAGCCTGATTTCGTGAACGCGGCGGTCGGGCTGCTGACGCGCAAGTCGCCCCACGAGATGCTCGACGCGTTGCTCGACATCGAGCGCCGCATGGGCCGGATACGCAACCAGCGATGGGGGCCGCGGGTGATCGATTTGGATCTCGTGTGGATGGCAGGGACCGGCGTCGATGACCCGAGCCTGACGCTGCCGCATCCCGGAGTGTCGAGGCGTAACTTCGTCCTGTATCCTCTGAGCGATATCGCTCCCACCCTCGACATTCCGGGACACGGTCGTGTCCTGGACCTCAAGCGCGGGCTGGGTGGGGACGGAATTTCGCTTTTGGAGTGAGCAGGGCATCGTCAGTGACCGAGAACGTGCATCGATTCATCGTCGTCGAGGGGCCGATAGGCGTCGGGAAGACCAGCCTCGCGCGGCTGCTCGCTCAGTCCTTCGGCGGTCAGCTCGTATTGGAACAGGCGGAACAGAATCCCTTCCTCGAGCGCTTCTACAAGAGCCCGCGCGCCGCCGCGTTCCAGACGCAGCTTTTCTTCCTTTTCCAGCGTGCCCGCCAGCTCGAGGAGGTCCGGCAGCAGGATTTGTTCGGCGCGGTGCGCATCGCGGATTATCTGCTCGAGAAGGATCGGCTGTTCGCCCGCGTGACCCTTGATGACGCCGAGTATGCGTTGTACGAACGAGTCTACGAACGCGTGGTCGTGGACGTGCCGAAGCCCGATTTGGTGGTCTATCTGCAGGCGCCGGTCGATGTGCTGATGGACCGCATCGCGAAGCGTGGCATTCGCTACGAGCAGCACATCGAGCGCGGGTATCTCGAGAAGCTGACCCAGGCGTACGCGCGCTTCTTCCACAGCTACGACGCCGCGCCGCTCCTCATCGTCAACTCCGCCGCGATCGACCCGGTCAACAACGACGCCGACTATCGGCTCTTGCTGGCGGAGATCAGCAAGAAGCGGCGCGGGCGTCATTTCTTCAATCCCGGCGGGAGCCTCTTGCCCGCGTCCTAGGAGGAGGCCGCCGCGGCGTCCCTGGCGGCGTGCTCGGCGAGCGCCCAGCGAACGTGCTCGCGCACCAGCGGCGAGGCGTCGTTCTCGCGCGAGCGCAGCGCCCCGATCACCGCCGCCGAGCCCGCCGCGTTGCCGAGCGCCACCGCGATATTGCGCAGCCATCGCTCATGGCCGATGCGGCGAATCGCGCTGCCCTCGGTTTTCTGCAGAAACTCCTGCTCGCTCCAGCCGAACAGGGCGGCGAGCGCCGCCCGGTCGAGGCCGTGCCGCACCGCGAATGCCTTCTCCGCCGCCGGGCGCGCGAATTTGTTCCAGGGGCACACCAGCTGGCAGTCGTCGCACCCGTAGATGCGATTGCCCATGGCGCGGCGCAGCTCGACCGGGATCTCTCCCTTAAGCTCGATGGTGAGGTAGGAGATGCAGCGACGGGCGTCCAACCGGTACGGTGCGACGATGGCCCCGGTCGGGCAGGCGGGAATGCAGGCGCTGCAAGTGCCGCAGTGAGCCGTGCTCGCGGTGTCGGAAGGCAGCTCGACATCGACGTAGATCTCGCCCAGAAAGAAATACGAGCCCGAGTTGCGATCGATCAGGTTGGTGTGTTTGCCGATCCAGCCCAAGCCCGCGTTGCGGGCGAGAGCCTTTTCCAGCACCGGCGCGCTGTCGACGAAGGCCCTGTGGCCGAAAGGACCGATTGCCGCGGCAATCTTGTCGCAGAGTTTTTGCAGCCGCAGGCGCATGAGTCGGTGGTAGTCGCGTCCCAGGGCGTAGCGCGAGATATAGGCGGCGCCGGCGTCGGCAAGCACCTCGCCCGCGTCCGCAGCCCCGGACGGCCAATAATCCATGCGGGCGCTGAGGCAGCTGACGGTGCCGGGAACGAGCTCTGCCGGTCGGGACCGCTTGAGGCCGTGCCGCGACATGTACGCCATTTCTCCGTGAAAGCCCTCGCGCAGCCAGTCGACGAAGCGGCTCTCGTCGGAGGACAGATCGATGCCCGCGACGCCGATCCGGGCAAAGCCCAGCTCCGCCCCCCATGCGCGGACGTTCGCGAGCAGCGCGGGTGCATCAAAGGATGTCGTCACGGTCGGAACGCCCACGCACAAAGGCTACGCTGTCGCGCCCTATAATGGCCATATGCCGCAGTCGGACAAGTCCCCGATGGAATTCGCGCTGACTGACGCCGAGGCGACGGAAGTGTTGGGGGCTGCACTCGCTCAGGCCTTTCCCGGCGCGCCGACCGGCCCGGCGAGCCTGCATCTGGAAGGTGACTTGGGCGCCGGCAAGACCACCTGCGTGCGAAGTTTTCTGCGCACGCTGGGCGTCACGGGCTTGATTCGCAGCCCCACCTTCACGCTGGTGGAGACCTATAGCCTCACCGAATTGACCGCGGTGCATGTGGATCTTTATCGCCTGACGGGAGAGCAGGAGGTGGAGGAATTGGGCCTGCGGGATTTCCTCGGCCCGGATTGTCTGTTGCTGGTCGAATGGCCGAGCAAAGGGGCGCGGGTGCTGCCGCCGCCGGATCTCGCGCTGGCACTGAGCTTCGCCGAGCCGGGTCGCGTGGCGCAGATTCGCGCGTACGGAGCACTCGGACAGAAATGGTTGGGTAACCTCGGAAGTGACACCAGATTAACAACCTATCTATCTAATTTAACTTGAAAAACTTGTTGATAGTGGAGTAGCTTAGCGGCCATGATATTCGCGCGCTCCGCACTCGTGGCATCGCTTGTCGCGTCCCTGTTGGTGGTTCCGGCCGGCGCGGTAGAGATCCGAGCCATCCAGCTTTCCGCGGGGAACGAGGGAACACGCGTGGTCCTCGACCTGTCGGCGCGCACGGCCCACAGCGTCATGACGCTCACGAATCCGGATCGCATCGTCATCGATCTGAGCGATGCCCGGCTCGCTCCGGCCGCGCGCCGCGCGCCGCCAGGAAGCGGTGTGATCAAGCAGGTGCGCATGGCGCACAACGCATCCGGCGAGCGTATCGTTCTCGATCTATCGCGTTCGATGCGGCCCAGCAGCGTGCTCTCGGCCGCCAGCGGCCGTTCGGGCTATCGGTTGGTGGTTGAACTCGCCGGGCGGGGCGGGGCGATATCGGATGCGCACGCCACGGCGCGGGATGCGCACGCCACGGCGCGGGATGCGCAGGCGCCGGCACGGGAGGCACCGCCGCGCGGCGCAGCGCCGGAATCGGCCGAGGCGCCCATCAAGGTGGAGCACGCGCGGCCCGCGGCGCGTGATCTCATCATTGCGATCGACGCGGGTCATGGCGGCGATGATCCCGGCGCCATCGGCAAGAACGGCACGCGCGAGAAGGACGTGACTCTCGCCATTGCGCGCGCGCTCGAACAGCGGGTGGATGTCGAGCCGGGAATGAAGGCCGTGCTGACCCGTGACGGCGACTACTTCGTGCCGCTGCGCGACCGCATGCGGCGCGCACGTGCGCATCAGGCGGATCTGTTCGTCTCGATCCACGCCGATTCGATTCGCGACCGCAGCGTCGACGGCTCGTCGGTCTACATCCTGTCGCAGCACGGCGCCACCACGGAGGCGGCGCGCTGGCTCGCGGAGGGCCAAAACGCGGCGGATCTGATCGGCGGCGTGTCGCTCGAGAACAAGGGCGACATGCTCGCCTCGGTGCTGCTCGATCTGTCGCAGACGGCATCGCTCACCGAGAGCCACACCGCCGCGGAGCACGTGCTGCGGCAGCTCAACATGGTGGGTGAAGTGAGAAAGCCGCTGGTTCAGCAGGCAGGTTTCATGGTGTTGAAATCGCCCGACATCCCCTCGATGCTGATCGAGACCGCCTACATCTCCAATCCGGCGGAAGAGCTTCGCCTGCGCAGCGTCGCGCACCAGGCGAAGCTCGCCGCGGCGATTCACCAGGGCTTGCGCGCGTATTTCTATTCGGATCCCCCCGCGGGCACCCGCATCGCGCAGATGGCGCAGGGGGCGTCGCGGCCCGAACTCGCCACCACGGAACGCGATACGTCCGCCGCCGCTCCGACGCTCTAACGCGTCGATCCCTCATTCGCGCCGCGCTGTGCGAAAATGCGGCGTTCGCGAGGTGTACCCTGCCCATTCAAGTACTGGCCGATGAGCTCATCAATCAGATCGCCGCCGGCGAGGTGATCGAGCGCCCTGCCTCCGTGGTCAAGGAGCTGGTCGAGAACTCCCTGGACGCGGGCGCGCAGCGCATCGAGGTGGAGCTCGAGCGGGGAGGGTGCGGGTTGATTCGCGTGCGCGACGACGGCATCGGCATCCCGCGCCAGGAGATCGCTCTCGCGCTGTCGCGCCACGCCACCAGCAAGATCGCGTCGCTGTCGGATCTCGAGCGGGTGGCGACCCTGGGGTTTCGCGGCGAGGCCCTGCCGAGCATCGCCTCCGTCTCCCGGCTGACGTTGACCTCGCGCTCCAGGGACGCAGGGCATGCCTGGCACGTGGATGCGCGCGAGGGAGTTGCCGGCGCGCCATCACCCGCCTCGCATCCTGCCGGCACCAGCATCGAAGTCCGGGACCTGTTCTTCAACGTGCCGGCGCGCCGCAAATTCCTGCGGGCGGAGACGACCGAGTATCAGCACATCCTGCGCATGCTCGAACGGCTCGCGCTGTCGCGGTTTTCGGTCGGATTCTCGCTTGCGCACAACGGCAGGAGTGTCTGGACGCTGCCCCCGGCGCGTTCGGCTGCGGAGCGGCTCGCGCGGGTGGCCAAGATCTGCGGCGAGGAGTTCGCGGCGCACGTGATCGAGCTCAGCCACGAGATGGAGACGCTGCGCTTATCGGGCTGGCTCGCGCTGCCGACCTTCTCGCGCAGTCAGTCCGACTTGCAGTTCGCCTTTCTGAACGGCCGCTTCGTGCGCGACAAGCTGATCGCGGGCGCGGCGCGCCTTGCCTATCAGGACGTGCTGTTCAACGGGCGGTTTTGCGCGTACGTGCTGTATCTGGAAATGGATCCGTCGCTGGTGGATGTGAATGCGCATCCGCAGAAGCTCGAGGTGCGTTTCCGCGAGTCGCGCAGCGTGCATGAATTCATGTTCCGCACCCTCGAGCGCGCCCTCGCGCAAACGCGGCCCACCATGGAATCCCCGGGCAGTGCGACATCGGCCTGGCTCACCGGCGGCGCGCGCGCTTCCGGTACCTCGTCCCCGAGCCAGGCGCGCTTCGCTCTCCCCGAGCGGCCGGCGAGCCGCGGCGCAATCGATGCATACCGCCAGTTCCTGGAGCCCCCCGACGATCGAGCGGGCGCGGCGTTCGAGGCGGGTGCAAGCGTCGCCGTGCGGGAAACGGCCCGCACCGGGCAGTGGCCGCCGGATCAGACCCTCGCGGCGCAGGATGACGAGACGCCGCTCGGCTTCGCGGTGGCCCAGTTGCACGGCGTGTATATCCTGTCCCAGACCTCCGATGGCATGGTGCTGGTCGACATGCATGCCGCGCACGAGCGCGTCATGTATGAGAGCATGAAAAAGCTTCTGGCCGGCGAGACGGCGGAGCAGCAGCTGCTGGTGCCCGAGATCCTGACCGTGACGCCGGCCCAAGCCGAGGTGGCCGACCTGCATCAAGCCGAGTTCGCGGCCCTGGGCTTCAACGTCTCGCGTCTCGCTCCGGATCAGTTGGCGCTGCGCGGGATTCCCAGTCTGCTCGCGGGGCGCGACCCGGGTGCAGTTGTGCGCGACGTGCTCTCGGATCTGTTGGAAACGGGGCATTCTCGCCGCGTGGAAGAGTCGATCAATCGCCTGCTGGGCACCATGGCCTGCCATGCCGCGGTGCGCGCGCAACGCAATCTCACCCTGCCCGAAATGAACGCGCTGTTGCGCGAAATGGAGCGCACGCCGCGCGCCGACCAGTGCAATCACGGGCGACCGACGTGGGTTCGGCTGTCGCTCGGGGACCTCGACCGATTGTTCATGCGCGGACGCTGATGGGCGGCAGCCGCCGGGGCGCGTTGTTGCTCATGGGCCCAACGGGCGCGGGCAAGTCCGACATTGCCCTCGAACTCGCCGACCGATTGCCGTTCGAGATCGTGAGCGTCGACTCCGCACAGGTGTATCGCGGCATGGATATCGGCACCGCGAAGCCGGACCGTCCGACCCGTGAGAGGATCGCGCACCATCTGATCGACATCCGCGATCCGGCGATGAGCTATTCGGCAGGGGAGTTCCTGCGCGATGCGGGCGAGGCCATGCGCCAGATCTGGGCGAGGGGACGCCAGCCGCTGCTGGTCGGCGGCACGATGCTGTACTTCCACGCCCTCACGGCCGGGCTCGCGGAATTGCCGCAGGCGGACGCGGGCATCCGCGGGCAGATCGACGCGCAGGCGGCCGAAAGGGGCTGGGAGAGCCTTCACCAGGAACTCGCGCGAGTGGATCCGTCCGCGGCGGCCCGCATCCACGTAAACGATCCACAACGCATCCAGCGCGCCCTCGAGGTGTATCGCGCCACCGGCTCCACGATCACCCAACTGCAGCGCAATCGGGCCACCGTGCTCGAGGGCGTGGAGGTGATGGAATTCGCGGTGGCGCCACGCGAACGCCTCGACCTGCATCACCGCATCGCCGTGCGCTTCGGGGCGATGATGGCCTGCGGGTTTCTCGATGAGGTGCGAACCCTATACGAAAGAACCGATCTGACTGCGGAACATCCATCGATGCGCGCGGTCGGATATCGTCAGGCATGGACGTACCTAGCAGGACGATGCGGTTTGGATGAGGCAAAAGAAAAAGCGGTTGCGGCAACGCGGCAACTTGCCAAGCGACAATTGACGTGGCTGCGCCGTCGTCAATCGGCGACGTGGCTTAACTCCATGCAACCTCATGTTGCATCAACGATTATGGATGCACTGTCCGAGTGCGGGTTTGCGGGATGGTCAACCGTTTAGCTGCGCCCCCTCCCGCTGTGCTAGGATTTCACCGGTATTTGCCTGGCGCAAGGAAGTGACGAGGCAATGTCAACGACTCTAAAAACAAGGAGCTCTCCCATGGCCCGTGGCCAGTCTCTGCAGGACCCCTTTTTGAACGCTTTGCGTAAAGAACGCGTGCCCGTATCCATCTATCTGGTGAACGGCATCAAGCTGCAAGGACAGATCGATTCCTTCGATCAGTTCGTCGTTCTGCTGAGAAACAGCGTGAGTCAGATGGTCTACAAGCACGCCATTTCCACCGTGGTTCCGGCCCGCAACGTGCGGCTGCCGACGGGCGAAGACGGCGAAGTCACGGAACCGGCCATCGTAGAATGATTCGCGGCAGGCGTTCGTCCATTGTTTGAACGCCCCCGGGGTGGTGAGCGGGCGCTGTTGGTCGGTGTGGGCGTCGGGCATCCGGTCGATCCTCACGATACGGCTGAATTCAAGGCACTGGCGGCCTCGGCCGGCGCTATTCCGGTCGGGGTGGTGCTCGCCTCCCGCCCGCGCCCCGATCCGAAGTACTTCGTCGGCACCGGCAAGGCGGAAGAGATTCGCGCCCGTGCCGTGGATCTCGGCGCCGAGGTCGTGCTGGTCGATCAGGCCTTGAGCCCGAGCCAGGAACGCAATCTCGAGAAGCTCACGGGATGTCGAGTATTAGACCGTAACGGCCTGATTCTTGACATTTTTGCGCAACGGGCACGAAGTTTCGAGGGCAAGCTGCAGGTCGAGCTCGCGCAGCTGTCCCATTTGGCGACCCGCTTGGTGCGGGGTTGGACCCACCTCGAGCGTCAGAAAGGCGGCATCGGGCTGCGCGGCCCCGGCGAAACGCAGCTCGAGACCGATCGTCGATTGATCGCCAAACGCATTCGCACGTTGCGCGGCCGCCTCGACAAGCTCGCGCGTCAGCGGGATACGAGCCGCCACGTGCGGCGCGAGGTTCCGGTCCCCACCGTGGCGCTGGTCGGATACACGAATGCGGGAAAGTCGACGCTGTTCAACCGCCTTACCGGCAGCGACACCTATGTCGCGGATCAATTGTTCGCGACGCTCGACCCCACCGTGCGGCGTGTGAAGCTCGCGGGAGTCGGCGAGGTGGTGCTCGCCGATACCGTCGGGTTCGTCCGTCAGCTCCCCCACGAGCTCATCGCGGCTTTCCGCTCGACCTTGCAGGAAGCGCGCGACGCCGATCTACTTCTGCACGTGGTGGATGCCAGCGATCCGCTGCGCAGCGAGCGCATCGCGCAGGTGCGCGAGGTGCTGGCCGGCATCGGCGCCGGGGAAATTCGGGAGCTCACGGTCTTCAATAAGATCGATTTGCTGGAGGACCCGGCAGAGCGCGAGGCGCACCGGGTGGTCTTGGGGCCCGACGGTCTGCCGGCCCAAACCTGGGTATCGTCGGTGACCGGGGCGGGGATCGAGGCGCTGCGCGAGGCCATCGTCCTCGCCGTCCGGCCGAACCAGATTCGACGCACGCTCCACCTGCAAATGCCGGCCGCGGCGGTACGCTCCGATCTATATCGACGCAATGCCGTGCGCGCCGAGCGACAATGCGACGACGGCAGCTGGGAGCTCGAAGTCGAGCTCGATTCCTCGGAAATGGCCAAGGTTTTGGGGAGCCGAGGCGTGGATCTCGTCAAATCGCTCGAAACCCACGAGCAGCGCGTGGCCTAGCCGACCTTGTGAGGTTCCGGTCGGCTGTTAAAATGCCCCGCCTCCTATCATTAGACGGTCCCGTCCGAAACAAAACTTAAGGCTACGAATGGCTTGGAACGAACCTGGCGGCGAGAAGCGCAATCCTTGGAACCGCCCACAAAATTCGCAGAACGATCTGGATGACGTTCTGCGCAATCTGCAGCGGCGGCTGGCCGCGCTCTTCGGGCGCGGCGGCGGTGCGGGCGGGGGCGGTCAGAGCACGCCGAGTTTCGCCAAGGGCTTGGGCGGCATAGCGGTGCTGATCGGCGCCGTCTGGCTGGCGAGCGGGGCCTATCGCGTCGACGCCCAGGAGCGCGCCGTGGTGCTCCGCTTCGGCGCCTACGTGGAGACCGTCGGGCCGGGCTACAACTGGCACATCCCCTGGCCGATCGAGCGCAAGGTGATCGTGAACGTCTCCCAGCCCAACAGCGTCCAGGACGATGCGCAGATGCTGACAGCCGACACCAATCTGGTCGAGGTTCGCTCGGCGGTTCAGTACACCCAGCCGGATCCACGCAAGTATCTATTCCGGGTCAAGGGGGTCGAGGACACGCTGCGGCAGGTGAGCGAGAGCGCATTGCGCGAGGCCGTCGGTCAAGCCTCGCTCGACAAGGCGCTCGCCTTCGATGTGAGCATCACCAGCCATGCCATGGCGACGCTCCAGCACACGATCGAAGGCTACGACATGGGCATCCATATCATCGGCGTCAGGCTCGAGGAGATCGTGGTGCCGGAGGCCGTGCAGGATTCTCAGCGCGATACGATCAAGGCCGACAGGGATCGCCAGCGATATCAGCAGGATGCGGAGACCTACCGTAACGACGTGGTGCCGCGCGCCCGCGGC
>Ga0182012_10004921_pt1 | contig 13875 bp, 8 predicted proteins | sample 612S2SmetaG_FD_120486 | JGI IMG/M metagenome (GOLD analysis project Ga0182012, IMG submission 120486) | Permafrost microbial communities from Stordalen Mire, Sweden - 612S2S metaG | ecosystem: Environmental > Terrestrial > Soil > Wetlands > Permafrost | place: Sweden: Stordalen | collected... | reverse complement strand
GATCAAGTTGCGCGGAACCCGCTCGACCAATTGCGGCGCGATGCGGTCGGCGCCCAGGCGGCGCAGCAAGCCCGCCAGGCCGATGTCGGCCGCGACGATGCGCAGCGTGCCGCCGGTGTTGGCCACCTCGAGATCGTTGATGCGCACGACCTTGCGCCCGTCGACGTCGACGATCTGCTTATCGAAGAGATCGCGGATCAGGTAGAGCGCCTGCCGTTCGGGCACGGGCTCGCGGGTCGGCTCTTCGCGGAGTTCGAGCGGGCCGTGGGGCTCGATGCCGAGCACGTCACCGATGGGGGCGTAGCGCAGGCCGTCCTTGGTCTTGAGGATCAGCCCGTCGATCTTGGGAAAGGCGTCGTCGGGCTTCTCGACGAGGAAGTCGACGACTTTGCCGAACGGCTTGCCGCCGCCCACGACCAACTGCCGGCCGACGAAATCGGAGAGGTAGCCGTCATGAAATGCCATCGTCGCGCCCCTCCTTTACCTAAAACATGCACCGCAAACATGCACCGCGAGTTCGCACGAAAATGGCGACATGGACTCGGCCGTAACGGGCACTTTCGGCGCCTAAGCTGGATTGACTCTTGGAGCGGAACGCTACCACCCGTCGCTCGAAGCAGGAGGTATGGTCCTGGAGGTATAGAAAGCGAGGGTTATTATCTCGCCCTTCGCGGAGGATCAACTTTGACTTTCCGACGCTCGTTCCGTGGGACGGCTGCGATCCTAGTATTGGCTGTGGGCTGCTCGATCTACCCGATTAGAGTGGGTGCAGCGGGAATTTACCCCGCCGGGAAGGGTTCGCCCGCGAAGTCGAACGTAGTTCGCCGCGACATTCCCAGTGAAACCGTGATTCACTCCTTTGCTGGCCCCCCATCCGACGGCAACATTCCTGAAGCAAGTCTGTTGCAAGTTGGGTCGTCCCTAATTGGAACGACTGACGCTGGCGGAGGGGCTGGCTTTGGTTCGGTCTTCGAGCTGACCAAAGTTGGGACGGCGTATGGCGTATAGTGAAAGATTGCTCTACAGTTTTTTGGGAACTCCGGACGGTGAGCGAGCCGATTTTGGTGTCCTTCAAACATCTAGCGGGAAAATTCTTGGCACCACGCCGGCAGGTGGCGAGACCTGTGATGAGGAGTCTAATACTTGTGGTGTTGTCTACGAACTGACACCTAGCGGCGGATCATATTCGGAGAGCTTGCCCTGGACTTTCCAGGGATACTACCCAACAGGGGATGGCGAGGTGCCTGAGGGAGATCTTGTTCAGGATTCTAGCGGTGCGCTCTACGGAGAGACGATACACGGCGGAGTTTCGACATGTTATCTTGCCGAGTACCACGGATGCGGCGTTGTGTTCAAGCTGACACCCTCAGGTTCGGGTTACGTCGAATCCGTAATTTACCAATTCCAGAGCATCACGGATGGTTTCCAACCAGCGGGTGGCCTTGTCCTCGATTCTAGCGGCGCCTTATATGGGGTGACCAACTTTGGCGGAACCGGGTCGTGCTCTTTGGGCTGTGGAACGGTATTCAAGCTTACTCCGACTCCATCGGGCTATTCCAAGACGACGATCCATGAATTTAGCGGTTCACCCGACGCATCGATTCCAACGGGGAAGCTCATCATGGACTCAAGCGGCTCACTTTACGGAACCACTGAAGCTGGAGGTAATTCGACGTCCTGTGGCTCGTGCGGTACGGTTTTTAAGCTAACGCCCTCGGGTGGCGGCTATAACGAAACAATCCTATATCGATTCCAGGGAGGAAGTGATGGGGCGGGGGTAAGCAGGGGTGTTGTTGCGGACTCCTTGGGGGATCTTTATGGGGCCACAACGGCTGGAGGTGGATCAGCCTATAATTGCGCCGTAGGCGGCTCTAGCTGCGGAACCGTCTACAAGCTCACCCCCAGCACCAGCGGTGGAGTTACCTCCTATACGGAGTCTGTTCTATACGCGTTTCAGGGCGGATCGGATGGGGGAGCCCCGTACTCTGTCATAGTCGATGCTACTTCCTTGGTGCCACCCGTAGCGTTGTTTGGTACTGCTAGCCTCGGGGGATCTGGAGGCTACGGTGTTGTTTTTAAGATTACGCAATAGGCTGTTAGGTTCGGAATAAAGTACCGTAGAAGGTAAGGCGACGTGCTCGTCTCCAGGCGCCTTCTCGTCCCTGATAGAGCGACGCAGTTTCCCCTAGTAAACAGAGTTCGTACGTGGGTAGAATGAGCCTATGAAAGTCGGCTCGCTCTTCGGCATCGCGATCACGGTCAACGTCAGTTGGATATTCATCTTCGCGCTCGTGACCTGGGGCCTGGCCAATCCCATGGGCCCGTTGCACCTCGAGGGCGTCGGGACGGCGGAGCGCATCGCGCTCGGACTTTCCGCCGCCCTCCTGTTCTTCGCGAGCGTGCTCGTGCACGAACTCGCGCACTCGCTCCTGGCGCGGCGCCGGGGCATTGCGGTCAAGGGCATCACGCTGTTCATCTTTGGCGGCGTTTCGCAGTTCGACGGCGAGGCGCAGGATGCGCCCGGCGAAGCCTGGATCTCGGGCATCGGTCCGCTGACGAGCTTGCTCCTCGGCGGGCTGTTTTACGGGGCTTCACTCGCGGTTGGCGGCAGCGCGACGCACACCGGCGCCATGTTCGCATACTTGGGCATCGCCAACGTACTGCTCGCGATCTTCAATATTTTGCCCGCCTACCCGCTCGACGGCGGACGCGTCATGCACGCGCTGGTCTGGAAGTTCTCGGGCAATAAGGCGCTCGCGACGCGCGTCACCGTCCTGGTCGGCCGCGTGCTCGCGGCGCTCATGATCGGATACGGCGTGGTGGAGTCGCTTGCGTTCGGCAATTTCGGCGGCTTGTGGCTCACGTTCGTCGGCTGGTTTTTACTCCAGGCCGGAAGCTCCGAACAATCGGGGCTTGCCGTCAAAGAAGCACTCCAAGACCATCGCGCCGGAGAACTCGCCGCGCCGCCCGAGTTTCGACTCGCCGCCGACGCGAGCGCGGCCCGAGCGCGCGGAGCGATGCGCGCGATGGGCGTACGCGCCTTACCGGTTTTCGTCGGCGAGCACTTCGTAGGCATCGTGACCAGTGCGGAATTGAACGCACTCAGCGAGGACGACCTCGCGGGTACGTACGTCACCGCCGTGATGACCAGAGAACCCGACGTTCCACGGATCGCGGCCGCGGCGCCGGCGAACGATGCCGTGGCCACCCTGGCGAGCAGTGGAGGCGACGCGCTGGCGGTAACCGGGGACGGTGGCGACGTGCTGGGACTCTTTACGCGAGAATCGGTCGTGCGCTGGCTCGCCGGTGCTCTGAAGTAAACCGGCCGCGAGCACGCGGCGGGGAAAAGATGTTCCAGGTCCAGGGTTCACCCGAAGACGTCGCGTAGAGGGGCAGTAGGAAGGCCGCCTGCGAGTGCATGGGCAGCCGTGCCGTTAGACCAGTGCAAGCTTGGTCGCCCGGGTTCCCCGCCGGGCGTACGGCCCTCGTCCCGTAGACGAACACCTCACGTAGCACAAGGGAGTCTCCTCACGATGTCCATTTCCCGTTCTCGCCGCGCCGTCGTTGCCACGGCGTCGCTAGCGCTTCTGTCGGCTTGCTCAGGCGGCTCGCAGCTTTCCCCGGTCGCGTCGCAGCAGGCGCAGTCTCAACATGTCTCGACGACGGAGTTGCCGTCGCTCGGCGAACTCGCCGAAGGCAAGAAGACCAAGACCTACCCGCTGATCTTCGCGGCCGACGCCGGGTCGCGCAATCAGAAGTCGGCCGGAGTGTACGCGTATCTCGACAACGGAACCAACCAAAGTCCGATCTGGGCGCTCACCGGTTCACCGTTGACCAGCCCGCAAGCGTTGTGGGTCGACGGTAGCGACAATCTCTACGTGGCCGATGCCGACGGCTCCATTTACGAATACGATAAGCCGACCGATAAGGGCGCTCCGACGCTGAGCTTCACCTACAGCGAGGGCGGCTACACACCCAATGCCATCGCGGTCTGCGGAAACTACCTTTACGCATCGAATTTGATCAGTCCGGGGTCGCCCGGTGGCGGTTCGATCGCGGCTTGGAAGCTCGGTAATGCATCACCGATCACCATCGTCACCAATCAGAACTATCAAAATGGCGCCGGCGGCGGTATTACGTGCGACTCGACCACCGGTTCCGTATATTTTGGTTGGGAGAGAAGTTACGCGGGCCCGGGCGCAGTTGACAAATATGCTGCCGGACTGAGTGGCTCCCCAGACACTACGCCGATCGATCCGGGGTTCGTTCAGGGTCTGACCGCGAACAAAGCCTATGCGAACGTCGTGCTCGGCGACCAGTATCCGCCGAACGACAAACCGCCGCAGATCGAATTCTGGAACCTCTCGACGGGCAAGCTCATGCACGCGATCAAGGGCTCGTGGGTCCAAGAACCGGAAGCGTTTGCGTACGAAGCCGCGGACGGCTATCTGTTCGATGCGGATGGCGCGAGCAACGCGATCACCAAGTTCAAGACGAACGGCAAGGTCTTCAACACGATCACGAGCATCGGCAATAAAGAGACCTTCGGTCAGCTGACCGGCGTTGCCGTCAGCCCGCCGGATCACAAGTAGTCGCGCGACCGCCAGTTCATTGACGAGCAATGGGCGCGGACGGTTCGCTTTTGCGAGCCGCCCGCGCCCTTCTTCGATCCATGCGCTCGCAGCGTCGGCGCTATTCGTCCTTGTGGCCGGATGCTCGGCTAGTCCTCAGTCGCCGTATTCCCCGGCGGTTTCGGCTGCGCAGGCTCCGGCATCTGCACTCAGCAGCGCGCCTGAGGTTTCGAAGACGGCGCCGCTGGTCTTTGCCGCGGACGGTGGTAACCGCTCCGGCGGCGGCGCGGTGTACGCATATCTGCAGTCGGGAAAAGCGCAAAGTCCGCTCTGGTCGATCGGCGCGCCCCTCGCGGAGCCGTCGGGTCTGTGGGTCGACGGCGAGCGCAACCTCTACGTTTCGGATTCCACCGGTTACGTCTTCGCCTTTACCGCGCCCAACGCGAAGGGCGCGCCGTCGGGTCCATCGTTCACATACGACGATACAGGCCTGTCGCCCACGGCGGTAGCGCTGTGCGGGAACTACGTCTACGCTTCGAACGAGTCGGGCACGTTGGGAACGCAGTCCTTCACGGTCTGGACGAAAGGTACGAGTGCCCCCCTGCGGGTCGTTTCCTACACGGGCGGCCGCGGCACCGGCGATTCGGTAACCTGCGATGCGGCGACCGGCAACGTCTATTTCGCGTACCAGTTGGATGATAACGGCGATGCGGAGATCGATGTCTGGTCCGCGGGCGGCACGGGTTCGCCGACGAAGTTGCCGATGGAACCGCTCTCGGTTCAGGGATTTGCGCTGAGCAAGGCGGGTCTGTTGGCAGTGGGCAATTCGTACGATCCAGAAGGGCCGGCGGTCGACTTCTACAAGCAGACCGGCAATCAGCCGACTCGCCGGATAATCGCTTCGTGGCTCTCGCTTCCGGTCGGCCTCGCCTACGAGAAGAACGACGCCAACATCTGGATTGCCGATTTGGACAATCAAGCGCTTTACCTCGCCAACGCCGCGAGCGGGAAACTCATCAATACAATTACGAAGCCAGGTTTCAGGAGCTTGTTAGGCGTAGCCGTCAGCCCGCCGGACCATCCCTAAAGAGCTTCTCGTTCTCGCATACGTCGATGAGAACTCGTTAGCGAGCTACGTGGACGTCTTGCGACGCGGGCTTGGCGGCGCCACCCGTCTTCGGGGCGAGCCGCCCTCGGAGAGCACGGCGATGTGCGTCGACTTCTTGGCGGCGTTGGGATCTGCGACACTTCGGTACTTCTCTTAGGTTTAGCGCCTCCGCGGTTTGCCCGTGCCTCAGCCGCGCGTCGAACTGCCTATCACGAAAAAACGGCCCCGCCGCAGCGGAGCCGTTTTATGATCGACCTTTGAGGCTGAGTTATTGCAATAGTAAACTATTGCAGCGGCGTGCAGGTGTAAGGCAGCGTGTTTCCGGTGGTCGGGTCGGTGTAGCTGCCGCTGTGGCTTGCGGGGTAGACGCCGAGGCCCGCGATGGTGGACTGCGACGTGTTCTTCGCCGCGCCGCCCGTCTTCGGAGCCTTGTCCGGTAGCTGCACGAGTGCATTCGCTTGGAGGATCGTGTCGGCGGGCGTGTTCGCGCCGTCATCCTTCGTCAACGCCCACTTGTACACGGCATGCAGAGCGCTGATCTGGTTGAGCTGGCGCTCCGGGTAGCACGAGTAAAAATAGCCGAAGTCGTAGCTTACGAACGGCGCCGCCGTCGCAGCCGAAGGCAGCGGCAGATATGCGTTCTTGATGAACGGGAAGTTCGGCGGGATCTCGTTGGTCTGATTCGCCTTCACGAAGGGACCGCTTGCGATCGCGGCTTGGATATTGGCGACCGTGGCGTTTTCGAAGTTACCGGCCTGATTCTGGATGTAGGCTTCGTGGCCGCCGGACTTCGAGACGTAGCTGGTGCCGACGTAGCCGATCGTGCCGGCGACCGAGTTGACCTCGGAGGCGACGCCGCCGTTGCCCTTCTCGCCGATCGCCGTTGACGGCCAGACGACGGTGTTGGGCGGAGGGCCGCCCTGGACGGGCCCGAGTTCGGAATTCGTGCCGACGCCTTGCGTCCAAACGTTTCCGGGTTGGACGTTGCTCTGCGAGCAGATGACGTAGAGGCCGTAGCTGAGCACGAAGGTCGTGCCGGCACCGTCGTTCCGGTAGACGACGCTGATCGGTTGATTTCCGATCGTCTGCCCGCCGTTGTCGCTCGTGATCGAGGGGTCGTTCCAGTTCGTGATGAGGCCCTGCTCGATGCCGCAAAGCGAATTGCGCGAAAGCTTGACGCCGCCCGAGGGAATCGTCAAGTTCGTTGCGTTGAACACGATCGAGATCGAGAATGCCGAAAGCGGCACTTCGAGGATCGGTCCGCGCTGCAGATTGTAGCCCGACGCCTGACCGTTCGAGTTGTTGAATTCCGCGAGCTGGGCGAGGCTCCAAGGCGTTCCGTCGCCGTGCGTGATCGAGTCGGGCGTCACGGAGTTACCGGCTGAGGTCGTGCCGTCGCGCGTCTCGAGCGCCTTGCCCGCAGTCGGCCCGAAGCCGCACTGGTCGTTGTCGTGAACGCCCGCGGAGCACGTGGTCAGGAACGAGTCGGCTATTCCACCATAGGCGGGGGAGCCCGTCGTATTCGGCGGCGTGCTCGGCGTCGTGTCGCTCCAACCGCTTTCCTGATTGAGGATGTCGTTTTGCGCGGCGCCGGCGCCGACCGCGCCGAGCAGGTACTGGAAATTCGCTTCGAGCGGCTGTCCGCCCGGGGCGCCCTGCGAGTCGCCGGGAATCGCGAGGCCGTAGTAGTCGAACCACGCACGGTAGGCCGTCGCAGCCGTCGTTCCGCCTTCGGAGAGGACGGTGATCAGCGTCGCTTTCGCTTTCGCGTTCGGATTTGCGACGCGCAGGTTCGCGTTAAAGCGATTGATGCCGGCCGCCGACGCGTGAGCGGCGCCCGCTGCCAGCGCCAGGGTCAACGCGCCGGCTGTGGCCAGGCGAGTTCGGGTTGGGAGCATGCGGAAAGACCTCTCTGGGAGGGGGAGGGGAGGGCCATGCAAAGTTTTTCTTCGCAGCGCCCATACTTAGATTTGGGTTAGAGGCCTCCTGCCGAACGGAGTATACTGAGGTCCTAGTCGTTTGCCGGCCAGCCTAGCTTAGAGTGGGTCGATCTTCTACACGAAAACGTCGGAGAGGACGGTCCCGCCTCGCGGAACCGTCCTCTCGTTTTTGGAAGACTCGGATTGCGACCCGATGGGGTCGCCCGCGTTTATTGCAGCGGGGTGCAGGTGAAGGGCAGCGTGTTGCCCGTCGTGGGGTCGATGTACGTGCCCGAACCCGAGGTCGCGTAAGCCTTGACCGCGTTGACGGCGCCGTTGGTCAGAGCCTTCGAAGCTCCGCCGGCCGTCGGTGCCTTGTTCGGCAGTTCCACGAGCCCGTTGTTTTCGGCGATCGTGTCGGCGGGCGTCAACTGACCATCGACTTGGAGCGTCATGGCCCACTTGATGAACGCGTGCAGCTTATTGACGTTGGTCGACAGCCGTTCCGGCGAGCACGTGTAGAAGTAGCCGAAGGTATACCCGACGATCGGCGCCGCGGCGGCGTTCGAGGGCAACGGGATGTACGTGTTCTTGATGTACGGATATCCCGGCGGAATTTGCGAGGTCTGGCTGGACTTCACGAACGGCCCGTTCGCGATTGCCGCCTTCGTGCCGGCCACCGTGGCCTGCACGAAGTTGCCTGCCGCGTTCTGGACGTACGCTTCGTTGCCGCCGGCCTTGGCGACGTACGACGGGCTCAGGTATGCGATCGCGCCGGGAAGCGACGCGACTTCACTGGCAACGCCGCCGCTGCCCTTTTCGGGAATCGAGGTCGACGGCCAAACGACGGTGTTGTTCGGCGGCGGACCGGAGATCGGGCCGTTCTCCGAGTTGGTACCGACGCCTTGAACCCACGCATTGCCGGGTTGGACGTTCGATTGCGCGCAGATGACGTACAGATCGTAGCTGAAGAGGAAGGTCGTGCCCGAACCGTCGGAGCGATGCACGATCGTGATCGGCTGGTTGCCGATCACCTGTCCGCCGTTGTCGCTGGTGATCGAGGGATCGTTCCAATTGGTTATGAGACCTTGGAAGATGCCGCAGAGCGAATTGCGCGACAGCTTCACGCCGCCCGAGGGAATCGTCAGGTTCGTCGCGTTGAAGGGCACCGATGCCGCCGTTGCGACCAGCGGCGCCTGCACGATCGGACCGCGCTGGAGGTTGTACCCCGACGCCTGTCCGTTGGAGTTGTTGTAGGTTGCGAGTTCGACCAGGTCCCACGGAGCGTCGCCGCCGCCGAACATGATCGAGTCGGGCGTGACCGAGTTTCCGGCAGCGCTCGTGCCGTCGCGGACTTCGAGCACCTTGCCCGCCGTCGGCTGGTAGCCGCACTGGTTGTTGTCGTGAACGCCTGCGGTGCAGGTGGTCAGAAACGTGTCGGCCGCACCGCCTGCGTACACCGGCGAACCCGCATCGTTGGGCGGAACGCTCGGCGTTCCGTCGTTCCAGCCGCCCTGCTGATTCGCGATGTCGTTTTGCGCCGAGCCCGTGCCGACTGCGCCGTAGAGCAACTGCGTCGTGGCATCGAGCGGATTGCCGCCCGGTGCGCCCTGGCTATCACCGGGAACCGCAACGCCCCAGTAATCCATCCAGCCGCGGTAGACGATCGCGGCGAGCGTGCCGCCCTCGGACGTGATGGTGACGAGTCCGGGCACCTTGGCGTTGGGGTGCGCGACGCGCATGTCGGGGCGAATGATCGTCGCCGCGGATGCCGCGGTCAACGAGATCGCGAGCGTCGCTGCGATCGTGCCGCCGGTAGCTCGTTGGAGTAAGGGTTTGAGCATGAAAAAGGGGACCTCGTATGTGGGCTGCGAGATGTGTGAAGCTTCCGGCTTCCATTATCGTCACCGCGAGGTGAAGGTTAGGTTATTGAGCCCATGGGCCACGTGGCCCATTGGTGCGGCTGGGGCTAAACTTCGAGAACTCGCTCGACCGGAGCGTTCGATTAAGGAATTAAGGTGCTCTTAAGGCGCGCTCTAGCAGATACCGCTCTTTATCGCGTATGCCGCCGCTTCGGCCCGCGCCGATATGCTGAGTTTCGCCAAAATGTTGCTCACGTGATTTTTCACGGTCTTATCGGAGAGGTCGAGTTGCGTGCTGATTTCTTTATTCGAGTAGCCCTCCGCGATGAGCCGGATCACCTCGACTTCGCGGTGCGACAACGTCGACGTTCGGCGCGGCCGGCGCGGCCGCAAGCCGTCGACGTCGATCGGAATGCGCGGATCGATGTACGTTGCCCCCGCGGCGACGAGTTTCACCGCGCGAACGAACTCGACGGTCGCGATGTCCTTCGCGATGAATCCGCTCGCCCCGATCGCCAAGCAACGCTGGACGATCTCGGGCCGCAGATGCACGGAGAGCACGCAGACGCGCGATGCCGGAGAATCTTTACGAATCTGTCGCATCGCTTCGCCGAGCGAAAACGAGGGGACGTCGAGGTCCACGACGATTACCCCCGGCCGCAGCAAGGCCAGGCCCGGAACCGGAAATCCGGTGGCCGATCCGACCACGCTGATCAAGGGGTCGATCGAGAGCGCGTCGGCGAGGGCCGTGCGAAAGAGCATCTGTCCTTCGACGATGCACACTCTGAGCGGGCCGTTGTTGTTCATGCGGATTTTCGTCGCGTTGGGTTGCCGCGACGCGCGTCCCGTTCGCGCGCCGACGGCTCGCACTCCTCTCCGATATCATTAGCAGAACTAATAATGTTCTTAAAGGAATCTTAAGAGTCGGCGTCTATAGTTTGCGGGTGAGCGACGGGTATGCCGCCGCTCCGTTTCGTGCGGCTTCCGGAGGTGTCAGTGTCGAGCGCCCTTCACGTTGCGATCTTTCGTCGCTGCGCTTTGACCCTTGTCGCTCTCTTGCTCGCCGGCCTGGGCCTCCAAGCCTCGCCGGCCTCCGCGGCCCTGACGGGGCAGATCGCCGGCACGGTGAAGGACGACGCCACGGGCAGCCCGCTGGCCGGGGTGGCCGTGAGCGCGAATTCGCCGAGCGGCGGCTACAAGGCCGTGACCGATGCGAAGGGCCAGTTCACGATGGTCGGCGTCACGCCCGACACCTACACCGTCGCCTTCGAGCTCACCGGGTACGAGGCGTACGCCATTCAGGGCCTGACCGTGCTGGCCGACTCGAGTGCCGTCGCCGATGCGCGCTTGCAGAAGCGCCTGCGCCAGATCGCCTCGGTGCGCTCGCGCCCGGCCGGCGGCGCCTTTCAGCCGACGCAGACCGAAGACAGCTACACGGTCAATGCCAACACGCAGGACACGCTCGCGGGCAAGAAGTTCAACACCAGCGAGGACGATCTGCTCAAGCGCTTGCCCAGCGTCACGCAGGACGCCGACGGCACGGTCTTCATCCGTGGCGGCACCGCCTTCCAGACCGGCCTGCAGTTCGAGGGCATCGACTACACCGAACCGAATCGCACGCTCCAAAACAAGGAAAGCAACGCCGGCAACTTCGGCTTGCTCAACGGCCTCGGTACCCTGCAACTCATTCCCGGCGGCGGCGATGCGAGCCACGGCAACACCGGTACCGGCTTGATCTCTCTGCTCGCGAAGCGTGGTTCGTACCCCGGTTCGCTCGACGTCGACATGGAAGTCGGCACGTTCCCGTACTACCATCAGTTGGGAATCCAGTGGGGCATCGGCAGCCAGAATGGCCGCGTCTCCAACTTCCTGAGCTTCTTGGGCGTTCGGCAGGATTTTCAGTACGGGCAACGCGGCGTGCCGGGCGACGCCCTGGGCATCTTTATCGACAACAATACGCTGCTGAGTTCGCGCGGGCTCAACTTGGTCGGCGTCGCCGATACCGCAAGCGACCGGCAGTCGAACGACATCGTCGACAACTTCGTGTACAAGTTCGGCAAGAACAACGCGCAGTATCTGCAGCTGTTCTACCAAAACCAGCTCGTCCGCCAAGGCGAGAGCTACGCCGGGTACCAGGGCACGTACTACGCGAGCCAGCCGTACGTCGAGACGTACCCGCAGCTCTTCTCGGGCCAAGTCACGCAGCAGGCGATCGAGAAGATCTTCCCGCTCTACCCCGGGCAGAGCAACGGCGTCGAACTCGTACCCCAGGAAGACGCGATCATCAGCCCGTTCGCGGCGTTCAAGGTCGAGTACGGCAACAACTTCAGTTCTAAAGGATACGGCGTGATTCGCTGGTCGCGGACCTTCAGCGATCAGTCGGAATTGCTGCCCTCGATCGGCCAGTACACGCCGCTGAGCGGCGGCGACCGCAGCTCCGGATCGGCCGAAATCAACTATCAGCTCAATCAGCGCAACCTGATCCAGATCGGCGGAAAGTACGACTACGTCCGGCCTTTCGGTACCTCGACCGACGTCGTGGATTACACGTATCCGTATTTCGGGCAGTCCACGCAGGCGGGCTCGAACGTGCCCTTCGCGACGCCGTTCGCCGACTTTCTCCCCGCTTCGGCGTGCAACGCGAGCGGCGGCGGTGCGCCGCCCGGTTTCATCTCGGTCGCCGGGCCGGTGAACACGTACACCGTGCCCTGCGGGTACCTCGCGAAGTACTTCCCGAACGGCATACCGCGCCTTCCGCCCGAGGTCGACGTGCCGGTGACCGACCAGCAGGTCTACGGCTTTTTCGCGCAAGACACGGCGCGCATCGGCAACAAGGTCCGCGCCCAGTTCGGCCTGCGTGAGGACGGCTACAACTTCATTCAGCCGTTCGATCCGGCCAATCCGCCCTCGATCGCCACGGTCGATCATCAGCGGCTCTTCGAGCCCCATCTGGGCTTGACGTTTCTGGCGACGGCGCGCGATTCGTTCCGAGCGACGTACGGGCGCACGCTCTCCATTCCGTTGCCGGGGCTCAGCGGCAATTCGATCGACCCCTCGGCCTACGCGGCGTTCGACGGCGTGCCCTCGTACGACAACACGACCGGTCAAGCCGCAACCTACTGCGGCCTGAACGAGAAGACGACGTGCGCCAACTACGCCGACCAATTGTACTGGCTGAACCGCGATGCGAAATACGGCACGGGTGCGCTCAACACGCCGGTACGCGGCGCGACCTTCACGAATTACGACTTTACCTACCAGCACAACTTCAACGGCGGCCTGGCGTTCTCGCTAACGCCCTTCTACCGTCGCGGCTACGACATCGTCGAGCAAGCCAACCAGATTCTCTCGGTCAACGTCAACACCGGAGCGCTGACCATCGGACCCGCGCTCGAGTCGAACTTGGGCGTGCAGAAGACGACCGGCCTCGAACTCAACCTGACGCGCGACGTGGCGTACGGTCTGAGTGCGATCTTCAACGCGACGTACATCAACCAACTCGGTAACGATCCGCCGACGAATTACTTGTCGCCCGCGGCGATCGCGCTCGGCCAACTGTACCGCTCGCCGAATTTCTCGCCCTTCCAATCGACGCTGGCGCTGAACTACAAGTCGCGCTCGGGCTGGCGGATCAATCCGGTGCTCGATTTCAACGTCGGCTATCCGTACGGAAACGGCGCGTACGTTCAGGTCTTCGAGAACGGGGTCGCCTATACGGTGCTCAACTCGAACTTGCTGACCAGCACGCTCAACAACACGCCGTTCTGTTACGTCGACCCGCAAAATCCCGGCTCGGTGAAAAATCCGAATTGCGCCGGCTTCGACGGGATCGGTGAGGCTTCGTCGGCGGGCGGCTTGCTCTCGCATATGTCGGTGCTGGCCAACATGACCATCGAGTTCGCGCCGCCGGATAAGCACTTCACCTACGGCCTGTCGCTGACCAACATTTTCAACCAGCTCTACGGCGTGCCGTATCCGAACCCGAACTTCAAACCCGTGTCGACCGGCTTCGGCGACACGGTGACGTCCGGACTGTACGCGCCCGGCTCGTACGCCTCGTCGCCGTTCCTCGATCTGCCGAACAAGCCGCCGTTCAACGCCCGCTTCTACGTGCAGTTTACGCCATGAGAGCCAACGTGAAAAAAACGAACCTCGCTTTCGCCCTCCTCGCTTGCGGCCTCGGCGGCTGCACGAGCGGACAGGTCGGGAGCTATCCCTTGAACTCGCAGCCGCCCTCGAGCGCCGCCAAGCTCCAGTTCGCCGTGGGCGTCGCGACCTACGTGCAACAGGCCGACAACGGCGCTCCGGCGCAGTTGCGGCACGACTTGAACCTGGTCGAGACCTTGCGCAACGCGAACGGAACGTCCGGTGCGCAAACCGACGTGCCTGCGGTGACGGGCCCGTCGACCTATGTG
>Ga0182012_10004915_pt1 | contig 13884 bp, 15 predicted proteins | sample 612S2SmetaG_FD_120486 | JGI IMG/M metagenome (GOLD analysis project Ga0182012, IMG submission 120486) | Permafrost microbial communities from Stordalen Mire, Sweden - 612S2S metaG | ecosystem: Environmental > Terrestrial > Soil > Wetlands > Permafrost | place: Sweden: Stordalen | collected... | reverse complement strand
TTCCCGGACCCTGTCTCAGCCCGGACCGCGGGTCGGCATCGCCTTGCCGGTACGCGACTCGATCACCCCAGCCCGTATGTCGCTGACATTGTTCACACATGAATCACGGTCGCAATCCTGCGGCCCTGCGGCACGCCCGCCACCGCCAAGCCAAACGCCAGCCCCGGAACGGGCTTCGCGCGCCGCTCGGCACAAATCGTAGCGGACCTGTAAAGTCCACCTTACACTACGGATCAGTGCGCGCCCGGCCGAATCGGCGGAAAAAGCCAACGCGGCTGCCGACGTCGGGGCCCGGCGCGTCACCGGCGGCCCGCCCAGAACGCTTCCCCGGGCCATCGCTGTTCGTCGCGATAGGCCTCGGTCCATTGCACTTCATAGGCTCGCCGGACCCGCTCCATCTGGTTCCCATAGGCCGGCACCGCGCCGGGATCACCGCCGAGGGCGCCCAGCACGCCGCGCGCCGCCATTATGCCACCATGCAGCGCGGCGAGGATTCCCTGCCCCGACACCGGGTCGAAGGCCAGCGCGGCATCGCCGCAGGCGATCCATCCCTCCCCCGCCAGGCGATCCAGCCGGCTCCCGCCGGCATCCAGCGGCGGAAGCAACGACCCGAACAAACTTGGCAAGAATCGTTCGGCAACGTGGCGCGTGCCGGCCAGCGCCGTTCGCCAGGCCGCTGCATCCGTGGCGAGCCGCCGCGCATCTTCGGGCCCGACATGCAGGCCGGCGACCGGCGCGCCGCCGGGCAGCCGAGCGGCATACCACCAGCCCTGCGGAACCGCCTCGATCAACGTACGGGACAGCGGGACGTCTGCACCGGGCTGGCCCACCGCATAGCATGCCACCAGGCGTGCATCCCGCAGTCGCCGCGCCCCCAGCCGCCGTGCCACGGTCGCCCGCCGCCCGGTCGCATCGATCAGCCAACGCGCCTTGAACGTTTCAGCCGAGGTTAGGCGGACCGTCCATTCCGAACCATCCCGCATCATCGCCGCGACCCCGGCGGCGCGCCAGCCAGCCCCCGACCCGCGCGCCGCGGCCCGCAACGACGCATCGAAACCGGACCGGTCGAGCCGCCAGCCGGGCCCGTCACGGTCGCGCAGCGCATCGGTGGCAACCAGATCACTGCTGCCCCAGGCGGACAGCGTGCCGCGGATCGGCGTGTGCGGACCCTCGGGACCGGGGCGCGGGAAATCCAGCGCTTGCAGCAGGCGCAACGCGGCACCCGGCAGGGCCTCTCCGACCTTATGGGCAGGCGAGACCGCATCGGCGAGCAGGACCCGAACCCCCGCGCGCGCCAGGGTCTGCGCCGCCGCGGCACCGGCCGGCCCGGCGCCCGCGACGACCGCATCCCACACCAAGACGCGGCCCTAGCGGTGCCGGACGCGGATCGACCGGAACTCGTCAAGCTGCTCCTGGCTGCTCCAGCCGGCGCGCTGCGCCCGCGTCACCGGGTGCGCCGGTGCGCCGAGGAGGTGGACGGCCTGGGCGGCCATGGTGCGAAGGCGGCTGCCGGCCAGGGTCTCCACATACATGACCGCGGGGAAATACGGGTCGTCGGCGACCCCCGGCCGGTGCTCGACGATGCCCATGGCGCCGAAATGCTTGATCATTTCCATCATCACTTCCGGGGCGGTGCCCTTCAGGGCCCGGAGCCAACTGGCCCGCCGGTTGAAGGCGGCGATCCGCGTCTCCCGCGGCAGATCGGTGTTGAGCACGGTCTGATAGTCGTCCTCGGTCAGTACCTGGTTCGGCACGCGCGCGGGCCAGAAGGTCGGCAGATAGGGGTCATAGGCGGAGTCGTAACCCGATCGGCAGAACGCGGTGTCGCCTTGCCAGGGCAAGGCCATCCAGCGGCTGATGTCGCCGGGTCCCTGCGCGTAGAGCGGGCCGCCGGGCTGCAACACGATCGGCTGGGTCAGGGTCGGGCCGTAATCCGGTTCGGTCTGGCCGGCGGGACGGTGGCGGATGCGGAACGGACTGGCATACATCGACGCATGCCGCATCGGCCAGGTCATCTCGCAGCCGGGGTGGAACGCGTCGGCCAGGCAGAAATGCAGCGCCGCCTTGTCCAGCATCGCCGGCTGGGCCGCCAGCGGCACGTCGGCGAGGGTGCGGGGTGGGGTCGCGTCCGGGTCCCAGTCGTTGATGAAGTCGCCCGCCATCCAACTTTGCAGTAACGACTGGCGCACCGATGACAGCGCCAGGTTGTTGTTCGGATCATTGGCCGAGAACGATCCGAAGGCGTCGCCGTACATCCATGGCCAGGGGCGGGGATCGTCGCTGGTCGGCTGGTAGGGGCGGAACGAATTGAATATCACCTGGCGCAGCTCCGCCCAGGGGTCAGACGAGCCGGCCGGGACCTGCGCCAATTTCGCGATCAGATCCGGATCGTTGAAGTCCATCGGGCAGCCCTTGCCGAACATCGTGGCGAAACCCGCATTGACCCATTGCAGGTTCGACAGGCGTTGCAGCACCGGCAGGATGTCGTTGCTGAACGAAACCGTGGCCGGCATCGGCAGCCAGCCGGACTCGATATAGGTATCGACCAGCAGGTCGTAGAAGGTGCGCCAGCCGACGACATCCGGCGCGTAGTTCGGCGGCGCGACCACCACCCAGGCGGGATCGACCGGCACCGTCTGGCCGGCGATGCTGACCGTCGCCGTCACCGGCCCGTCGGAGATGTCGTCGTACCAGTCGTCGGCATTGTTGAAGCTGTTCGGATCGGCGGGGTTATAGACCGGCGCCCCCGACGGCGAGGCCGATTGTCCCGTGCCGCCCAGCACCAGCAGCCGGCCCGCCGCATCGGTGCGGATTTCCCCCAGCGGCACTGGCGTGCCCTTGAAGGTGCCGGTATCGAAGCTATGTTCGGCACCGCCGGAGACCGACTTGCCAGCAATACTGCGCGGCCCCGGATCGATCGCGAGCGTGCCGCGCATCGGCACCACCACCTTGGGATTGCGCCGCGGCACCGACATCGTTGCGGCCTCGGGGATGTCGAGGGCGGCCTGGAACTGATACCACTGCGCCTTCTTGTTCGCGAGATGCGCGGTCCAGGTGATGTCGGCGTTGTCGGCGTTCAGTTCGCGCACCACCTCACCCGCGGCGTTGTAGCCATACAGGTGGAACAATGCCGCCTCGCGCTTGAGGTCGCCCGCGGCATCGCGGTAGGTGCCGGGTGGTTGCGGCGCCGGTTCGGTGACTTGCGGGCCGATGTAATACGCCGTCGCGCTGTCGCCGATGCGGGCGATGCCGATCGCGGGATGGATCGCCGCGCGCACGATCGTGGTGTCGGCGCAGGGCGCGTTCTGCACCGCGGGGCGCGGCTCGTCCGGCTCCCCGGTCGGCACGCCGTTCACGTCGCGGCGGAGTTCGGCGGCGGCGGCATAGACCACCCGGCGCACGTCGGCGATGGAGCCCTCCGGACGGTGGTCCTGCGTCACCCGCCAGATGTTCCAGGACAGGTTCTCGCCATAGGCCGCCTGGCCGCGCGCATTGATGTCCTGCTGCGGCAGGATCAGGTCGGCGACGTGGACGGGCGGGCTTTCGGCTTCGCTCCAGCGCACGGTGGCCTGGTCCAGCGGCATGGTGGCGGGGTCGGTGCGGAATTGCACCATGAAGCGGAAGTGCGCCTCGCCCTGGTTCAGCCGGTCGGCGAGGTCGGCGGCGAGGTAGGTGGGATCCGGCGGCGGCCCCGCGGGCGGGGGCACCGCGGTCGCCGGCTCCAGCTTGTATTTGACGAAGCGGCCGGGGCCGAAGGCGAAGGGCAGGCCGCTCCAGTACGGGGTGCCGAGGACACTGCCGACGGGCTTGGCCATTTCCTTAAGCAGGCGGTCGGTTTCCGGGTGTTTGCACAAATAGGGGCCGTAGTCGCCATCGACGACGCCGGCCTTGGTGAATTCGCACATGTCGTAGGCGGTGTTGACGAAGAACACGTCGAAGTTCTGCAGGATGAAATCGAAGGTGGCATCATCAGGCTGGCCGAAAATCTTGGCCCCCGGGACGCCGAACAGCTTGATGCCGATGCCCAGGGTGCTGGTGTAATCGTTCAGGGTCGGCAGGGTATCGGAAGAAAACCGGACCCGGGCCGGGTATTCGCGGCCAGCAAACAGGCCGATGCGCAGGTCATCCGGCAGGTCGGGACGGATGCGGAACACGCCGTTGACGACGCCGTGCGGCTTGAGGAAGACCGGACGCAATACCGGGCATTGACCCTTGGCGATGCGTCCCGCCTGCACCATCCCGACGAACATCTTCACCAGGGCGGCGGCGGGATCGGCCGCGCAGTCCACGTCGGTCGTCGCGGCGACCGTTGCTGTCAAGCGATGAGTCATGCCTTCCTCCCGTTTCCCGGTTGCGTGGCCGGGTGCATTCATTCGGCTGTCATGTCGTGCATGAACTGACCGACGGGAGACTATACCGGTGGCGCTCCCCGGGTCCAGCCGGTATGAAGTTACGAGGGCGTGACTGACGGCCGCCCGCGGCTATCGGGCGGCGTATTCCGCCCGCCACGCCCTGTGGCGGCCATGATCGCCTGCATGGCCTGCTTCGGGTTCATGACGGGACGCTCAGGAGCGGGCTTGTCACCGCTTCGCATGGAGTTGAATTGCACGCTGTTCGCGGCGGCCACGGGACACGCCCGGCCCTCGGCTGCCGATCCCCGCCGCAGCGCTTTGATCAACCGCAAGGACAGCCGCGACAGCGCCGCCCCCTGCGCGACCAACCTGATCTGCAACGCCAGCGGGACGGTTGGCAGCACGGCTCGGCGGAAGCACGCGGCCGAGGCGTGATGGGCGATGATGGCTCTGACGGCGAGCGCCGATTCCGTGGCGTTTCGTAGCCCGCATTCCCCAAACATTTGGCGCGCCGCGGCCTGTTCGGCGGCGCCATCCTCGGCGGGGCAGTCGGGGTTCCGGTCGAGCGTGGCGAGAATGGCGGTGACGCCATAGCGGAGGATGTCGGGGGCGATTTCGGATTGGGTCATGGGACGGCGTCCGGTTGTTAGGGAGATCCGAACTTATGATACATAAAATAACACATGCGGCAAGGATGCAGGTGGGCGGTTTTCCTGGCGGCGCGCCCTCCCCCTGACCCTCAGGGGGAAAAGACGGTCAGCTCACCCCACGCCGCGCCAGAGGGGCGACGAACTGCGGTTCAGTGTCCCAGGGAAACAGGATCCAGGTATCCTGCGAGACCTCGGTGACGAAGCTGTCGATGATATCGCGCCCTGCCGGCTTGGCGTAGATGCAGGCGAAGTGCGCCTTCGGCAGCAGCCCGCGCACAACCCGAGCAGTCGTTCCGGTATCAACAAGATCGTCGACGATGAGGAAGCCGGTGCCGTCGCCGGCCGCAACCGGGGGTTTGGTCACGGTCGGCACCCCGATCTTCTCCTCCTGGTAGGTGACGATCGAGACGCTTTCGACCAGCCGGACATCCAGTTCGCGGGCGATGATCGCGGCGGGGATCAGCCCGCCGCGGGTGACGGCGACAATGCCCGCGAAGGGACCCTTCTCGATCAGCCGCCAGGCGAGCGCTCTGGCATCGCGGTGGAGCTGGTCCCAGGTGACGGTGTAATAATGCGTGGCCATGCCCGCATCGTCGGGGCAAAGCCGGCCGCGCGCAAGGGCATTCCAGCGCGGGTCAGAACAGCCGGCCGCCGTTCGGCACCTTGAAGTCCGGCTTGATCAGCACGACCGATCCGTCGTCATCCGGCATGCCCAGGGTCAGCACCTCGCTGATGAAGGGGCCGATCTGGCGCGGCGGGAAATTCACCACCGCGCAGACCTGCCGCCCGATCAACTGGTCCGGTTTGTAATGCGTGGTCAACTGGGCCGAGGATTTCTTCACCCCGACCTCCGCCCCGAAGTCGATCGTGAGTTTGATCGCGGGCTTGCGCGCCTCGGGGAAGGGCTGGGCATCGACCACGGTGCCGACGCGGATGTCCACCCGCTCGAAGTCGCTGAAGGCGATGGTGTCGGCCATGGACGGATCCCCCCTTGGTGTGGGGCGCATCATGGCATGGCGTGGCCTGATGTTGAAGGCGGTTGTCGGGCCGGGGTCGTGGCGGGCCAGCACCTGAGCATTGTCCGGGAACTTGTCGATCACACGAAGGGCCGCGGGCCGTATTGCACTATGGATCAGAGCCGCAAAGACCGGGACTTGGGATCGATCGAAGCCCGCCGCACGCAGTGTCCATGGGCGGCGAGCGGCGGGCGACGATTCAGTTCTTGATGCGGCGGCGGCGGATGACACCCAAGCCAGCGAGCGCTGTGCCCAGCAGGGCAAGGGACATGGGTTCAGGTGTGTCAACGGTATAGTCATAGGTCACAACGACGCTCACCGCACCGGTATCCGCGGCGCTGAGATTGATGCCGGTTTGGGCGCTGCCGACATAGCTGCCGACTTCGCCAAAATCGATCGACCAGGCGCTGAGGAAGTCGCTTGCCGTGGTTGACGTCAGCGTCGTGGACCCGGCCCCCACCAGATTGGGAGAGGTGGTTGTGGCGAGGGGAGCCTCACTGATCGGAAATATCGCATTCCCGTAATAGCCCGAGGTGACGATCAGGGGTGACGTGGGCGAAAGCTGCGCCGTGATCGATGCGGGCGCGCTGTTGAGGAACAGAACATCCTGGTCGGCGGCGTACCAGGTCAACGTCGTACCGGTGGTGTTCGTTCCGGTCACTGTGCCGGAGATGTTGTCAGTGACCGCGATGCTGATCGAGGTGAGCGTTTCGCCAACGGTCCCACCGGCGCCATAGAAGCCCAGGAGATTGATCGGCTCGCTCGGAATATCCCCATACCCGTACGGCACGGCGGTCGCCGGAAAGGAGCCAGATTCCGTGACCATCCCGGCAGAGGCGCTTCCGGCTGGGACGGCCAGCGCAGCGAGTGCCAGTCCGATATAAAGAAGCTTGTCGGCTTTAATCATGTGATCCTCGTTCCTCGACATCCCGTCGCCCAACTATATGCAAGGCGCATGCCAATAAGGATATTCCCATATTGTCAATAGGTTATTGGGTCGTCATGCGGCGCATCCATCGATAGCTGTAAAATCTGCCGACAAACCGGCCCCGAGGTTCCGCCGGGCCCTGGCTGGCAGGCCCATCCTGGCGGGCAATTACCTAAAAGGCTGCCCCAGGCCGTCCGACGGGTCTTTGTGAAACGGCCCGGCAAGTCACAACATTGTAGTCAGCACGGCCGGCACGTGGCCCGAATCTTCGGGCTTTGCCGGGAACCTGGCGCCGGGCATTCCAGGCATGCCCCGCGACCGCACCCGGCCCGGGGCGAGACCGGCCAATGGGGACCGGCGACGGTGTAAATTTTTCTGACAAATCAGGTCGCCCGGTTCGGTCCCGCCCTGGCGGCCAGCCCCTTCCCGCCGGTCATGTCCCGCCAGCGGCAACCGGAAGGCCCCGGCGGCGACCGGTCCCCGCCGGACCGATAACGCCCGATGCCCGCCGCGACGCAGGTGCCGCGCCTGCCACCGGCGCGGGACAGGGACCTGCCTGCCTGTCATCCCAGGAGACCGATCCGGCCATTATGCCCACACGCCGGTTGCCGATCCGCCAGCCGCTTTACCCAACGTGCGTGCGACGGTGGTGCAACGACCGCGCGCTGAACTGGCAAGGCTCCGCGAGGCCCGCGATCGCCAGGCCGGCATCGTCGGTCAGCGGCACCAGGATCACGTTGGGATCGTCAGACCCAAACAGCGTCTGGTCTTCGATCACCACCGCCGGCCGCCGCTTGTTCGGTTCCTGCGGCAACCCATCGCCCCGCCAATCCGCGATGACGATATCGCCAGCCGCAAAGGCAGCCACCCTACAGTGCGTCCCAGTGCGGCGTGCCCCGGAATTCCGCGAAGTCCCGAGCTTCCGGCGATGCTGCGATCTGACGGGCCATGGCGGCACTTTGGGGTCGGACGTTCTTGCGCCGGACCTCCCGCGCCGCGTCGGTAGCCAACTGGCGCAGATAGGTGGCCCGGCCGTTGCCGTGCTCCCTCGCTTCCGACTCCGGCGTCGTGCGAACGCTCTCGTCCGGCCGGATCGAGATCGGAGCCGTCATCGCAGGGTGTCCCTGGAACACGTATGGCGGCAACGTCGTGCGGGCGTGTCGTTCGATCAACCGGTTGCGCTTCGTCCGCCAATAACGTGGAGAAACTTCACCCGTCCCGCGGACGTCGGATTATCAGTGCCGCGCGTCGCAGGCCAGCGCCCGCAGCGCCGCCCGGTCGCGCAGTTCCACCCCGGTGCGGGTGATCGCCACCATCCCGTCCCGCTTCATATGCGCCAGCACCCGGCACACCGTCTCCACCGTCAGCCCCAGATGGTCGGCGATATCCGTCCGGCACATCGGCAGTTCCAGCACCGGCGGCTTCTGCCGGCCCAACCGCCGGTCCATCTCCATCAGGAATGACGCGATCCGTTCGGATGCGGTCTTGCGCCCCAGCATCACCAGCCGCTCATGCGCCAGACGCAGATTGCCCAGCGCCAGCGCGTGCAGGCGGCGCGCCAGAAGCGGACGGCCCTCGGCCAGCGCCTCCACCATGCGCCGCGGATACCGGCGCAGCACGGCGTCGGACACGACCTCGGCCGACAGGTCATGCGTGCCGATCACGTCCAGCCCGAACATATCGCCCGCCAGCAGGAACTCGCCAACCTGGCGCCGCCCGTCCTCCAGCAGCCGGACCGTCCGCACGCAGCCGCTGAGCACACGGTAGCAATACTCGGCGGCATCGCCCTCGGCATGCACTTCCTGGTCGCGCTGCAGCCTGACGGTGGTGCCGAACTGCTCCAGCAGATCCAGCGGATCCGGTTCCGCGACCCGGCAAACGACGGGGGAAACGCCCCTGGCGACGGTCACATGGGGGCTGTGCGTGGCAACCTGCATGACTCTCTCCGGCAATTGAAGTTTGCTATTGCCGCTGGTGTATCGGCATGACGCATGACACAAAATTCGGTATTGGACGTACGGAATAGTACGTAACGGCTGACCGGCGGGAGATTGGGCGTGGCGGAAACCGGTGTGGTCCATGTGGTGGACGACGACTCAGCGGTGCGGGATTCGCTGGCGCTGCTGCTGCAATCCGCCGACTTCGCCGTGCGCACCTACCCATCCGGAGCCGACCTGCTGGCGGCCACCCCGCTGGGTGGCGGCGGCTGCATCCTGACCGACGTGCGGATGCCGGACATCGATGGCCTGACCTTGCAGCGCCGACTGGCCGAACTGGGAAATCAACTGCCGGTGATCGTCATGACCGGCCACGGCGACGTCCCCATCGCGGTGGCGGCGCTGAAAGCCGGCGCGGCCGACTTCCTGGAAAAACCGTTCGACGACGACCACCTGATCGGCGCGGTCCGCGACGCCCTGGCCGCCAGCGCGCGCGCGGTTCGCCAGGCGGTCGCAACCGGGGAACTGGCCGCTCGGCTGGCCAGCCTGACCCCGAAGGAGCGTGAGGTGCTGGACCGCCTGGTCGAGGGCCATCCCAATAAGATCATCGCCCATGAACTCGGATCGAGCCCGCGGACGGTGGAGGTCCATCGCGCCCGCGTCATGGAAAAGATGGCCGCCCGCAGCGTCGCCGATCTGGTTCACATGACCATCGCCCTGGCGCAGGCGGGGCGCGATGCGCCGCGAGGTTGACCTAGGTCAACGTGTTTTCCACCGAAAGAGCGGATACTGGCGGAAGTGCTGCCAAGGCCGGCAGCGACCCGACAGAATGGTGGAGACGTGCAATGCAGGACGGGCACCGCCCTGTTGTGGCGGTGGTGGATGATGACGCGGCGGTGCGGGACTCGTTGAAATTTCTGCTGGAGATCGCCGGCTACGATGTCGCCACCTTCGCCTCGGCCTGCGCCTTCCTCCACACGGGTGCGGGGCAGCCGCCGAATTGTCTGCTGGTGGACCAGCACATGCCGCACCTCACCGGCCTGGAATTGCTCCGGCGCCTGCGCGATGCCGGGCGAAGCCTGCCTGTTGCGCTGATGACCGGCTCGCCCTCGGCCGAACTGACAAGGCAGGCGATTGAACTGGGCGTGACCGTCGTGCTGGAAAAGCCGGTGGCCGAGGACGTGCTATTCCGCTTCCTGGACCGGTCGGCAGCCTGACACCTCTTTGCTCTTGCCGCTGCGTCGCGTATCACTCGGGATATGAGGCAGCAGGCGGAGGACGGAGAGGAGCAGGCAACGGCCGAATCGGCGTTGCTGCGGTCCATCCTGGAAACGGTACCGGACGCCATGGTCGTGATCGACGAACACGGGCGGATACAATCCTTCAGTGTTGCCGCGGAACGGCTGTTCGCCTATACCGCGGATGAAGTCCGTGGCCAGAACGTGAACATCCTGATGCCAGGGCCGTACCGGGACCAGCACGACTCCTACATGGATCATTACATGACGACCGGAGAGCGGCGCATCATCGGCATCGGCCGCGTGGTCATGGGCCGGCGCAAGAACGGCAGCACCTTCCCGATGGAACTCTCGGTCGGCGAACTGCACCAGAACGGCGTCCGCCTGTTCACCGGCTTCATCCGCGACCTGACCGAACGCCAGCGCACCCAGGCGCGGTTGCAGGAGCTGCAGAACGACCTGCTGCATGTCTCGCGGGTGCGGTCGATGGGGCAGATGGCGGCGGCGCTGTCGCATGAACTCAACCAGCCGCTGACTGCGACCACCAACTATGTGCGCGCCGCGCTGCGGCTGCTGGACGCGACCACACCCGACCTCGACCGGATTCGCCAGGCCCTGACCCTGGCCTCGCAACAGACCTTGCGCAGCGGCGAGATCATCCGCCGGTTGCGCGCCTTCGTGTCCCGGGGGGAGGTGTCGCGCCGTCCGGAAAACATCGCCAAGCTGATCGAGGAAGCCAGCGCACTCGCGCTGGTCGGCGCACAGGAGCGCGGCATTGAGGTGCGCATCGACGCCAGTTCGGACGTGCCGCTGGTCGGCGTGGACCGGGTGCAGGTCCAGCAGGTGCTGATCAACCTGATCCACAATGCGGTCGAAGCAATGGAGGCCAGCCCCGCCCGTCACCTGATGATCAATACCAGCGTGTGGGAGACCAAGGTGCTGGTGGCGGTGGCCGACACCGGCACCGGCATCGCGCCGGCGATCGAGGCGCAGTTGTTTCAACCTTTCGTCTCCACCAAACGCGAGGGGATGGGCATCGGCCTGTCGGTCTGCCGCACGATCGTGGAGGCGCATGGCGGCCGGCTCTGGGTCGATGCCAATCCATCCGGCGGCAGCATCTTCCGCTTCACCTTGCCCGCCGCCGCGGAGCCGGAGACGGGGACGGTCGCCGCGCCGCGTCCGTTGGAAGATGGCACACACACCTGAACCATGTGGCCTGAGCGCCATGGAAGCGCGCCGGCGGATCGACACGATGCTGCGGCCGTACGTCGTGATGGTTCTGCGCAGTCTCAGCCCCAGGTTTGGGGGAGTATGTTTTCGTTCAGGCGGAGAAGGAAGGTAACGACGGGCTGGCCCGGGGGTTCCCATTCAATGGAACCACGGATGAACACGGATCGGCGGTTTGCTGGCCAGTGCCTCAGCGGGGCGGGCCGTTGACAACGCGCCGGATTTCGAGGCTGGGATTGCCGAAATTGATCAGCAGGCAGAGCCACAGTCCGGCGGCTTTCAAATAGTTCATGCACTGGGCCCGGTGAATCTGGTCCAATGCCCTGGCCGCTTTCAGTTCGACCAGCATCGCGTTTTCGATCACCAGGTCGGGGGCATATTTGCCGACAACCACACCCTCGTAATGGACCGTCACCTCGCGCTGCTGCTCGACCGCGACCCCAGCCTTGCGCAGTTCATAGGCCAGCGCATTTTCATAAACCTTCTCAAGAAAACCACACCCCAGCGTGCTGGAGACGCGAAACGCCCGCCCGATAATGATCTCGCAAAGCCCGTCAAGCTTATCCCGATCCGTGTTCATCCGTGTTCATCCGTGGTTCCAATTTCTTCAGCCACGCGGCCACGCAGGAATGAACATCCGGTAAACGACGCCAACGCGCGCGGGCCTCGTGCGACCCGCCGCAACCGCCTATGCTCAGCCCGAAATCTGACCCGGACCAAGCTGGCATGACTGAACCCTGCGACCTGACCGCCGTCGAGGCCCGCCGCCTGATCGGCACCAAACGCCTCGCCCCAAGCGAACTGCTGGAAAGCTGCATCGCCCGCATCGAGGCGGTGGACCCCGCGGTCAACGCCATCCCCGCCCGTGACTTCACCTGAGCCCGAGCGGCGGCCCGTCAGGCGGACCAAGCGGTCGTCCACGGCGACGAGCTGCCGCCGCTGCACGGCCTGCCGATCGGCATCAAGGACCTGGAGGAAACCGGCGGCCTCGTCACCACCCATGGCAGCGTCATCTTCCGTGACTTCGTCCCCGATCACGACGAACGGATCGTCGCCGCGGCGCGTGCGGCGGGAGCGATCGTCGTCGGCAAGACCAACACCCCGGAGTTCGGCGCCGGCGCCAACACCCGCAACGCGGTCTATGGCGCGACCGGCAACCCCTTCGACCCGGCGAAGTCCTGCGCCGGCTCCTCGGGAGGATCCGCCGTCGCTTTGGCCACCGGGATGGTGCCGATCTGCACTGGATCGGACACCGGCGGGTCGTTGCGCAACCCGGCGTCGTTCTGCGGCATCGTCGGGTTCCGGCCCTCGCCCGGCCTGGTGCCCAGCGACAAGCGCGGCCTGGGGTGGAGCAACCTGCCCGTTCTCGGTCCCATGGCTCGGACGGTCGCGGATACCTGCCTGCTGCTGGGTTCGATCGCCAGCGACGACGCGCTGGACCCGCTGGCGACCACGGTGCACGGGCGCACGGTCCGGCGCGCGGCGGATTTCTTCCCCCCGCCCGCGGTTGACCTGTCGCGGCTGCGGGTCGCGATCACCCCGGATTTCGGCTTCGCCCCCACCGAGGCCCACATCGCCGCGGTCTTCGCCGAAAAGACCGCTTTGTTCCGCCCTGTTTTCGCCCACGCCGAAGACGCGACACCCGACTGCACCGGCACCGACGAGGCCTTCGAAGTGCTGCGCGCCCTGGCCTTCCTGTCGGCGCACCAGGACAAGGTGCTTACCAGGCCGCAGGATGTGGGGCCCAACGTCCGCGCCAACGTCGCCGAAGGCCTGCGCTACACCGCGGCCGACGTGGCCAGGGCGATGACTTTGCAAACCGCGATCTACCGCCGCTGGCAGGGGTTCTTTCGCCACTGCGACGTGATCCTGACACCGTCGATCACGATCAGCCCGCGCTCCTGGCGCGAACTGTACCCGGCCGAGATCGACGGCAAGCCGACCCGGACCTACTTCCACTGGCTGGCACTGGCCTACGCGGTCACCGTCCCCGGGCATCCCGCGGTGTCATTGCCGCTTGGCGTGGACCGGTTCGGGATGCCGTTCGGCTTGCAGATCGTCGGCCCACGGGGTGGCGACGCCTTTGTCCTCGGCGTCGCCGCGGCGCTGGAAACGCTGCTGGCCGCGGATCCCCGCACCGCCCGGCCGGTGCCGGACCTGGCGAAGCTGACAGCGGCGCGCCCGATCAGCCAGGCCGAGGGCTTCCTCGGCTTCGACTGACCCGGCTGCCGTCAGGCCGCCCGCACGGAACTCAGGAAGCTGTTGACCTCCCGCCGCAAGACGCCGGCCTGCTGACCCAACTGGTCCGCCGCACTCAGCACCGCCGCCGCGGCCGAACCGTTGTCGCCCAGGCCCGCCGACATCTGTTGCAGGCTGTGCGCCACCTGCTGCGTGCGGTGAGCCGCTTCCTGGATGTTGCCGGAGACCTCCTGGATCGCCGAACTCTGCTGATCCACGGTCGAGGAAATGGCGGTCGCGATTTCCTCAACCCCATGCACGGTCTGGGAAATGCCCAGGATCGCGGCCAGCGCCGCAT
>Ga0182012_10004910_pt1 | contig 13896 bp, 7 predicted proteins | sample 612S2SmetaG_FD_120486 | JGI IMG/M metagenome (GOLD analysis project Ga0182012, IMG submission 120486) | Permafrost microbial communities from Stordalen Mire, Sweden - 612S2S metaG | ecosystem: Environmental > Terrestrial > Soil > Wetlands > Permafrost | place: Sweden: Stordalen | collected... | reverse complement strand
TTCACTGTGAACAATGGCAAATTTCTGCCACAACCAAGACTTGGTTTGGCGTGGAGCAACGGTAACGATAAATTCCCAACCGTGATTCGCGGGGGCTTCGGGATCTACAACGATTTGCAAGATGCGCTGGGCTATCGAACGGACCAGAACGCGCCGTTTAACCCGACCTATAGCCTTCCGAATCTGAAAATTTCATCGCTACCGATCTCTACTTCAGCCGTTGTACCGTCCACCGCCAAGCTTGTTCCAGGCGGTGTCCAGCCGAATCTCTACACCCCCACATTGGTTTCGTGGACGTTTCGTGTGGAACAAAGACTTACAGCCAATACCGCTCTCACTCTTGGCTATGTTGGTTCTCACGGATATCACGAACTGATTGGCATCGACGCAAATGAACCATTCCCGATAATTTGCCCAGCTTCCCCGTGCCCTGCTAAGTACTCTGCAAGTTTTCCCGCTGGCATTGCGGGAACACCAGTTCTGGCGGGCACCTACTATGTGCCAACAGCTACCAGGGCCAATCCCGCACTGGCGAACACGTGGACTTATTTTTCCGAGGGCGATAGTTCGTACAACGCCCTGCAAGTAGATTTAAACCATCGCTTCAGCGGAGGGTTACTCATACGGGGTGTGTACACCTGGGCGCGAGCAATCGACGATGGCGATTCGCTGAACGCCACCACGTCGGGAGGAGAGCCTGCTCTTGCTTCGAACCCTTTCTACCTGGGGGCAGACTGGGGCTTGGCCAATTTTCAAGTAAAGAACGTGGGCGTTATCAATGCAAGTTATAGCTTGCCCTTTGGCCCTGGGAAACGTTTCTTCACGACTACCAGCAAGGCAAGTGCAGCATTGATCAGTGGTTGGACGCTTAACTCGGTACTGACCGTGCAAGGCGGTTTTCCATTTACTCCGCAGTTGAGCTATAACCCGTCGAACAACGGCGACACGCGCAACCCTGTTCGTCCTTTTGTGAACCCTGCTTTTTCAGGATCTGTGATCGAAGGGAATCCAAATCAGTGGTTCAGTCCAGCAGCGTTTTTGATGCCTCCCGCAAATAGCGGATTTTACGGCAATCTGGGTCGAGACACGTTGATTGGTCCAGGTTTGGGTACCTGGGATTTGTCACTGCTCAAGGATACGGCTATTCGCGAGCGAACCGATCTGCAATTTCGGGCCGAGTTCTTTAACGTGCTGAACAGAACGAACTTCAACACTCCCAATGCAGTGGTCTTCACGCCTTCAGGAGCTTCGCCAACGGCCGGATTGATTACGAGTACGGCCACGACGTCGCGGCAGATCCAAGTTGGGTTAAAGCTCCTCTGGTAGGCCGGGTTTCGAAAGAACGGAGGGCCCCCGGCGAACCCTTGCAAATCGGAAACACTGTGACATAATTGCGGCCGGGTTTCTTAGGCTCAGCGCTCAATGCTTCTTCAAAAACTTAAAAGATTTGTTCTAGAAGTGGAGCGGGAGACGAGAATCGAACTCGCAACCAACAGATTGGAAATCTGTGACTCTACCATTGAGTTACTCCCGCTTCTCTCGTCAACATAACACAAGTGCAACGCGGGTCTCTCGATGCCCAGCGCATGGTCAAATTCTTCGCGGAATCAGCGAGTGGCTTCTAGTGCCAAAACCGCATAACCGGTTGCGGCGTCAGTCATAAAACGGCCAACATCAGTCTTCGGATCACGTTTCTTATTCAACGAGTAAGCGCGCCATGAACCATCCTCTTTGTTCTGGTTCTTTTCGAGCCAAGTGCGGCCTGACATACAAGCCGTTTGATAATGCCCAGTATGGGCTTGTTTCAGAGCCAACGTTACAATCCCAGTCGCGTAACCGTCGCTGTTGCTGTCTTGTTCAGTCTTGTCCAACCGCGTCCAACTTCCTAAACTCGCGAGTGACCAACCGCCGTCAGGCCGCTGCTGCTTTATGATCGCATCCACAAGCTCGTGTTTCTCCCTACCTGACAGCAGCCCGGGGAACTTGCCGGATGCCCAAAGCAATACGATGCGGTTCAACATAGGCTGTTTCGCGTACTCGCGCTTCAAATAAGCTCGCAGCATCTTGAGACTTTGCTGTATGGCGGGATCGTTACGGTAATGTTCGGGGGCCAATGCAACGGCTAGAGCCATAAACGTAGCGCCTTGGTATTGAGAATCAACTCCAGATTCCCAAGGTGCTAAATGAAAAATTTGCCAATCCCACGCGCCAACACTGTCCCCAGACTTTAGTTGCAAGGCCCAAGCCGCATCAAACGCCTTTCGCGCCAGGGGCGACAGGGATTTTTGATCTGCACTGCTGCTAGCTAGAACGAGGGCGTTGATCACCGATTCAGTTGAACGCGATTCCCGAGATTTGCCAACGCCGCTTTTGGCATCCAAATAATAGGGCTCTACCTCTTTCCAGAGGGAAACGCGCTTCTCAACATTCTTTAGAACGCTCTGTTCAGGTGCAGGAACTTCTGTCTCACGCAGCGAACTGCTCAACTTCATACGAGAGAGCGTGTAAGGAAGAATCGTATGACAAGAAACACAAGCGGTCTCATGGTCTCGCTGAGAGTTCGGCCAGGTCTCCCACCAACTCGCCCGGCCATCAAGGTACTTTGCGGCAGCTGCGGGACTCCAACTTGGAGACGAATTCGAATCGACAGAGTTGCCGTCAGCGCCAAGGGCAGAGTTTCCATGAGCCAGAAAAGCAATCAGAGCTAGAGAAAAGGTACAGAACCTCATGAAGATGTTCCTTTCGGTACGGGTTCAACGTGGAAATTCGTCTTTCCAATATCAGCTTGCAGCGTGGCCTAGCGGAAACCATTAGAGTATCACTTTTAACGGCTAACCATCGGCTATTCAGAGGCGAGGCTGGTCGGGCGCGCACTCCACACGGTTGACCAAGTGAACCCGGCCAGCAGCAAAGCCAAATAAATGTACGGCAGAAACGAGTAGGGCGCAGCAGGCACAGGATAAAGACTGCCAAGAAGAGCGAACCCCATCGCTACCACCGCCAGAACTGAGATACAAATCGCGTGTACAGTCAAACGACCTAATGATTGGAGGTAAAGCGGTGCCGCAATCGCGATAAGAATATACGCAGTTACGAAACCAAAGGTCGCAAGCGTGCCAACCAACCCGTAGATATCAAACATATCAATGCCGCGGATGGCCATGATTCCAGCAGGCACGAACGCAGCGATTGCACTTAACAACACAGCGCGATGGGGAGTTTGATTCTGTTCGTGCGCTTCCCCCAGAACAGCGTGGAGAGCGCCGTGGCGGCTCATCAAGAACAGTACGCGAGCAGCGGCCGTGATACAGGCCAACACACAAGAGAAGAAAGTAACAACTGCGCCCATATCGGTGAGAGTGCCCACGACGGCCGGGAGCCCTGCCTTCTGAGCCAGCACGTGCAGAGGGGCGATACTCTTATCTAAGGTTATTGCTTCACCTCGGAATCCGAGAACCTCCGCATAGGCACAGAGAAAGAAAAATAGGCCCGCCAGGATAGCGCTCCACTTAACAGCTTTGGGAATCGTAGTGAGTGGATTTTTCGCTTCAGATCCTAGAGAAGTGGCACTCTCAAAACCAACCGAACTAAACATAGCCAGCACTAGCCCAAGACGAAGCTTCTCGGCAGTCACGCCCTGCAAAGTCAGTTGCCCCATATCTGGTCGCCAGCCGTGCTTGACGATAATGCCGAATGCAACTAGCGCGATGAGTGCTACCGACGCGCCCTCCAGCCAGAGCATGAGCCTGGTTGACATCTGGACATCTCGATAAGCGAGATAGCAGGCCACAACCACTGCTGCAGCCGTCAAAAATATTGCAGGTGCAACTACTCCGAAGCGGTCGTGCAAGATCACGTTCGCGTAATTTGTCATCCCCGCGCTCACTGCCGCACCTGTGCCCACATATGCAATGACCAATGCCCAACCGGCCAAGACGCCAAATCTCGGATGCATATGATCAGCGATATAGGTATAGAGCGAGCCAGGAGAGGAGGAAATTCTCGCGAACTGATTCACGTTGAGAGCAACTAGCAGAATGCTAATTGTAGAAATTAAGAAAGCTATGGCGCAACCTTCACCAGCCATGCCGAAAACAAGCGGCACCGTCATCACTGGCGCACCAGTGGGCGCAATCAACGCTACCGATTGGGCCAAAGTCTCACTGGCAGACAGCGTGGCAGTCTTCAATCCATACGAAGGAGCGGATTCTGGAGGCTCTGGCGCTAACGTGGCGGCAGGATTTACCAATCTTACCGAAGCATTGCCAACTTCCATCCACTTATACTAGCATCATATAAACGCGACCCACTTCCGCATTGGACCATCAGCTCACGTCTTGCGAAGAGTCAGCCTCGTTGCTGTGAAGATCGCGCCTTTTCAAAACTTAAAAGAGAGGCGGCACAGATGCCCATTGAACTGAACCACGAGGTTGCGGAGCCCCTTACTGCTCCATCCATGACTGTGACTGGGGCGAAAAAGCATCCCCTAGACCCATTAACCGCTGCAGAATTGGATCAAACCGTTCAAATACTAACTAGCGCTAAGCACCTTGAGGGCAACGTGCGCATTGGCTCTATTAACCTATCGGAGCCTGCCAAAGCAACAGTTGAGAAGTATCGGCCTGGGATGTCCTTCGAGCGAAAGGCGCTGGCTGTCTTACTGGATAGAGGGTCGCGTTCCTCCTCCGAAGTGATAGTAGATCTTGTCAGTGAATCTGTTTCCTCTGTGACTCCGCTGCCAATCGGAACTCAGCCTTCCATAATGCTCGATGAGTTCAGCGAGTGTGAGGAAGCGGTCCGGCGTTCGCCCCTATTCCTGGAGGCGCTGCGCAAGCGAGGTGTTGCCGATCCGAGTTTGGTGATGGTTGAACCTTGGTCAGCCGGTGAATACGGCACCGAACTCCCCGAAGATAAGGGTCTACGCCGGATGCGAGCTCTCTGTTTTGTCCGTTCAGAGCCCAAGGACAACGGCTATGCAAGACCTCTTGACAGCATGGTGATCGTGGTTGATCTCTACAAAATGGAGGTCATCCGAATTGAAGACTATCCAATCGCCCCCATACCTCCCGAAAGTGGGAATTGGGCTCGCGAATACATCCCAAATGTGCGTAAGGATCTTAAGCCGGTCGAAATTGTTCAACCTGAGGGTACAAGCTTCGTGCTCGATGGCAACGAAGTGCAGTGGCAGAAATGGAAGTTTCGGGTTGGGTTCACTTCGCGAGAAGGCTTAGTGCTTCACACCGTCAGCTACATGGACGAGGGTGTCGAAAGGCCCATTCTTTATCGAGCATCCATTTGCGAAATGGTAGTCCCCTACGGCGACCCCGGCGAACAATACTATCGAAAAAATGCCTTTGATATTGGCGAGTATGGCCTTGGAATGCTAGCTAATTCACTCGCCTTGGGCTGTGATTGCCTTGGTGTGATCTACTATTTTGACTTTCCACTCGTAGACAGTCGCGGCAACGTTACACCCTTAAAGAATGCAGTTTGTTTACACGAAGAGGATTACGGCATTCTTTGGAAACACACGGACTGGCGCACAGGTCAGTCGGAGGTTCGGAGATCCCGGCGTCTTTCGGTTTCGTTTATCGCAACGGTAGGTAACTATGAATACGGATTCTATTGGTATTTGTATCAAGATGGATCGATTCAATGCGAGATTAAACTCACTGGCATCATGAACACAACGGCTTTGGCGCCGGGTGAAACTCCCAAGTACGGTATGGAAGTAGCCCCTCGTTTGAACGCGCCTTTTCACCAGCACATTTTTGCCGCACGAATCGTTCCGAGCGTGGATGGACCAATGAATTCGGTTTACGAAGTGAATAGTGTGAGCGTTCCCACAGGTCCAGAAAATCCGCATGGGAATGCTTTCCGCGCGGAGGAAACGCTGCTAGCTACCGAAAAGGAGGCGCAACGCAAGGTTAACTCCGCAACCGCTCGTTTCTGGCGGGTGATTAATCCAGGCAACAAGAACAGGCTCGGGCGACCCGTTGGATATCGTTTAGTTCCTGGTGAAAACTGTCCTCCACTCGTTCAACCCGATGCCAGAATCATGCGGCGCGCGGGATTCACTGCCAATCAAGTTTGGGTGACACCTTACCAGCCGCAAGAGCGTTACGCTGCTGGCGAATATCCTAATCAGCAACCTACTGTGGATGGTCTGCCGCTGTGGACTCAGGCGAACCGCAAAGTGGAAAATACCGAACTTAGCCTTTGGTATGTCTTTGGGCATAACCACGTTCCAAGGCCTGAGGATTGGCCTGTTATGCCCGTTGCCATGCTGGGGTTCCAACTCCGCCCTGATGGATTTTTTGAGCGCAGCCCCGCGATGGATGTGCCACCGCCGCCTGCGAAAACTTGCTGTCATTAAGTCGACTACCAAAGGACCAAAGGAAGGTTATTTCGATGAAATCATTACTTTGTACACTCGCAGTTCTGACCAGTGTCGCGCAAGCAGGTACTCTGTACCTCCCAGCCTATCCGTCGTCGGTCATGGTGATCGACGAATCCACTTTTAAGGTTCTTGACCGTATCCCTTTGGTAACAGGCACTCCAATGACTATGCGCCTGTCGCCGGATCACAAGACTCTCTACGTCACGACTATCGATCACAATGGATTTGAAGTAATTGATCTGGCAACGCGTAAAGTCACCAATCATTTTGTATTAAACACGCCCACCAAACAGTACCGTCTTCGCGGAGGTGCGGTGGATCCCCAGGGTAAATTCTTCTACACTGTCAGCCGCGAGATCGACCAACTTTCTGACCACATAGAAGTGGCGAAACCCAAGTACACCGTTGTAGACATCGCTCAACAGAAAATCGTGAAGACAGTGGAGATGTCGAAAGAGAATGAGAACGTTAACCGTGCGGCTTTTGAGGTATCCCCCGACGGAAAGTATCTCTACCAGTTCGGGCCTAAAATCACAGTACTCGACACAAATAATTTTAAGGTGGTTGATACACTCGACCTCGCGCAACCTGACTCCGATGCTATGGAGAACGTTCGTCTGGGGGGCGAACTCGGATTACTGAGTGAGCCTGGGGTGCGGATGTCGGTGTTCACTTCTACCGATCCCGTCGTCCACAATCGCATCTTCGGTTTAGCACGCCTCGATTTGGCCACCCGGCAAGTGGATTATAAACCGATTGGACCAGCGCCTGGTGGTATGGCTGGCCTTCAGGTTACGCCCGACAAGAAGACCGCGTACACCGTCGTCACAAACGGCATTCTGGGAAACAAGACGTGCGAGTTCTGGAAGTTCGACTTGAACACCGACCGTCTGGCCCAGAAAGCGAATTTGCCGTGCCGCGCACGCTTCAGCTTCGGGATGTCGAGCGACGGCAAAAAGCTCTACATCTATGGCGCGGGTTTCGAAGTTGAAGTTTACGATACTACAACCTTCAAATTGGAAAACACCTGGGATCTCAATAACGATATAACGATGGCCGGAATAGCGGTTCTTCCCTAGTTAACAAGTTTGTGATGGTTCGGCAGCGTTAGCCTTTAAGGAGGCCGCGCTGCTGAACCATTTGTAAAGTATCGTCAAGAGCTAAACCGAAACGCTCCAACATCAAGTTAATCTCAGATTCCTTGATGATCAAGGGTGGGCAGAACGCTATCGAGTCACCCAGCGGACGCAAAATCACGCCATGCTGCTGGGCGCATTTCACCAAGTAAGGACCCACCGCCTCCGACGCATTGAAGGCCGTCTTAGTTGGTTTATCCGCTACCAGTTCCACTGCACCGATCAGGCCAATACCTCTCACCTCACCTACAATCGGATGATCGCTGAACTTTCGCAGCCCTGCCTGCATAAGCGGAGCCATTTCTCGAACGTGTGCGAGGATCTTATCCTCTTCGTAAATCCTCAGCGTCTCAAGAGCCACGGCAGCGCTGGCCGGATGACCACTGTACGTGAACCCGTGACTGAACACACCGATCTTTTCCGACTGCTTCACCAATGCGCCATAGATCTCCGCAGTGACCATCACAGCACCGATCGGAATGTATCCTGAAGACAATGCCTTCGCACAGGTAATCATGTCGGGCCTCATTCCATAAGTAGTAGTTCCCCACATCTCTCCGGTTCGCCCAAACGCGCAAATCACTTCATCGGCAACCAACAAGATCTCGTATTTTTTGAGAACCGTCTGAACCTTCTCCCAATATGTTGCAGGCGGCAAGAACACTCCGCCAGCACCCATGATTGGTTCGCCAATCATCGCCGCCACAGTCTCTGGCTCTTCGGCTAAAATTCGCTGCTCTAGAGAATTCGCCATGCGAGTCGCAAACGCTTCCTCACTCTCTCCAGGCATACCGAGACGATAGAAATGTGGACACTCAACATGCAAAATACCATCCAGCGGCAAATCAAAATCGCGATGATTATTTGGCAATCCGGTAAGACTCGCGCTTGCTACAGTGACCCCGTGGTAAGCCTTATTGCGGCTTATAATCTTTTTCTTCTTCGGACGTCCAAGCGCGTTGTTGTAATACCAAACAAGCTTAACTACCGTGTCGTTCGCCTCCGAACCCGAATTCACAAAAAACACTTTCGACATGGGAACGGGAGAGAGACTCAGCAGTTTCTCCGCAATCGCAATTCCCGCATCTGTGGCTTTGTGAGCAAACGAGTGATAGAACGGCAGCTTCAGCATCTGATGATAAGCCGCTTCAGCAAGACGACGCTCTGAGAAGCCTAAGCTCACACACCACAGACCAGACATCGCCTCTAGGTATCTCTTGCCGTCTTCGCCACGAACGAATACTCCGTCGCCTTCAGTGATAACAAGGGGGCCCTGGGTCTCATGAAGTTTGAGATTCGTGTAGGGATGAATCGTCGTCGCTATATCGCGCTGGGCAGAGTTCGACTGGGCCAGTTCTACCATACTGTACGGCGTGACACCTTTAGCCATCCGCTTTTCCTCTCGTGGTCGAAACTTATTGACGTTTAAATACTTGCTTGGAATGCAGCGCCTTGGCTCCGCGACGCATGTCAGATTCGCTGGTCAAGGTCTTGCCATCCGCAGACACCGTAAGATGACCCATGCTATCTGGCCTATTTGGGCGCTTGAGAGTCAGGCTATAGCGGGAAGGACCATCCGCCGACATTTCGACAGTACCAACCTTCTCACCCTTCCCGTCCTTAACGTCCGCTTCACTACCATCGAGCTTAACTTCATAAGTCATGCTAACGACGTCTACATTGTTTACTGGCACAGAGAATGCAAATCCTAATTTCTCGCCCGACTTTGTGATCGTGAGCGTGAGGGGCAAATCGGTGGGAATCTTCTCGTCGTTAATCTCCTGCTGATCTAACTGCCATTTACCCACCAGGGGTTCGTTCGCCGCCTGGCAAAACGTAGATCCTTGCAGGAATATCAGTGCCGCTAGCGTGATTCGATTTATCATTTCTATTGAACAATCTTTACATAACAAGTCCGCCGCCAGCGTTAAATCTGGCGGCGGACTCCAACACACACCTTATTTACAGTGCTAGAAAGTGAGTCTGCCAGTTAACTGCATAGCGCGCGGTCCAGCTCCCTCGGCACTTTGCATTGCTGTGACTTGGCCGAATCCTTGGACGCCAACCGTTAGATTCCCAGGAGCTGCGTAATTCGGATGATTGAAAAGGTTCGCGACCTGAGCGCCGAACTCGAACCGGGCCGCCTCCGTAATCGCAATCCTCTTCAGCAACGAGAGTGATACTGCGGTTGTGCCAGGCCCAACAACACTACCCTGCTGAGAGTCGCCAAACCTCCCGATGTTACTTCCCGGATCGGCGAATGCGTTTGGATTGATCCACTGATACAAAGACTGTCCTGTGTAAGCGCCCACTCCCTTCACAGTATCCGCGCGGCCACCGCTCGCGTTGAAGTCGTTGTATCCGGTACCCGAAGGGTCACTCGAAGTCAGCACCGTCATGAACGGTCCAGTCTGTGCCAGTACGATCCCACTCAATGTCCAACCGCCAACAACTCGATTCATGATGCCGGCGTTGTTCAGAAAGGTCTTCCCTTTACCGAATGGCAGTTCGTATAAAAAGGTCAGCAGGAAGCGTTGCCGACGTGTGAAAGGAACATTACCATAATCTATACCCGGATGATACGGATCACTCAAGGTCCCTCCAAACTCGTTCGCCGCACCGAAACTGGCGGTGCTACCCGAAATCGCGCCATAGGTATTTGTCAGGTTCCGAGTGTAAACGTAGCTTCCTTCAAATTGGAAATTCGCGGCACGCTTGTGCACAGATAGCGTGCCAGAATTATAGTTGCTGAATCCGAGATTTGTTTGATAAGCAATGTAGGAAAGCGCCGGATACGGAACATTCCCTGACAGCGCATTGTAGCCTTGTGTGTTGACGGACAACTGATTCAGATTAATCAACGTACCGAGCTTAGAGCCGTGGTTGCCATCGTAAGAAGCCCGCAAGCCCACTCCCTTCCCTAAATCTTGTTCGAAGGTCATATTCCACTCATCGATCTTAGGATCCTTGTAGTGAACATTAGATGCCAGATCAAAAAAGTAAGTACCCGGTTGGGCGATATTCGAAGGGAACGAATATGGCGCCTGGAATTGCGGAGTGCCCATGCTCGGCACTGAGTTCACAAACGTCGCAACGTCGCTAGCCTCGACAGACCATCCATCGATGACCTGCGACGTTAGTAGGGTCTCAATAAATCGCCCGTAACCACCTCTGATTACAGTCTTGTTCCCACCACCGATTCGATAGGCAAATCCAACCCGAGGTGCGAAGTCTGTCTTTTCAGAGAACCGCAGACTATCCGGAACCCCAACTTGCGAAGCCGTCAGAATCGGAGTCGGTGCAATTGTTTGCGCAAAGCCCGGATTCACCAGTGAAAAAGTTGACTGGTTGGGCAGAATCACGGCGCCATTCACTGTCTGGCCAGCTACCGTGCTGGTGTAGTTGGGATAGAAATTCGCGAGATTGTTGTTATGGTCTCGGAACATGGGATGATACTCCCAACGGAGGCCGTAATTCAGAGTCAAAGATTGCGAAACCTTGTAGTCGTCTTGCACAAAGGTGGCGTAATGTTTGGAGTATGCATTTGTTGTAGGATTCAACACTGTGGCAATCGTGGTACTGTCGGGGAACCCTAACAGGAACCCGCCCAGTGGGGTTGCTCCGCCGCCGCCAAGAAGATTGCTTGTTTGGGAGCCATTGAACGTGTAATCTCCCAAGCGGTAGTCAGCAAATACCGCCGTAAACAGGCTGCTCAAGTAGCGGAAGTCACCGCCAAACTTCACCGTGTGCTTTCCATGAGTCCAAGTCACGTTGTCGAGAAATTGGGTAGTCGCCTGACGCGGATTCGTATCCACGACACCGCTGTGTAGGCCCAGAAAACCGAGTATGTTCACCGTGGGAATATCCTGCGTATTCGGTATGGATGGGAGATTTTGGAGACCCAGTTCGTTCACAACACTTTGCGTATTCGCATCGAAGCTCGGGTTTGTGTGGATCCGGCTAAAACCGCCGCGCGCCTCATTTACTAAAGACGGGCTAATCACCCAGTTGTACGCAACAGCCAAAGCGCTATCCACTTCGGGCACGTTAAACGTCCCAACTAATGGTGAACTGACATTTCCAGATGAGTCGGTAGGAGGGTTCACGACCCGGCGATTCTTATATGTGTACCGGGCGTAAACAAGGTGCTTGGGAGTGATTGATTCATCTACTCGAACATCCCCTTGCGCACTGTTGATTGGGTCAGCAAACGTTGCCAAATAATTGTTAGCGATCAGGCCTGGCCCTCCATAATTCGGTAAGGGATAAAAGTTCTTCAAAATCGCCAACGTAAAAGGACTGAGTTGCGAGGCTGGAATAATGTTGCCAGGGTATCCCGTTAGGAGGTTGGCGCTGCCGCCGTTCGCTGGGTTGAGATATGCCGATAAGTCACCCGTACGCATCGCAGCAGTCGGAACAGAAAGCAACTGAGTAGACTCCTTGGGGAGCCGCAAGTACTCTAAACTCCCGAAGAAGAACGTCTTGTTGCGGCCGTTGTACACCTTGGGTAAAATCACTGGCCCCCCGAGGAATGCCCCAAAGTTGTTCATCTTGATCAAAGTCGTTTGATGGCTAAAAGTATCGCTCGCATCAAAAGCAGTGTTCTGGAGATTCTCGAATGCGCCTCCGTGGAAAATGTTTGTGCCGGATTTCGAAATGGTCGTGATATCAGCCACGCCGCCGTACTCCGCCGGATTCAACGTCTCGCTAATGCGAATTTCCTCGATCGCGTTAAACGAAGGAAACATCTCAGCCAAGGCGCCAATCGAGCCGGGACCCACAGAGCTGATACCGTCAATGCTGACGGAGATTTGTCCCGGAGTCGTTCCTGCGACGGAGATATTTCCGCTAGTGTCGGTTTGCACACCAGGTTGAGCCGAAAGGGTGGAGAAGGCGCTCGTTGAACCGCTTGATCGCGTTGTGATCGCAACAGGCAGATCGATTAACTCCAAGCTCCCCTTCGTCTCGGCCACGTTTGACACTTCAGTCTGTACTGTTCCGGAGCCACTAGCCTCGACGTTAACAGTGGTTGCCTGAGACGCCACTTGCAAATTAACGTCTAACCGTCTCGTTTCCTTCGCGCTGAGTTCGAAGGTATCAAATTGAGTCTTCTGAAAGCCCGGCGACTCAACAGTCAGCTTGTAGCTACCCACATCGATATTTACAAATTGAAACACTCCTTGCTCGTTCGATACAGTCGAATGTGTGACATTCGTTCCGGCGTTAACAAGCTCTGCTTTGGCGCCGGCAACAACCCCTCCCGAGGGATCTTTCACCGTACCCAAAATTGTGCCGAAAGTCGATTGTGCATTTACTTTCTGAGGCAGTGTCAAGAGGGATGAAGTAGTTAAGGCAAGCTGAATTGCTAGCCCGGCCCAGCGAATCTGGCGTAATGCCAAGTTGGTTGAATTTCTCTGGGAAGATGCAAATGACATAGGCGTCTCCTTTTAGTCTGAGCGTCCGGCAACATAGTAGCTTCAAAGGTGAAGGTATGCTGGCATCAAGACGCATCATCGAGTTTCAATGGTCTTTGCCGATTGCGTCCGGCGGCTCAGCGGAGAGCGTAAATCAACCCAACTTGGGAATTGATCAGATGTGCCCACTAGTTTAGCCAGAATGTAAAACTAGTGTCAAGGCAGGATGGGAGGTCCGAGCGGGAGGCGAACCTCTCAGTTATGGCACAACCGCAATCCCGGCATACGTGACGTCGGTCTTCAAGTCCCAAGTCTTTTCGTATTTGAGGGTGGCGGCGTCGTAAACTTCAATGTCAAAACCGGCGCCGTAGATATAGAGCTTCTTGCCATCAGATGAAATGCCTAATGTGAACCGAGTCCTGCAAGGAAGGGGCGCTTTGTTGGTCAAACGATTGCTTGAAAGATCGAAGGCCCAAAACTCACAGGTCTTCCTCCCGTGAATGCCATTCTCGATCACTGAATACGCTAGCTTTTTGTCGGGAGTTACTTGAAATCCGGCCATTCCATTGGGTGCAGGCCCAATAGAGGTGAAATCGATTTTCCTGGAACTAAGATCGAACCGCGCTAAACCGAAAACTCGATTGTGAACGACTGGATCTGAAGAAATGAACATCGAAGTGTGTTCGCCTGGCTCGTTGATCAGGTCCAAGTCCCCACCATAGCGCACATTCTCCATCCCAGGGATCTCTGGCCTTTCCAGATCTATATGGTCGAGCACCTTAAAATCAGACGCTTGGAGAATCGTAATCTTGTCCCCAAACTGATACAACAACTTGCCATCCGGAGAAACCTCAATCGAACCAACACCCCAATCACCTTGATTAATTGCTTCTTCTTCCTTGGTGATCTCCACTGTCTTTACAATCTTCTGTTGTTCAAGATCGAT
>Ga0182012_10004908_pt1 | contig 13897 bp, 11 predicted proteins | sample 612S2SmetaG_FD_120486 | JGI IMG/M metagenome (GOLD analysis project Ga0182012, IMG submission 120486) | Permafrost microbial communities from Stordalen Mire, Sweden - 612S2S metaG | ecosystem: Environmental > Terrestrial > Soil > Wetlands > Permafrost | place: Sweden: Stordalen | collected... | reverse complement strand
TGGGACACGCTGTGGATGGCGGAGCATCACTTCCAGTACGAGGGCTATGAGGTGATCCCCAACCTGCTGATGTTGGCGGTTCACCTGTCGCACTTGACCAGCACACTGAAGATCGGCTGCGGCTTCAACATAGCACCGATGTGGCACCCGCTGCGCCTGGCCGAGGATTACGCGGTGGCCGACATCCTGACCAAGGGCCGGACGGTGTTCGGGGTCGGGCGCGGCTACCACTCCCGCGAGGTCGAAAGCTTCGGCGCCCCCATCATCGACCAGGACGCCAACCGCGAACTGTTCGAGGAACAGGTCGAAATCATCTTCAAGGCCTTCAACAATGAAAGCTTTTCCCATCGCGGCAAGAACTACACGCTGCCGCCGGAGGTGCCGTATCGCGGCTACACGCTGAAGGAACTGACGCTGGTGCCGCGGCCGGTGCATCTGCCGGTGGAGTGCTGGCAGCCGGTGGTCAGTGCCAGCGCGCGCGGGCTGGATTTCATGGTCAGGCACGGCATCAAGGGCGCCGTCGGCGGCGGCGCGGCGACGCTGCAGCAGGGGCCGATCTCGGCCTACCGCGACGCCGCGGCGCGGGCAGGGCAGGATCTGAGGCTGGGCGAGAACCTGATGCTGGGGGTGTTCTTCCACCTCGCCGACACCAGGGAGAAGGCCGTCCAGGCGCTGCGGCCGCTCTACGAGGAACACGCGAAGATGTTTGCCCCCCTGGGGTTCCTCCCCGGCGCGACACCGGCCCAGGTCGCGGCGATCGGGCGGCGCGGCGGCTGGTATGAAGCCGGGGTGCCGACGCTGGAGGACTATATGAAGACCGGCGCCTGGTTCGCCGGCCCGCCGGAGGAACTCGTGGCGTACCTGAAGGAGCTGGAGGCGCGCTATCCGGGGATGCAGCACATCAATCTGAGCACACCGATGGGTACGCCGGAAAAGGTCATGCTGGAGCAGTTTCAGTGGGTGTCGGAGGCGGTGATGCCGGCGTTCCGCCGGTAGAGTGACGATCCAGGACGTCACCGCGCTTTTGCGCCAGCGCGGTTCGATTCGGTCCGGCGCGACCTCGTTTCGCGATGGTGCAAGACCGCAGGATCGGTGGTGCAGGCTCGTCCCGGGGGCGCCGGCGGTGGAGATGCGCATTATGCGCTTGCTGACCCATCGCACCAGCGTTGGACGAGCGATGCTGCGGCCGCAGAATTTCCCAAGTGTTTGCTCTAAATTTTTCGGTGGGGACGAGATGGCGGAGTATGCCCAATCCGCGTGTTCGTTACGTACTCAGTACTCCGTTGTGGCGAATTCCGGGACGCCTCCCAGGCCAACCATGCTGGGCAAGTAATAGGAGCCTCCATTTTCAATATCCGCCCGGCGTTGTAGTAGCCGATGCGGTTGTCGCAGTGCAGCGCCCTGCCTCAAGTCTGCCGGGCTGTCGCTCCTGCCTTCTGCGCAGCGGCCGCCGCTGCGCTGGCTGGGGCGGGTATCGTTCAGCCTGAACCGGGTGCATTTCCAGCTGAGTTCACCCTGGTCGCGGCGGGTTTCGCGGCGCTGGGCGGCAGGGTCGGCTACGGCGCGCATGTGCCGCCAGTGAGCGTGCCAGCGTGGCCGCCAGCCAGGCGGCAGCGGCTGGGTTTGCGCGCTGGGTCGACTGGCGGGCGATCCAGCTGGTGGGCAGACTGCGTGCTGCGTTATTCTTGCGGCCAAACCGGTGGGCACCTTATAACTTTCGATAATGGAATAACGAGCCCAAACGGCGGCGCCGCATGATGCGGCGGACAGAGGGGGACCAACGGACCACTGAAGACAGTGATCGCTTTTGAAAACAGAGACCGCTTTTTTTGAGACGGGCACCGGACAGCGCACAATTTCTAACGTACGTAATATTTTATTCGGAGTTATTAATCTTCATTTTTAACCAGAGCGTCTCATTCCGTTACTGCATCATACAGAAAGCGACAGACTCTGTCGCATAATCAGACTTGCCTTCGGATGCGCGACTGATTATCGTTCGTTGGATGCATACATCGCGGGGGAGCTGCGCAGATGCTGTTTCAATTTATTGCCGCACGGCGTCTCACCGCACCTCTCGCCGCCGCGACCCTGCTGGCGGGCTGCGCGGCGACTCCCCTGGGCCCGACGGTGCAGGTCATGCCCGGTCCCGGAAAATCGTTTGACGCGTTCCAGGCGGACAACGGATCCTGCAAGGCCTACGCCGCGGAGGAAGTCAAAGGACAGGCAGATGCGGCCAATAAGCGGGCGTTCGGCGCAGCATTGCTGACCACCGCGCTGGGCGCCGGCGTCGGTGCGGCCGGCGGCGCGCTGGGCGGGGACGCAGGCGGCGGCGCAGCGATCGGCAGCGCGGTTGGCGCCGGCGCCGGGACCGCCATCGCAGCCAACGGCAATGCCAACGACCAGATGACGATTCAAATGCAGTACGACAATGCATTCTCGCAGTGCATGTACAGCAAGGGTGAGCAGGTGCCGGGTTACGCCCCGGTTCAGGTCGCCGCGCCCGCCCCGGCGATGGCAGCGCCGCCGGATCCCCTCGTGCGCGCCACACAAACGGAACTCATCCGGCTCGGTTACCTGAACGGCCAGGCGGACGGATATAGCGGTCCCAGAACCCGTTCGGCGATTTCGAGTTTCGAACAGTCCAGCGGCCTGCCCGTCAACGGCAGCACGTCACCGCGCCTGCTGGCCCGGCTGCAAGCCACGCCGACCGGAGCCGTCGCCGCAGCCGCCCCGCCACCAACAACACCGAACGGCTGGGTGCAGCCAACCATGGCACCGACCGCGGCGGCCGCGCCCGCGGCGCCTCCGGGATGGGTGGCCCCAACCAAGTCGCCGTAGGAAGCTGGAAAGCACGGCCGGAGGGCAAGCAGATGCGGAGTCAAAACGGGTCTGCACGATGGCACCGCATCATCCTGACAGCGATCCTGGCAACCGGCGCCCCGATCGGCACCGCGGCGGCGTGGGCACAGGGCCTGGACATGGACAGCAACGCCAGCACCCCCGCACCGGCGCCCGCGCCTGCCACCACCCAGGCCGGCAGCCTCGACCTCGACACCGCACCGCCGACCGCAGCACAGCCAACCGTTGCCGCGCCCGCCTCTCCGCCGGCCGATACCGCCGCCCCGGTGTCAGCGCCTCAGGCAGCACCGCCGGCCACCACCGTGCCGACGACGGTGGTTGAAGTCCATCCGACCGAACCCAAACCGGTAATCCTCGATCATCCGACCGTCATCGATACCGCTCGGTTGCAGTCGGGCGGCACCACCGTCACGCTCTTCGGCATCGAGGGGCTGCCGGGTCCCTCCGCCCAGGGTCTGCAAGGCTTCCTCAGCACCGGGTCCGGTCAGGTGACATGCCAGGCCCAGGGGTCATCCGGGGGCACGCCGCAATACGTTTGCCTGATGCCGGACGGCACCGACGTCGCCCAGGTCGCGCTGGTCAACGGTGCGGCGAAAACCACATCCGACGCGCCCGAATCCTACCGCGGGCAGGAAACCGCCGCCCAGGCCGCCCGCCGCGGCATCTGGGTCAACCTGCCGCCGCCGCCGGAGGCGGTCACCCATCCGGTCGTGCGGAACACGGCGACCTTGTCGGCGGCCGGAAAGACCTACGCGCTGGACGGGATCGTCGGCTTCGAGGCGCCCTACGCGACCCAGTTGCAGGGCTACATCACCGGCAGCGGCGATACCCTGACCTGCTCCGCCCAGGCCGCGAGCGGTGATTACATCTGTCTGCTGCCTGACGGCACGGATGTCGCCAAGGTCGCACTCGTCAACGGCGCGGCGCGGGTCGGACCGAATGCGCCCGACGCCTATAGGGTGCAGCAACTCGACGCGCTCAACAATCGGCGCGGCTACTGGGCAACCGCCTCGGATGCGGTGATCACGGCGGCACTGTTGCCGGTTCCTGGCCAGCAATACTACTCATTCGTCACCGGCGATGACGGTACCGACGGCATCACTTATGTCGGCGGCGCACCGGTCGCGATGATCGATGGCGAGGAAGTCTTCCTGATCCTCGGCGCCGCCGGTCTCGGCTGGGGATATTACGACCATTACCACCACTGGCATGGCGCGCCCGACCGGTTCCGCCATCACATGGAGGCATTCCACCCCGAGGGGCGCGGGCTGCGCGGCTATGACCGGGCCGCCTTCGAACGAGGACCGCATGGTCCCTATGGGATGGGACCGCACGAAGCCTACGCGGGCGGACCGCATGGATCGCCGGAGATGATGCGTGCCGGCGGCGTTCACCCCGGCATGCCAGGGACCGTCGCCCGTACCGGCATGGGCGTCCCTGCGGGGCGGCCGAGTATGGCTATGGCCGCGGCACGTCCGACCGGCGCCCCCGCCGGCTTCATGCGTCCCGCTGCGGCGGCATCCGCGGGCGGATTCCATCCGGCCGCGGCCCCGGCGATGATGCGCGCCGCACCAGCGCCGGTGCGTGTCGCCGCCCCTTCCGGCGGCGGCGGCAGGCACAAATAATGCCCCGCTCCGGCGCGCGCCGTGGTCACCCTCCGGCCCGATGCGCCTCCGCCAGCGCACCCAGGCTGGTAAACCGGAAATCATAACGCACATCGCCGGTCACCGCCGCCGTCGCGCCACCGCTGCCGAGACCATCCCGCCGGTCGATCCAGGCCGATGCCAGACCGGCGGCGTTTGCCGGCACGTGATCGTGGAACAGGCTCTGCGCAACATGCAGCAGTTTCTCCCGTGGCACGCCCTGCTCGCGCATCCGCTCCAGCAGATAATCAAAATTCCGCATGTCCGGCTTGTACGAGCCGATGTCCTCCGCGGTGTAGATCGCATCGAACGCCACACCCAGACGCTGATTGGTCGCCTGGAAGCTCGTCCGGTCCACGTTCGACAGGATGACCAGCCGGAAATGCTGCCTGAGATACCGCAGCGCCGCCACGGTGTCGGGGAATGCCGGCCAGTCGCCGACACTGGCGCCGAACGCCGCCGCCTCATCCGGTTCCGCCGCAGCGTCCCATTCGACGGCAAGCTGGCCGTACACCGCCGCCAGCAGGGCAGGATACGGCAGCCCCGGCGTCCTAGCCTGTTGGCCGGATTCCAGCCGAGCGAAGGACTGCAGGACCGCCTCGCGCGACAGATCCAGCCCGGCGCGCGCCAACCCCATCCCGGCCGCACCGCCGGCGCGCTGCAGCAGCGGCGCCAGCGCGGTGAACAATCCGCTCTCCCAGTCGATCAGCGTGCCGTAGCAGTCGAACGACAACGCCGTGAAGTCGGACAGTTTCATGGGTTAGACCCCCCGTCGCCCCGCGCCAGAGCCGCCCCGTCGCCCCGCGCCAGAGCCGCCCCGTCGCTCCGCTCCAGAGCCGCCCCGTCGCTCCGCTCCAGAGCCGCCCACTCGCCGCGCGCCGCCGACCGCTCCAGCCAGGTGCGCACGCCGTCGGTATCGCCGAACACCGCATCGACGCGATAGCCGGCACCGCCCTGCCGTCGCGCCTCCCGCATGCCGTCCTCATCGGTCACGTCGTCGCCAATGAAGACCGGCACCCGCCCGTGAAATGGCGCGCGCTGCATCAGTGCCGCCACCGCCCCGCCCTTGTCGGCACCCACCGGGCGCACTTCCCACAGCATATGCGCCGGATGCAGGGCGAACCGGTCGTCGATGAATGCGCTTAGCGCGGCGTAAAACGGCTCCCGCGCCGCTGGCGCCTGCCGATAATGCAGCGCGAACCCCCGAGCCTTGCGTTCCAGCAAGGCACCCGGGAATTGGTCAACCAGCCTCTCGGCCGCCTCCAGCCAGGATTGCGGCGGCGCCGGCAGATCGGGCCGCTCGATTGCCGCGCCCCTGGCATGCCGGATCGCCCCGCCATGCTCGCCCGCCACCGCGCCGGGCGCATCGCCGAACAGCCGGTCCACGGTTTCGACCGGCCGGCCAGTGACGATCGCCAGCGCACCACCCAGGCTGTCACGCAGCGACGCCAGTGTCGCCGGCAATCCAGGCGGAACCACCACCGCGTCCGGTGTCGGCGCAAGGTCGATCAGCGTGCCGTCCATATCCAGCAGCAAGGCGGCGCGGCCAAACGGAGGCAGCCGGTCCATCGCTTAGCCGCAGCCGGTCACGTGCAGGTCATAGATCGGATTCTGCAGCATCGACACCGACGGCTCGTCGCGCAGAATCCACCCGTCGAAGCCAGGCGAGTCGGGATGGCTGTCGGTGACGTCCAGAAACGCCGTGGCATCCGCCGCCTGGTCCGACGGCCGCACCATGCACGCCTTCACCGTGATGGTCAGCGAGCCGAAGGTCGCCGACTGCCCGACCTTGATCGTCAGATCCGCCGTCTGCGCGTTCACTTTATCGAGCGCCTGGAGCTTGGCCGCAGTAGCCGGAATCCAGATATTGGGCCAGCCGGGCGCGGTTTGCGGCGCGGGTCCGGCCTGAACGGGTCCGGCCTGAACGGGTCCGGCTGGCGCCCCGGCGCCCGGCTGCGGTCCGGGTGCAGTCTGACCCAAGGCAGGCGGCCCGGCATCGCCCGCACCGGCGCCGGCCTGTCCGGGCGCCTGCTGCTGCAGCGGCGGAGCCCCACCCTGCTGCCATTGCTGTTGCAACGGCGGCAAGGATTGCGACTGGATCGGCGCGTTCTGCGCCGGCGCCGGTCCGGCCACCACCGCCGCCACTACCACCCCTGGCAGCGCCAGCCAGAGCGGCCTCATCGGGCGGCTCGCTTCGGCGAATCCAGGCCGGCGACGATATCCGCCAGCACCTGACGTATCGCCGCTTCCTCAACGCCCATCAGAATCGCGTCCTCGAACGCATCCTGCAGCACCTGCGAAACCTCGGCATAGTTCTCCGCCAGCATCTTCAGCTTTTCCCGGCAACCGACCGCGTTGCCGTCCAGGCCAGGCCACTGCGTCGGCGGCGGCGGGATCATTTTGCCAACGGCGCCAGCGCGGCACCGCCACCGGATGGCTTGTCCCCATCGCTCGTCTTGCCATCGGCTGCACCACCGCCCGATGCGCCACTTTTGGGATTGTTCAGGGTGGTGACGCTGAAGATGAACTTGCCCAGAAGTTCCTCCAGGCTGACCGAGGACTGCGTGATCGTGATCAGCTGACCCGGCTGCAGGTTCGTCTCGTCGCCCCCCGGCGACAGCGAAATATACTTGCCGCCAAGCAGGCTCTCGCTGACGATCGACGCCGCGGAATCCTTGGGCAGCTTGATATCATTCTCAACCGTGAGGCTCACCACCGCAACGAAGGTCTTCGGATCGATGTGTTCGCTGGTCACCGTGCCGACTTTCACCCCGGCGATCCGCACGTCGCCGCCGACCGAAAGCCCGTCGATGTGGTCGAACTGCGCCCGCAGCGTGTAGCCCGAACCGGCGGTTCGTCCGGAATGCAGCACCGCATAGGTGAGAAAGGCAAGAGCCACCACCAGCACAAACGCGCCGGTCAGGGTTTCCGCAACGCCATGACGCCCCATCGTGTGCTAGCTCGGCGTCCAGGCTTCATAATCGCCCGTGGCGCGGGCGCGGTGTCCACCCTCATAGTCATGCCCGGGCGGACGGTAACTGCCCGGCGTGCCGGTCAGGTTCTCCAGATGCGGCTTCTGCCACGGCTTGCGCCCGGTGTCCGGCAGCGGTGAGTCGGTCGTGTAATGCAGCCAGGCATGCCACTCCGGCGGAACCGCACTGGCCTCGACCGGACCGGAATACATCACCCAGCGCCGGTTGCGCAGGCTGCCGGGGCGCTGCCGCTTCTCTTCGAAGTACAGGTTGCCCGCGGCGTCGCTGCCAATCTTGCGGCCTTTGAGCCTGGTAAAGAGCCATGTGCCGATATTCATGGCGCCACATATACGCAGGCCCCGCCGTTTGGTCCACCCATCGCAACCTGCCCTTCACCGCAGCCCAGGGCAGCGCGTTCGCAACCGCCCGACATTTTCCCGCCCACCGAGTTATCCCCAACATTTTGCGTCTCCCGGCCGAATCGAACACAAAATGAGCTATCCGGACGATGCCGTCTCCCATAACATGCGACGGCATGAAAACCACCCGCATCTCACCTCATCGGACCTGGCATGGCGTGCGGATGCGGCGGACCGAGGCCTCCCCCGATCCGGACAGCGCACCGCGCCAGGTCACGCTGCCCGCCGCCTGGGACGAGTCGGCCGCCGCCGCGCTTGCCGCGCTGGTCCCCGGCAAAGGCCCGGTGACGCTGGCCGCCGCCGCGCAGGCCTGGATCGCCCCGATCGCCGCCGCCGCGACCGAAGCCGGCTTCGATATGCCGCTGGCCGACCGCCTGCACCGGCTGCTGCTGCTGCGGCGCGGCGCGCCAACCGACGCCGTCTGGCGCATGGACGCGGCAGACTCGCCCGGTTTCGTCCTCAATCTGCCGGCGTTTCTGGACAGTGACGGGCAGTTCGACTTCTCCGACCTGGCCGAGGCGATCGAAACCGCGGTGATCGCTCTCAGTTTCGCCGCCCCGCTGGTGCGCGACATCGACGTCGGCGTGGCCGATCTCGCCGGCCTGCTGGCCGCGCTGGGCATCGACTACGGATCGGATGCCGCACGCGATATCGCCCGCTGCATCGCCGCCATCGTGCGCGGCCGGGCGGACGCCGCGTCCGGCCGGCTCGGGCGGATCAGCGGGCCGATGCGGCCGGTCAGCTTCGACTGGCCGACTCCGCCGGCGCATGCCCCGGTGCGCGGCCTGCCCGAAGCTGCCCGCGCCGCGCGGCAGGCGGCGGCAGCCGTCGAGGGCGTGCGGCACCGCGCCACCACGGCGATTGTCCGGCCCGGTCTGGCCGAAGCCTTGTTGGGCTGCGAGACCGGCGGGATCGCACCGGCCTTCTCCGCCATCGGTCACGCCGGCGGCCTCACCAGAGCCGCTCGGGCCTGGCTGGCGGTCAGCGGCATCACCGCCGAGGAAGCGCTTGCCACCGCGCTCGCCGGCGGCAGTCCGATCCCGTTGCACGGCTCCGTCAACCACGCCGCGATGCACGACGCGGTCGCCCCGTTCATGCACGCCATGCCGCCGCGTCCCGTCCCGCTCGCGGTGCAGTCGGCACCGGCGCGACGGCGCGATCTGCCCGGGCGACGCAGCGGCTACACCCAGAAAGCCTCGGTCGGCGGCCACAAGCTCTTCCTGCGCACCGGCGAGTATGAGGATGGCTCGCTGGGTGAGATCTTCGTTGCCCTGCACAAGGAAGGCGCGGCCTTCCGCGGCCTGATGGACAATTTTGCCCTCGCGGTCAGCCTCGGGCTGCAGCACGGCGTGCCGCTGGAACGCTTCGTCGAGGCGTTCACCTTCACCCGCTTCGGACCGGCCGGCGCCGTGGACGGCGATCCCGCCGTCGGAGCCGCGACCTCATTGCTGGACTACGCATTCCGTCACCTTGCGGCCAACTACCTGGGCCGGTGCGACATCCCCGAGGCCGAGATCGAGGAGGCGGACACCGTCGGCCATGGCGCCCGCGACCAGTCGCCCCTGCTGCCGCTGGAATTGCCCGCCGAGGCGTCGCCACGGGCCCGCCGCCGGGGATTGCGGGTGGTCGGTCACTGACCGCGGTGTGTGAAAGGCCACCGACCGCCGGTCCGTAAGCGGGTTTTCTTACACATCCAGCGCCATATTAACGTTTGATCAATTCTTTGCCGCTAATCAGAACGCCCCGAAGCAAATGAGCGTTTGAAAATGGGCGTCCCGGCAGGTCGGCTCCGGCTTGTGCCGACAGCAGACAAAATCGCGCTGACCACGTCCCTGCTCGGGCGAACCTGGCACGACTCGCCGCTCATCAGACGACTGGAACGGCTCCGGTCCCGCTTGACAGCGGTGCCGCGCGGCAGTGTGAAGCCGCCGCCATTGCGCAGCCGGCCGGTCACGGTGCTGTGGGCGAGCAAGATATTTCTGGGTCTGCTGATCGCTGGCACCACCAGCCTGCTGGTCTTCCAGTCCCGCAACAGCGCGATGCTGGCGGCCGACCAGGAACTTCGCAGCCTGGCGCTGATCCTGGCAGACCAGGCGGAGCGCGCGTTTGAGGCCGTCGATCTGGTGCAGACGACATTCCTGGAAATGGTGCAGGCGGCCGGCATCGAAAACCAGGAGGCGTTTCGCCAGCGCATGTCCGGCCTCGGCGTCAACAAGGAACTCGACGACCACAGCAGTGCGCTGCCGCAACTCGATGTGATCGGGCTGGTTGATGCGGACGGGCATTTCATCAATATTTCCAACAACTGGCCGCCGCCCAACGTCAGCATCGCCGACCGACCCTATTTCCAGGCACTGAAGTCCGATCCGACACGGACGACGGTGGTCAGCGATCCGATCATCAACAGGATCACCCACACCAGGGCCGTGGTTGTGGCGCACCGCGTGTCATCGCCGAACGGCGATTTCATCGGCATCAGCTTCGCCGGCGTGCTGATGTCGTATTTCGAGAGGCTGTACCAGACGGTCGCCAACCGGCCGGATATGTCGATCGCGCTGTTCCGCAAGGACGGCATGCTGCTGGCCCGCTATCCCAGTCTGAACCAGACGATCGGGCAGTCCTACGCAAAGGGCGGAATCGCCGGCATCATGGCGGAAAATCACGCCGAAGCCACGGTCGTGCGGTTGACCAGTCGCATCGACGGGCTGGACCGGCTGGTCGCGGGTCAGTCGCTGGCGCACTACCCCATGGTGGTGACTGTTTCCAGCACCGTCTCGGCGATCCTGGCGCCCTGGCGGCAGCAAACCACTTTTCTGATCGGCGCCGCGACCCTGCTGGAACTCGTCGTCGCAGTGGTCGGCGGACTGATGCTGCGGCAGTTGCGCAGCCAGGGCATGCTGGCGGAAGCCCGCGCCGCCCGAGCCGAGGCCGAGGCTGCCCGCCGCGGTGCCGAGGCCGAGGTGGCGCTGTCGCATGAGCGCGAGCGGGCCAGCCGCGACATGCACGTGCAGCATGTCCGGTTCGGCGCCGCGCTGGCCAACATGTCGCAGGCGCTCGTCATGTTCGACGCCGGCGGCAATCTGGTTGTGGCCAACCGCCGCGTGAGTGAAATGTTCGCGGTCCCGCCGATCGACGTCTCGCCCGGGCTAACCGTCGACGGGGTGGTCGAACTGCTGTCCGAACGATCCAATCTGCAGGCCGCCGATATCGCGACGATGCATGCCAGTATGCTGCGCCTGCGGGCCGACGGCCGGCGGGCGGCGGATGTCCGCGACCTGGCGGACGGCAGGACGCTGGCGGTCAACTTCGCCCCCGTCGAGGACGATGGCTGGCTGATCACGATGGAGGACGTCACCGAACGCCGGATGGTCGAAGCCCGGATCGCCCACATGGCGCATCACGACGCCCTGACCGGGCTGCCGAACCGGCTGCTGTTCCACGAACGGCTGGGCGAGGCGGTCGCCCGCAGCCGGCGCGCCGAATCATCCGCCATCCTGTTCCTCGATCTCGACCACTTCAAGGCGGTGAACGACACGCTGGGCCACCCGGTCGGCGACGCGCTGTTGCGTGAAGTGACGGAACGGCTGAACCAGCAGGTGCGCGAGACCGATACCGTGGCACGCCTCGGCGGTGACGAGTTTGCCATCGTCCAGTCCGGCGTGGACGGCCCCGCCGACATCACCTCGCTCGCCAGCCGGGTGATCGACGTGGTCAGCGCGCCCTATGAACTGGAAGGCCAGCTTGTCACCATCGGCACCAGCATCGGCATCGCATTGGTGCCGGATGACGGCCAGGACCCGGATCAGCTTCTGAAGAACGCAGACCTCGCGCTGTATCGCGCCAAGGCCGAAGGGCGTGGCCGCTACCGGTTCTTCGAACCCGATATGAACGCCCGCGTGCAGGCCCGCCGCATGCTGGAACTGGACCTCCGCCAGGCGATGGCCGACCAGGCGTTCGAGGTCTTCTATCAGCCGCTGATGAACCTCGATACGCGCACCGTGTGTGGCTTCGAGGCGCTGTTGCGATGGCACCACCCGGAACGGGGCATGGTGTCGCCATCCGAATTCATCCCGATCGCCGAGGAAATCGGGCTGATCGTGCCCCTGGGCGAGTGGGTGCTACGACATGCCTGCTGCGCGGCGGCGACCTGGCCCGCCGGGTTGAAGGTCGCGATCAATCTGTCGCCGGTACAGTTCGGCAGCCGCTCGCTGGTGGAAGATGTCCGAACGGCGCTGGCGGAGTCTGGCTTGCCGCCGGCGCGGCTGGAACTGGAGATCACCGAAACCACGATGCTGGAGGATACCGACGCCGTGCTGGAGATCCTGCAACGGCTGCGCGCCCTCGGTGTCAGCATCGCCCTGGATGATTTCGGCACCGGCTATTCGTCGCTGAGTTACCTGCGGCGGTTCCCGTTCAACAAGGTGAAAATCGACCGCTCGTTCATCGAGGGGCTGGGCAATGGCAGCGACTGCAATGCGATCGTCGGCGCCGTGACCCGGCTCTGCGAGACGCTGGGCATGACCACCACCGCGGAAGGCGTCGAGACCATCGACCAACTCAGGCAACTGGCACTGTGGCACTGCACCGAGGCGCAAGGTTATCTGTTCAGCCCGCCTCGCCCGGCGGCGGATGTGCCCGCCCTGTGGAAAACCCTGAGCCAGCCGGGATCGATCGACTGGGACTGAAATCGTGCGCCGCCGCCCGCGCCGCCTCAGCGGTGTCCCCCGCCGCCATGCCCGCCTCCGCCATGACCCATGCCGGCATGGGCAGCCCCGGCACGGCCGGCCGAACCGTGAAAAAAGCCGCCATGGTCGAATCCCGCATGGGCAAATCCGCGGTGGTCGAAGTCGCCCCCGTGCCAGCCTTGGTACCACCCGCCACCCAAGCCGAAGCCCAGCCCCCAGCCGCCGTACAGCCCGCCATAGGCGTCGGGGTATGGGTAGCCATAGCCGTATGGGTAGCCATAGCCGAACGGATAGCCGTACGGAGCCACCGCATAGGCCGCGGAATACGCCGCCGGCACCTGCCGCACAATGTCGCCGCGCGCGGCCATGCACTGCATGTAGCCGGCCTCGTTGGCCGGCATCGCCGCCGGGGGAACGGCAACACCAGTCGCCGGCGCGGCACTGCTGCCGCCGGATGGCGACGCCACGCCTGACGCCGGTCCGGCGGGCGCCAGTGAAACCGAACCATATCCGGTTTGCGCCGCCGCATGCTGCCGGCACACGACGTCATCCTGCTGGAACGCCGCCAGATCCTTGTTCGGCCCGGGCACCACCATCACCGATGGCGCCGGCGGCGGTTCGGCGGCACAGCCGGACAGCGCGACAGCCACACCGAACGGCAACAATTTTCGCAGCGACAGCACGATCGATATTCCTGCTTCTATGATTTGTTCAGGGCTGAACATTTGCCGATGCTGCGGCGCATCAAGAGCAACTCGGCGGCATGACCAAAATGAAGCAAACCACACCTGGAATTGATTGCCCGTAAACCGAATGTCCAGGCCGCTGCATGAGCGCTTTGGGTCGGCGCAATGTTGGGTTACGCTGCATCGCACGCGCCGCAGGAGCAGGTCATGGCAGGTCGGATCGAAGCAACACTGGCGGAACTCGGCATCACCCTGCCTCGCCCGATGCAGCCCATCGCCAATTACGTGCCCTACGTCGTGACCGGCAACCTCGTTGCGGTCTCCGGTCAGGTGCCGGCGATCGACGGCAAGATCGCCTTCACCGGCAAGGTGAGCTGGAGCGTCTCGGTCGACCAGGCCAAGGAAGCCGCGCGGCTTTGCTTCATCAACGTCCTGGTGCATCTGAAAGCGGCCTGCGGCGGCGATCTCGACCGGGTCCGCCGGGTCGTCCGGCTCGGCGGATTTGTCGCCGCACCGTCGGAGTTCACCCAGCACGCGCTGGTGATGAACGGCGCGTCCGATCTCGCCGTGGCGGTGTTCGGGGAGGCCGGGCGACATGCCCGCACGACGATCGGCGTGCCGTCGCTGCCG
>Ga0182012_10004905_pt1 | contig 13901 bp, 14 predicted proteins | sample 612S2SmetaG_FD_120486 | JGI IMG/M metagenome (GOLD analysis project Ga0182012, IMG submission 120486) | Permafrost microbial communities from Stordalen Mire, Sweden - 612S2S metaG | ecosystem: Environmental > Terrestrial > Soil > Wetlands > Permafrost | place: Sweden: Stordalen | collected... | reverse complement strand
GGCCCGTCGTTCCGGCCGCGCCATCAACGAACACCGCCGGCCTCGCGGGGGCGTCGCTGGTCAAGGTTTGGCCTTTGGGCCGCTCAGTTGCGGAAAGGGTCATGGTGCGTTCCTTGAGTCCGCCTGAAGGCTGACATGCATGGGTGATTTGTAGTTTAGCCGCGGTCTTAGCGCGACCATCTGTCTTCCAATTGCTTGCGCGGCTTCTTCGGGTCGCTGCAACAGTGCCGAGGCTACCGCAGCGTAATCAGCATCGGATTTGTGCTGATTGAGCTTGAAGCTGCCCTCGACCTCTTCCACCGACATGACCAGACCCACAATCGCTTGCTTCATGGTTTCGAGACGTCCGGCCGTCATCTTTGATGACGCCCATGGCGGTTTCGGCGCGAGCCAGCTCTCAAACGGGGCGCTCAGCGCGTCCAGATGAGGACCGAGTTCCTGACTTGACAACGCCCGCACGACACCCGTCAGATGCACGGCCTGGTAGAGCCAGGTCGGCACCTGATCCGGCGACGCGTACCAGTCGGCCGAAACATAGGCATCCGCGCCGGTCACCGCCATCAGCCAGCGTGATCTGCCGTCCGCCAGTTTTAGAAGCGGATTGTGACGCGCGACATGAAACGCGGCCTGCGGTGTAACGTCATCGGCATAGGCGAGGAGAAATGGCAGGGAGGATGCGATCGGCTTGAAGCCGTCCCAGGCACTCACAGTGCCAAACCCGCGCGCTTGCGCAAAGGCGAGGCAAGTGGCGCGATCGGGCTTGAACAGGGGGGGCGTATACATTTCAAAACTCCCGCTTGACGTAGGAGCCGCCAGATCGAACCGCGTTTTCTGCTAGGAATTAAAGGCCGCGGACGGGATCCGGCGGCAGAGACGGATATCTTAGACGCAGACGTCCGCCTGTACCGCTGGAATGCGGCGGCGGCCAACTAAAATGTCTGCCACGTCGTTCATGGATGCGGCTATAAAGCCGCGCCTGGTTTTCGTCAAGATCGGCCACGCATTTCGGCAGGCGAACATTTTCCCTCGGACTTCAGACCAAGTGCCACAACCATTCGGCAATTTGGGCGATCACGTCGCCGAACAGCAAAAGCGCCGCCGCCCAGACCAGCGCCGAGACGAAATTGGCGAGTTGAAAACTCCAATAGGGCATCTCAAAAATGCCGGCAGCCAGTGGCACCGAGGCTCGCAGTGGTCCAAAGAATCGGCCGATGAAAATGCTTGGCATGCCCCATTTCTTCACGAAGACCTCACCGCGCGGCAGAATTTCAGGGTAACGCGACAGTGGCCACATCTGCGCGACGTGTTCCTTGTATTTGAAGCCAAACCAATAGGAGATCCAGTCGCCGAGCGCGGCGCCAATCCCGCCGGCAATCCAGACCGGCCAGAAGCTGATGCCGCTGGCGCCGATCAGCGCACCAATCGCCACCAGGGCCCCCCAGGCCGGAATCAAAAGCGAAATGAAAGCGAGCGACTCGCCGAACGCCAGCAGCAAAACGACCGGTGCGGCCCAGCCCTGATGGTCGCGCACGAAGTCGGCCAGCGCGCGCGCAAAATCTTCCATTTTTCAGATGCCCTTCCCGCCACCCTGGCAGATCCTGGGAAACCATTTAACCGGCTATGCCCTAAGAACAGGTAAGGCAGGCCCTTTGCCAACAGCAAGCCACAAAGCCGGCAACGGCGTCAGTCACGGTCACCAGCGACCGGGATTAGTCACGAGCCACCGCCATAGCGTGCAACTACGACTGCAGCCCGCGGCCCTGCCGTCACATTTGCCCGCCTATCCATGGCATAGTCATCGTGACCGATTCGCTGCCCAAGGGCGCGTAAAACTTGTGAAGAGATATGCCGAAGCCATTGAAAAACATAGCTAAAAATAAATCTTCCGACGATTTGTTTGGAACCGTGGAACCGAAGGGCCGACCGCCGATCAAGGTTGCCTCTCGCACCTCGAGCGCCGAGGACGGCTATACCGCGGCCGATATCGAAGTGCTCGAAGGCCTTGAACCGGTGCGCCGGCGGCCGGGCATGTATATTGGCGGCACCGACGAGAAAGCGCTGCACCATTTGTTCGCCGAGGTCATCGACAACGCCATGGACGAGGCACTGGCGGGGCATGCCTCCTTCATAGAAGTGGAATTGAGTTCCGACGGATTTCTGAGCGTGAACGACAATGGGCGTGGCATTCCGGTCGACCCGCATCCCAAGTTCCCGAAAAAATCGGCGCTCGAAGTCATCATGTGCACGCTGCATTCCGGCGGCAAATTCGATTCCAAGGTGTACGAGACCTCGGGCGGCCTGCACGGCGTCGGCGTCTCCGTCGTCAACGCGCTGTCCTCGCGACTCGAGGTCGAAGTCGCGCGGGGCCAGAAGCTCTACCGCATGGCATTCGAGCGCGGCCATCCCAAGGGCAGGCTTGAGGATCTCGGCAAGATCAACAACCGCCGCGGCACGCGGATCCGATTTAAGCCGGACAGCGAGATTTTCGGCGCCAAGGCCACCTTCAAGCCGCAGCGCCTGTTCAAGATGACGCGCTCGAAGGCCTATCTGTTCGGCGGTGTCGAGATTCGCTGGCGCTGCGACGCGGAATTGCTCAAGGGTCTCGAAGACGTGCCCGCCGAGGACAGTTTCCACTTTCCGGGCGGTTTGAAAGACTACCTCGCGGCCGCGATCCATGCCGACACCCTCGTGCATCCGGATATCTTCTCCGGCAAATCCGGCCGCAACGGCGCCCACGGCGCCTGCGAGTGGGCGGTGGCCTGGACCGCGGATGCCGACGGCTTTCTTTCTTCCTATTGCAATACCGTGCCGACCCCGGATGGAGGCACCCACGAATCGGGCATGCGCAGCGCGCTGCTGCGCGGACTGAAGGATCACGCCGAGCGCATCGGTCAGGGCAAGCGCGCCGCCACAGTGACCTCGGAGGACGTGATGGTGGGCGCAGCCGTCATGCTGTCCGTGTTCGTGCGCGAGCCTGAATTCCAGGGTCAGACCAAGGACCGCCTCGCCACGGCGGAAGCCCAGCGCATTGTCGAGCAGGCCATCAAGGACCCGTTCGACCACTGGTTGTCAGGCAATCCGCTGCAGGCCAACAAGCTCTTGGATTTCGTGGTCGAGCGCGCCGACGAGCGGCTGCGCCGCCGCGCCGAAAAGGAGATCTCGCGCAAGACCGCGGTGAAGAAGCTGCGCCTGCCCGGCAAGCTGGCCGACTGTACCAACACGGCGGCGGAAGGAAGCGAGTTGTTCATCGTCGAGGGCGACTCGGCCGGCGGCAGCGCCAAGCAGGCCCGCGACCGCAAGACCCAGGCCATTCTTCCCTTGCGCGGAAAAATTCTCAACGTTGCCTCTGCCACCAAGGACAAGCTGACCGCCAATGCGCAGCTCTCCGATCTGATGCAGGCGATCGGCTGCGGCACCGGCGCGCATTACCGCGAGGAGGATTTGCGCTACGCCCGCATCATTGTCATGACCGATGCCGACGTCGATGGCGCGCACATCGCTTCGCTCCTGATCACGTTCTTCTATCGCCAGATGCCGCGGCTGATCGACGAAGGCCACCTCTATCTCGCCGTGCCGCCACTCTACCGCCTCACCCACGGCGCCAAAACCATCTATGCCCGCGACGACGCCCACAAAGAAGCGCTTTTGAAAAGCGAATTCAACGCCAATGCCAAGGTCGATGTTGGCCGCTTCAAAGGCCTTGGCGAGATGATGCCGGCACAGCTCAAGGAAACCACCATGGATCCGGCCAAGCGCACGCTGCTGCGCGTCGTGCTGTTGGCCGACGACCGCGAGGGCACCGCCGATTCGGTCGAGCGCCTGATGGGGACCAAAGCCGAGGCCCGATTCGCCTTCATCTCGGAAAAGGCTGAATTCACGAGCGAGGATCTGCTCGACGTGTAGACGGCAGCCGGCTACCGATTGACGGGGCAAGAGAACAATTTGGCTGTACCCGGCCGTATTTGAGGTCTATTATGGGCGGTTTACGGTATCAATTTGGGGGGTTTTTCCGGTTTTCCCTTGGCCGTTTCCCGCCGGGTGTGCCCGCGAGGCAACAGTATTTCGAACCAAAACCCGCTATAGTTGTCGAAGTAGATTATTTCGAACCGGTGTTTTGCTCTGCTGCGACGCGATCTGGTTCAACCGCTCTAAGGCTTGAGGATTTGAAAATGAGAAAGCTGGTCGTTGCCCTTACCGCTATTGCGGCATTTAGCTCTTCGGCCCTTGCGGCCGACCTGTCCCCTCGTACCTATACCAAGGCTCCGCCTCCCGTGATGGCCCCGAGCTGGACCGGATTTTACCTCTTCGGCGGTGGCGGCTACGGCATCTTCGACTCCAACACGTTTGTCAGGAACGCTGCGGGTACAGCTCTGACGATAGGACAGACAAACGGTGGAGATGGCTATTTCGGCACCGTAGGTGGCGGTTACGACTGGCAATTCAGCGGCTCCTGGGTGGCGGGCATTTTTGCCGATGCTCAGTTTGGCAGCATCAGGGGCTCGGAGTCAGACCTTCTGTTAGGCGCTTCCGGCGCCTTGAAGGATCGGACCAACGTCGCCGCGGGCGCACGATTAGGCTATCTGGTAGCCCCGAACGTGTTGTCTTACGTCAATGGCGGCTATAGCTACGGTCAGTTCTCGGGCTCAACGCTTCTTAGCGTCGGTGGTGCGCCACTGGCGACGACGACATCGTTCAATCGCAATGGCTGGTTCGTGGGCGGCGGCGTGGAAAACTCGCTCAACATCTTCGGCATCACCGCCCCTGGCTGGTTCATGAAGACCGAATATCGCGCCGCCCAGTATGACCGGGCTACCCTGCCGGAGACCTCGATAGCGGGTGTCGTCGGTAATTCGATCTCAACGAAGCCGCTCGTCGAGACCGTTAGCACCTCGCTGGTCTATCGCTTCAACTGGACCGGACCAGTGGTCGCGAAATACTGAGCTCACCGTACCAAAAAGTGAAGAGCCCCGGCTCGTCCGGGGCTTTTTTGTGCCGCAAAGAACCATTGCTCTTAAAGCGGCCGTCGCGCTATTGCCCCTGGCCGGCCGGCGATCCAGTGTGGGATCGATTTGCGGCGGAGCTACTGCTTCCGCCAGTGAGGGAGCGCCGATGAAAAAACTTCTGTTTGTCATCGGCGCGCTCGCCACAATCCTTGGTCTGCTCTGGATCGGCCAGGGCACCGGCTATATCGCCTGGCCGCAGTCAAGCTTCATGATCAGTCAGATCCAATGGGCCTATTATGGCGCCGCGCTGGCCGTAGGGGGCCTGATCCTGATCTGGTGGGGACGGCACTGACAAAACCCCGGCGATCTCGAAACCATCGCCGGCGTAGAAGAAGGCCGTTCACGGCAGCGCGGCCCGCGGCCACCACTTTCGGAGCAGCGGCGTGGCAAAATTCAGCACCAGCGCCCATAGCGCCAATCTGGGATTTACAAAACTCAGCGCGATCGCCGCCAGCGATGAGATGATCAGCAGCATCGCCGAAAACTGCCGATGGTGCAGATGATCGCCTTGCTCCAATTGCGGCGTGATTTGGATGAGGCGAAGGCCGACCAGCGCGATCAGAAGCGTATGACCGGCATAAAGCCAGATCGCGGGTGCGAAATGCCCGAAGCGGCCGACCACAATGGTAGAGAACGGCACGCAGGTGATCAGCAGGAGATAGAGTAGCCACCAGTTGACATATTCGCGGTTGACGTATTCCGCGCGCGAGCGCACCTCGATATTCGAAAGCCACCGCAGTCCAAGCACGCCGAAACTCACGACGTAAGGCACGAATTTTGGCCAAAGAGCGAGCAGGCCCTGCACCAGTTCGGCGACATCCTGGGGGTGAAAATCGTCGGGCAGCCGGACGTCGAGAACAAGCAGCGTCATAGCGACGCCGAAGATGCCGTCGCTGAGCGTATCGAGGCGGGCTTTGGAAAACATGACGGCTCCGATGGATTCCGCATTTGTGCAAAAATATTAAGCTATTTCAATGGTTGCTGCGGCTGCTCCATTGACTTCCAGCGATTCCCACCTATGTTCCGTTTTGACGCGGCCCGGTATCGAAACGCGATATCTTGAATAAGCCGCCTGTCTGCGTAGCCGAAATCCCGTGCAAATCTGCGTGCCGTTCCGGGGTTGAACGCGACAGTTATTTCCTGAGATTCCAAGCGGCGGTATCTGCCTGAGGCTCAATGTCTTTTTCCCATCTCGGCTTGTCCGACAAGGTGCTCGCCGCTGTCGCGGCCAGCGGTTACACCACCCCCACCCCCATTCAGGATCAGGCGATCCCCCATGTTCTGGCCCGCCGGGACGTTCTTGGCATCGCCCAGACCGGCACTGGCAAGACCGCTGCCTTTGTGCTTCCGATGCTCACCATGCTCGAAAAGGGCCGCGCCCGGGCTCGAATGCCTCGCACCCTCATTCTGGAGCCGACCCGCGAACTCGCCGCCCAGGTCAAGGAACAGTTCGATAAATACGGCGCCGGCCAGAAGCTCAATGTCGCGCTCTTGATCGGCGGTGTTTCGTTCGGCGATCAGGATAGCAAGCTAACGCGCGGCGTCGACGTGTTGATCGCAACCCCCGGCCGGCTGCTCGACCATACCGAACGCGGCGGGCTGTTGCTCACCGGCGTCGAACTCCTGGTGATCGATGAAGCCGACCGCATGCTGGACATGGGCTTCATTCCCGACATCGAACGTATCTGCAAGATGATACCATTCACGCGGCAGACGTTGTTCTTCACGGCGACGATGCCACCCGAAATCCGCCGCATCACCGAAACCTTCCTGCACAATCCTGAGAAAATCGAAGTTTCCAGGCCGGCGACCACGGCGGTGGGCGTGGCCCAATTTCAGGTCCCGGTGGGCCGTGAGGCGCACGAGAAACGCGACACGCTGCGCCGTCTGTTGCGCGATGCCAAGGACCTGCAGAACGCCATCATCTTCTGCAACCGCAAGCGCGAGGTGGCGCTGTTGTACAAGTCGCTGCAGAAGCACGGCTTTGCCGTCGGCGCCCTGCACGGCGACATGGATCAGTCGGCACGCACCGCAGCACTCGATCAGTTTCGCAAAGGCGAAATTCCGCTGTTGGTGGCCTCCGATGTCGCCGCCCGCGGCCTCGACATTCCCTCCACCAGTCACGTGTTCAATTTCGACGTGCCGCATCATGCCGACGACTACGTCCATCGCATCGGCCGCACCGGACGCGCAGGGCGCGCCGGAACCGCGATTTCGCTCGTCACCCCGCTCGATCAGAAATCCATGGTCGCCATTGAAAAACTGATCGGCCAGACCATTCCCCGCGCCGACGGCGTCAGCGACGCCGCTGCGGCAGACGAAGCGGCTGCGCCATCCGACGGAAACTCCCGGCCGCGGCGCGAGCCGCGCTCACGCGACGGCGCAAAGAAAGAAGGCTCACACGGCGGTGGCAAATCGCGCCGGGAGCGCGAACCCCGGCGCTCCGGCGGCGGCCGTCATTCCGGCCCACAGCCGCAGGCACAAGGCGCAGACTTCACCCCGCCGGTCGCACCCCCTGCCTCACGCACGCCGTCGATCGGCCGCGCCGAGGCTCCGCAGATCCCGCGCGATCCCGCTTCCGAACCTGCCGATCATTCGCATCTCCCGGCGTTCCTGCTGCGTCCTGTACGCGCCAGAGTCTGAGGACCAGCGACGACTCACTCCTGAGACAATTGGGACGAAACTCCCCATTTTCTCCAGTGTGGTGCGTGCGCGGCGCGCCGGCTCCCTCCAGCATTTACCGGACATTCATTCTCATCCGTTAACGTGGCGGCGATAGCTTTAATTATTGCTGCGGGAACGCGTGTGGTTTTTCCGCATTCGGGGGGACGCGATCGGTGATCAAAGTGCTCGATGACCATGAACGCACGATGGCTTTCGCCGACGTGGCACTCGGTCAGATCAAATCGCTGCGCCAGACTGCCCTCCCCCGCAACTACGAAATCTGGTACGTCTACGCCACCGGATATAACGCGCCGCTTAACAAGGCCATCAACGAGACGCTGGCGCGCAACGGCATATTGACCGAGGCAGATCTCCAACAGATCTATGAGACCTGTCTATCCCAGATCAAGACTGCCGACCGCATCGACGAGGTCGGGACACGCGTGATCGGTGAAATCGACGACGTCATGTCCCTGATCAGCGACGCGCTTGGCATGTCGGCCAGCTATCACGACAGCCTGTCCGGCGCGAGCAAGAAACTCTCGACCGCTCAGGATCACCATCAGGTCAAGGCCATCATCGAGACGCTGGTCAAATCCACCCGCGAGATGCGCGAGACCAACAAGGCGCTGGAAGACAGGCTGACGCTGTCGAAATCGGAGATCAACAATCTCCAGCAAAGCCTCGAGGCGATGCGGGCGGAGAGCCTGACCGATCCGCTCACCGGTCTCGGCAACCGCAAATATTTCGATCGTTCGATAGCGATGGCGGCACAAAACGCCCTCGCAACCGGCACCCCGCTTTCGCTTTTGATGCTCGACATCGACCACTTCAAATCATTCAACGATTCCTATGGTCATCTCACCGGCGATCAGGTGCTGCGGCTGGTCGGGATATCCCTGAAACAGACAGTCAAGGGGCAGGATGTCACTGCCCGTTACGGCGGCGAGGAATTCGCGGTCGTGCTGCCGAACACCACGCTGCGCCAGGCACTGACCGTCGCCGACCACATCCGCCGCGCCATCATGGCGAAGGAATTGAAGAAAAAATCCACCTGCGAAATTCTTGGCCGCGTCACCGTCTCGGTCGGTGTCGCCACACTGAAGCCGGGCGACGATCCGGATGCGCTGATCGAACGCGCCGATGCCTGCCTCTACGCCGCCAAGCGCGGCGGCCGCAATCGCGTCATCGGCGAGCTGGACCCGGAAAACCATGCCGGTGCGCAAGGCAAAGTGGCCTGACCCGGAATTACCGGCGCGCATCGCTCCGGCGCGCGCGCTCCTTGGCCGCAACGCCCCGGGATGTCTTCTTCTTCTTGAGCACCGCTCTGACCGCCTTGGGACGCTTGCGGACCGCAGCCCGTTGCGCTGTTGCCAATGCCACCCTCGCCCATTCGGCAAGTTCATCCGGATCGTCATAGAGCCGTTCCGGCAGCTGCCAGTATGAGCTGACGACCACGGTTTTGGTCCGGGTTTGGTACTGGAAGGGTTTGGCCCCTTCCGCCTCGAAACGTGGAATGCTCGCTGGGTCCGCGCGGAGGTAAAGTCCACCTCTGAGCGCCAGCGCGAAGTTGGTGCCGTCAGCGGAAATTCCGAAACCGGAGAACATCCGCCGAATCGTCACCGGGCCGAAGCCGGAAAACAGATCGATCAGGAAATCGCGGTCCATGTGCCGCTCACGTTTCCCGGCTCCGCGGCAGTCAAATCTTCGCGGCTGTCAACTTCACGGACTCGCCACAGCCGCAGGCGCCGGTCTGATTCGGATTGTTAAAGATGAACTGAGCGGACATCTTGTCGACCTTGTAGTCCATTTCGGTACCGAGCAGAAACAGCACTGCCTTCGGATCAATCAGGATCTTGACACCCCTGTCCTCGACCACCTCGTCCGTGGGACGGATGTCGTGGGCGTATTCGACCGTATAGGACTGCCCGGCGCAGCCGCCGTTCTTGATCCCAACCCGCAGGCCAACGATCTCGGAATCGGCACGCCCGGTCAGTTCGGCGATCCGCTGGGCGGCGGCCTCGGTCAGCTTCATCACCTGCGGACGGGGCCGCGGCTTCGGCTTCGCTGCCGTTGTCGGTGTGGATGTCATGTCAGTCATGTGGTCAATCCAAAAGGCAATTCAATGCCGGCCATTTCCATATAAACAACGCCAACAATCACCACATATTGAGCACCAGACGAGCCTCGTCGGTCATCCGGTCCGGGGTCCAAGGCGGCTCCCAGACCAGGTTGATATTGACCACGCCGACGCCGGGTACGCTGGCGATCGCGTTCTCGACCATGGTGGGCAATTCCCCAGCCGCGGGACAGTTCGGGGTCGTCAGCGTCATCTCGACGTCCACCGTCCTGTCGTCCTTGATGTCGACCTTGTAGATCAAGCCGAGTTCATAGATATCAGCTGGAATTTCCGGATCGAACACAGTCTTCAGCGCAGCCACGATCTCGCCGGCGAGCCGCTCGGTCTCCTCTGGAGGCAGCGCCGAATGTGTTTGCATGTTGGTGGTTTTGACTTCAAGATTCTTGACTTCAAGATTCTTGGCTTCAAGATTCTTAGCTTCGATGGTGTCGGTCATGAAAACAATTCCCGCGCCTTGATCAGCGCCTGTGCCAGGTGGTCGACTTCCTCGCGCGTATTATACATCCCGAACGAAGCACGGCATGTCGCCGTCACATTGAATCGTTCCAGAAGCGGCATGACGCAGTGGGTGCCGGCGCGCACCGCGATGCCCTGCCGGTCGATCACTGTCGCGACATCGTGAGGATGGGCGCCCTTCATCTCGAACGAGATCACCGGTCCCTTGCCCCGCGCGGTGCCGATCACGCGCAGCGAATTGATTTCGCGCAAACGTGCCTCCGCATAGGTCAACAGGCCGTGCTCGTGGGCGGCGATGCGCTCCTTGCCGATCGAATTGACGTAGTCAATGGCGGCCCCCAATCCAACCGCTTCGACGATCGCCGGCGTCCCTGCCTCGAACTTATGCGGCGGATCGCCATAGGTGACCCAATCCCGCGCCACCTCGCGGATCATCTCGCCGCCGCCATTATAGGGACGCATCGCGACCAGATGCTCGTGCTTGGCATAGAGCACGCCGATCCCAGTCGGGCCATAGAGCTTGTGGCCGGTGAAGACGTAGAAATCAGCGTCCATATCCCTGACGTCGATGGCCAGATGCACGGCGGCCTGGCTGCCATCAACCAGGACCGGAATGCCGCGGGAATGGGCGATCCGCACGATATCCTTGACGGGAACAATGGTACCGAGCGCGTTCGACATCTGCGTGATCGCAACCAGCTTCGTACGCGGGGTCAGCGCCTTTTCAAATTCATCGATCAGGAAGTTGCCTTCGTCATCGACATCGACCCATTTGATGACAGCGCCGTGTCGTTCCCTGAGGAAATGCCAGGGCACGATGTTGGAGTGGTGCTCCATGATCGAGAGCACGATCTCGTCGCCGGCCCTGATGTTCGGCTCACCCCAGGACGACGCCACGAGGTTGATCGCCTCGGTGGCATTGCGGGTGAAGACGATCTCTTCGGTGCGCCCGGCATTGAGGAATCGCGCCACCTTGGCGCGGCCGCCCTCATAGGCTTCGGTCGCGGCATTGGCGAGATAATGCAGCCCGCGATGCACGTTAGCGTATTCGCTTCGGTACGCCTCCGTCATGCGCTCAAGCACGGCATTGGGCTTCTGCGCCGAGGCGGCGTTGTCAAGATAGACCAGCGGCTTGCCATAGACCATGAGCGAAAGCGCGGGGAAATCCTCCCGCACTCTGGCCACGTCATAAGAACCGTTGGCGACTGCCGGATGCGTGGTCATCCCCGTGCCTCCAGCCAGCGCTGCGCCGCCGCGATCATGACTTCGCGCACGCCTTCATCGGTGATCGTTTCGATGGCTTCGCCGACGAAGGCCAAAATCAAGAGCGCCTGCGCCTCTTTTTCTGGAAGGCCGCGCGCCCGCAGGTAAAACAACAGGCTTTCGTCGAGCGCGCCTGATGTCGCGCCGTGGCCGCAGGTGACGTCGTCGGCGAAGATTTCCAGTTCCGGCTTGTTGTCGGCCTCGGCATCGTCCGACAACAACAGCGCCCGCGTCATCATCTTGGCGTCGGTCTTCTGCGCCTTGGGCCGGACCATGATACGGCCCTGGAACACCGAATGTCCGCGGTCGTCGACGACCGCGCGGAAAACTTCTCGGCTTACGCAGTGCGGCACCGCGTGATCGAGAAACAGCGTGGTGTCGGCGTGCTGGCGGCCATTGAGCAGATTGACGCCGTTGGTGGTGACGTGGGCGCCCTCACCGGCGCATGTCAAATATCCCTGGTAGCGGCTGACACCGCCGCCGATGGTCATGTTGAAGGTGTTGAGAACGGCCTTGGCACCAACCGTGAAGATCGCGGTGGAAATATTGAAGGCATCGGGCGCGTCGGCCATCAGCCGCACATGCTGCAGCCCGGCCTCCGCGCCGATCCACATGATCACCGTGTCGTTGGCCTGATAGGATCGCGCGTCCCCGGCAGCGACGAAACTTTCCACCAACGTGACGCGAGCCCCCTCGCCGACCTTCACGAACGAGCGCGTATAGGCCGCGGCCGATGAGCGCGTCGCCACGTGCACGATATGCAGCGGCTTGGGAACCGTCGCGCCGGCGACGACGGTTATCAGCATGCCGTCGGTTGCCATTGCGGCGTTCAACGCCACCATCGGATCAGTGATGGCGCCGGTGTGCAGCAGATCGGAGCTAGCGTCGTCACCCGACTGCTCCAGCACATCTCTCAGGGTCCTCACCTGTACACCCGTCTGAAGACCAGACATGTCCGAAAGATCCGGCGCCCAAGCTCCGTCAACCAGCACGAGCCTGCAGACATCCTGCTCCGCCAGCAATGCCAGCGACGCCTCGGCCCGCTTCAAGGCCGCCGCATCCGGTGCGAGCGCGAGGGGCAACACCTCGCGCATCAGCGAGCGCAGGTCGGTGTATTTCCAGTCCTCGATACGCCGATGCGGCAATCCTGCCCGCTCGTAAGCCTCAAAGGCCTGCTGCCTGACCTCGGCGACCTTGCCTGTGCCCGTCAGCCGGTCGCGCGCGACCGCAAAGGCATCGCTCAGCGCTTGTCCGGTTTCGGTTTTGGCCAGCACCACATTCATTACAAATCCGTCCCCTAAGCCTCAGGCCGCCTCTTCGAACTGGGCATAGCCGGAAGCCTCAAGTTCGAGCGCCAGTTCCTTGCCGCCGCTTTTGACGACGCGGCCTTTCGACATCACATGTACGAAGTCCGGTACGATATAGTTCAAAAGCCGCTGATAATGGGTGATCACCACCATCGCCCGATCCGGCGAGCGCAACGCATTGACACCGTCGGCGGCGACCCGCAGCGCATCGATATCGAGCCCCGAGTCCATCTCGTCGAGGATGCACAGGCTCGGCTCGAACAGCGCCATCTGCAGCACCTCGTTGCGCTTCTTCTCGCCGCCGGAAAAGCCGACATTGACTCCACGGCGAAGCATATCCTGCGGAATGTTCAGGCGTGCGGCGACCTCGCGCACCTTCTTGAGAAAATCCGGCGTCGAGAATTCGCCCTCGCCGCGCGCCTTACGCTGGGCATTGAGCGCGGTACGCAGAAAATTCATGGTGGCAACACCCGGAATTTCCACTGGATACTGGAACGCCAGGAATACGCCCTTCGCGGCACGCTGGTCCGGCGACATCTCCAGCAGGTTCTCGCCCTTGAACAGGATCTCGCCTGCGGTGACCTCGTAGCCCGGTTTGCCGGCGATGACGTGAGACAGGGTTGATTTGCCCGAGCCGTTAGGCCCCATGATGGCATGCACCTCGCCCTGGTCCACGGTTAGCGATAGCCCGTGGAGAATTTCACGCTCCTCGACGCGGACGTGCAGATCTTTCACTTCGAGCAACGGCATCTCTGATCTTTCCATTTCGCGTATCGGCGCTCTAGCGCCAACGTCACTCGCCAAGCGGTTTCGTCCTTGACGCCGCTCATTACCCGACGCTGCCTTCCAGGCTGATCGAGATCAGCTTCTGCGCTTCCACCGCGAATTCCATCGGCAGCTGCTGCAGCACGTCCTTGACGAAGCCGTTGACCACGAGGCCCACGGCCTCTTCCTGGGAAAGGCCGCGCTGCACGCAATAGAACAGCACATCCTCTGAGATCTTCGAGGTGGTGGCCTCATGCTCGAACAGCGCCGAGGAATTCTTGGCCTCGATATAGGGCACAGTGT
>Ga0182012_10004904_pt1 | contig 13903 bp, 9 predicted proteins | sample 612S2SmetaG_FD_120486 | JGI IMG/M metagenome (GOLD analysis project Ga0182012, IMG submission 120486) | Permafrost microbial communities from Stordalen Mire, Sweden - 612S2S metaG | ecosystem: Environmental > Terrestrial > Soil > Wetlands > Permafrost | place: Sweden: Stordalen | collected... | reverse complement strand
GGAACTCTACTTGCGGACGGTGCTCACCCAGATCGCCAACCACCACGTCAGCCGCATCGGCGAGTTGCTGCCCTGGAATCTGGCCCTTGCTCCCGAAGCCAACACCAGTCCCAAAGCTGCCTAACCGGTGCTTCCACAAGTGTCCACTTAAAATAAGTGGACACTTCACAAATCAGTCCCTATCTCAATCCACAGCGCTGCCTCTCACTTCAAGTGGGGAAGAGCGTACGCTTACGCTTTCCGCAGGCACATCTTGTTGCCTCTGGACGATTGTCATCTACTATGCGCGATGTAAGAGTGCGCGTTTCACGCGGGTTTCTGAAGTTCTGGCACTTCATGGGTCGTCGCAGTTTTGGCTGCGGACGCAAATGTGCAAGCTTAGTCCACAAGATATGGGATTGCAGGTACCACACGAAGATTTAGCATTTTCCACCAAGCATGCTGATTCTTTCTGTTATCTCTGACGGTACTTCGACACCTCTTCTACCCGCCATCTCATATGTTACTCTGCATAAACGATCAACATCTATCTTTGGCTCCGTATAACCTAACATCCCAAATGGTACGAGATCGTCAGCAGATAGAGGATTCATTTGATACATCCTCGACGATCGCATGGCATGAGCAGAGGCCTCTTCTATTGTAAGAGCCATCTGAGCAGCCTGAAGCCCCTCTTGATCCTCGCCCGTTGCTTGATCGGCATTTGCCAGGCTTGCCAACACTAGTCGGTTCATAGGATCCGTAAAATGCGCCCTTCTGTAGTCCATGACCGCCTCATGAATATCTCCTTGATTTTCAGCTATCCTACCCAGTGTCACCCATGCATTCGAGAGATTCGGCAATTCTATCAACACTCTACGCAACGCAGATATTGCAGTCGTGTAGTCGTTAGCTTGGTAGGACAACCTCGCCAGAGCAGCCCGCCTCATCGGTGTATTTACATATCGTTCCATGCTATCCTTGCTTTGCTCAATGATATTCTGTATCTCATTCACATGTCGTAATTTAAGTTGAACAAAGAATTCCGAATCCAGTATTCTAGGAGTGCGCGCTATTGCCTCTGAATATTCTTTATACGCAGAATCTAGATTTCCCTCTCTCTCATAAAGAAGGCCACTACTTAAGCGATAGAGACCCGTGTTCGGCTCCAGACGCATGGCCTCGGCAATGTGTTCTCGCGCTGAATTATTGTTGCCGAGCATTGCATACAGCCATCCGAGATTGTGATGAATTGCAGCGTCCATCGGAGCGCATATAGAGGCGCGCCCATATGCATTCACTGCTCTCTGAATCTCTTCTCGACGGCGTTGCGACAGAAAGGCACCTCTCTGCCATAGCTCGCTGAATGGTTGCCCTTCATCGGAGGAGCGTTCATATACCAGACCCTCCATTGAAGCATAGAGCGCATCACAATCAGAGTTATTTTCAGCAACTGTGAGATGCTGTAAAGCGCTCTCATAATGTCTTTGACGTATCTCTGTCGAAGCGCTTGCATACTCCGATTCTGAGTACATCCCCCTAATACCCCAAAAGGTAAAGTAGATGCTTGTTAGGAGGGTGATACCTATAATTCCATGAGATGTAGCAGTTTCCCACCTGCGCACGATTGGTCCTGTACCCTCAATGCACGGAGACAAATCCCCGTTAAGCGCACCCGCTAACGCAAAGAACAGGCACATAACCAGCGGATGTCGAACGAGTGAGGTGTAAGTTAGATCGCTAACAAGCATGCCGATAATCGCGCCCTGCGCTATAACCGCTATCTGCCTGGAATGGGGCTTGCCGTCACTATTTCCCATGATGTGACCTAGCGTCCAGATGACGATGACACAAAACGCAATCAGTCCTAATGCTCCGTTCTGCAAAAGTATCTCAAGCAGACAGTTATATGTTCTGGCAGTAAATGGTTCGTATGGCGCTGCTTCAATATGCTTAAGAGTGTATAGAGCGCCATTTCCACCACCAACGCCAAATAGCGCATAGCTATGTATATGAGATAGCGTCCCGTTCCATATATGTATACGCCCGTCTATGCTTCTTGCCTTGGAAATAGATGTCTCGCCATCGTTCGTACTCTCTGAGTGCCCGGAGGGTACGGCATACATACATACAGAAGCTAATATCACAGAGCCCATTGCTAGTAGCACTATAGTGGCTATTCTATTTAGTCTGATACAGCGAACCCACGCAGCAGCAAATATGCTCACGCATAGAGATAATGCTCCAAGATAGACTCCTCTCGACATCCCTCCCCCAATTACTGCAGTGGATCCAATGAGTGACAACACTGAGAGCGTCTTAAGTAATATGCGACGTTCGTAAGTAAGTAAGATCAAAGAAAAGGGGAGCAATGCTAAAGCTAGATTCAAGGAATCGGTTTTGGTGACGCCTCCAGTCAAAACAAAACATGCTCGGAATGATATAATGTCACTAAGTCCAAGACGTTTCCACGCCACATATTGCTCAATGGTTGCGGGGATATTGACGAAAGCAAGACTTAGCTCCAGAAAGCAAGCGGCGATTGAGAAGACACGAAATAGTCGGGAGTTCAGTCCGCCTCCAATGCGGAATATGAAATAGATATTCGCCGCGGTCGCAACTCCAACGTCATAAATCAGCGAATTATCACGGTACAGTCCGCAATATGTGCTTGCAATCTGCGCCGCCACAAATACTAGTACACTGGCATCGCACACTGTCGGCTTCCATGGTTGACTCTTTGCGGCGCGCAACAAGATCAAGCAAACGACGATACAAATTGTGATTGCAGTTACAACTACGGACCCTGCCTGAGCCACAATAAATCCGACCAACTCTTGTAGCCACCGAAGAAGATACAAATGCGCCTCCATGACCTGCCTGTTGCAATTCCTATTATGCCGCTGCTGTCCGGCTACAAGTCGAACAACTTCAATTGGTTGCCAGTATCTAATAAGTGACTGATGTTACGCGGTCCTGATTTGCTATCGAGAGGGAAAGCCAGCGAAGCAATCGGCAGGTATCAGGGGTCAGCTCACGATGACGTCGCCGACAATCGGCCCGCCGAGGCTAAGACACTGCTTTGTATTGCCGTGGATGTAGAGGCGCCTGTCAGCCAAATCGCGAATGCGCGGGCGAAGCGAAAGCCCAGCGTGGGCATCAGGGCGAAGGCGTGATCGGTGAAGCCTGCTGTATCGGTGTAGCGCCCCCCTCCGTATCAGATATGTGCGATTCTGTCAGCCACATGCGATGCTGCGGCGCTGAAAGAGAGCGATGGCCAGAAGAAAGAAGACCAGTGCGTAGTCGATCCCATAGGTCAGCGCCGTTAGGTGGTCAGTCCAGGGATAGCGATGCAGGGCTGCCTGCGTCATGTTGAAAAAACGACTTTCATCGAGCACGACAGTGGTCATAGGAAGAGCAACATGCAACGGCATTTGAATCCATGCAGGAATACGGTTAACTGCCATAGGGGTACTCATAAACGCGATCACGGAGAGCAGAAAGGCTACGATGCTTATTACGATGATCGGATTCAAGAAGGTACCTAGAAACATCGCGATTGCCGCCCAGATAGCGTAGCGCACAAGTGGATAGATAACGAGCGCCCATCCGGAGATGTAGAAGGGTTGACCTCCCAGCGACAGTAGAAGATAAGTTATGCCGAATACGGTCATGGCGTAGATCGACATAAGCATCAGTACCGCGAGATATTTTCCCGCGAGAAACTGCCAGCGATGCAGCGGTCGCGCCATAACCGCAAGAATGGTTCCAGATTTGATTTCGCTCGCGATGGAATCGGCAGCGGCCCATGCCGCCAGCAGATTGCCCAAACCGTAGAGCAAAACAATGGAATTTGAGATGTCATGCATCATGTGCTGCTGCATCTGCAGGGCATTGGATGCCGTGGTCATGTGCTTGAACGAATATACGTTAAATAACCCAAACAGAAAGAAGACAAGAAAGAGCAGGCCCATGGCGTAGTGAACCTTGCTGTGCAGAAAACTGCCAAAGCTGTTGTGCGCGACAGTGCGTATCTTCATTCCGCGCCTCCCTTTTCCACCAGTTTCAGAAACATCTCTTCAAGTGAGGTTTTGATGGGCGCGAGGCTGAGTATGTCAGATCCATTCGTCCACAGCATCTCTGCCAGTGCGCGCTTTTGAGCGGTTTCACCGATGATGCGAGTTCGATTTGCTTCGCGATGAACGAATGCGCCGCCCAACTTCACTGCCTGTTCAAGGACTTCCGACAGTTGATCAACAACGATCTCAACGCGATCTCCATCTGCGAGCAACTCGTGCATATCACCAGCGCGAATCAGTTTGCCTTGATCGATAATAATGGCACGGTCGCAGATATGTTCAGCTTCTGAGAGGAGATGAGAGCTAAGAAAGATGGTCTTTCCTTCCGCCTTGAGAGCCATGATGAGGTCGCGCACATCTTTTCGTCCCGCTGGATCGAGACCTGATGTTGGCTCATCGAGCACCAGTAGTTCTGGGTCGCCGAGAAGTGCCTGAGCGATGCCCAGACGCTGCACCATGCCACGCGAGTATTTCCTGACCTTCAAGCCCCTGTAACTGTCGAGCTTGACCTTGACCAGAAGATCGGCAATCAATACGGATGGATTATCGGCCTTGCGACCGCTCAGACTAAGGTGGAATTTGAGCAGTGCCTCTGCATCGAGGTGTTGATAGAAGGCGAAGTTCTCGGGCAGAAAGCCGATACGTTCTTTGGCGCGGAGATCGCCAGGGAGATAGCCGAGAACGCTGGCCTCCCCGCTGTCAGCATAACTGAAACCCATTAGGATGTTCATGCTGGTTGATTTACCAGCACCGTTGGGCCCGAGGAAAGCACAAACTTCGCCACGCGCTACTTGGAAGGAAACACTCGAAAGAGCTGGGAGTTTGTCTCCAGCAAAACTGCGGCGGAAACTCTTGGAAACAGCGCGAAACTCAATGGCTGGCGTTGTCACTGGTTTCACCTTTCCCAACTTCCTTCAGGTTGATGTTGAGTTCGCGGGCCATCAGCGATTTGATAGATTTAGGGCCGACAATATTGACGTTATCGAAGCCAGCTTGGCTGTATACAATCTCCCCATTTCTATCGATCAAGAACATTGTGGGCAGGCCACTAGTTTCATAGTCTCGCTCCACTCTCTCGGTCGGGTCTAGCAGCACTGGAAAGCCGAGGGATTCTTCGGTGGCATATCGAGTCGCCGAAGCTGGGTCCAGATCCACGCTGATGGCAAGAATCTCAAAATCGCTGGAGTCGGAGTGGTAGAGTTTATAGAACTGGTTCAGTGCGGTGAGCTCCAGATGGCAGGGGCCGCACCAACTGGCCCAGAAGGTGACAAGCAGCTTTTTCTTGCCCTGAAAATCGGCCAGTGAAACGGTCCGGCCGTCCGGCGTGGTAGCCCAAAAGTTCGGTGCCTGCATGTGAACCAGTCTTGGCTGCTTTAGTGATGCTTCCAGCATGCTCGCGCGCCAGGTGATAAAGATCGTAAACGCTGCTAGAACCAAGATTGCCATGAGAGTGGTGGCAGAAAATCGAGATATACTTCTTTTCTCATCGTAAGAACTCATAGATTGCATCTGTCCTCGTGACTTGAATCTCTTCAAGGTAACACACCCCACAGCTTGCGCGCATTTTCGGCGGCCTAGTGCAATCGAATAGGGTAAAGGCGCTGAAAGGGCTTCGTTGGTGCCGCTGTTTCCATAACCACCGTCTAAAATTCCGCACGGTGGGTTTTCCTAACTACGGCTACAAGGCGTACATTTCAGGAACCGCCTTCCCATCGACAGCCTGGTTTGAATCTCCCCTTCGCGCCATCCAAGGCCCGAAACCCGTACTCCGGTTCTGGGCTTGGCAGGCAGGTAGCCTCTTCAAAGCGCCGTGCTCCCCAGTGGCCCTCGCTCTGGACCGCGTTATAGCGCGCCGTTCCGCCCAGGCTTAATCGACCACATCCGCCCCCTCCCCAGCACATCCCGACTTCACCGGTTGCTTGTACGAGCTGCCTTCGAAGTTCGGGCTCAGAATCACCGCAGCCTGCTCGCATCCTCGGCTTGGCTGAAGTGAATACATCGTTAGTCGATTGCTGCTGAAGGCCCACGTCCACGATAACTTCTCGCCAACCGTCCATCCGGTTTCGTCCGGCGTTGCACTTGGCGATCCGGGGATTTGTCGAACTAACACCTGTCAGATTGGAGCGGCTTTGCGAGTCATTCGCTCCAAGGCTTGCACCGGACCGCCTCGGTTCAGCTGCAACCCCAAGGCGGTGTTCAGAAGCGCCGCGGCTTTACCATACGACAGGCCTGATCCGCCCTTGTTCAATTCCGTGGCCAAGCGCTACGCACGCGGTCCTAGTTGCGAAGCTGCGCTGCCTACAGCGCCGGAACTCTGGCAACGATGCCGACCTTACACGCCCTGGTCGCACCCCTTGCACACGCATACATGAATACGAAACTTGATGCTTTCGCCCTTGGGCTGCGGTGCCTCAGTCCAATACCGCCTTTCGATCTTGGTTCCCACCAGCTCGCCGCCGCAGTGTGGGGAACAATCCGACAACTCGGCCTCCCCCGTTCGGTCTATCAAAGGTGGAATTGCCGGCGACTGTAGCCCACGCGCACGGACAGGCATTGGGATCGACGTTCATTTAGTCCGATATTCCGGCTTGAAAGCATCTTCGTAAGCCATATAGGCTTTGATAATTCGATCATTTGAATTATGCAATTGTGTCCTGACGAATTCACGATCTTCGCTGGGAATATACGGTCTCGACTTACCTTTCATGACATCATTCAATAAAGCTTTTCGCGCCTCATCCGATACTGGGCGGGAGATATTGACTAGCACTTTCAGTACCATAAGAAACGATGGAGGATCGATTTCCTCTATCTGGCTGTAAGTAAGAAAATCAATTTCAGCGGTCGTGACCTCTTCTAAGTAATGGCCTGCGGGTTGAGACATCTGTAGCATCGCGAACACTTCTTGGTGTGCCTCAAGAAGACAGGGGTTACATTCGTTCTGTCCAGTGATTGGCGAGGCGGCATAGCTTAACACTTCCATGACATCCGCTCCTTCCGGTTGGATACTGCTGGACTGCCCATCTCGATATAGCTCTAGGGTTCTGGCTTCACTCGCTTTGAGTATTCGCTTCAACGGTAATTTCGGCACATCATCCATTGGTATTTTCGGATCGACCGCCTCGCCGTCTGCGCTTTTAGCTTCCAATTCCTTCCACCCAATTTTACTTGGAGGTTGAGATGCTTTCGGTGAAAGCAAATCGTTGAACGAAGATGCGATCAACGCCCGATCAGAAGTTGTGTCGGTGCAATACTGTCGCGATAAGTTGGAGGTCAGGAAGTTGCGATAAGCAACAAGCAGCTTGCTTTCGGGAACACCCTTTTCCCGTAGCTTGGCAACGAGTTTCGACATCCCAGATGCCAACGGCTCGTACAGCGCGTTCATCTCGCGGTCGGAAGCGTCGGCGTGTTCAAGATTCTGTGCTATATATGAGACTACGAGATGCAAATCGTTGATGTCAATCTGCACCTGACTTAGTATGGAGATAAGCGGAGTCATCGTTTCGGGGGTCTTGGCTGCCATAACGAGATCGAGGAAGGAGTTTGCCTTCTTCTGTCCTTCTATAATCCTGACGCGATCGTCGCCCATCAAGACAGCGGCCGTATCATAGTAGCTAGATAAATTTTCGACGAGAGGATCAGCACACGTCGCCCTCTTCGTCGATACGGATATTCGGCTAAAAAGATCGACGGCGAGGGTCGGCATATCCCTGAGGGCAAGCCGGACAGACCTAGTCTGAATATCTAAGGCATCGAGCCCAGTCGCTGTCACAAACTGCGCGTCTTGGCGAGCATAGCTTGACGCATGCTTCGATGCGTACCTGGCAGGGGATGAGTGGCGGGCCGTTGGAGCGGTCTCAAAGATGTTGGTGAGCGCTCCCACTTTTGTCTTGATAGGAATCGTTTTCCAGTTATTCTCCAGGACGTCAAAACCTAAATCGGCCTTATATTCTGCGGGAAGGCCGCCTAGCTGGTCGAGATATTCACCGATTTGCGATTGGGATATTGTCTTCGCTGTCGATGTCTGTGAGACTAGGAAGAAGGGATTTAGTATAAATGTGCTGACAGCGAACAACTTAACAGCTTGCATGGATGTCATTTGCAGAATTCCTCTATCTCTTGTCGTAGTCTGGTTTATCCAGGCCAGCGATATCGGCATCATGGTACACGTCGTTAATATATTGACGCACCCTCACGCAGACGTGCTCGCGGAGAATGCGCCAATATGTATGACTAAACCACTTCTCGGAAGAACCGCACAGTTGGTTTATTCGCAATTTCCCAAGCTGAAAATGCTACTTGTGCAAAATGTGCAGACGCCATCGGAGTTTATGGAGCAACTTGCGTTGAAATAACAAGAACTGAGATTAAAAGAAGCGCAAGTGACTTGCGCACGAGCTGGGGGCACCTGCCACAAACTCGCCCCCGTGCAGACAATCGCTGTCAGATAGAACATCATACGTTTGACGGATGATCTCATTGGATACCCCTTTCCATGGTTGATAATCGTCGAAAAGACTAGCGCGTTGACAGCAACGCGCGCCTGAAGGTTGCCACAGTGGCGCCGTCCATCTCGCCTGCCCAGGCTAAGTTGACAGTCCCGTCCTTGCTAAGCAAAATGGTAGTTGGAGTTGCGCGCAAGCCGTGCAGCAGGCCCTCCTCCACGTTGAGATGGAGAATGTTGGAAATAGAGTCCATCTTCGCCCCCTTCAGATAAGACCTGTTCAGGCTTCCCGAAAGATCGCCTATAACCACATGATCTGCGCCGATAACATCCATCATTGCCTTCCAAGTGGGCAGGGTCCTGGCGCAGTGCGCGCATGAGGGAGACAGAATAAACAAAAGCGTGGAACTATTCCGATGAGAGAGGTCCAGAGTTATAGCCTTGCCGTCGAGGTTTGTCCCCGCAAGCACGCTGATGTGCGATCCCAGAACTGGCGCATCGCTCGCCTCCAGGTTGTCAATCTGCCGGTTGAGTTCAGCATTGCGTCGATGAAGTTGAATGTTTGTTACCATCAGCGCGATGCATGCGCCAAACGCGATCACTGGTAGGGCATCGGAAAGACGTATTTGCTTCAATGTGACCATGAAATCCTCGAAAGCTAGGGTAACCTGCAAAAATCGCGTTGTCATGCCGTGCAGTTCACGAAACGCAAGTCCGGTAAGAAGATGAATGAGTGGCCAAGCCTCAAATCACTGTGTCGAGGGCCGAGGTATTTGTTTTGCGGGATGGCATTGGGATCAACTCCAGAGCTTTGGGTTTGGGCAGATGGTTGAGTCGCTGGTCATTTTTGCACAAAGCATCGAAAAAGTAAAATCAAACTCTCAGATTCTCTTCAACAGCAGTTTTGGCTCTAGGAATTAGCAGCGTTACCCCGCCTGGGAGGGTGGAGTCACGAACTTGGGGTATGCGGGTTCTGGAAGAATTGATGGGCGGGTTGCAGCGGACATGTGCATCCTTTCTTGATGGCCGGCAATAGCGGCCCAGGAACATGGCGATCGCGGATGTGGGGATGTCGGCGTATCTGCCGATTTCCGGCAGATACGGTCCTTTTGGCCAGGTCACTGACTGAGAAGTTCGGCAACGTCGCCAATCAATGCAAGTTACGCCGCCTGCGCTCAAAGACTGGAATCCATCACGTGGTATTTGTGGCATGGCAAGGTGTTTATAGCCTTGGATGAGTTGCAACCCCTTGAAATGGGCCTGGAGGTCGCGACTTTCGAGACCGCCAGTTCATTGCCAACTACGGGAAGCGCTACCGAAACGGGGCAAGGATCGCCTCCGCTTTTGTCGAGTCAGCAGCAAATCCAGGTTGTCAGTATGCAAATGCTAAAATACCCGCGAATGGGGTGGAGTCAGCGCGGAGCACATCTCCTGCTTCAGATCCGAACCCACGCACTCACCGAGGCCTGGGAGCACGCTTTCCGGAAATGGTACCCGGCGTTCCGTCCAAGGGTCGATCGGGAGGTCAGCACGGCGGCCAAACACCCGGATTCCTCCGCTCTCCAAAGCATCCGCCCCAGCCCATCGCGGTCTGGATCAACCCGTCAACACCGACAGACTAAACAGGAGCAAATCGACACTAAACTCTCACATCACCCGCCTCAAACTCGTTGACACGCTCCGGTAAGCGCTTCTTCTGGCTCGCTTAGCAAGCCGGGGCAGTCGATCCGTTAACTTTGGATCACAATACTCATCCCTATGTGAAAGGTGCGGTGAACCTGTAACTAGTTGAGTCCATCCGCGTCAAGCAGATAACCTGCTCGGCTTATATCAGAAGAAAAAGCTAGCGCAAAGAAACGTTCGCATATAGGGTGGCTTGAACTCAATAAGGGAGTGGTCGTCTATTTCGCGAGGGAGAATGGAGAATATGAAATCCAAATTGATCATATACGGTATCTGTATGGGTCTTCTGCTTGTAATCTCATCGCTTTCAATTGCAAGGTATCGTTCGCTTTACATCAATCGGATCGACCCATCCGCGCTCAGCAATGAAGTCACAATCAAACGATGGAATCTGATAGGCCCGTTTAAGTTTGCACAGAGCGACATTAATGCCGATAATCCCCATGCGGCCCGAGGAGGGCTTAACCACGATTTCTTGGTAAATATTGGTTACCGCGAGGAAAAGCTATCTGCGAATGCGATTACATCTATATGTTCTAATAGCAAGCTATGCCTTTCCTATACCCAACACGGAGCCGATCTGCTTTTTGATCGCCTCTTCCCTGGCGTAACCTATGCTGTGATCTATGCCACTGCGGAGGTTATAAGTACGGAGGACGCTGACGTTGGATTTGAACTTGGCAGTCACGATGGAGTAAAGGTTTGGATCAATGGTAACCCTATACTGGCGACTCGAAATGACGTTGATCGTTCAGCTTTCAAATATACGCATCTTTTGCTTGTTCATCTGAATAAGGGAGCGAATCTCTTGGTAGTAAAGATTGATCAGAAAGTAGACGCCTGGGCATTGATTTCAAGCTTCATGTCACTTGATCAAATGCGGTCTGTTGCTATTGAGCAAGCAGATGGAAATCTAATCTCTGATAGGCTGCTTACTTTAGGTGAGTCTCTTCACATGTCACTTCCATCTCTATGCAACGGGCTATCTGCGCATCTCTCAATCGAGAACCTAGACGGAACCGCAACCGTATCATCGGACTATACTGCGGCCGAAAAGATTGACATAAAACTTCCCCAGATTGCCGAAGGTTACTATTCGTTGGCGCTGCGAATCGGCGCGAAAGAATTGCACGACTCGTTTTATATAGGCAATTCAACCGCTGTAATTGCAGCGCTTTCCAACGCTCAGCTAAAGGCGGGACCGTCCACACAAGATTATCTCCAACGCGACCCGCTCATCCGCAGGTATAGAATTCTGACTTCAGATCAGTACTCTCATCCGCTTGACCCTGACTGGCAAAAGAAACTTCTGCTAGTTTTGAAGGAAGGTATCCAAACTCTCCATTATCCCACTGAGGATTTGTGGTCTAAATTGCCAGGGATGCATTTACGTCAATATATATCTAAAATTGACGGCACTCCGCAGAACTACCTCCTCTTTATACCGGCAGCAGCCAAGGCTCCTCTTCCTCTGGTTCTTATTACGCCGTATGCTCAGAAGCCTGTCCGTCCATTTTTGGAAAGTTCACTCATCGCTTGGCCCGATGACTTGGAGGACATACAGAAGGCCGCTGATACAAGTGGTGTTATCGTAGCACTTTCAGGTGGCAGAGGCAATGTCGGAGATTCTCCGATAGGAGAAGTGGATGCATTTGAAGTACTGAACGACACCAACAGCAATTATTCAATAGATAAGGAAAAGATCTATTTGTACGGAACCTGTGAGGGTGGGAGACGCGCATTATTACTGGCTGAGCATTATCCAGGCCTATTCGCTGCGATAGGAGTGTATGGACCTAAGCTAACTGCAGATGGTTCAGGCCAGCAAGGCGGACTCGACGACCCATTCGTACTGGCGGATAAATTGTCTTCAACGCCCGTATTTCTGGTCAAGGGTGAATATGATGATATCCCGCCTACGGCAGACTTAGATTTATTCTGCGATAAGCTTAAGGAGAGCGGTTCTGTATGCCAGACTGAGATAATACCGGATGGAATGCACAAGCAGAAGAAAGTGGAACAGATAGTGTTTCCTTTTCTAGTTAAACATAGGATTGCACGAAGCTTGGTTGTGATGGCCGATGAGTATAAAGATGCAGTAAACAGAGCCAATGCGGGAAGGTCTTGGTAGTTCGGTGAGTTTTCGTGACCTTTCCGTAGGCGTGGAGATAGTGACCTCCTCATACTTGGCTAATTGACTGTGGGTGATGCTCCTGATCCGATCGTGGTAGGGATAGCTTTTTCGATCTGCCCCCACACGGATCCGTACGTGCGGCTTTCCGCATACGGCTCTTTCTGTGGGTGTTTGGCGTAGAAGCGTTCGTTGGAATATCGATGCAGGATTCGGGAAATGGGAATCCAACGGTCGGGCAGAGGGCCGATACGCTCCGAGTTCATTCGATGCCGTTGACTGCGTCGCCGCAGCGAACGAAGCCACAGGCGCATTGCCTGAAGCCGAAATTGTCGAACGCGCTCGCTTTCCGGTGATCAAGGGAGCGCGATCCAACGGAGAGGGATTAATTGCTCAGCGGAATTTCCACAATTGCTTGTGAATTCTGGGAGTTTTCCACGCATATCCGGTGTATCACTTCGCGCATAAGCGGTGTATGCAGAGCAGCTTTTTCACGCATATCCGGCGCATATTTACGCATGTGCGGTGTACGAAGCGCCTGCATATCATTGATTGCGAAAAGCTTCCCGAACACCCTGTAGTGCCTTTATGCGAACCTATATTGATAACCTGTAGCAGCGCCCCTGTTCTGTGGAAATGTGCAAAATGTGCAGGTAGGCCGCGAGGCAAGACAAGAAGCTCCTACCTTAGCGGGGGAAATGGCGCTACGCGCCAAAGATTACTAGCGCAGAACTTTCGGTATGTGCGGACCGGAAGGGCGCAGGAGCAGGCAATTCTCCTGGCTTTCGATCTTCAATTCTGGATAGACCGTGACTACTCTGCGGAACGCTTCGATGGCTTTCGCTCGAAAGCAAGAGCGGCCCTGCGGAGTGTCGGCGTAGCCCGCCCCGAAGCTACGGCGGAGCGACTCCCAGGAAATCAGCGTGGGCCGCGACAGGTAGCTCATCCGGCGCGTCGCCCAGGCGTAGAGATCGAGCGCCAGTGGCGACCGCTTGATAGCCCTGACGGCCCTTAGGTCCAGCGGCACAGGGGCAGCCACGAGCTGTTCAAAGAAATTCACGGAGAGGACCACGGATGATTTTGCCGGTGCCTCTTTCGGTAGGCTTTGCGGTGTCCACCAGAGACAAAACCTGTCCGCCAGGAGGAGATTCTCCCCGCTCGATAGCTCCTCCCCGCCAGCATTGTCCGCCCATCGCGTGGAAATGGCGGAACCTACCAGGCGTTGCATCTGGTCTCGGAAGCGGGAAATGGTTCCCCAATGGCCACCGGTGGCTTGGAGGCCGAGTTGTGCCATGAATCTTGAAAGTGACGAGCCAAGCTCAAGTTCCCGGCTTGCCGTCCGGACGGCTTCGGTGGTCATCCAAATGAGAATCAGGCGTGGATAGCTGCCGTATGGCAGGCCGGCGCCGCCGACATCCGAGATTAGGAGGGTCAAATTGCCATCCTTGCGAATGTATTGTGTGCCGGGTTGTTCGCGATGCGGCAAGGTAGTTTGGACTAAGAACTTGGCCATGAAGCCGAGTGCGCCGGCTTCCTGCGCGCTTTCGATTGGAATTGCCGGTGTCGGCCACAGAAAACTACTAGCTT
>Ga0182012_10004902_pt1 | contig 13905 bp, 7 predicted proteins | sample 612S2SmetaG_FD_120486 | JGI IMG/M metagenome (GOLD analysis project Ga0182012, IMG submission 120486) | Permafrost microbial communities from Stordalen Mire, Sweden - 612S2S metaG | ecosystem: Environmental > Terrestrial > Soil > Wetlands > Permafrost | place: Sweden: Stordalen | collected... | reverse complement strand
GCCATACCAAGCGGCATCTACGTTGAAGGCCTGCTGTGCGTAGCTCACGGCTTCTTTAAAGTTGCCGCGCAACTCCTGTACCTGGGCCAGATTGCGCAGGTTCTCGGCGACCGCAGGATGGTTTTCGCCGTGAATTTGCCTGTTGATGGCGAGCGCCCGCAGATTGAGCGACTCCGAATCGCGGTCATGGCCGAGATACAACTGTGCGTCGGCAAGGCCGGTCAGATCCTGCGCATACTGGGGCGGGGGCGGTGTGGATTTCTCTTCGAGGGCGAGCGCCTGCTGGAGCATCCGAGCGCCCTCGTCGTATTTGCCGGCGACAACGAGAACATGACCCAATGCGGATTCTGCGTTGGTCAAAGAAGCCTTGCCGGCCGTGCCCCCGGCTTGCGCAGTGGCCAGCGCCCGGCGCGCCAGCGTCTCGGCATCCTGCGATTTGCCCTGATCGGAGCGGAGCAAGGCCAGAGCGATCTGATTCTCCGCCTGCGCCGCTGGGCTGCGGGCTTGATTGGCGCCCAGCTGCAGCAGCGCGTCGGCTTTGTCAAGCTTTCCGAGCTTCTGATACATGGTGCCCAGCGTCTGGTAAAGATCCGCCTGCACCTCCGGTTCCGCGCTCAGGCTGCGTGCTTCCAGGACGCCGCGATCGATGACCTCGGACACGCGCAGATCCGCCGACGGTCCGGCATCGGGATCGTTGCCCTGAAACAGGTCCAGCATGAAGCGCTGCATGCGCTCGGCTTTGGCGGCTGAGGCGAGCGCAACGTTGCGAGCCTTGGCCAGCCGCCAGGTAAAGCCGGCGACGAGAGCGAGGAGGATTACCAGCGCTGCTGCTATGGCCAGGACGGCGTTGCGATTGCGCCTGAGGAACTTGGAGAGCTTGTAGCCGGTGGAGTCGGGACGGGCTTCGAGCGGTTCGCCATTCAGGAAGTGGTCAATGTCGCGGATCAGGGCTTCCGCGGTCAGGTAGCGCCGCGTGCGATCGTCGTGCATGGCTTTGAGGCACATGGCGTCGAGGTCGGTCCAGGCTGTCCTTGGAAGTTTCAAAGCGCCATCGCGTTTCGCTGCCTCGATCGACGGCTTGCGGGGCTGGGCGGGTGCAGTTTCCTGCGCTTCCGAGTGTTCCGGGAGGCTTAATGCGAGGATCTGATAGAGCATCACTCCCAGCGAATAGACGTCCGTAGTGAGGCCGACGACGCCGTCGCGAATCCACTCAGGCGCGGAGTAGTGGGGAGACATGAAGCGCGGGCCGGGGCGGGTCTGGTCGCCGTCCTGCTGGCCTTCCTGCAATTCGCGGGCGATGCCGAAGTCGAGCAACTTTGGGGTTCCGTCGGCCTGAACGAGGATGTTGGAGGGTTTCAGATCGCGATGCACGATGGTCTGCCCGTGAGCGTATTGCACGGCTTCGCAGACTTTGCGGAAAAGCCGTAAGCGATCTTCGATCGGGGCTGGGTGTTCGTCGAGATAGCGGTTGAGCGGAATACCGTCGACGTACTCCATGACGAACCAGGGAGTTCCATCGGCCAGAGCGCCGGCGTCGTAGAGGCGCGCGATGAAGGGATGGGTGAGACGGGCGAGGGTGCGGGTCTCTTGCAGGAACCGTTCGCGGCGAGCCGGAGACAGTCCGGCGTGGGGCAGGAATTTGATGGCGACGAGGTTGCCGACGTCGGCGCGTTCGGCCAGCCAGACCACGCCCATACCGCCCTCGCCGAGGATGCGCTTGAGGCGGTAGGGTCCGAATTCCTGGGAGGGCGGCAGATCGGTGCCGACCATCTCGTAGGCGATTTCGGGCAGAGCGCGGTCCAGAAACGAGTCGCCGGTATCGTCTTCGGTGAGCATGGAAAGGACTTCTTCGATCAACGAGGGATCATCGACGCAGGCAGATTCGAGAAAAGCGCGGCGCTCAGCCGACGGCCTCGCGACTGCTTCATGAAAGATCTCCTGCATGCGGGTCCAGCGAGGACTTTCCATCGCAAATCACGCTTCGCCGCGGCGCATGGCCGACGCCAGCCAGGCCTTGGCCGCACGCCAGTCGCGCTCGATTAGGGAGGGAGAAACCTCCATGGCCTGGGCAGTTTCGGCGACGCTGAGCCCGGTGAAGAAACGGCACTCGACCATCTCTGCCTGGCGCGGGTTCAGCGCGGCCAGCCGGTCCAGAGCTGAATTCAGCGCCAGCACCTGGGTGCTGGTGGTGAAAGCACGCCCCGCGGAGTCGTCCAGAGTGACAAAGACAAAGTCAGCGCCGCCGCGCTTCTGGGAGTGGCGCTTGCGCGCCGCGTCTACCAAAACCTGGCGCATGGCCTTGGCCGCGATGCGCTTGAAGTGAATGGGTTCCAGATTGGCCAGGTGCGGCGAGTCTTTCAGCTTGACCCAGGCTTCATGCAGCAGCGCCGTGGAGTTGAGCGTGGCGCTGGGATCGTTGCGGCGGACGAAGGAAGCGAGGTGGCGCAACTCCTCATAAACGTGGCTGAAGACTTCGTCCACTGGACGATTGGGATCGCCGTTTGGAGCGCGGGCTGACGCGGGGTCCGGCTTAGGAACCTGGGAGAATGCTGGACTGGCTTCCTCGTCGCGTTGCATTCGAAAACCCTCCGCGTGAAAGCGCGATGACGCCGTTTCACGCTGGTTTTGCGCCTATGTCTGGCAAAGTCTCACCTAGACAACAGTGACACTCATTCCGTTTGCGATGTTTCCCAGTTAGCCGCAACAGGATAACAATCCGTGCTGAGGATGACAATTGCGGAATGACATTGGAGGCGATTTTTCGGCGGTATTCGGAGCAGGCGAGATAGCGCCAATCGGTAAGCTGCGAAATAATGGACAGATGCGGCAATCGCCAAAATCATCGCCACCAGCCGCCATCGGCATCGACTTCGGCACCACCAACAGCTCAGTAGCACTGGCGATTGGCGGCGAAAGCGCGGGTCAGGTCGAGTTGGTGCGGTTTCCCCGGCGAGGCGGCGAAACTGAGTCTTTCCGGTCGGTGTTGTACCTGGAGCGGGTGCGGCAGGCCGGCCACTTTCGCATAGGAAGCTGGACCGGGCCGGCGGCGATTGAACAGTATCTGGACGCCGAGAAAAAGGGGCGGCTGATCCAGTCGCTGAAGAGCTATCTGAGCAGCAGCAATCTCACGGGAACGGAAATCCTGGGCCGCCACTTCAGCTTTGAGGATCTGATTTCACGCATCCTCATCGATCTGCGCCTGAATGCCGAGCGGCAGTTTGGCGGAGAGATCCGGTATGCGATGGTAGGCCGACCGGTGCGCTTCGTCGGAGCGAATACCGATGAAGATGAAGCCTTTGCGGTGGGCCGGCTAAAGCGCGCATTCGAGCTGGCCGGATTTGAGCGGATCGAGTTTGCCATGGAGCCGGTGGCCGCGGCTTACGCGTATGAGGCGACACTGGACCATGACGAGCTGATCCTGATTGGCGACTTTGGCGGCGGCACCAGTGACTTCTCCCTGCTGCGCGTGGGGCCTGGGATCCGCAAGCGCGGACGCAGCGCGAACGACTTACTTGGAAACGGCGGCCTTGGCCTTGCCGGAGACGCCTTTGACGCGCGCATTGTGCGCAAGCTGGTTTCACCGGCGCTGGGCGCGGGCACGCTGCTGCACCCGGCAAACAAGATGCTGCCTGCCGTTCCGGCGTGGATCTATTCGAATCTGGAACGCTGGCATTATCTTTCCTTCCTGCGCACCCGGAATGTGACGGAGATTCTGAAGAGCGCGCGCGCCCGGGCGATGGAGCCAGAGAAAATTGAGGCGCTGATGACGCTGGTCGAGGAAGACCTGGGATTTCAACTGCACCAAGCCGTGCAGCGGCTCAAATACGAGCTGTCGAGCGCCGAATCGGCCGAGTTTCGTTTTGTGGATGGCACGCTGGAGCTGCGCATGCCGGTCACGCGCGCGGAATTTGAGAGCTGGATCGCCGAAGAACTGGCTGCCATCGAGGGCTGCGTCGATTCGCTGTTCCGCGGCGCCGGAATCGGATTCGGCGACGTGGACCGGGTGTTTCTTACCGGCGGTACCTCGTTTGTGCCCGCGGTGCGCGGCATTTTCGAGCGCCGGTTTGGCGTGGACCGCGTGCGCAGAGGCAATGAATTCACGTCTGTGGCGCGTGGGCTTGCGCTTCGGGCTGCCGAGAGTCTCGCCAGCTCAGGAAACCGCTAAGGCGTCCAGACTATTCCTGCTGCCCATTGCGGATTCCCGGCCAGTATTCATTGGAGCGTAACAGTTCTCCGGATATGCCTGCCCTAAACTACAACTTAGATACCAGTTGCAGGCAACCGGCCGGCAGCTTTCTGAACCTTTGGCGAGTCCTGAGGTGGCGAGGCTGAGCGGCTCGAGCCTTTCCTGAAACGACAGGAGAGCACGCGGTTCCGGCTTAGATTCCGTGGGCCAATCTCGGACCTTAAGCCCAATTCCTTCGCTGCCCTCTCCCCGAGTTTTCTCAGATATGGCAAATATCTTCGGTCGATTCTATGCCGATTTTGAGAGAAACTGCCGCATAATAAACGCTCATCTTTTCCCTTTGGAGGCAATATCCATGCAATGTTCTCTAGACCGTCGGAGCGCACCGCAGATGCGCCGAATGTTCAACGCAATTGTCCTGTCGATTGTACTGATCGCGCTTCACGGCATCAGCGGAGTGGCGCAGTCGACGCAGGGCGCGATACTGGGGTCTGTGAAGGACCCAAGCGGCGCTGCTGTGTCGGGGGCGAACGTAACCCTGACAAATATCGATGAGGGCGTGGTCCGCACCACAAAGACCTCGGCCAGCGGCGATTTCCAGTTTCTCGATGCCGTACCGGCCGACTACAACGTGGAAGTCGCGGCTCAGGGGTTCGAAACCTGGAAAATCTCGGGAGCGCAACTGACGGCCCGTCAGCAGCTTCGAGTCGATGTTTCGCTTTCGGTTGGCGGAGTGTCGCAGACTGTGCAGGTTTCGGGCGATAACGCCAGCGCAATCGAAACCGACTCGGCCTCAATCAACGCCGTCTACAGTGCGGACGATGCGGTTAATCTGCCAACCAACTCCCGCGCCAGTTCCAGCGGCACGAGCGGACTGAGCCTGATCGGAACGCTCCCGGGCGTCCAGACGGACCAGGGAAGCTATGCGCTGCAGGGCGGATTGCCGTTCCAGACCGAGGTTTCGGTCGACGGCATCACGGTGCAAAGCGCGACTGGGAATTCGCCGATTGCCGATGCGCTCCCTTCGACGGACGCGATTTCCGAGATACGCGCGGACGGCGTGCAGAACAATGCCGAGTTTGGCCAGCCGGGCGAAGTGACCATTACCAGCAAGGGCGGCACTAACAAGTTTCATGGATCGGCTTATTGGTACTTCCAGAATCAGGACTTCGACGCGATCCAGTTCGGAGATTCCTCCAAGCCGCACAAGGTGGGCAATAGTTTCGGGGGACGGTTTTCCGGACCTGTGGTGATTCCCCACTTGTATGACGGACATGACAAGCTCTTTATTTATGGCGGCTACGAGGGTTACCGCTTCCCGCAGCAGACCGGCGAACAATACGTAGTGCCGACGGCGGCGATGAAAACCGGCGACTTCACCAATTACAACGTGATCGACCCGAAGACCGGGAATCCCGTTCCCCTGGCCGGGCTGTTCGATCCCTTCACTGGAGCCCCGATCGGTCCGGCGCTGCCTTCGACTGCTCTGAACAGCATTGCGCAAAAGTTCCTCCAATTTTATCCAGACCCGAACCACGGCAACACGACCAGTTACACTACCGGTCAAGCCGCCAACTACTACGTGAACCAGGACGCGAGCCAGCACTCCGACCAGTTCGACATTCGGCCGGACAAGTACTTCGGGTCCAACCAGAAATTTCTGCTGTGGGGACGGTTCTCGCACAAGAATTTTCCCGCCAACTCGCCCGAGCCGCTGAACGTGCCTTCGTCGCAGAATACGAACCAAAACAACACGCTGACCGCGAGTTTCAACTGGACGATCAAGCCTACGCTCATCAACGAGTTCAAATTCGGATTCACGCTCAACAAGACCGGCACCTCGGACTCCTTCGACGGCAAGGCATTCACGCTGGCCAGCGGTTTGCAGGGACTTCAAAACCTCTTCTACAACGGCCTTCCCGAGCTGGATTTCGGCCATCTGCAGGGTCTGACCGCGGATCGCCTTACTTCCATCACGCAATCGAAAACGTATGTGTACCACGATGTTTCTACCTGGTCGAAGGGCAAGCACACGGTCAAGTTCGGCGTGGATATCGACACGCTGGAGGCACTGACGCCGCTGGGCTTCAACGGCGCGGATAACTACGGAACCTTCTACTACTACGCCTCCGGAGAGCAGGGCGGTTTCACGGGGGTTGACTTTGCCGACTTCCTGATCGGCGTTCCCAACGCTACCTTCTACGATGTGGTCCAGCAGGATAACGACGGTAAGTCTTCCCACTACCACTTCTTCGGTCAGGATGAGTGGAAGGCGACGCCCAGACTGACGCTGAGCTATGGCCTTCGCTACGAACTGCACCCTGGTTACTACGATCCTAACGGAGACATTGGTAACTTCGATCCCAGCGTCGCGCTTTCCGGCCGGGCGATTTATCCGGATGGCAAGTCAGCGCTTTTGGCGCAGGGCTTTCTGGCGGCAGCCAACGCCTGCGATGCGGATGGCGTCCATAACACGAACTCGGCGGTCGTCAACGGCGCGCCTTGCATGCCTGTCCAGACCAACAGCCAGGCCGGTTTCCCTTCGGGCCTGAAGAAGTATCCTCACCTGCGCTTTATGCCGCGCCTTGGATTCGCTTATCGGCTTTTCGGCGATGACAAGACCGTGGTACGCGGCGGTTACGGACTGTACAACATCACGACGCTTGGCTCCAGCTTCTATTCGCTGACCGGCACATTGCAGGCACAGACGCAGCAATTCAATAACACCTACAACGTGGCGACACATGCCATCGGATATCAGTGGCCGACTATCTTTGCGGGCGCTGGCGGCGCGGCTGGGGTAGGCGGCTACGGAAGCGACTACTTCGGCACAGCGAACAGCACGAATTGGAAAGATCCGTACACCGGTCAGTGGTCGCTGAGCATGGATCACGACTTTGGCGCGGGATACGCAGCGCGCGTATCGTACATCGGATCGGAGACGCACGATTTGGTCTGGGCTCCGGACGAAAACACGCTTCCGTTCTCTTCCGCTGTTTCAGCCAACAACCAGCCGCAGAGCGCGCGCCTGTTTCCCAACTGGGGACGGATCAACACACGCGCGACAGGCGCCAACGCCAGCTACAACTCCCTGCAACTGGACGCCAGCCATCGCTTCCAGCACGGATTCCAGGCAGACTCTTCGTTTACCTGGGCCAAGGCGCTGGCGGACAATCAGGGGCCGAACAACAGCGGGTTCGCCAGTGAAAACGGCGGTCAGCGTTCGACCTCCATCCTGGATCGCCATGCCGACTTCGGCAACGTGGGCGGCACTCGCCGTCTGCTCTGGAACACGACAGCACTCTACGATCTACCGATCGGACGCGGACGGAAGTTTGGCACTGGCATGCCTCGCATTCTGGATGCTGTTGTGGGCGGATGGCGCATCAGCAACATCTTCAACCTGCAGAGTGGCGCGTATCTTACGCCTTATTTTGCGGCAGGCGAGGGCGACCCCTCCGGTACAGGCTCCGGCCTGACCTCAACTTTGGCAGGGTGGGATCCCAGCCGCCGGGCGCAACATCCTGACAGCGTTGCGGGAACCAACTGGAAGCCAGCCGGCCAGAATCGCAACAACTGGGTGAATGCGGCGGCCTTCACCTGCCCGGGCCTTCCCGGATGGAGCGTTGGCAGCCCTTGCACCACGGGAGCCGGCTACACCAAGACCGGCGCCGCAATTGGGGCGGCTCCGTTACCCATCGGCCGGTTTGGCGGCACGCAGGTTGGCTCGATCGAGGGTCCGCATTTCGTCAACCTGAACAGCGGTTTGGTCAAGACTTTCAGCGTAACGGAACGGGTAAAACTCCGCGCCGAGGGTACCTTCACCAACGTTCTCAACCACATCAACCTGGACGAAAGCAGCTTAGCCAATCACCTGGATCTGAGCACGTCTAGTTTTGGTCAGATCACGTCGGGGCTCCCGGGCCGGGTCGGCCAGGTCTCGATGCGGCTGGAGTTCTAGAGCAGAATCAGAATAGGTATGCCCGGTCAGCGTCAGCGGGGTGGGATTTTTCTTGATAAAAATCCCGTCCCGCATTTCTCCCGCTGGGTACAGAAGTTCTGATTCTGCTCTAACGGCACGAAGTTTCACCCTTCACCAGCGGCGTGGACCCTCGGGTTCGCGCCGCTTTTTTGCGCACAATTGGAGGCTCAACCTCCAATATCGGGAAAGCGCCGCACTGTAGCTCCCCACGCCCGAGTTACATTGGACCAAAACTCATGTAGAATGCGGAAATCAGAACAACTGCAATCACAGCCTGCGCCTCTTTTCCATGTGCAGGCCCAAGTTATATGACAGGTGAGTAGCTATGCTGGAAGTTTCCTCGACACGCAGACTTGCCTGGGTTGCGCTTGCAACGTTGGCTGCCAATCCATTCACTCCCCGACTGGCAGCGCAAGATGGCGCCGCCGGTTCGACTTACAAAATACAGAAGACGACGCATCGTGTACTGGTCGACGTGGTAGTCACGGATCGGGACGGAAGACCTGTGCGGGGTCTCAGGCAGGACGATTTCACCATTCAAGAAGAGGGCAAATCGCAGCAGATTCGCTCCTTTGATGTTGAAGGCAGCAGTGTCCCCGCCACTACTGCGCCCGCGCCGCCGCAACTGCCGGTGAATACTTATACCGACGTTGCCAATGAGCCGGAGGGCGGACCGCTTTACATTCTGGTCTATGACATGGTGAACACCGAGCCAAACGATCAGGCCACGACATTCAAGCCGCTGCTGGATTTTGTGGACAAAATTCCGCCGGGGACCCGGCTTGCGCTTTACGTCAACTCCGACGGACTGCACCTGCTGCAGGGTTTCACCAGCGACCGCGGACGCTTGCATGCGGCGCTGGTCAGCCAGGGACCGGGTCCGCATATTCCCAAGCGCTTCATGCTTGGCGAGAACTACGGCAAGGACGATCCTCATTTTACGATCCATCAGTTCCTATTTCTTGCCCGTGCCTGCCAGGGCCTTCCAGGACGGAAGAATCTGATCTGGCTAAGCGGCAATTTGCCAGCGGCCGTCAGCGCGGACCCCAATCATGACAACCCATCAAGCTTCGACGACGTCAAAGAGACCCTGGCGGCGATGGCTCGCAGCCAGATAGCTTTGTATCCGGTCGATATAAAGGGAGTTGGATTTGATACTGAGCGACCCGTGGGAGGGAGCGGAGAGTATGGCGAGACGGCCGCGACAGGCGCCGGCGCTTCCAATACTTCATTGCTGCAGATAAACTCCGATGCCATGGGCATCTTTACCGGTGGGCGCGGCTATCGCGGCGATAACAACATCGCCGACCTGCTGAGGCAAGCCATGGATCACGGCCGGGACTACTATACTCTGAGCTATTCGCCGACCGACGAAAAATATAACTACCGGGCAAGGCGTATTTCTGTGAGCCTTGCGGAAACAGGCTATCGGCTTTCTTACCGCCAGCTCTACTACGCGCTACCCGGAGACCAGGGGATGGCGATTCCAGCCAGCGACTCCTCGGATGGCCGTTCAACCGCAGCCAAAGATGCGGATTCGCTGGTGACCAGTGTGCAGCATGGCGGACCCATGCGGCACGAACTGCTCTTCCGCGCCCATCTGCGTGCCGAAGCTGCCAAGCCCGCAACTCCTGAACAGATCGCCGGCATTGAGGACCGGAAGGACTATTTCCGCACCCGGCAACGGATGCCGAACGCCCTGCCGGTAACGAAGACAACTATGCAGATCTTTCAAATCGAGTACACAGTTCTCGATCCTCAAATCAAAGCCGCCACAGAGCATAGTGGCCTACCGGCAGACCTGGAGTTTGCCGCGGTAGCCTATGACGCAACCGGTCGTATCTTGAATGCCATGATCGACGACGACCAGTCCCCCGCCGGTTCGAAGGATGGGGCGAAGGGCGAAGAGTGGTTTCACGTCGACCAGCAGTTGGATGTGCCGGCCGGCGCTGCCTGGATCAGGATAGCGGTGCGGGAGACGACGAACGATCGGACTGGGACGATCGAGATTCCCCTTCCGCTCGCGAAGGAGCCGGACGGACCGTCTGTTGGCCGGTGATAGCTCTTAGAGCAGAATCAGCATAGGTGTCCCCGATCAGGTATTTGTGCGGTTGGATTTTTCCTGGCAAAAAATCCAGGCTGGCATCTCTGCCGATGGGTACAGTTGTGCTGATTCTGCTCTAGGATCGGCGGATGATTGCCTTGCGGATCGTCTATCTCGGAGTCCAGCGTCTGACCGCGCAACAATCGGCCGCAATGGGACGTATAGTAGGTGTGGAAAGACGCTCTTTCCAGGTGGAGTTACCATGACGATTTCGACGCACGCAGTGCGCACAATGGCACGAGTTGCTCTGCTAACTTGCATGGCTTTGTCGCTCGCGGAGGAAGGCTCCGGCCAGACGCAATCCGACAAGCCGGATGCCGCCAGGCAGGACTATGTGATCCATGAGACGACGCATCGCGTGCTGGTAGACGTGGTGGTTCGTGATGGGCACGGCGATCCGGTGCGAGGGTTGAAGCAGAGCGACTTCACGATCAAGGAGGACGGGACGGCGCAGCAGATCCTTTCCTTTGATGCACAGGACGCGACCAAGGCCGGCTTCATTCCGCCCAAACTGGCCCCGCTGCCGCCGAACACCTTCCTCGATCTGCCGAAAGAGGCGGAGCGTGGTCCGCTCTATGTGCTGCTCTACGACATGGTCAATACTGAAACCCAAGACCAGATGACCACGCGCAAGCAATTGCTGAATTTTATCGACAACAAGCCTGAGGGAACGCGTTTTGCCATCTTTGTGAATGCCGACGGGCTGCACATGATTCAGGGGTTCACCAGCGACCGCGAATTGCTGCGCGCGGCGGTGTTGTCGGACGGCCCCGGTCCGCATATTCCCAAGGTCTTTCTCTACGGTCAGAATTACGGCAAGTACAGCACGTCGGCGATGGTCTCGATCTTCAATTTTCTGGCTGAGTATCTGGAGGGGATGCCGGGGCGCAAGAATCTGCTCTGGCTTTCCGGCAAGTTCCCGATGCAGTTGAATGCCGATCCCAATCACGAGCGCGATCTGGGTTCGGACGATGTGCGCGAAGCGATTGCTGCGATGACGCGCAGCCAGATTGCGATTTACCCGGTGGATGTGCGCGGAGTTTCCGGCGCTGGCGGATTTGAAGGTATGGCCTCGACCGGCGCCAGTGGCGGAACGCAGGCGGTTGGCGGAGGCGGTTCGGCGGAGACGACGACGAAGGCCTATAACTCGGTGATTGCAGGCTCGGGCGGCGAGTATCTGCAGATGAAGGAGATCGCCAGAATGACCGGAGGCGAGGCCTATACCGGCGATAACGACCTGCGCGCGGTGATGGATGAGGCGGTTGATCATGGCGAGAACTACTACACAATCAGCTACCGGTCTTCGAACGAGAAATACGATGGACTGGTTCGCCATATTGAGGTCAAGCTAGCCGGAAAGGGCTACCAGTTGGCGTACCGGCAGCTCTATTTTGCGCTGACCGAAGAGAACGAGGTCGCCGAGAAGAAGGCGGATACTCCCGATGCCCGCTTTGCCGCCGCCAAAGAGACGGACACGCTGGCGACCAGCGTGGAACACGGCGCGCCAATGCTGCATGACCTGATCTTCCGCGCCTATCTGCAAGCCGACCCGCCGGCGATGGCGACGCCGCAACAGATGGCGGCGCTCGAAGATGAACCGGCGTACTTCCGCACAAGGAAAAGGAACCAGACTCCCAAGCCGCTCGCTCCGGTCAAGCTGCAACGGTACCGGATCGACTACACGGTGATCGATCCGCAATTGCGGGCTTTTTCGGAGAAGACGGGACGGCCGGCGACGATTGAGTTTGCTGCGGTCGCCTATGACGCGAACGGGCGCATGCTGAACGGCATGGTGAATGACGCGATGTCGCAGCCGCCGAGCCAGACTGGCAGCGCCGCAGACCTAAAGGCGCAGGCGAAGGCTCGGGCGATGTTTCGCGTGGAGCAGGAGCTGTTTGTGCCGGCTGGCGCGGCGTGGATTCGCGTGGCGGTGCGGGATACGTTGACGAATCGGACGGGGACGCTGGAGGTTCCGCTGCCGCTGGCGAGTAAGCAGAAGACGACTGCGAGCGCTGGGCAGTGATGCATTCCGTGCTTAGCTGTGGCAACAGGCTAGACGATCGCTCGGAAATCCTGAGAGGCTTAGCGCGCTATCTCCGAGTCGGTAGTCACCAAATCCAAGCCTTCGTCTACTGCCTGAGCGATCAAAATCCGGTCGAATGGATCTTTATGAATCTGGGGAAGCACCAAAAGTCCGCCGACGTGTTGAGGAAGCAGGGGCAAAGAATCCGCTGCGAGCTCTTCAAGGACGTCAGTCCACCACAGCTTAGGGTCGCCCACATTGAGTTTGCCCTTCATGCTCTTGATCACAACTTCCCAATACGAAACTGCGCTCAGAAAATTTGGACCGTCGAGCACGGCTTTCTGCACTGCGGGAGAGAGCAATTCTGGCCGAACGGGTGCGATCAGGATCACGTTCGTATCGAGCAGATTCCCCCTCACAGGTCACCGGCAAGGAAACGGTCTTCATCGATCGGATCGTCCCAGCCCGGTAGGAATTCAACCCGGCCACGCATTCCACCCAGACGAGCTTTGCGGGATTCGTTCGTTGGCGGCACGATCTTGGCCACAGCTTTGCCGTGGCGCGTGATGGTGACCTGCTCTCCAGCTTCTGCGGCTCGGATGAGCTTGGTGAGGATGTTTTTGGCTTCGCCCATGCTGTAATCCACGGCCAAATTATATCTCATGATTTGGCTAAAAATATAGCCATAATTTGCACACGAAGTGAACGCAAACGCAACGGCCCGCTTCTCGGATTGAAAAGCGGGCCGTTGTATTTGTTTAGATTCAGGGTTAGTTGACCACCGTCTCCTTGGCGGCTTCGCGGGCGGCGGCTTCCTTGGCTTCCTTGGCGGCTGCTGCTACCGTGGTTGCCAATTGGCCGAGGTCGGAAGCCATGCGCTCCGTGGTGAAGGCTTCGATGACGTCGCCTTCCTTCAGGTCGCTGAAGCCGGTCAGGCCTACGCCGCACTCCATGCCGTTGGTGACTTCCTTGACATCATCCTTGAAGCGGCGGAGCGAGGCGATCTTGCCTTTGAAGACCTGTTCCGTGCCACGCATCAGGCGGATCTCCGCGTCGCGGCGCAGAACTCCGTCGGTCACGCGGCAACCGGCGATGGTGCCCACCTTGGGAATGCGGATGACGTTGATGACTTCCGCGCGCCCAAGTGAGCTTTCCTTGAACGTGGGGTCGAGGAGGCCGAGCATGGCTTTGCGGATCTCATCCTGCAACTCGTAGATGATCGAGTGCAGGCGGATTTCCACGTTTTCCTGCTGAGCCAGCTCCTGCGACTTGCGCTCGGGCCGGACGTTGAAGCCGATGATGATCGCATTCGAGGCCGAGGCGAGCAGGATGTCGCTTTCGGTGATCGCGCCCACGCCGGAGTGAATGACCTTGATGCGCACCTTCTCGGTCGACATGCGGACCAGCGAGTCTGCAATGACCTCGACCGAACCGGTAACGTCGCCCTTGATGATGAGCGGCAGGTCTTTGACGCCCGCTGTGCGAATCTGCTCCGCAAGCCCTTCGAGAGAGACGCGGCTGCTCTTCGCAAGCTGAGACTCGCGCTCTTTCATCTTGCGGTACTGCGCAATGCCCTTGGCCTTGTCGCGATCGGCAACCACCAGGAAGGT
>Ga0182012_10004895_pt1 | contig 13925 bp, 6 predicted proteins | sample 612S2SmetaG_FD_120486 | JGI IMG/M metagenome (GOLD analysis project Ga0182012, IMG submission 120486) | Permafrost microbial communities from Stordalen Mire, Sweden - 612S2S metaG | ecosystem: Environmental > Terrestrial > Soil > Wetlands > Permafrost | place: Sweden: Stordalen | collected... | reverse complement strand
GTCCACGCGAAACTCGGAAATGGCGCTCATGGGAATGGCAAGCCGCACAAAAGCTTTTTGCGCTTGATTTACGATGCCTGTGGCATCCACGCCGTCGAGGGTGATGTTCATTTCGTCGCGGCCGCGGCCGGTGAAACGAATGGAGCGCTGGGTGCTGCCGCCTTGATCAATCGCGCCGGGCGTAAGAGCGGTGAGACTGGTCCAGTTACGACCGTTCAATGGCAAATCACTAATGGCCTTCTGCTCTACGGCCTCACTGAGGGTGGAAGATGCCTGGTTCAAGCGCGCGAGCGTTTCATTCACGGTCAGTTCGTCGCCCTTCACGGCCAGTTCCAGAACTGGATTTAGCGTGCGCGTTTGGCCGATGGACTGATCGACATTCTCGTAACGTGTGTTGCGAAACCCCGGTGCTGAAAAAACGATGGTCCAAGTGCCGATGGGCAGATCTGGCAGAGAATACGTACCCTTGCTGTTCGACTTGGTGTTGCGCTGCGAGCCAGTTTTACTCTCACTGGCAAATACGAGAACATTGGGAATAGCTCTACCGCTTTGGTCGAGGATGTCACCACTTAATGAGCTGCGATCCACCTGCGAAAGCGCCAAACTTGCTGCAATTAACAATATGAAACCGACCCGGCGAGAGCCAATCAAAAGAGACATTCTTCCTCCAAACTTCGAAGTTGCGGACGGCCGGCAATTTACGACCCAAGTTTTTTTAGTATAGACGAATCTGATGGTTGGGGCAGCATGCAGGGTGGCGCGTAACACCTCTCACTAGTACCGTACTGACGTAGCTAGGTGAGGACACGGCGGCAGTTTTGATGCTATATTTAGGCAAATCCGTTTCGCCTGAAGGTGGATTCTTCTCCTAATCCAGTTGTTAACTATGCTTCGCACTGCCTTTTTTTCCCTTTTCTTAACTTTTTTATTGAATGCACAAGTAAATACGGGTTCAGTTTCCGGCTATTTGCTTGACCCCACCAATCGGGCCATCCCGTCGGCACTGGTGACGCTGGAGAGCAAATCGCAAGCGGTGACCCGTAGCACAAACACGGACACGTCGGGCTTTTACGATTTCGACGGTCTGGCGCCGGCCGATTACAAATTGAGCGTAAACCTGCGCGGTTTCGCACCACTGACGGTAGAACCAGTGCACGTAGAGGTTGATCGCCGCGTGCGTTTCAATCTGCAAGCCAGCCTCGCTACACGAGGCGAAAAGGTAGTGGTCAATGCACGAACGCCGCAGTTGAATGCCGATTCGAGCGAAATCGGTCAGGTATTGACGCAACAGTTGATTGATGGATTGCCTTTGAATGAACGCGATTTTCTGCAGCTTGCGTTTCTGCTTCCTGGTATTGCGCCGCCGGTAGAAGGTTCGCAGCTCTCCACGCGTGGAACTTTCGCCATGCATGCCAACGGAGGCCGCGAGGAAAACAACAATTTCCTGCTGGATGGCGTGGATAACAACGACAGCGACACTCGTGGTTACACTCTTCAGCCATCGGTGGACGCGATTCAAGAATTCAAGATCTCCACTAGCACTTATAGCGCCGAGTATGGCGCGGGTTCGGCCGGGCAAGTGAACATTGTTACGCGCAGCGGCAGCAATCAGTTCCATGGCACTTTGTATGACTACGTACGAAACCGAGATCTTGATGCGCGGAATTTCTTTGATGGCTCCGAGAAGCCGCAATTTGAACGCAATCAATTCGGAGGAGGGGTGGGAGGCCCGCTACTACGGAACTCTACCTTCTTTTATGCGAACTATGAGAGTCTGCAACAAAACCAGGGATTGACTCAGCTTGGGACTGTGCCCACGCTGGCGGTGCGAGGAGGCAACCTCTCTTCCGTGGGAGGAGCGAGTGACCCATTCACCGGGATACCGTTCGCAAACGGAGTCATTCCGAGTTCGCGAATCTCCCCGTACGCCGCTGATGTACTTGCGCTGTTTCCGCAACCAAACCTAGCTGGCAGCTCCGGTAATTATCTCTCGAACCCGATTGGTACCAACCAACAGAACGAAGGCACTATTCGCCTCGACCGGCGTGTTTCTGATTCCTCCGAATTGACGCTGCGCTATACCTATGGCCGGCAAGATCTGTTTGAGCCTTTTGCCGAGAATCAAACTGAGTTACCTGGCTTTGGCGACTATGTTTATGACCGGGGCCACAACGCCTTAATCAACTATCAAAAGACCTTTGGACCGCGGACCGTTAATTCGCTGATTGTTGGGTTTAATCGCACGGTTCGGCAGGTATTCGGCCAGAATCACGATACCGATGTCAATAAGCTCTGGGGTGTCAGTTATCTGCCGACAGTGCCTCGCGATTTCGGTTATCCGGGAATTTCGGTTAGTGGGTATTCGCGTGTGGGAGATGTGGCATCGCTGCCGATTGATCGAGCGGATAATACCTATCAACTTGGTGACAACCTAACATTCATCCGGGGAGCGCATAGTATCAAGGTGGGCGGCTCTGTGCGCGACCTTCAACTCAACGGATATGTAGAGGTGTATGATCGAGGTCAAGTCAATTTTACGGGTGCCTTGTCGGGATCGGGAATTGGTGATCTCCTGCTTGGATTGCCTACTCTCGGAATCAAGTCACAGTATACGGGTCCGCAGACTCTTAGGTCGAAGTCTTGGAGTGGTTACATCCAGGACGACTGGAAAGTGAATCGCAAACTAACGCTGAATCTAGGCGTTCGTTATGAATACGACACGCCAGCGACTGATCCGACAAACCGGATGTCGACGTTTGACCTGAAAACGGGGACTACGGTTCAAGTGGGTACCAACGGTGTGCCTCGCTCCGGAACGGAATCTTACTCTGGCAGCTTCCAACCGCGAGTGGGATTTGCGTGGTCGCCCACCGAACACACGGTTGTTCGCGGCGGATACGGAACTTATTACGACTCGGGGATGTTTGTCGTGAATTCGTCGCTTTATTACAATCCTCCGTTCTTTACGATCTCGGTGTATTTTCCGAGTGCCACATCACTTATTACGTTGGCTAATCCGTTTGCGGCGTCGAATGGATTTGTACCGCCGGCGGCGCTGAGTTTTGTCGATCCTACTTTTAAGCCGGGTTATGCGCAGGATTGGAATTTCAACTTGCAGCGAGATTTTGCGAAGTTGGGCGTGTTTAGCGCGGCTTATGTGGGATCGAAAGGAACGCATCTTCCGCGGTCGCTCGATATTAATCAACCGCTGCCTGGTGCAGCGCCGCTTTACTTGCGAGCGCCGTACCCCGCTTATAGCAACATTCTGATGACAGAGAGTGGCGGGAATTCTGAATATCAATCACTCCAGTTCTCGTTTAATCGTCATATCTCGAGCCGTTTGACCATGATTGCCGCGTACACATTTTCAAAATCGATTGATGACACTTCGGCCTTTCTGCCGACTTCGGTTGACCAGAACTTTCCGCAGGACAGTCATAATTATGCGCTGGAACGAAGCCTTTCAAGTTATGACATGCCGCAGCGGGGTACGGTGGCTTTCATCTATCGCATACCTGGCGCCGGGCGATGGACTCGGAATTTTGAGGTGAGTAGTTTGATTACGGCGGAGTCGGGCCAGCCGTTTACGCCGGTGCTGTCTTATGACAACAGCAATACCGGGAACACTGGCGGCAATTTCGGAGAGGATCGGCCGAATGTGGTGCATGCTCCGAAACTTGCGAATCCGAGCCCGCAGGAATGGTTTGATGTGAGTGCCTTCGCGATTCCTGCGCCGTACACTTGGGGGAATGCGGGGCGGAATATTTTGCGGGGACCTGGGTTGGCGACGGTGGATTTTTCTCTTCGGCGGAATTTTGTATTGCGTGAGGGGATGAAGTTAGTGGCGGAGGGGCAATCGTTCAATTTATTGAACCGGGCGAATTTTAATCAGCCGGACTCGATTGTGGATCAGACGTTGACGTTTGGGAAGATATTTTCGGCAAGAGATCCGCGACAGATTCAGTTTGCGTTGCGGTTGAGTTTTTAGGCAGGCGGATAGACTTGCCCCATCGCTGGGCGGCAGGATTCAACAGCAGCCTCAAGGCAGAGGAGAGCGTCTACCCTAGCGAACGCGCCATATTATGTTGCTAGCGCTCCTGGCTTCTTTCGCAATTGGTTGGTCTGGTAAGATTCTCAGAGCTAACAAAGAGCTTGATGAAGAAACGCCAGCAGGTCCTTTCTTTTCTGGTGGTGCTGGCTGTCATCACTTTTCTGGATCGAATCAGCATCTCAGTCGCGGCGGCGCGCATGCAGGGGGATTTGCATATTGAGACGAGGCGCTGGGGCTGGATTCTTGGGGCGTTTGTTCTTTCGTACGGTGTGTTCGAGATACCAACGGGTGCGCTAGGTGACAAGCTGGGTCCGCGCCGAATTCTGACTCGGATTGTCTTGTGGTGGAGCGCCTTCACTGCTCTGACCGGTTTGATGCGTGGCTTCTATGGCCTGCTGCTCACTCGTTTTCTGTTCGGAATGGGCGAGGCGGGCGCCTATCCGAATATCTCGGCGGCGCTGGCAAGGTGGTTCCCTTCCCGGTCTCGCGCGCAGGCACAAGGTTGGATCTGGGGCGCCAGCCGATTGGGCGGGGCACTGGCTCCGCTGATTGTTGTTCCGCTGCAGCGAACGGTTGGTTGGAGGATCACGTTTCTCATCCTTGGATGTTTGGGAGTTGCGTGGGGCGTGGCTTGGTTTGTTTGGTACCGTGACAAGCCTGCAGAGCAGCCGGGAATAACGCAGGAGGAGTTGACTGAAATTCCCGATGCGATTACCGCGGCGCATACGCCGACCAAGTGGAAAGAGCTATTGAGCAGCCGGCAAATGCAACTGCTCTTTGCCATGTACTGGTGTTACGGCTGGGGGCCTTGGTTTTATTTTTCCTGGTATCCGTTGTATTTGATGAAGACCGCGCATTTGAGCGAGCAGCAGATGGGATTCTTTTCAGCATTGCCGTATCTACTGGGAGTCATTGCGAACCTATTGGGCGGCGTGGTGTTTGACCGAGTGACAGAGCGGCGGGGCATCCGGTTTGCTGGAAGATGGATCGGATCTTTGAGCCTTTTCGGTGCGGCAGCACTGATGCTCGGCATGACACAGATTCACCAACAAGCGTTGCTGGTTGCAGTCTCGGCGCTCGGATTCGGCGTGGGCGATTTCATGGTGCCGGCGGCTTGGGCCGTGGCCATGAATATGGGAGGCGATCGGGCAGGCACTGTTACGGGAGCGATGAATACGGCGGGACAGATTGGCGGGTTTGTGTGTTCGGTTTTGGCGGGTTACTTAGTGCAATCTACCGATTCTTACAATGCGCCGGTGTTTGTGGTGGCAGGGGTATTGATTACGGCGGCGATTTTGTTTAGCAGGCTGGATGGTTCAGCTAAGATTTTTTCGGAGGCGGATGGAATAATTCCATCCGCCTAATGTTTGTTATTTGGCTGCGCGCGTACGGCGATGATTGGGTTTCGAAGAACGATCCCACGATGAGGCACGGCCATTTTGCGGTTTGCCCATCTGTTGCTTGCGTTGATGATGAGGCGGGGCCGAGACGGCGGCGGCCGCTACGGCAACGACTGTGGATTCGGCAATCTGAGTTAGAATCGCAGGCGAAACTTCCTTGCGCTGCAAAACCACTCGGCATTCGCGCTCAATTCGTTTCACTTCGCCGCGTTCGGAACGGGTACTGAAAGTAGACGCCGATCCTTTTTGACCGGCTCGGCCGGTACGACCAACGCGGTGAACGAAATCATCAGGCGCTTGCGGTAAATCAAAGTTCACAACGTGAGCAACACTATCGACGTGAATGCCGCGCGCTGCCACATCGGTGGCAACGAGAACACGATAACGGCCTTCACGGAAGCCCGCAAGTGCCTGGTTACGTTGATTCTGCGTACGATCACCATGCATAGCTACGGCGCGAACACCAGAGGCGGATAAACGTTTGGTCAACTTATCGGAACCATGTTTAGTGCGAGTGAAGACCAGAAATGAACCGTCTTCCAGGGTTAACATGTGGCGCAGCAATTCGACCTTGCGATCGCTTTCGACTTCGTAAACTTGCAAGTCCACTTGATCGGGCGTCTTCGCAATGCTCTTCTGAACGGTTACGCGGACCGGGTTGGTGGAGTGACGTTGGATGAGTTTCTCAACGGTTCTGTCCATGGTGGCGGAGAAGAACAAACTCTGCCGGGTTTTGGGAAGAAGCGAGAGGATTTTTTCGATAGCAGGAGCGAAGCCCATGTCGAGCATGCGGTCTGCTTCATCTAAAACCGAGATGGCCACCTTGCTGAGGTCAATGAGCCGGCGACCGATGAAGTCTTCGAGACGACCGGGCGTGGCGATCACGACTTGGACACCGCGGCGAATGGCGTTAAGTTGAGTCTGCTCACTCATGCCACCGACAACAACGGCGGAGCGGAGTTCGGTACCAACCGACATCTTCGCGAAACTATCGGCAATCTGCAGAGCCAATTCGCGAGTTGGCGCGAGTATGAGCGCGCGAATGCCTTTGGCGTCTTTCGATGCTGTTTCCGCGGTTAGCTTCAACAAAATCGGGAGCAAGAAAGCAAGAGTTTTGCCTGTGCCGGTTTGAGCAGTGGCAACCACATCCGAGCCGAGTAAGGCTGGCGGGATGGATTGCGCCTGGACGGGCGTAGGCGTTACGTAGCTGTTGCGCGTCAAATTGCGATGCAGCAGCGGATTTAATTCTAGTTCAGTAAATTTGTTCATAAAAAGGACACGGGCCGAAACTGACAGCATGTCCTTTAGTGAACGGGATTATTTTTAGAAACCGTATGGAGACCGCAGGGTGATGGTTGAAGACCACCTTAAGGCAAGGACGAATGCAAACAGAGGGACTCCCTGAGTATAGCAGAGAAGTAGGAAAAAACAAGTTGAGCTGGAATTGTTCAAGCAAAAGCGATCTGCCGGATGGCGAGACATGAAAACCGGCAGACCGCTTTGAACTGTTACAAAGAGGTTGTGACCAAAATTTTGGTAGTGTTCACAATCGATCCGCTTGTGGCCGTGACGGTTACGTAACCGTTTTCCACGGGGGGCGGACCGACAGTAATGCTCTGCGCGGACGTGATTGGAGTTGTGCCGCCGCTGTCGCTCACGGTCAGGGTGAATGAAACTGCACCCTGGGTGGTTGGCGTTCCCGTGATCGTACCGGTTGAGGTGTTCAGGGTGAGTCCAACAGGAAGGGGCCCCAATCCGCCATTGGCGTTGGTTTCAATGCCATACGTATAGGGTGCTTTCCCGCCGCTCGCTACGCAATTGCCACCGTTATAGGGCACCGCCACCAAAGCTTCCGGCAACGTGCACACAAGGCTAATGGCGTTGCCTGTCGAGCTTCCGCTGCCGCAGCTAACGGCGCCCAGCGTCAGTATCAGAAGTCCGGCCGCAGCATAAGTAGACAGCGAACGCGCGGTCAGGAATTGATATTTGCGGAAAGTGTAAAGAAGGACGGACAGCATTAGACCAAGCAAGAGCCAAGCCGGATTGAGGGGCGGAAAATTTGGCGAACGACGCTGAGGTACGAGAGTGGACGCCGGATTGGTTGCGGTGATAGTGACGGTAGTGCTGCCCGAAGTGTTCACAGTGGTGCTAGGCACAGAACATGAGATCACGTTGGAGATGCTGCTTGATACTGCGCATGAAAAAGAAACCGGACCGCTGAAGTTGTTGACAGGAGCTACAGAGACGTTGACGGTGGCTGTGACAGGACTGGTTCCCGGCGGCAGCGAGACGCTGGCGGGACTGGCAGTTAATTGAATGTCTCCGAACCATTGTTCGACAAAGTTGTACGAATCGATCGAGCCCAAGCCTGTGGTTTGATCGTAGCCAACGCCAGCAGTGTAGCCGATTTCACCGGTGGCTGTTGCAGTGGTTGTGGGGCAGTTCGTACTGCCGCCCTGACAAACAACCATATTGTTGCCGGCGGTGACATCGTGAAACGCGTTTCCTGAAATGGAGGCAAGTGAATAGAGATTCGGATTTAAGGGGGAAGGAATGCGACTGCCGTATTTTTGAGCCAGCAGCGCCAACACGCCGGCAAAGGCGGGAGGGCCAGCCGACGTTCCACCGGTAACCGCAGGACTCGAACTCGAATTCAAAAACCCGTTGGCACAACTTCCGTTATTACAGAAAATCAAACCGGTGTTGGTAATCGAAGCGGCGAATGCTAAATCTGGCACGTCGCGTTGGCCGTCATTCGGCACGCCGGTTCCGGTTTGCCAAGATGGTTTGGAAATGAGCGCGCTGGCGCCGCCACCAGTGGCAGCCGAATTGCCGTCGTTCCAGGCAATCTCAGGAATGTAGGACACGGCCGAACCGCCGGCGGCGTTGTTTGACGAACCAAAGTAGTTGGTGGTCCTGCCGAGATTGAATTCAGTGCCGCCGATAGCAGTAACGTAAGGGGAGGAAGCGGGAAAATAAACGGCCAAGCCTTTGGTGGCCACACTCCCTGTATCGCAGGCGGCAGCGCCGCTATCGCCGCTGGACGCGACAATCACTATACCTTGCGCGGCGGCCTGTTGGAAAAGAGCATTTTCGCTGTTGAATTCGGCAGCGGCAATATTCTGTTCGCACTGCCCATACGAGGTGCTCAAAATGGGTGCGAGATTATTGTGAATCACGTAAGCGATGGCATCTTGCACAGTGTTACCGGTGACGAAAACGATTTTCGCGTTTTTGGCAATGGCGCCGGCCCATTCCAAATCCAAGTCTGACTCACCTTGATCTCCTGAGGCAGATTTGAGCCCAGGATCGGTATCGCCGGTTGGTATGACAACCACGGGATCATTAATGGCTAAACCGGCCGCGGTCCGAAAGGCATGAAGGTCGCTCAATTGGACATCGCTTTGGCCGACCACCGCGATGGAATAAGTTTCCCCGCCAATCGGGCTTCCATCCAAACCGGCGGAATACAGCGGTTTCACATCGTAAATCGTTTCCCAGTCATCGGGCACCAAGTACGAAGTGCCAGAGGAAGAGGTGAACTGCGGCTTCGGCAGGAAATCATGCAAACCGCGCACGCTTTCCACTATGCCCTGCAGTGCTTTCGGCAACTGTGGATCAGCCGCGTTCGCAAAATGTGATTGGCCATTGACGGTATAAGCACGAATCGAAGTGTGAAACGCCGACTGAGCTTGTGCGACGGTTCCGGAGAACATGATCGCTGTGCGACTGCGCGCCGCCTCGATAGCAGAGAAGCCATTGTTTTCGAGCCACGTTGTGATCTTTGCAATATCGGCAGTGTTCAAACCGAAACGGTCCGCGAACTGTTCCGGCGTGAGAAACTTGCGATATTGCGCAGAACGCCGGTTTTGTTGGTCTTTCAAGAGCTGAGTGAGGTCGGCTTCCTGGGCGGCCGTCCGTGTGAAATAGAGAGACATGCGCGGCATCATTTGGGAAGGCGGCACCGTTCCCACGTCCTGGGCAAGAACCGAGGAAACCACTGGACGAGTATTGCCCTTCAAAACAAATGTTTCGCTATCGTCTATATTCGAGCGAAGCCGCTTTTGGGCTGGGGAGGCGCTAACCGCTTCTGGAACCAAAACACAAAAAAGACTCGCAAACAAAACGGTCTTAGCCGTTACAACTCTGCTTATGCGCAAATTCAATTATAGTCTCCCCTTACTTTTACGCGACCCCGCAAGTTGTGGTTTCCAAAGAATATCGGATTTCCATTATTCAAGGCTGCTTGGGCACCACGTCTTTCCATCATTCTGCCATTAACGGTTCGCTTCCCTTTACCTAGATTGAGGATATGATCGAGGCTTGCCCATGAAGAGACGGGAACTTCTTGAAAAGGGAATCGCCGCATTGGGCGCGCCGTTTGTTCAAACACGAGCGAAGAGTTCCCGCAAAACGAACGTGGTGATGTTCATGACCGATGATCATGGCGCATGGGCAACCGGAGCCTATGGTTGCCCCGACATGCATACGCCGAACATCGACCAGTTGGCAGGCGCCGGTGCCCTGTTCACACGCGCGTTTTCATGCACGCCCGTCTGTTCGCCGAGTCGCATGACGTTCATGACCGGTTCCCTGCCTTCCATTCATGGTGTACAGGATTGGCTTTTGCCAGAAGATAGCTATGGTGGTGCGAGTCGGCGCTGGTTGGAGGGTCACACTACTTATTCCGAGATCTTGCAGCGCAATGGCTACAAGCTTGGGATGTTTGGCAAGTGGCACATGGGGCACGATGACGAGGCGCAAGCCGGGTTCTCAGAATGGGCAACCGTGCCGGGTGGTGGTGGACCCTATCTGGATCAGGAGTTTGTCCACAACGGCGAGCGGAAACGGATGCCGGGATTCAAAACCGATGTGATGACTGATTTCGCTCTTGATTTCTTAGAACAACAGAAGAACGGCCATCCTTTTTACTTGCTGGTGCCGTTTTATGCACCGCATACGCCTTACGATTACCAGCCAGAACGGGATCGCCGGTGGTTCAAAGATTCAGAGTTCCGATGTTTTCCCAATCTGCCGGCGAGCCCAACGGAGAACCCAGCGCTGCTCAATCTGTTCGGCAAGAGGGAATCGAAGTTGGGTTATTCTGCCTTGATTGCCGGAGCTGATGAGAATATCGGGCGTGTGCTGGCTAGGTTAGATGAGTTACGGTTGCGCGAGGATACGCTGGTCATTTTCACCGCAGACCAGGGATGGAGCGCCGGACATCATGGAGTTTGGGGCAAAGGGAATGGGACCATTCCGTTCAACCTTTATGAGGAGGCGATTCAAGTGCCGCTCATTTGGAATCAGCCTGGAAAGATTGCTGCCGGTCAAAGACGCAACCCGCTGGTTTCGTCGTATGATTTTTTCCCGACCGTTTTGGAATACCTTGGTGTGCAGGTAGCAGCAGATCGGCGACGGGTTGGACGGAGTTATGCGGCATTTTTGCGGGGGCAGTCGCCGGCTTGGAGTAACAGGCTGTATTTTGAATACGCGCATGCGCGCGGGATCCGAACGGAGACGCTTAAATATTTAGAGCGTGCCGAAGGGTGGCCTGCTGAGCTTTATGATTTGGAGGCTGATCCGAGGGAGACGCGTAACTTGCTGGATGATCCGGCTTATCAGAACCAGCGTGCGGCGCTTCATCGTGAGCTAACATCGTTTTTCCAAAAGGCCGGTGCGCCCCCGCTGGAAGATTGGAGAAGCACTACGAAGCAGCATTTGCCAAGTGAAAGCGCCACTCGCGGTCCAGCGGCGAGACGGGAGCGTTGAAGCACCCCTGGCTCAACATTCCACACAAGGGGAATGGGCGCTTTAGACCAACGGAAACGCGGTTCTGCCGAGACTCGGTATAGTAGGGTGAATTCAGCTTAGCTAGAAAAGCGAAGCGTCTGACCAACCTATGTCAGTCCGAATGAAGGACATCGCGCGTGATCTCGGAGTTTCCGCTGTCACGGTTTCGAAAGTTTTACGCAACCATCGCGACATTGGCTCTGAAACTCGCGAAAGAGTTTTGCAGCGCATCAAAGAGCTGAATTATCAGCCAAATCAAAACGCCAGGGCGTTAGCTACTGGGAAAACTCACTTGGTTGGTTTGATCGTCCCCGATCTGCTGCACCAGTTTTTTGCGCAGTTGACTAAAGGCGTGTCACGAAACCTGAGGAAGCAAGGCTATGGCCTGATCATCGCTTCTTCCGAAGAAGATCCGGAGTTCGAAAAGCAAGAGATTGATCAGATGCTGGCGCGGCACGTGGACGCTCTGATCATCGCGTCGACACAAAAGACAGCGCAATCCTTCAAGCGCATTTCTGCGCGGCACATTCCTTATGTTCTAGTCGATCGCAAGCTGGAAGGGTTAAGTGCGAACTTTATAGGAACCGACGATGTCAAAGCTGGCACCTTGGCGACTGAGCACTTGATCGAGAAAGGTTGCCGGCGCATCGCGCATATCGGTGGCGATTATCTGAGCACGGCCGCCGATCGTCTCGCGGGCTATCGAGCAGCGCTCGCGGCACACGGCTTTGACGCGCCGAAAAAGTATATTTTTCTGAGGACGCAGTTGGACGACGCTGCAGTCGCAACAGGCTACAGTGCGATGCAAGCGTTGCTCAAGCTGCAACCTAAGCCGGACGGGGTTTTCTGTTTTAGCGATCCCATCGCTACCGGTGCAATGCAAGCCATTTTGGAGAAGGGCTTGTGCATCCCGGAAGACGTGGCCATCGTTGGTTGCGGAAACGTTCTGTATGCTTCTGCTCTGCGCGTTCCACTTAGTAGCGTAAATCAGGAGAGCGAAACTATGGGGGAATGCGCGGCCAAAATGGTATTGGAACTGGTGAACAGCCGCGCGAAAACCGAGCCTCGCGAGATGCGCCTTCGACCGGAACTGGTGGCGCGCGCGTCTAGCGACCTCTAATCGATTGTCACCGTGCTTTCTGTTTGGACGGTGATAATCTAAGCTCTGTCTCATGCCCGCTGTCACCCAAATGGGGCCTCTCGCGATGGTGTCTGTGGCCCTTTTGGCGCTCACCGCCTTATACGGTTTGGGCGTCGGCAGTCAAGAGTTCGCTGACATCACAGCGCGATCGCGGGTTACTTTTGTGAACCACGCCAGCCATACGACTCGCAAATATTTGCCGGAAACAATGGTGGGCGGCGTGGCTATGATCGATTACAACAATGATGGCTTGCTCGATTTATTTTTCGTAAACGGCGCCGAATTGCATGATCCGATGCCGCGGTCCGCTTCGCCTGACAAATCGGATCCGAAGTATTGGAACCGGCTTTACCGCAACAACGGCGATGGCACTTTCACGGACGTCACCGAGAAGGCGGGGGTTCGAGGTGAAGGATTTGGAATGGGCGTGGCCGTGGGAGATTACGATAACGACGGATTTCCGGACCTCTATGTCACGGCGATTGGCCACAACACTCTCTATCACAACAACGGAGACGGCACTTTTAGCGACGTAACTAAAAGTGCGGGTGTGGAGGGCAGCGGGTGGTCGGCGGGCGCGATGTTTGTAGACTACGATCGCGATGGGCGGCTCGATCTTTTTGTTTCTCGTTATGTGACTTGGGATTTCTCCAAAGACGTTTTCTGCGGCCAGACGAAGCCGGGCTGGCGCGCGTACTGCCACCCGGATCAATTTCCTCCCATTACTCATCTTTTGTTTCACAATGAGGGGCATGGGCGGTTCCGCGACGTTTCCGAAGAGAGTGGAATTGCCAAATCGCCAGGCAAGGGATTGGGCGTGGCGTTTAACGATTACGATCGCGACGGCTGGCCCGATCTATTTGTAGCCAACGATTCGGTTCCTCAACAGCTATTTCATAATCTTAAGAACGGCAAGTTTGAAGAAATCGGAACCGCGGCAGGGGTGGCTTACGACGAAGATGGAAACGTGTTTTCCGGCATGGGCCTTGATTTCGCCGATTTTGATAATGATGGCTGGCCTGATGTCTTTGTGAACGCGCTGGCCAAGCAAAAATATGCATTGTTCCACAATCGTTCCGGCAGCTTTGAATACGTTTCCGGACGAATCGGCGTGGGGGCTGCGAGCGTGGGGCACTCTGGCTGGGGTGCGAAATTTGTGGATTATGACAACGACGGACTGAAGGATCTGTTCGTGGCGCAAGGCCATGTCATGGATAACATTCAACTGACTCAGCCGGATGTGAGGTATCTTGAACCCGCGTTACTGCTGCGAAATGTGCCACCATTTTTTCGCGATGTTTCCCAGCAAAGTGGCAGGGTCTTTGAGCGCGCACTGGCTGCTCGCGGCGCGGCGGTGGGCTACCTAAACAACAATGGCTCGGTAGATATTGTTTTAAATTGCAATGAGCAGCCTGCTCTGCTCATGGAGTGGACAGGCAATGCTAACCACTGGTTGACGGTGGATACGGTGGGAACGCGGAGTAATCGCGATGGCCTCGGTGCGCAGGTGAAGATCATCACAGAAGATGGAAAAGCGCAG
>Ga0182012_10004893_pt1 | contig 13929 bp, 10 predicted proteins | sample 612S2SmetaG_FD_120486 | JGI IMG/M metagenome (GOLD analysis project Ga0182012, IMG submission 120486) | Permafrost microbial communities from Stordalen Mire, Sweden - 612S2S metaG | ecosystem: Environmental > Terrestrial > Soil > Wetlands > Permafrost | place: Sweden: Stordalen | collected... | reverse complement strand
TTTATGCGGAACAGAGTGGATCGCGGCCTGTCGAAATTTTCAAAGCCACTTCCAAGGGCGGCAGTGGTGTTGCCTTAACGCACATGAACGACGACATTCTGGCGAGCTATCAGCTCACACCATTGGAGCGACTGTCGACCGATGGCCCTGAATTGTCGAAAGTGGAGAGCTTTATCGTGAAGCCGCCCGACTTCGATCCCGCAAAAAAGTATCCCGTGTTGTTCCTGATTCATGGCGGACCACAGGGTGACTGGGGCGAGTCTTGGAGCTATCGATGGAACGCGCAAGTGTTCGCCGCAGCCGGATATGTAGTGGTGATGCCGAATCCACAAGGCTCCATTGGTTATGGACAAAACTTTACGGATGCAGTAAATAGCGATTGGGGCGGCCGGGCCTATCAGTCGATTGTGGCCACTGTCAACGCGGTTTCCGGACTTCCCTATGTTGACGCCAATCGAATAGCAGCGGCTGGCGGTTCCTATGGCGGCTACATGATCGATTGGATTTTAGGCCACACTACTAGCTTTAAAGCACTCGTCTCACATGCCGGCGTTTTTGATCTTGCGAGTGAAGCGGGAACAACGGATGAGTTGTGGTTTCCCAAGTGGGAGTTTCATGGGTTCCCGTGGGAGAATCCGGCGATGTATGACCAGTGGTCTCCCAGTACATATGTAAAGCAGTTCAAAACACCCACTCTGGTCACTCACGGCGAGTTAGATTACCGCGTACCGATTGGCCAGGGACAAGAACTCTTCACCGCCTTACAACAAATGAACGTGCCTTCAAAACTGGTCCAATTTCCCGATGAAGGCCATTGGATTCTCAAGCCGCAAAATAGTCAATTCTGGTATAAAACCGTAATTGATTGGATTAACCAATACACTAAGGCGACGAACTAACTCGCCGGAGATCCGCCATGCGTAGACTTCAACCAGTGATCTGGGCCAAGGGCACATTCCTGTCGCCGCAGCACTTGCAGGCACAGGATATCTTCCACGAAGACTTAATGCAGTTCCGGGTGGATGCCCTGAACTATTTTCCGTGGGGCTTTCGTTCGCTCACGCTCGACCGAGATGCCTTGGCGGCTGGAAACCTGGCCATTGATTCGGCTTCCGGCATTTTTCCCGACGGCTTGGTGTTCGACATTCCCAATTCTGATCTTGCCCCCTTACCAAAGCCACTGGCGGCGTATTTCGATCCAACCTGCACGACCATTGATGTTCATCTGGCGGTACCTGCTTGGAGATATGGAAATGTGAACGTGGCGACCACGGCCAACTCCGATGCCGACACGCGTTATCTAGCCGAAGTCTCATTGCTGCGCGATGAAAACGCATCACAGATTGAGCGGCCCGTGCAAATCGCACGCAAGAATTTTCGCCTGCTGGTGGATTCTGAAGCGCGCGAAGGCACGCCTGCGATCAAAGTGGCACGCGTTACGCGGACCGACAGCGGGTTGATGCAGTTTGACCCCACGTTCGTGCCGCCGCTGCTCAACATTTCAGCCAGCGACTATCTCATGTCGATCGCTCGGCGATTGTTAGAAAATCTCACGGCGAAAAGTGCATCGCTTGCGGGCATGCGCCGGCAGAAGAGTCAGGGCTTGGCGGAATTCACGGCGTCGGACGTGGCTAACTTCTGGCTGCTCTACACAACCAATACCTACCTCCCGCCGCTGCGTCACTTATTTGAAGTGCGCCGGGGACACCCGGAGGTTTTGTTCAACTTGATGAACCAACTGGCTGGAGCATTAACCACTTTCTCTAGCAGTGTGTTTCCCGCCGACCTGCCGGCTTACGATCACACTGACCTAGGCGGTCGTTTCACCGATCTCGATAATAAAATCCGTTACTTATTAGAGACGGTCATCCCCAGCAATTTCATCGCACTGCCGCTGAAGTATGCGAGCCCTTCCATCTACACAACGCCACTGGCCGACGACAAATATCTGCAAGACACCAAACTCTATCTGGCAGTGAACGCACAAATGCCGGAAGGCGAGTTGATTGGCAAAGCACCCAGGCTCATCAAGGCATGTTCAGCAAACCATATGGAGCATTTGGTGCGCAACGCATTGCCGGGCGTGTCTTTGCGACATTTGCAAATTCCCCCCAGCGCCATCCCGGTGAAACTGAATTACCAATATTTCAGCCTCAATCAAGATGGCCCGGAGTGGGAAGCCATAAAGCGTTCGCGCAACTTCGCAACGTGGGTTCCCGCGGATTTTCCGAATCCGGAGTTAGAACTGATTATCGTGATGCCCTAACGGCTAATCGTCGTCGTGTTGGGAGGAGAGATTTGACAGCACGGTCAAATCCTCCAGAGTTGTCACATCACCCACGGGTGCACCGTTGCTGGTGACGATCTCGCGCAAGAGCCGCCGCATAATTTTGCCGCTGCGTGTTTTGGGTAGAGCATCGGTAAAGCGAATTTCCTCTGGGCGCGCAAAGGGTCCAATCTCATGACCAACAAATTGCTTTAGTTCCAGCAATAAGGCCTTATGATCCCAAGTTCCTTTTTTGAGAGTGACAAACGCGCACACGGCTTGCCCGGTGATTTCATGCGGCTTGCCCACCACCGCTGCTTCCGCCACCGCGTGATGCCGCACAAGCGCGGATTCAATCTCCATTGTGCTGAGCCGGTGACCGCTCACGTTCATCACATCGTCAACGCGACCCAGCACCCAGTAATAGCCATCGTCGTCGCGGCGCGCTGCATCGCCTGTGAAATACGAACCGGGCACTCGTGACCAATACTGCTCTTCAAACCGCTTCGGATCGCCCCAAATCGTACGCACCATGCTCGGCCACGGATGCTTGATGATCAGAAACCCTTCACGATTGTTGCCGACTTCCACGCCCCTGTTATCCACCACCTCGAGGATGATGCCCGGCATGGGAAGTGTCGCGGAACCCGGCTTCGTAGGAACGGCACCGGGCATGGGAGCAATCATAATGGCGCCCGTTTCGGTCTGCCACCATGTATCGACAATGGGGCACTTCTCTTTGCCAATCACCTTGTAATACCACTCCCACGCCGCCGGATTGATTGGCTCTCCCACCGAGCCGAGTAATCGAAGGCTGGAGAGATCGTGCTTGTTCGGCCAATCGTCTCCCTGCCGAATGAGTGCACGAATCGCTGTAGGCGAAGTGTAGAAAATCGACACCTTGCGCTTTTCCACAATCTGCCAAAAGCGATCAAACGCAGGATAATCGGGGGCGCCTTCGTAAATGACCGCAGTGGCACCAGCAGCTAGCGGCCCATACACGATGTAGCTATGCCCAGTGACCCAGCCAATATCGGCAGTACACCAATAAATATCTTTCGGTTGGAGATCAAACACCCACTTCATAGTCATGGATGTTTGCAGCAGATAGCCGGCGGTTGTATGGAGAATTCCCTTCGGTTTGCCAGTGGTACCGGACGTGTAGAGAACAAAGAGCGGGTGTTCCGAATCGAGTTCTTCGGCGGGACAACTCTCCGCTTCCTTCGCGTTGAGTTTCTGATCGAGTTCGTGCCACCACAAATCGCGGCCGGCCTTCATGGGAATAGTTGAGCCGGTCCGTTTGTAAACTACTACGTTGCGCACGTTGGGACACTCTTCGAGTGACTCATCGACCGCGCCCTTGAGGTTGACCTCTTTGCCGCGCCGCCAGCCGCCATCCGCCGTAATAACAAGAGTGGCCTCTAGATCCTGCGTCCGCGCCTTTAATGCTTCCGCAGAGAAACCACCGAACACAACACTATGGGTGATTCCAAGACGCGCACATGCCAGTAAGGCAATAGGCAGTTCGGGGATCATGGGCATGTAGACTATCGCGCGATCGCCGGCTTTATATCCGAGTTGTTTGAGTACAGTGGCAAAGCGGCACACCAAGCGATGCAACTCGCGATAGCTGATATCACGCGTATCGCCGGGTTCGCCTTCGAACATAATCGCCGTCTTATCGCCGTTGCCCGCGGCAATATGCCGGTCCAGGCAGTTGTAACTCGCATTGATCTTGCCGCCGGTGAACCATTTCGCGAAGGGCGGATTCCATTCCAAGCCTTTGGTAAACGGCTTGAACCACGAAAGCTCCTGCTGCGCGAGTTCCGACCAGAATTTTTCCGGATCGGCTTTGGCACTTTCGTATAGCGCGCGATAGGCGTCCATGCCTTGCACTTGCGCAGTTTTTACAAAATCTTTGCTGGGCGGATAGGTATTGACAGTGCTCATAAGACTTGGCTAGGCGTTAGTTTATCGCAAGAGCCAATGTCAACCGTACGAGCCTATTGCTTGTAGGTCATGCCGCGCAAAATGTTGCGGTTCCTTCCCGCCTCGCGCGTAACAGCATAATCAGCTTCCACGGCTCTTGCCTGCATTGGGCCGCAAAAGAATTCACTCGGCGCGTTGCGCATCAATACATGAAAGGGATCGGGCACTTCCACTTTGACTGTATCGCTCGCTGTTGTGATCACAAAACCCGTCAACTTTCCTTTAGAACAGAGCACCTCCGTCAGTTCTCCGCTGGCGTGTTGGATTTGATCAGACGGTTCAATAAAGGGATTCCAATCTGCCGTTCCGTGCGGCACGCGCGTGGTGATGATGTGCGAATGGCCTTCAGCATCTGTAGCGAACTGCACTGTAAAATCGGTGTCCGCCATTAAAACGGTACGCCGGGCGGACATCTTCTGATCATCGGTCTGGGCAACTCTAAAAGCTTCCTCTGCGGCTGCCTTCGCTTGCTCATGCTGTTTCAATTCGAGCAAGGCGGCGGCCAACGCGATCCAATACGCGAAACGCCGCGATGCAACAGGAAGGCGCATAGCCCGCAACTGCACCACCGCCGATTGATATTCACCAGCGCGGTATTGGAGCAGAGCCAATTTGTAGCGTGCATCGTCAAAGCCAGGGTCTAACAGAACAGCTCGTTCCAGTGCGCTGGTCACCTCCGTAGACGAGACTCCAGAATCCTCCGCCAGCAACGCATAGCGGTAACAGAGATCCGCATCTTTGGTTTCATGGTCAAGAGCTTGCCGCCACAAGTGCAACGCGTCGCCCAGTCGGTCCTGCTTTTCTGCAATATCACCAAGCGCGGCCAAGAAATCAGGATTGGCTGGTTCCAGGCGAGCCAGATCCTGATACCGAACGCTTGCCTCATCCAGGTGCCCGGCCAGCACCAGTAACTGGGCGAGTAACGAACGAGACTGGATCGCTGAAAGGGGAGAAATCTGCATTTCCTGCAAATCACTCGCGGGAGAAACGATTTCGCGCGGTAGATGCTCATCGCGCACCCAAATCTCCAGATCGGCGGCCACTTCTTCGAGTGACTTGCCATATACCTTCCTGAAAAGCTGGTCTCCGCTGGCCCCTGCGTTGGACTGTGCTACAAACTCCGCGAAACGCCCAGAATAAGCGGCTGAACCCATCAACATATCTACCAGCGCCCAACTTTCCGCATAGAAAACCTCTGCGCCTTTGCGAGAACGGAACACACCGGATTCACCGTTCACGGCCAGCAACTCAGTTAGCGGCAATAGCCCGTTCCTGTCGCGCTCTAGCGTTTGGCTGCGAGCCGGCAGATCGCCCCCCAATTCGTATCCTTGGTTCTTAACACGCAACGTGGAGAAGAACTCGGCGAGCCCTTCTTGAATGCAACTGGGCAGTTTCAATCCATTGGCGTGCAGAACATAGTGGGCATACTCATGCGCCGCCACACCAAATTCCTTAGGTTTCATGCTGGCCAGAACAATGTATTCGCGCTTCCCGTTCGAGGTATAGTAAGCATCGGCCAAGGGACGGATGCGGTATTCGGCGTAGTCTCGTTCCGAGCGGAACCCAATTACCCGCAAGGTGGGCCGGCCTTGATCATGAAAGCCCCCGGCGAACAAGCCACTTTGCTGAAAAAAACTTCTCAATTGCTCAAACCAGAGCAACGCGTTTTGGGCAGTTTTATCGGCGGTTTGCGAATAGATCTCAAAGTGCGAGTTTTGCGCGAGTGTCCACCGATCGGGGCTCTGCGCAGCCGCGGTAGAGCAGCCAAGAGTAAGCAGGATGGCCAGCAGCCTCACGCCTGTAAGATAACAAGATTCTTCGAACGGCGTGTGTCCGGCAGTTAGCAACTCCGCGGAAATAGTGAAAGTTCATGCATAATCGAGAACCGTGAGGGTTTATGCTAACAGCAATGACGAAACAACAGTTGATTGAGCAAGTGGCAGCCACTACGGGCCAATCAAAAACAGATGTCGAACGCCTTTACGAAGCCCTTGTTGAAAAAACGGCGAGTGCTTTGGCGGCGGGAGAAAAAGTAGAAATGCGCGGCCTTGGCATCTTCGAGGCAAAGGAGACGAAAGCCCGTACCGGTCGGAATCCGAGCACAGGCGCGAGTATTGAAATTCCGGCGAGCCGTAAGGCCACCTTCCGGCCCAGCAAAGAACTGAAAGAACGCGTTGCCGGTTCAAGGCGGGAACCCGCAGCCGCAGAACACACCGCTTGAGCTGAATCACTGGCGGCCGCGACTTAGGAGAGTGGTGCCCGGGAGTCTGTTCAGTTTCCCGATGCGCCACTTTTGTGCCTAGACGTTTGACCTGAAGCCAACCTTCACAGATAGTTTCCCCTGCACCCACTTCCTTCGTCCAACCTCTGGCTAACCACTCTCGTTCGGTAAATATTCCACTGCATTTTTGCCATGCAGATGTTCGCCGGAGAAAACGCGTCAGACGGGTGAAAGTAGACGCGAGGAGAAGTGCATGGCTAACTTCCACAGTGACCTGAATGAAAGATTTACACACCTTGGGAGGTTTAGTTACAGTCGGGCTTTGCCGCTTGCGCTCTGTGCCATCGTGAGTCTTTCAGTCCTCCGCGCCAGTGACCGAGGCACTAACGGCGAGAGTAACCAGGGTTGGGACTACTGGCAATCGGAAGGAGAATCTCTTTTGCTGGCCGGAAACTATTCGGCCGCGGCCGACGCGTTCCAAACAGCACTCCACACGGCAGAAGAGAAACACCTCAACCCTCAAGTATTCGCCATGCTGCATGATGACTTTGCCGCCGTTTACGCGGAAGAAGGACAGTTCGCCAAGTCTGAACGAGAGTTTCACCAAGCCATGGCGATCGTGGAAAAAACCGAAGGCTCACAATCGCTGGACTATAGCATTCTTATGGCGCGCGTGGCCCTGCTACCTACGCACAACGATGACCGAACTGATGTGATCGAATCTCTTCAGAAAGCGATCGCCAATCACTCGGCGAATATTTCAGAAAGAGACTTGGCTATCGCCCGAGACTTTTTGGCAAAACTGTTTTGCAGTCAGAGCCGTTATCAAGAGGCGGAGGCTGCATTATTGGATTCTGAGTCAGCCATTCAAACAAAGGGGAACCTAGATCTCCAAGTGTTGGCCGAACTGTTGAACGACATGGGCGCCATTCGCAACCACCAGCAGCGTTACCGGGAAGCCGCGGAAGCAGAAGAGGAAGCACTACGCATTTTGGGAAAAGAATTAGGACCTGAGAATCCCGCGCTCGTCGTGCCGCTTAACAATCTCGCCACTATCTACGTGCATGATGGCAATCCTGAACAAGCGGAAGTTACCTTTCAACACTCGCTCGACATTGCCGCTAAGAAATTGGGGAAAGACCATCCCACGTATGCCGCTGTGTTATTGAATTACGCCGCGCTGCTTAAGAAGATGGGCCGAAAGCGCGAAGGAAGAAAGATGGACGCTGAGGCTCGGCAAATTATGGACGAATCTAATCGCCACAATGGAGTAGGAATGACAGTGAGCGTCGCCTCGTTACGGTCTAATCCGAATTAACGCGCACTGCGAAGCAAAACAGGAAAGTAAAATGAGGTATGCAACTCGCGCGGGTCATGATCCTTGCCGGAGCCGTCTTAATCGCTCTCGGCTTAGCCGCCGCACTTGTCGCTAACTTCAATTTGCCGCTTGGCCGTATGCCGGGAGACGTAGTCTGGCGAGGCAAGAACAGTGTCATCTATTTTCCGTGGGTGACTTGCTTGGTGCTGAGCGCACTGGGAACGTTACTGATGTGGCTGTTACGCCGGCGCTAACGCACGGAGCCAAGGTGTTCTAGCGGCCAGAACACGAACACTGCTTTGCCATAAATGTAATCGCGCGGGACAAAACCCCAAGCCCGGCTGTCGTTCGAAGAGATACGATGATCACCCAGCACAAAGTACTCGTTCGGAGGCACAACGGTGGGCGGGTAAGGCCGGTCATCGCGGTATTCCACGGGTACGTAGTTTTCGTCGAGCTGCTTGCCGTTCACAATCACGTAGCCGTCTTTCACTTCCACGGTGTCGCCCGGCAGGCCAATCACGCGTTTGATGTACGAAACCGAATTGCTTGGATCGGGATACCAGAATACAACCGTATCGCCGCGCTTAATATCACCCAAACCAAACTTGTAGCTGAACTGGTTGATGAAGAGCCGCTCCTGGTCAAGCAGCGTTGGCATCATGCTGGTGCCTTCCACTTTTACTGGCCGGTAAAGGAAAAGAATGACGAGCACGGCGATAAGCACTGAGAGCATCAGGTCGCGAAACCAGGCGATGATCGACACCAGCGCGGGTCGCGGCGCGGCAGGCTGAGGTGCGGGTGTCTCGGTGACCGTTTCGTCCATATTTGAAAAGCTTACTTCTAATCTACTAGTTTTCAACTGCGTCTTGTAAAGGAGTGCGCACTCTGTGTGACGAATCAGCAGTTTTTTTGGTTGCCGGGCCAAAAAGTTTGGTAGGCATACCGCTTTTAGAGGCCTCGGCGGACGTATAATTAGAGTAATGTTGCCGACATTGGTTCCTCGTCATAGCGCAATGCGTTTTTGCGCTTTGATCTGTTTGAGCCTGCTGTTGGTGGCCTCTTTCTGCGCACCGATTCATAAGCACGATACCGGCCAAGATGCGTCTTGTCTTTTCTGCCACGCTACCACGCGAGCAGAGTGGTCTGTGCCTGCTGGTGCAGCCGGTCAACCGGTGGCTTCCACGCTTTTCGTGGTGGATAAGAATCCGGGCCGTACCATGGCCGATGATTCCGAACATAAAGTTCGGATTCCGCGCTCTCCGCCTTCTTTGCTCCTTTCGCTCTAGTTTTGGATGAGCTGTGCGTATCTGTTTCCGCGCGCGGCACGTCTTCCATGATTGACCCCCTAAGGAGTTTTCTGCTTTGCTTCGCCATTTCTTTCCCTCGACCGCTCTTATACTCGCGCTCGGCGCGCCTTCTCTTTTTGCTCTGACAACAACGTCTGACACTACTACGCAGGCCACCGGTCAAGGGGGTACGATTCAAGGCAATGTGACTGACCCCACCGCCGCGCCCGTAGCGGCCGCCTCAGTATCTCTCACCAATGGCGTTACCGCTTACAACCAAAGCGTCAAGACCCAAGCTGACGGAAGTTTCCGTTTCACGAACATTCCGCCGAATAGTTACACATTGAAGATTGAGGCGCCCGGTTTCCAGGCATTTACCCAAACCGTTAACGTTCGCACCCAGGTGCCTATTGAACAGAACGTGGCTCTGGTTTTGGCGGGCACGCAGCAATCGATTACCGTGGAAGCAACGCCCGACACGATTGAAAACGTAGCTACGGCGCACGTGGATGTCAGCCAGAATCTGATTGGCGACCTGCCGATCTCCTCTTCGTCGCAGGGTTTAAATGAAGTCATCACTTTGACGTCTCCCGGCGTGGTGGCAGATTCGAACGGCATGTTCCATCCACAAGGCGACCACGGCGAAACGAGTTATGTCGTAGATGGCTACGAGATTGGCGATCAACAGAGCAAGACGTTTTCCACACAACTTCCCTCCAACGCTTTTCAGTCGCTCGAATTAGTGAGCAGCGCGCCCGACGCCGAGTTTGGCGGCAAAACAAGTCTCGTTGTGAATGCAGTGACGCGCTCCGGCATGGGCCAACCGCCGCACGTTTCTTTCGACGCCAGCTATGGCTCTTTTGGCACGGTGGGGGAAGATTTCACAATTGCCGATGGCGGCGCAAAATGGGGCAACTTCTTCTTGGTTGACACGAGCCGCACCGGACGGTTCTTAGACAGTCCCGAGTTTTCACCCATTCACGATCGTGGCAACAATGAATCGATTTTTGATCGGATGGATTATCAGCCTACCGGACGTGATTCCTTCCATTTGGATGTATTCGGCGCGCGGAATTGGTTTCAAATTCCTAACACGTATGATCAGGTGAACCAGGATCAACGTCAGCAAGCGCGGACGTTCAGTTTCGCGCTCGGTTTTCAGCACACGTTTAATCCCAAAATGCTGATGACCATCAGTCCCTTCATCCGGCAGGACCGCGTGGATTACTATCCAAGTGACAATCCGTTTGCCGATTCGCCCGCTACTTTGGCCCAGAATCGCCACCTGACGAATTGGGGAACACGTGCTGACTTTTCTTACGCTAGCGGTATCCACAACATCAAGATCGGCACAGAAATTCAGCAGACTCGCTTAGTAGAAAACTTTTCTTTGGGCATCACCGATCCAACATTTAACGCGGTTTGCGTTACAACGGCGGGCGACGCCATTACTGGCGATAGCGTTGTGAATCCAAGCCAGTGCGGCACAGCGGGCTATGTGGCAAATCCCGCATTTTCTCCTGGATTGCTGCCCTTTGATTTAACACGCGGCGGACATTTATTCATGTTCCACGGCGCCGCTAATATCAACCAGCAGGATGTTTTCGCACAGGATCAAATCACTATCAAGAACCTAACCATTAGCGCGGGCTTACGCTTTGATAATTACGAAGGCATTAGTGAAGACAAGCTCCTGCAGCCCAGAATTGGTTTTTCTTACCTCGTGAAAATGACCGGCACAGTCGTTCGCGGTTCGTACACGCGCGCTATGGAAACGCCTTATAACGAGAACCTTGTGCTCTCGAGCGACACGGGTTCCGGCGGTTTAGCAACCAACGTTTTCGGCGCATACGCCAGCACACCGCTCCGTCCTGGCCACCGCAATCAATATAGCGTTGGTTTGGAACAGGCGATCAAGAAGTATGTCCAGATTGAAGCTAACTACTTTTGGAAATTCACCAAAGACGCCTTCGATTTCGATACGCTCTTCAACACCTCAGTTGCTTTCCCCATTGAGTGGAAGCAATCGAAAATCGATGGCGTGTCGTTGCGTGTCTCTACTTCCAACTTCCACGGCTTTCAAGCGTACACAACCGTTGGCCACACACGGTCTCGCTTCTTCGGTCCCGAAAGCGGCGGTCTGATTTTCAATTCCCCGCTCGATACGGGCGTCTTCCGCATCGATCACGATCAAAACTTGCAAGAAACCAGTTTCCTTCGCTATCAGCATGGCAAAGAAGGCTGGTGGGCCATGTTCACCTGGCGCTTCGATTCAGGTGAAGTCGCCGGATCGGTCACTGATTTGGCCGATGCGCTCGCGCTCAGCGGTGATCAGCAGGCCGCTATTGGTTTTTACTGCGGCAGCCAATACGCCAGCGTTTCCAGCCCCATCACTTCCTGCAGCGGCAATTACGGCGCAACTCGCTTAGTCATTCCGGCCGCGGGCACATTCAATGCCGACCACAATCCGCCCCGCATCGCCGCACGCAATTTGTTCGATGCCGGTATCGGTACCGACAATCTCTTCCACAAAGAGAAGCTCAAAACAGATTTGAAGCTTAGCGCGTTGAACATTACCAACAACGCCGCACTCTACAATTTTCTGTCCACATTCAGCGGCACCCACTGGGTAACACCGCGCGCACTGCAAGTCACTCTGGGTTGGGTTTATTAGTTTGCAAAAATAGGAACCATGCGTAAGAGCGTGGTTCTGATCGCAAGCGGCGATCTTCGTCTTTCTGCTAACCGTGTGTGTTGGCCGGCACAGGCTTCTGTCGAAGCCGCCGTCACCAAAGCTGTCAACAGTTTCGGCTTTGATGTGCAGCGCGGCCACAGCTTTGATCCTGTAAAGCAACACGGCTTCATCGATTCGCAAAAGTACGGCATGGCCGTTTTCCAGAATATTCCGGAAGATGCGCCGCTCATTGTGGCGGAAGCTGTGTGGCAATACAGCCATCATGTCTTGCATGGCTTAGCCACGCACAAAGGTCCGATCCTCACGGTGGCCAATTGGAGCGGTCAGTGGCCCGGCCTGGTGGGCATGCTCAATCTGAATGGCTCACTCACCAAAGCGGGCGTGCCCTACTCCACGTTGTGGTCTGACGATTTTACCGACGACGCATTTCTTAACAAACTCAAAGCATGGCTTAACGGGCAGGCCGTGACTCATGACACCAGCCACGTAAAGTCTCTTGCCGCTACGAAACTCCCAAGCGATGCCGAAGAGTTAGGCGTCACTCTCGCCCGCCAGCTCAAAAGGGAAAAAGCCATTATGGGCGTTTTCGATGAAGGCTGCATGGGGATGTTTAACGCCATCGTGCCGGATCATCTGCTCAACACCACTGGCGTTTACAAAGAGCGGCTTAGTCAATCGGCGCTCTATGCCGCCATGCGCGATGTTCCCGCCGCCGAAGCCCTCGCCGTAAGGTACTGGCTCGATGCAAAGGGTCTCCAATTCAAGACTGGCCCGAATCCAGAAACCGATTTGACCGACGATCAGATTCTCGATCAATGCCGCATGTACATCGCGGCCTTGCGCATTGCCGATGATTTCGGTTGTCACACCATCGGCATCCAATATCAACAAGGCTTGAAAGACTTGGCACCCGCGTCTGATTTGGTTGAGGGCATGTTGAACAATTCGGACCGTCCTCCGGTGACATCGGCCGACGGGCGCGTTCTGTATGAAGGCCAGCCTCTGCCGCACTTCAACGAAGTGGATGAGTGTGCCGGCCTGGATGGCTTAGTTACCTATCGCGTCTGGAGAGCGCTTGGCTTCGCACCTGAGAACACTTTGCATGATTTGCGTTACGGAGAAACATATCGAGGCCAGTTCGTCTGGGTGTTTGAGATCTCTGGGGCAGTGCCGGCCGCTCACAATGTGGGAGGTTATGCGGGCAGCGTGAGTGAACGGCAACCGCCCATGTACTTCCGCTTGGGAGGTGGGTCGCTTAAGGGCGTCGCCAAACCGGGGGACGTTGTTTGGAGCCGCGTGTTTATAGAAGACGGAAAGTTGAAAGCCGACCTCGGCCTGGCGCAAGCTATTGCCTTACCGAAAGAAGAAACAGAAAGACGCTGGAACATCACGACTCCACAGTGGCCTGTCATGCATGCGGTTCTTCACGGCATCTCGCGAGATCAAATGATGGCGCGTCACAAAGCCAATCACATTCAAGTTGCCTATGCGCCCGATGCTGCCGGTGCTCGGAAGGCGCTGGCCACCAAGGCTGCCTTCTTTCGCGAAGCCGGCCTCGATGTATCGGTCTGCGGCACGGAGACAGGACTCTAATTCATGAAAGTCGGATTGATTGGAACGGGTGCAATTGCCAACATGCATGCGCGCGCTTATCACAACATCGGCTTTGAGCTGGTTGCCTGTTACAACAAAACCGAGGCGCGCGGACGCGATTTTGCGCAAAAGTGGAGTGCGGAACTGGTCCGCTCAGTCGACGAGTTGTGCCACTACCCCGGTCTTGATTATGTCGACGTTTGCAGCTTTCCTGATTCGCATCTCGAACCAGTGAAGATCTGCGCGGAGATCAAGCGGGCCATCATGCTGCAAAAACCGATTGCCACTAACCTCGCCGAAGCGCGGAAGATGGTGGACCTCGGACGGGCGGCGGGAATCACGCTCGGGGTGATGAGCCAGCATCGCTTTGACGATTCAACCATCTTCTTAAAGCGAGCCATTGCCGCTGGGCGCCTTGGCAAGATTCTAGAAGCCGACGCCTATGTCAAATGGTTCCGCAGCGACGAGTATTACTCCCGGCCCATCAAAGGCAGCTGGAAAACCGAAGGCGGCGGCGCGCTCATTAACCAAGCCATCCACCAAGTGGATGTGTTGCTG